>Ga0134128_10002833_pt1 | contig 21322 bp, 19 predicted proteins | sample KB31754_FD_96462 | JGI IMG/M metagenome (GOLD analysis project Ga0134128, IMG submission 96462) | Terrestrial soil microbial communities with excess Nitrogen fertilizer from Kellogg Biological Station, Michigan, USA - KB3-175-4 | ecosystem: Environmental > Terrestrial > Soil > Unclassified ... | reverse complement strand
TGGCGGTCGCCCGGCACGATCCGCCGGGCCACCGCCAGCACCAGCGCCATGGCGAGATCGGAGACATCATCGGTGAGCACGTCCGGCGTGTTGGTGACGACAATACCGCGCGCCTTGGCGGCAGCGAGATCGATGTGGTCGACGCCGACGCTTTGCGTGGCGATGATCTCCGTCTTCGGCAGCGCATCCATCAGTGCGGCATCGACCCGCCCGGGTCCTGTGGCGATGGCGCGCACGCGACCGCTGATCTCTTCCAGGAAAGCCGAGCGGTGTTTCGCCTGCCAGAGCCGATGCATGGTGAATTCGCGGTCGAGGCTGTCGACCGCCGCGGCATAGATCGGAACGACAAGGACGATGTCCGGTTTCATGGGCTTCCTCTCGGCTGAGCCCGCGAGAATGCAAGCCGTGGCAGGCGTCGTCAAACCGGAACGGCGTAAGCTTGCCGCCCGGCGGCAGTATCGGTAAGACTCTCGACCCGTCAGAACGAGGGAACCGGACGGCGCAAATGGACCGGCCGGCGGTTATCAAACGGGGGCCAAGCGGAATGGCGGAGACGGTGGCGCGCGGTCGCCGCATCGATCTCGCCGCCGACCTTGCCGTCGGCGAAGGATTGCAGGAGATGCTCGCTGGAGCGCTGGAGGCGCTCAGAGCGCGGAGCAGCGCCGCCGCTCGGCCGAACGCCGAAGCCGTTCACCGCTTCCGCGTCGGCCTGCGCCGGCTGCGCTCCATCCTGTCCGCCTTCGCCGATGCGCTGCCCGAGGCCGAGCGGGGCGCGCTGGGCGGCCAGCTTCGCGCGATTGCGCAGCGCTATGGGCGCGCTCGCGAATGGGATGTCTTTCTCGTCCAGTGCGTGGCGCCGCTGCGCGAGGCGATGCCGCAGGCGGCGGGTCTCGCGGAGCTTGAGCGGTTGGCACGCATGGCGCGACGCCGGTCGGTGCCCGGCCCGTCGCTGCAGGAGAGCTTTGCCGCGGTGGAGGCGGCAATCGTCGGGTCGAGCTGGCTGCGGCAGCCGGAGGTGCAAAGCGTCGAACAATGGGAGATGCCGCTGCGTGACTTCGCGGCCCGGCTGCTGGCCAAGCGCCACCGCCAGCTCAGAAAGCGCCTCAAGACCGCCGATCTCGCCGACCAAGCCGGCTTCCATCAGCTCCGCATACGCGTGAAAAAACTCCGTTACCCTTCTGAACTTCTTAAATCTTTATTCGATGAGGGTGCCGCGAAGAAATATCTGCGGCGGCTGATCGAGCTGCAGGATCTGATGGGACGCATGAACGATGCGCTGGTGGGCGAGGCCCTGCTCCGCGAGCTCGACGCGGCACCTGCGGCTCAGCCGCTGGTCGCGGGCTGGCTCGCGCATGACATCGCCGCCGCCGGCCGGCAATTTCCCGCGTCCGCCCGAGCCCTGCACCGCGTGAAACCGTTCTGGGAGTAACCGCTCAGCGGCGCCGTGCCGCGGCGAGATAGTCGGGGTTGCTCTCGGCGAGCTTCTGCTCCGTGATGGCGCCAAGCGCTCGGTGAAGCGCTCTCTGCTCCGGCCCCGGCGCATCGAAGGCCCCGGCGCGAATGGCCTCGGCGAGACGGCGCAGCAGCTCCTCGATGCTCCCCTCGCCCCAGCGCCCTGCGAGCTCCCTGCGGATCGCTTCGACCGGTGCGGCCCCCGCCGCCGCCTCGCGCGCCGCGATGGCGCGAGCGCGTGCCACGAGCTCCGGCGCCTCGCCGCGCTCTGCCGCCTGCTCGGCAAGCGCGCGCAAGCTTGCGCCATCGGGCCTGTCGCGCATCAGAGCGCTCCCGTAAGCTTCAGGATCTCGAACTCGCATTCGGCAACGCGCCGCCCGGTCAGCGCGAGGTCGAGCGACAGCTCGCCGCCGATGAGTGCGCGGTCGCGTTGGCGCAAGGCGAGGGCGAGCCAGCGCAGCGCCGCCATCGTCTCCCACCAGCGCAGCCGCGCCGGATCGATGCGCCGCCACGACGCGCGCTCATAGGCATCGATGAAGACCGGGCGCGGCACGATGCCGCCTGCCTCGCGCTCATAGGCGCCGAAGCGCCAGCAGCCGAGGCAGAACCAGCCGATGTCTTCATCGGGATCGCTCCAGCCGGCGAATTCCCAATCGAGGATGGCGGTCAGTCCGCGATCATCGGCAAGAAAATTCCCGGTGCGGAAGTCACCATGGCAAAGTACCGGCGCCGCGGGTGGCGGGCGATGGCGGTCGAGCCAGCGCAGGCCCCACTCCGCCACCGGATGCGGCTCTGGATCATCAGCGAGGAGACCCGCGCATTGGGCAAGCCGCGCCCCGGCCGCGTCGGCGGGCGGCGCACCGAGGCAAGCGAGAGTGGCACAGGGAGGCGCGACCGCGTGGATCGCCGCCATCTCCCGCGCCAGCGCCGCAGCGAGGTCGGTGCGCTCGCCGCCGAGCGCGCCCGAGACGATGCGCTGCGGCGCCGCTTCGCCGGAGATCCGCCGCATGACGAAGAAAGGCGAGCCGATGACCGTCCGCTCGGTGCAGAGCAGCAGCGGCTCCGGCGTGCTCACTCCGGCAGCATGCGCCGTGCGCGCCACTTGAAATTCTCCGGCGCGATCGAGACCGAGGCCGAGCGAGGTAGCGGCGTCCTTGCGCAGCACCAAGCTGCGAGAGCCGTCGAGATCGCCGCCCGCGAACTCGACCTCGACGCGCCAATTCTCCTGAACCGCGCCCTCCGGCAAGCGCCGGAGCTCCCTGATGCTGGCCTGGCGCGCCCCCGTCGCCTCGCGCAGATAGCGGGCAAGCGCCGCCGCGTCTTGCGGCAGACTCACACTGCCGCCACCGCGTGGCCGCCATCGACCGGGATGACGGCGCCGGTGATATAGGCGCCGGCGTCGGAGGCGAGCAGCAGCAGCGCGCCATCGAGATCCTCCGCCCGGCCGGAACGGCCGATCGGGATGCGCGCGATCAGTGCCTGGCCGACTTCGCTGTGCAGGAAGCCGCGGTTCATATCCGTCTCGAAGTAGCCCGGCGCAATGGCGTTCACCGTAATGCCCTTGCGCGCCAGTTCCATCGCCATGGTGTGGGTAAGATGGGCAAGCCCCGCCTTCGCCGCGCAATAGCTCGGCACATGGCGGATCGGCCGCAGCGCCAGCAGCGAGGCAATGTTGATGATCCGGCCGCCGCGGCCGGCCTTCACCCAGCGCTCGGCGAGTTCGCGCGACAGCAACCACGCGCCCTTGAGGTTGGTATCGACGACGCGATCCCAGTCGGTCTCGCTATGCTCGAGCAGCGGCTTGGAGATGGCGATGCCGGCGTTGTTGACCAGGATGTCGATGGGGCCCAACGCCGCTTCCGCCGCCGCCACGGCCTCGCGCACGCTGGCGGCGTCGCTGACATCGCAGATCACCGCCGCGGCTCGACCGCCCGCTGCTCCGATCTCGCGCATCGCCTCGTCCAGCAGGTCGCGTCGGCGGGCAGCCAGCGCCACCGCGGCGCCGGCGCGTGCCAACACCCCGGCGAAGTGGCGGCCGAGGCCGGCCGATGCGCCGGTCACCAGGGCGACGCGGCCGGCCAGATCAAAATTCGCCATCGACGCTTGTCCCTCCCCTTGTGGCGCGCCATCCTTGTAGCCGTCGAAGGCAGCGTCAAGGCTGCCGGCGCGCCCGGCAGCAAGCACGGAGGCCTGCCATGCATATCGATATTGTGTCGGATGTCATCTGCCCCTGGTGCTTCATCGGCAAGCGCCGGCTCGGGCGGGCGCTGGCGCTGCGGCCGGAGATCGAGCCCGAGATCACCTGGCGGCCGTTCCAGCTCAATCCGGACATGCCCGAGGAGGGCATGGAGCGGCGTGCCTATCTTGCCGCGAAGTTCGGCGACGACGCGCATGCCGACCGTATTTATGCCAGCGTCAGCGAGGCCGGCGCGACGGTGGGCATTCCCTTCGCTTTCGATCGCATTCGCCGCACGCCCAACACCCAGCACGCGCACCGGCTGATCCGCTACGCGGCCGGGCAGGATCGCGCCGATGCGGTGGTCGAAGCGCTGTTCAGCGCCTATTTCATCGAGGGCCGCGACATCGGCGACCCGCCGACGCTGGTGGCGCTGGCCGGCGAGGCCGGGCTCGAGCCGGCAGCCGCAGCTGCCTGGCTTGCCGGGCCCGAATCGCGCGAGGAAGTGGTGGGCGAGGATCGTGGCGCCCGCCGCCTCGGCATCAACGCGGTGCCGTGCTTCATCTTTGAGCGGCAATACGCGGTGTCGGGCGCGCAGGAGCCGGAATTCTTCCTGCCGGTTTTCGATCTGGTGCGGAACGGCGGCCAGAGCGCGGCCTGAGGGATCGGCGCCTACGGAGCGAAGATCCAGCTGCCGTCGGGCTGCCGGCAGACCGTGCCGGCGGCGCGCACGGCACGGCCGCCGATAAAGACGCGCTGCTCGACGAGCCGGCATGTTTCTCCAAGACGATCGGTGAAGGTCCGCACCACGCGCGTCCGTCCCTCATCGCCATCCGCTAGCCGCGTCGCCGCCGGGCTGCGCAGGAATGCGTCGCGGGCCGACATCTCCGGCGTATAGGCGACGCCGCCCGCCCCTGCACCGGCGCCACCGCCTGCCCCGGCCGCCGCCGCGCTCGCGCCGCCAGCACCGGCGCTTCCGCCGCCGACGCCCGCTACACCGCCCGCAGCACCAGCGCTCCCGGCGCCGCCGCCGGCGCCTGCGCCTGCGCCTCCTCCTCCTGCCGCCGCACCGGCACCGCCACCCGCACCTGCGCCGCCGCCAGCCCCGCCACCGGCGCCAGCCGCCGCTCCTGCTGCACCAGCCGCGGCGCCCGCGGCAGCGCCGACGGCACCAGCGGCGGCCGCAGCCGCGCCGGCCGCGGCACCAGCCGCGCCGCCAGCCGCGCCGCCAGCACCATAGGCGAAGGCTGCCGGAAGCAGCGTTCCGAAAAAGGCACCGGCAACCAGCACCGTCGCAGCCCAGCTCGGCGCGGCGCGGCTGCGGGCCACGTCGTCAGTAGGACGCTCCGCCATGCTCAGTGCACCAGCGCCCAGCGTCCGTCGGATTGGCGGCACATGGTGCCGCTGGCGTGCACGCGCTGCCCGGCGATATAGACGTTCTGCTCGACGACCTGACAGTTCTGGCCAAGCGCATTGCGATAGGCGGAGACGACCTTCACCTGCTGCTGGCTCGGCGCGGTCGCATACATGGTCTGAGTTGCCGCGGGACTGCGCAGGAATGCGTCCAGCGCCGACATCTCGGGCGTATAGGCGACACCGCCCGCCGCGGCTGCCCCGCCACCCGCAGCCCCAGCGCCTCCCGCGGCCGACGCACCACCGCCGGCGCCTCCACCAGCCGGGCCCGCACTGCCGCCGCCGCCGACGCCGCCACCCGCGCCAGCGCCGGCTGCTGCTGCGGCTGCCGCCGCACCGCCCGCTGGACCGGAGCTTCCCGATCCGCCGCCCGGAGCGCCGGCACCGGCACCGCCGCCCGCCGCCGCGCTGCCCGCGCCGCCGCCTGCGCCGGCACCGCCAGCGGCGCCCGCGCCGGATGCACCGGCACCGCCGGCGCCCGCTGCAGCGCCGGCGCCAGGACCGCCGCCTGCACCGGCGCTGCCCGCACCAGCGGCACCGCCGGTGCCAGCGCCTGCGCCACCGCCGGCGCCGGGACCGCCGGCGGCAGCGCCCGAACCAGCTCCTCCGGCGCCACCGCTCGCAGCGCCTGCACCTGATGAGCCCGCACCCGCACCGGCACTTCCGGCCGCACCGCCGCCGGCAGCGCCCGCGCCGGCGCCACCGCCCGCCGCGCCACCTGCGCCGGCGCCACCTGCCGCAGCACCCGCGCCAGCGCCACCGCCGGCACTGCCTGCTCCACCCGCTGCGCCGGCACCTCCTGCCGCACCGGCGCTACCGCCGGCGCCTGCGCCACCTCCGGCACCGCCGGCCGCGCCGGCACCCGCGGCACCTGCAGCACCACCGCCGGCTCCGGCCCCTGCACCGCCACCCGCGGCACCACCAGCTCCGCCGGCGCCACCGCCGGCACCGGCGCCTGCACCACCGCCCGCGGCACCACCAGCCCCGCCGGCACCACCGCCGGCTCCGGCGCCTGCGCCGCCACCCGCGGCACCACCAGCACCGCCGGCGCCACCGCCGGCTCCGGCGCCAGCGCCGCCACCCGCGGCACCACCAGCACCACCGGCGCCACCGCCGGCTCCGGCACCAGCACCGCCGCCAGCGGCACCACCACCAGCTCCGGCACCACCACCGCCTGCACCGCCGGCACCACCCGCAGCGCCTGCGCCTCCGGCGGAGCCACCCGCACCTGCGCCTCCGGCGCCACCGCCACCGCCGCCACCACCTGCGGCGAAGGCCTTGTGCGCGAACAGCGGCGTGCCGTCATCCGTAGAAATCGGCAAGGCGACGAGCACCAGCGCGAGCGCAGCCGTCGATGCCAGAAGCGGGGTCTTGAAACGGAGTCGGGTGGTCATGGGCCTCCCTTCCGCGACAGGGACTCTCGCGCGGAACAACCCTCGGCTGGAGGCCAGAGTTCCGAAAATGGCTCAATCGGCGCGCAACGGTTCTGCGCACCGCTTCACGACCAACCATAGGTGACTTCAGCGGCGCTGCAGCGCGACTCCGGCACGCTTGGCGGGCGCGCCGGCAGGCGGAACCGAGGGTTGCGGCGGGGCCGCGGCGATCTTCGCGAGGTCGGCCAGCAAAGCGCTGATGCCGCGCAGCCGATCGCGCGTATCTTCCCAGCCGCGCATGATGACGAGCCGCTGATCCGTCCGGAGCTTGGCAGTGCCAACCTGGCGCTGCAGGAAGTCGACGAGCCCAGCGGGATTGGCGAAGCGATCGTGGTGGAAGGCGATGACCGCGCCCTTGGGCCCGCCTTCGACCTTCTCGATACCGGCGTCGCGGCAGAGCCGCTTGATCGCGATGATCTCCAGCAGATTCTCGACCTCTTGCGGCAGCGGGCCAAAGCGGTCGATGAGCTCGGCGGCAAAGGCGTCGATCTCGCGCCGGTCGACCAGCACCGCGATGCGCCGGTAGAGCCCCAGTCGGACGTTGAGATCGGCGACATAGCTCTCGGGAATGAGCACCGGCGTGCCGATGGTGATCTGCGGTGTCCACTCCTCCTTCGCCTCGCCGAGCTCCTCGACGCCACTGCGTGACGCGGCGATCGCCTCCTCGAGCATGTGCTGATAGAGCTCGACGCCGACTTCGCGGATGTGGCCCGACTGCTCGGACCCGAGGAGATTGCCGGCGCCGCGGATGTCGAGATCATGACTCGCCAGGGTGAAGCCGGCGCCGAGCTGATCGAGCGTCTGCATCACCTCGAGCCGGCGCTGCGCGGTGGGCGTCAGCGTCTTGCCTTCGGGCAAAGTGAGATAGGCGTAGGCGCGCAGCTTGCCGCGGCCGATGCGTCCGCGCAGCTGGTAGAGCTGAGCGAGGCCAAAGCGGTCGGCACGGTGCACGATGAGCGTGTTCGCCGTCGGAATGTCGAGGCCGCTCTCGATGATGTTGGTCGAAAGCAGCAAATCGTAGCTGCCGTCATCGAAGGCGGCCATGACAGTCTCGAGCTCGGCCGCGCTCATCTTGCCATGCGCGACCGCCACCTTGATCTCCGGCACCAGCTCGCGCAATTGATCGCGCACTTCGCTCAAATCGCTGATACGCGGCGCGACGCAGAACACCTGCCCGCCGCGATGCCGCTCGCGCAGGATGGCCTCGCGCAGCACGACGGGATCGGCGGGCATGACGAAGGTGCGCACCGCCAGGCGATCGACCGGCGGGGTGGCTATGACGCTCATCTCGCGCACGCCGGCGAGCGCCAGTTGCAGGGTGCGCGGGATCGGCGTCGCGGTCAGCGTCAGCACATGCACGTTGGCCTTGAGCTGCTTCAGCCGCTCCTTCTGCGCCACGCCGAAATGCTGCTCCTCGTCTACGACGAGGAGCCCCAGATGCGAGAACTTGATGCCCTTGCCGAGCAGCGTATGCGTGCCGATGACGATCTCGACGCGGCCCTCGGCGATGTCCTTCTTGATCTGCGCGGCGTCGCGCGCCGAGACCAGGCGTGAGAGCTGCGCAACGCGCAGCGGCAACCCGGCAAAGCGCTGCGTGAACGTGCGGTAATGCTGCCGCGCCAACAACGTCGTCGGCACCACGACGGCCACCTGGCTCCCCGTCATGGCGGCGATGAAGGCGGCGCGCAGCGCGACTTCTGTCTTGCCGAAGCCGACGTCGCCGCAAATGAGCCGGTCCATCGGCCGCCCCGAGGCCAGGTCGCCGAGCGTGTCGAGGATCGCCTTCTGCTGGTCCTCGGTCTCGGGATAGGGAAAGCGTGCGGCGAACTCCTCGTAGAGCCCCTCGGGCGAAGGCATCGCCTCGCCGTTCTTGAGCTGGCGCTGCGCCGCCACCGCGATAAGCTCGTTGGCGATGTCCTTGATGCGCTGCTTGATCCGCGCCTTGCGCGATTGCCAGGCGACGCCGCCGAGACGGTCGAGCTGGACATCCGTCTCCTCCGAACCATAGCGCGACAACACCTCGATGTTCTCGACCGGCACGAAGAGCTTGTCGCCCTCGGCATAGAGGACGCGCAGACAGTCATGCGGCGCGCCGGCGACTTCGAGCGTGACCAGCCCGTCATAGCGGCCGATGCCGTGCTCGACATGGACGACGAGATCGCCCGGCTGCAGCGCCGACACCTCGGCGATGAACTGGTCGAAATTGGCGCGGCGCCTCGGCGGGCGTGCGAGACGGTCGCCGAGGATATCCTGCTCGGTGACGAGCGTCGCACCATCGAAGCGATATCCCCGCTCGATGCCGAGCACCGCAATGCCGACCGGTCCCGCCGGACCGGCCAGGAAGTCGGGCCAGCTTGCCGCCGTCACAAAGTCCTCGAGGCCGCGCTCCTGGAGCAACGTCTTCAGCCGTTCGGCCGAGCCGGCGCTGTAGGCGAGGATGAGCGCGCGTCGTCCGGCGCGCCGCTCCGCGTCGAAGTGATCGCGCACCACATCGAAGAGATTGCGCTTGGGATCGGCACGGGCCTCGGCGAAATCCCGGCCCGAGGTCGCGCCCGCCTGGACCGTGAGCGGTGCGCCCTCGGGAGCAGCAAACGGCGTCACTTGCCCGGTGCGACGACCGGCAAGCGCCGCCTCCCATTCTTCGGCACCGAGATAGAGCTGCTCCGGCCGCACCGGGCGATAGACCGGTGCCGTCGTGGCGCGAGCGCGCAGCGCCTCGAGCCGCGCCGCATAGAAATCGGCGATCGAGGCCAGCCGGTCGCTGCGGACATCTTCCGCCTGGTAATCGAGGGTCACCGCCGCGTACGGCAGGTAGTCGAACAGCGTCTCCAGGCTCTCGTAATAGAGCGGCAGCCAATGTTCCATGCCGATGTAGCGCCGGCCGGCGCTGATCGCATCGTAGAGGGGATCGTCATCCGCGACGGTGCCGAACTGTTCGCGGTAGCGCGAGCGAAAACGCTGGATAACCGCGTCGTCGAGCAGGACCTCGTTCACCGGCCGCAGCGCGATGCGCTCCAGCACGCCGGTCGAGCGTTGCGACAGCGCATCGAAGCTGCGCAGATTCTCGAGGACGTCGCCGAAGAAGTCGAGCCGCACCGGCGCCGCAGCGCCCGATGGGAACAGATCGACGATGCCGCCACGCACCGCGAACTCGCCGGCTTCGCGCACGGTGTCGGTGCGGGTGTAGCCGTTGCGGCCGAGGAAACCCCCGAGCCGGTCGAGCGCAAGCCGCCCGCCCCGGCCGAGCGTCAGCACGCGGTCCCTGAACACCTGCCGCGGCGGCACCCGCTGAATGATGGCGTTCACCGTGGTCAAGACGACCCGAGGAGCGGGTTTCGCCGCGCCGTCGGCGAGCCGGGTCAGCGCGTCGATGCGCCGGCTCATGATCTCGGCATTGGGCGAGGCGCGGTCGTAGGGCAGGCAATCCCAGGCCGGGAGCGCGATGACCTCGAGGCCCGGATGGAAGAAGGCGAGCGCCGCCGCCATCCGCGCCATGCGGCCGTCGTCGCGACAGACGTGAAGCAGCGCCGCAGCCGTGCCGCGTGCGGCCAGGCCGCCGAGGACGAAGGCGTCGTGGCCCTCGGGGGCTCCCGAGATGGTGACGCGCCCCGCGGCCGGCGCCGCGGCGGCAAAGAAGCGATCGAGCTCGATCAAGCGGGTCTCGCGCGGTAGCGAAAATCGATCAACAGGCGCAGCACATCGCTGTCGTGCTCGGGCGGCGGCGCGGCCCGGCCGGCGATCCAGTCGAACAGGGTTGCGTCATTCTCCTCGAGCAGCCCCTCATACCGGTCGAGCTGCGCCTCGCTCAAGCCGGTCAGATGCTGCTCGGCGAACGAACCCAGCAGCAGGTCGGTTTCCCTGGTGCCGCGATGCCAGCTGCGAAACAGCAGCCGCTTGCGACGGATCTCCGGGGTCTCGGGCATGCGCCCTCATATAGAGGCTTTTGGCCGCCGCGTCAGCCCGCCAGAGCGATGGGTCGCTCTGCAGTTTTGTGTATAGTCCGAGGGCCCGAAACGCCCATGCGTCCCGAGATCCTCTTTCCGCTCTTCGCCCCCGTGACCTCGCTGCCAGGGGTCGGTCCGCGTTTCGGCAAGCTCATCGAGAAGTTGACCGGGCCGGCGGTGGCCGACCTGCTCTGGCACCTGCCCAGTGGCATCATCGACCGCAGCTTCACGCCCAAGGTGAAGGAGGCGCCGGACGGGCGCATCTGCACCATCCGGCTCGACATCGACGCCCATCTGAAGCCGCGCAACCCGCGCCAGCCCTATCGCGTGCGCTGCCGCGACGAGACCGGCTTCCTTCATCTCGTCTACTTCCACGTCAAGGGTGACTGGCTCGAGAAGCTTTTGCCGGTCGGGACGACGCGCTGGGTGAGCGGCCGGGTCGAACACTTCAACAACGAGATCCAGATCACCCATCCCGACCATGTGCTGGCGCCGGACGAATTCGATCGCATGAAGCCGATCGAGCCGGTCTATGGCCTCACCGCCGGCCTGCCGCTGCGCACGGTGCAAAAGGCGATGGACGCGACGCTCGCAAGGCTGCCGCAACTGCCGGACTGGCTCGACCCCGCCCTGCTCGCGCGCGAGCACTGGCCTGCCTGGCAAGCGGCGCTCGCCGCTGTCCACGCGCCCGCCGGCGAGGGCGACCTCGCGCCCGGCACGGCGGCGCGACGGCGCCTTGCCTATGACGAGCTCCTGGCCAACCAACTCGCGATCGCGCTGGTGCGCGCTCATACCAAGCGGCTGCCGGGGCGCAGCATCAAAGTCCAGGGCCGGCTTCGCCAGAAGGTGATCGACGCGCTCCCCTTCTCGCTCACCTTCTCGCAGCGCCAGGCGCTCGCGGAGATCGCCGCCGACATGGCAGCGCCCTCACGCATGCTGCGGCTGCTGCAGGGTGATGTCGGCAGCGGCAAGACGGTCGTTGCGCTCCTCGCCATGCTGGACGCCGTCGAGGCCGGCACACAAGCGGCGTTGATGGCACCGACCGAGATTCTGGCGCGCCAGCATTTCGCCACGCTGAGCCGGCTCGCCGCGCCGGCGGGGCTCGAGGTGGCACTGCTCACCGGCCGCGAAAAAGGCCGCGCGCGCCAAGCGCTGCTGGAGCGTCTCGCCTCCGGCGAGATTGGCATCGTGGCAGGCACACATGCGCTCTTCCAGGAGGATGTCGCCTTTCGCGACCTGGCGCTCACCGTCATCGACGAACAGCACCGCTTCGGCGTCGAGCAGCGTATCGCGCTCTCCGGCAAAGGGCAGGGCGTCGACATCCTGGTCATGACGGCGACCCCGATCCCGCGCACGCTGATGCTGACCTCCTACGGCGATCTCGATGCGTCGCGCCTCACCGAGAAGCCGGCGGGTCGCCGGCCGGTGACCACCCGCACCCTGCCGCTGGAGCGGCTCGAGGAGGTGATCGCCGGCGTCCGCCGCGCGCTCGACCGCGGCGCCAAGATCTACTGGATCTGCCCGCTGGTCGAGGAATCCGAAGGCAGCGACCTCGCCGCCGCCGATGCGCGCGCCGGCGAGCTGCGCGGGCTTTTCGGCGAGCGCGTCGGGCTGGTGCATGGCCGCATGAAGGGCGCGGAGAAGGATCGGGTGATGGAGGGCTTTGCCCATGGCACGATCGACCTGCTAGTAGCGACGACGGTGATCGAGGTAGGGGTCGATGTGCCTGACGCTACGGTGATGGTCATCGAGCATGCCGAGCGCTTCGGTCTCGCGCAGCTTCACCAGCTGCGCGGGCGCATCGGCCGCGGCGACAAGCCCTCGGCCTGCCTCCTGCTCTATGCGGCGCCGCTCGGCGAGACCGCCAAGGCGCGGCTCGAGATCCTGCGCGAGACCGATGACGGCTTCCGCATCGCCGAGGAGGATCTGCGCCTGCGCGGCGCAGGCGAGGTGCTGGGCACGCGGCAAAGCGGCGTGCCCGAGCTCAGGCTCGCCGATCTCGCCGCCCATGCCGATCTCTTGCCGATCGCGCGCGACGATGCGCGCCTGGCGCTGGAGCGCGACCCCGGTCTCAAGAGCACGCGCGGCGAGGCGTTGCGCACGCTCCTCTACCTCTTCCAGCGCGATCTCGCGGTGAGATACGTGCGCTCGGGCTAAGCCCCCTTACCCGTGGGCCGTGCGTGCCGGCTCGAGTGCCGCAGCCGGCCGGCGGTCGGGCGGCGTGACGATGCCGGTGGAAATCACCATCTTGATCGCCTCCTCGACCGTCATCGACAGCATGACGAGCTCGCTGCGCGGCACGAAGACCAGGTAGCCCGAGGTGGGGTTCGGGGTGGTCGGCACGTAGACGCTGACCGGATCGGGGCCGGTGAGATCGCGCACCTCGCCTTCGACGTGCGCCGTGACGAAGGCGATCGTCCACATGCCCTTGCGCGGGAATTCGACCAGCACCACTTCGCGGAAGGTGTTCGACTGCTTGGCGAGCACCGTCTCGAAGATCTGCTTCATCGCAGCATAGACGCCCCGGATCACCGGCATGCGGGCAAGGAGGCGCTCGGAGAGACGCACGAAAATGCGGCCGACATAGTTCGCGGTGGCGGCACCGATGAGCGTCAGCGCGATGACGCCGATGACCATGCCCAAACCGGGCACATGCAGATATGTGGCCGGGTTGTAGCGATCGGGCAGCAGCCAGCGGACCGCGCCGTCGATCGCATCGATGAAGAGCCAGGTGAGATAGAGCGTCAGCAGGATCGGGCCGGTGACCAGGATGCCGGCGAGGAAATAGCTCCGCAGCCGCTCGACCAGGCGGTGGCGCGGCGATTGGCTCGGGGAAGGATTGATGGGCACAGACAAATGGCGCCCCTCAGCCGCGCGCGAACGGTGTGTCGAGAAGCCGCGTTCCCGTCGTCTCGCGCATCGATTGCGCAGAAACGGGGCTTCTATGCGAAAATCGCGGGGATGTGAACCCCTGGTTCATCGATTCTCCGGCAGTATGGCGAACGGATGTTAGCGGGCTGCTGTTTATGGAACGCACTCTAGCGACGCACGGAGCCCTTCGCCAGTGACCCTCGCCCCCCGCCTGCTCTCTCTCGCCACTGCCGTGCCGTCTTTCGCGCTGGGCCAGGCCGAAGTGGCCGAGCGGGCGCGCAAGCTCTTTGCCAATGGCGCGCAGGCAGAGCTCGGCCGGCTCATGCCGGTCTTCGAACATGCCGGCATCGAGCGGCGCTATTCCTGCGTGCCGATCGACTGGTACGAGGCGCCGCATGGCTGGGCCGAGCGGAACGCGCTCTACCTGGAGCATGCGGTGCGTCTGCTCGAAGCGGCGGCAGGGGACGCGTTGCGGCTTGCGCAGCTTCGACCGCAGGAGATCGATGCGGTGATCGCCGTCTCTACCACCGGCGTCGCAACGCCCAGCCTCGACGCGCTGCTCATTGGAAGGCTCGGACTGCGTCCGGACGTGAAGCGGCTGCCGCTGTTCGGGCTCGGCTGCGCCGGCGGCGTGCTCGGGCTCGCCCGCGCCGCCGATCTTGCCCGCGCCGCGCCGCGGTCGCGGATATTGCTGCTGGTCGTCGAGCTCTGCGCGCTCTCCTTCCGGAAGAGCGACGTATCGAAGAGCAACATCGTCGCCACCGCGCTCTTCGGCGATGGCGCCGCCGCCGCAATCGTATCGTCGGCAGGCGATGGGCCGGCCCTCGGCATGGGCGGCGAATACACCTGGCCGCATTCGCTCGACATCATGGGCTGGGATGTCGCCGAGGACGGGCTCAAGGCTGTGTTCTCGCGCGACATCCCGGGCCTCGTCCGCCGCGATCTGCGCCAGATCGCCGGCGAATTCCTCGCACGCAACGGTCTCGCGCTGCGCGACATCGCACATTTCGTCTGCCACCCCGGAGGTGCAAAGGTGCTGAGCGCGCTCGAGGAGGCGTTCGACCTGCCGGCCGGCGGGCTCGTCGACGGCCGCGGCGTGCTGCGCGACTACGGCAACATGTCGGCCGCCACCGTGCTCTTCGTGCTGGAGCGGGTGCTGCGGTCCGGCAGGCGCGGCAGAATGATGGTGACGTCGCTCGGTCCGGGATTTACCGCCGGGTTCCAGCTGCTCGAGGCGGCGTGAGCGCAGCGCGTCTCATCCTGGCGCTGGTGGTACTGCTGCGGCTCGCCGAGCTCATCCACGCCCGGCGCAATACACAGGCGCTGCTGCGTCGCGGTGCCATGGAGCAGGGTGGCGGGCATTATCCGCTGTTCGTGCTGCTGCACGCGTGCTGGCTCGCGGCGCTCTTCATCGCCGTGCCGCGCGACGCGGCCATCGCGTGGCCGTGGCTTGCCGTCTTCGCCGCGCTGCAGGCGGCGCGGCTCTGGGTGATCTTGAGCCTCGGCCCCTGGTGGACGACGCGCGTCATCACGCTGCCCGGCGCGCCGCTGATCCGTCGCGGACCCTACCGATGGCTGAACCATCCGAACTACGCCGTGGTCGCCGCCGAGATCGCAGTGCTGCCGCTGGTGTTCGGCGCCTGGCGCATCGCCCTCCTCTTCTCGGTGCTCAATGCCGGGCTGCTCGCCTGGCGCATCCGCATCGAGGAGCGTGCGCTCGCGCGGCGCCGCCGGCCTGGTCTCGCCAACTAGGACCCTGCGGCGAGCCGCTGCACGGTCCGCGCCGCGGTCTTCTCCGGCTCGCCGCTCTTGATGAGGGTGCTATAGAGAATCCGCAACACCTCTTGGTCGAGCGGCGTGAAGGCTGCGCCGCCCGGCCTGCCCAGAGCCGCGCCCGTGCCCGCCGAAGGCTCGGCGATGACGCCCATGCCGCGCAGCAGGTTGCGCGCGATACAGTAATCGACGGCCGCCGGACCGCGCTCGCCCGGCACCGAGACGAAGAGCAGATAGGCAATGATCTCGTGCGTGGGCGACAGCAGCATCTTGCCGGCGCAGGTAAGCCCCTCCCGCTCGTAGCTCTGGAAGAAGCCGTGATAGTCGATGCCATCGGAGAAGAACGGTGCGATCTCCCGGCCATAGGCCTTCACGTCCGCGTCGGTATCGCGTGAGAACAGGACCAAGAAATTGATCTTGTCGCTGGAGACGAGGAAATCCTTGCCCGTCACCTGGCGGATCGCTTCGATGTCACCCAGCGTCCGAGCGTAGAGCGCGGAGCTCACCCCCTCGCGGCTGACCAGCCCGAAACGGACCGGTCGCTGCCATTTCAGCACCATCTTCTCCGAGCTGCCCGGCAAGGCCACGAAGACGCGATCCTCGAAGGCCTTCAAGACCTGCTGCGGCGATAGAGGCTGCACCGCAAGCGCGGCCGCACCAGTGCCGAAGAGCAGCACCAGCGCCACGCCGCCCCATGCAAGCCAGCCTCTCATCGAAGATCACTCTCCTGCTGGCCGCCGGCGAGCAGCGCGGCTTCATAAAGTCGGGCGGCGGCCGCTCGAGCCGCCGCACGCCTCGCCTACTTCTCGCCGAAGGCGCGGTGGAAGCTGTCCAGGATCGGCGCCAGCGCATAGAGCGCCACCGTTGTCTCGCCGGTGTCGATCATCGCTTCCGTCGGCATGCCTGGCACCATTCGGACCTCGCTGCCGAGCCGCTTGAGCTCCTTCGGATCGACGCGCAGCTTCGCCTCGTAATAGGGACGCTGCGTCGCCTTGTCGATAAGCCGGTCGGCGGAAACGTAGGTCACCTTGGCATCGAGCGGCGGCGTGCGCCGCTCCTTGTAGGGCAGCAGCCTCACCTCGGCCGGGAGACCCTCGCGCACGCGATCGATGTCTTCCGGCCGGACCTCGACATCGACGATCAGCGTATCCTCGTCGGGCACCAGGTCGAGCAGCGGCTCGCCGGCATTGACCACGCCGCCCGGAGTGTGGACGCGCAGATCGGTCACCGTGCCGTCCTCAGGCGCAGTGACATTGGTGCGCGCCAGCACATCCGCCGCCGCCTGCTGCGTCTGCTGCAACTCCTGCACCTTTTTCTGCGTATCGCGTAACGAATCGGCGATGTCCTTCTGCCAATCGTTCTTCAGGCTCAGAATATCGACGCTCGCCTCGGCGATGGTCTGCTTCGCCCGCGCGATCTGCGCCAGTGTATCGCCGTGGCGGCCCTCGATCTCCGCCAGGTCGCGCTCGAGCTGCAGCAAGTGAGGCTTGCGCTCCAGCCCACGGGCGACGAGCTGCTGCACACCGGAAATCTCCTGTTGCAGCAGTCCTTTGCGCGTCTCCAGCGCCTGCAACTCGGCCTGATGGCCGGCGATCTCGTCATGCACCTCATTGATCCGCTCGTTGATCGCGGCGGTCTTGGAGTCGAGAAGCTGCCGCCGCGTCTCGAAGATCTTCTCCTGCCCCGTGAGCGTAGCGGCCACCGTCGGGTTGCTGCCGCGCTCGTCGAGCAGCTCCGTCGGGAAGCTGATGGTGGGCGTGTTGTCGCGCTCGGCGAAGAGCCGGGCCTCGCGCGCCTCGGCGTCCCAAAGCTGGGCCTGGACGGTGGCAAGATCGGTGCGCGCCTTGGTGTCGTCGAGACGGATCAGTGTCTGCCCCGCCTTCACCACATCGCCGTCATGAACGAGGATGCTGCGGATGATGCCGGTCTCGAGATGCTGCACCGTCTTGCGGTGCGAACTCGACATCACCGCGCCGCTGGCGATGGCGGCGCTCTGCAAGGGGGCGAACGCCGCCCAGGTACCGCCGCCGATGACGAAAATCCCGACGAGCGCCGAGCCGGCCAGCACCAGCTCGCGCATACGCGCGAGCGGCGTGGGCGGCACCGGGGCATGCTCGGGAACCAGGGTGATCGTGGTCATGCTCATGTGCTGTCCTCCCCTCAGGCGCGCTGCGGCTGCGGCTGATGCTGCGCCGGCGACTGCGGCGCATGCATCGGCACCGCCGTCGGACGGCCGACATTGAGCTTGGCAATGACTTCGGCGCGGCTGCCATAGGCGTCGACCATGCCGTTGCGCAGCACCAGCAGCTTGTCGGCAAGCCCGAGCACGCTCGGGCGGTGGGCGATCATCACCACGGTCGTGCCGGTCTCCTTGAGGCGGAGGATGGCGCGATGGAGGGCTTCCTCGCCCTCGTGGTCGAGGCTCGCATTGGGCTCGTCCAGAACCACGAGCCGCGGCCGGCCGAACACCGCGCGGGCAAGGCCGATGCGCTGGCGCTGACCGCCCGAAAGCCGGAGTCCGGAATCGCCGATCTCGCTGTCATAGCCGCGCGGCAGCCGCATGATCACCTCGTGCAGCCCGACGAGGCTTGCCGCCTCGATGATCGCCCCCGGCGTGCCGTCGCTGAGCCGTGCGATGTTGTCGCGCACGCTGCCGGCGAAGAGCTCGATATCCTGCGGCAGATAGCCGATGTGGTGCGAACCGCGGGAATCGTGCCATACGGCGATCTCGGCACCGTCGAGCCGGACCTTGCCGGCGGTCGGCGCCCAGGTGCCGGCGATGAGGCGGGCCAATGTCGACTTGCCGGCCGCCGAAGGACCGATCACGCCCAGCACCTCGCCCGGCGCGAGATCGAAGGAGACGCCGCGCAGCGTCGCCTCGTCCGCGCCCGGCGGCACGAAGGTCAGCCGGTCGACCACGAGCTCGCCCTGCGGACGCGGCAGCGTCATGCCGGGCTCGGCCTGCGGCAGCGAATCGACCAGCTCGGCGAGCCGCCGGCGCGCCAGCCGCGCGGCGACCAGCGATTTCCAGGTTGCGATCGCGCCTTCGACCGGCACCAGCGCACGGCCGAGCAGGAAGGTGCTGGCAAACATCGCGCCCGGCGTCGCCTCGTGCTCGATCACCAGCCATGCGCCGGCACCGAGAATGCCGGTCTGCACCAGAAGCCGCGAGAACTTTGAGACGGCATAGATCGCCGCGCCACGTGTCCCGGCGATGCCGCTTGCCGCGCGCGTGTCGCTGTTCTCGCGCCGCCATACCCGCATCACACCCTCGCCCATCCCCATGGCGCGGATGACCTCGGCATTGCGCAGCGCCGCCTCGGCGCGCTGATGCGTGCGGGTCGCCGCGAGGTTGGCCTCGGCGAGCGGCTCGCGGGTGACGAACTCGTTGAGCAGCGCCAAGCCGAACAGCATCACCGCGCCGGCCAACCCGACGAAGCCCAGCATCGGGTGCAGGACGAAGAGCGCGATGACGAAGATCGGTGCCCAAGGCGCATCGAGCAGCGGCGTCACCGCGGGTCCGGTGATGAAGCCGCGCAACGTGGCGAGATCGCGAAGGCCCTGCGCCGCACGCACCGGATCGGCGCGCAGCGCCGCCTTGAGTGCGCCCGAGAACACGGTCGGGCCGAGGCGGTCATCGAGCCAGTTGCCAATGCGGACCAGCATCTGCGAACGGACCGCCTCGATGAGCGCCATCACCGCGATGGCGAGGAGTGTGATCAGGCTGAGCATGACCAGGGTATCGCCACTGCGGCTCGACAGCACCCGGTCGTAGAGCTGCATCATGTAGAGCGGCGAGGCGAGCGTCAGCAGGTTGATGGCCAGGCTGAAGCCCATGATGATGCCGAAGGCGCCGCGGCAGGCCTGCAGCGCTTTCCGCACCTCGTTCACGTGCTGCTTCATCATCCCTTCCTTGAAAAGAACCTTGAAAACAAAAATGAATCCCCAGCCGCGGTAATGTGCTTGCGCCGTGTCATTTATTGGACATCGGGCCAGTGATTACTTCAGAGATTGGCGCGTTAAGGTTAATTTTCTCTGACCAACTCTTTGGTTTTACTGTAATAAAATTATTGACGTACTGGTTGAGAAGACCCAGCCGCGCTCGCCGGGCAAACCCCGGTTACCGGCGCTTAACCACTTTCGCGCTAGCGTGACGGGCCGCGACAGTTTCCGGAGCCTCATGGCCGCGCCCAGCAATTCGATGCCGCCCCTGCCGCCCGGCGCCACTCCCGGCGTCGTCAGCAGCATCCGCCAGGCGGCGCGAGCCACCGATGTCGATTTCGGCCTGCTGATGGCGCAGGCCAAGCAGGAAAGCGGCTTCCAACCCGATGCCGCGGCGAGCGGCAGCAGCGCCACCGGCCTCTTCCAGTTCATCGACAGCACCTGGCTCGGCCTGGTGCAGCGCTTCGGCGCCAAGTACGGCGTCGGCGGGCTCGCGCAGCAGATCGTGGTCGATGGCAATGGCCGCGCCAGCGTCGCCGATCCGGCCACGCGCCAGCGCATTCTCGATCTGCGCAAGGATCCGCGCGTTGCCTCGGCGCTCGCCGCGGAATATGCGCGGCAGAACAAGCAATCGCTCGAACAGGCGCTCGGCCGTTCGCCCAGCAATGCCGATCTCTATATGGCGCACTTCCTCGGCGCCAGCGGAGCGATCACCTTTCTGAAGGCGCTGGGCAGCGCCGGCGCCACGCCGGCGGCCGATCTGCTGCCGCAGGCGGCCGCGGCGAATCCGGCGGTCTTCTACGACGCCGGCGGCCGCAAGCTCAGCGTCGCCGAGGTCTACGGCTCCTTCTCGCGCAAGATCAATGACGAGGCGCAACGCTTCGCCTCCGCGGCGCCACTCCCTGCCGGCGGGGCGGCGGCAGGGACGGCGGATGGGCCCGGCTTCATGCGCAGCTTGGGCTTCGATGGGGCCGAGATCAGCCCGCCCATGGCGGCGATGCTCAATCTCTTCGCGCTGTCGGCCCTCAAGCTGCTCGCGCCGCCCACCGCCGCGCCCTCGCCGCTCCTGCCGGAGCTGCGCTCGCTCTAGGACCCTGTCCGGGAAATCTCACGGGCTCCTAGGCAGCGGCATCGGCAGGCTCGGCCGCCGGCGCTTCCCCAGCCTCGCCACGCGCCTTCATGTCCATGAGATAGCGCAGCATGTCGCGCCCGCGCGACAGCCGCGAGCGTACCGTGCCGACCGGCACATCGAGCACCGTCGCCACTTCCTCGTAGCGCATGCCCTCAAGGCCGACCAGCAGCAGCACCTGGCGCTGCTCTTCCGGCAGCCGCGTCATCGCGCGGTCGAGATCACGCAGCTGGAGCGAGGCGCCCTGCGTCGACGGCACCGTAAGCAGCGGCGCCACGTCCTCGACCGGGATATTGATGCCCTCGCGCACCGCGCGGCGCACGTCGTTCACATGCTGATTGTGCAGAATGGTGAAAAGCCAGGCGCGTAGATCGGTGCCGGGCTGCCACAGATGCGATTTGGCCAGCGCGCGCACCAGGCAGCTCTGAACGAGATCGTCGGCACGCGTCGCGTCGCGGGTAAGCGCCCGCGCATAGCGCCGCAGGCGGGGGATCTCGTGCTCGAGCAGGCCACTGAAGTTGCTCATCGGTAGTTCCCTCGGTGTTGTTCCGCGTTTGGGCGCTTCTTCGATGGCACCAAGGATAGGGATCGCGTGTAACCCTGCGATGTACCGCGTATGACTTTGTGTAAAATCTTGTAACCCTTGTGGAGGATTAGCGGCCCCTCCGTACAACGGCATGATACTTGAGCCGCCAAGCACTCCCATGAAGAGCGATGCGGACGATCTTCAATTTGGCTCGGCAATACTGTCGGCGCGACGCTGCGCCGTGTAACCCTGGGGATGAGTGTCCGCCGCACCGGGCGGCGTCCTGTAACATTCTGTTGCCGCGTGGGGCTCGGAGCCGGTCTTACGATTGACCCTCCCCGGCGACGCGCCTATTGTCCGCGGCCACGCAGGAGCCCGTAGCTCAGCCGGTAGAGCACTTGACTTTTAATCAAGGGGTCGCGGGTTCGAGCCCCGCCGGGCTCACCATCCGAAAATCAAGACCGGACACTTACCGCCTCGCGGCGCTACACCGCCCGGTCTTCTCGAGCATGCGATTGGTCTCGGCCAGCAGACGCTGGCTTCGCGCGATGGCCCATGGGCTGTCGAGCAACAGCGCCCGCGCCAGAGCTCGAAGCGATCGCACGATCATTGCCGCCTCGTCGCCCTCCGCATCGAAATCATGCCGGCCGACGATATTCTCCT
>Ga0134128_10002831_pt1 | contig 21324 bp, 26 predicted proteins | sample KB31754_FD_96462 | JGI IMG/M metagenome (GOLD analysis project Ga0134128, IMG submission 96462) | Terrestrial soil microbial communities with excess Nitrogen fertilizer from Kellogg Biological Station, Michigan, USA - KB3-175-4 | ecosystem: Environmental > Terrestrial > Soil > Unclassified ... | reverse complement strand
CGGCGTCCCTCGTTGAGCTCCTTGCGCAGCCACGCCTCGGCCTTGCTCGCCGTCTTGATGTCCACGAGCATGTCGAGGACGGGGCCCGGGGCGCCGCCGTGCAGCGGGCCCTTGAGGGCGCCGACCGCGCCGGTGGCCGCGCTGACCATGTCGGAGCGGGTCGAGGCGATGACGCGGGCCGTGAAGGTGGAGGCGTTCATGCCGTGGTCGGAGACGGTCACCCAATACGTCTCGAGAGCCTTGGCGGCCATGGGGTCGGGCTCCACTCCGAACGTCATGTACAGGAAGTTGGCGGCCAGGCTCAGATCCTGGCGCGGCGCGATGGGCTCCAAGCCCTGCCGCAGGCGCGAGTGCGCGGCGATCACCGTCGGGAAGCGGGACAGCAGGCGCTTGGCGAGCGCGAGGTCGCCGGCCGGCGAGATGTCGTTGGGGTTGGACACGTCGAGCGAGAGCGTCGCGCAGGCCATGCGCAGGGCGTCGATCGGCGGGGCGTTGCGCGCGGTCTTGATGATCTCGAGCGTCTCGGGGCGCAGAGCGCGGTAGCCGGCGAGTTCCTTCTGGATGCCCGGGGCCTCCTCGGCGGAGGGCAGGTGGCCCGTCCACAACAGCATCGCGGCCTCCTCGATGGAGACCTTGCCCGCGAACTCCTCGATCGGGTAGCCCGCGATGATCAGGACGCCGTTCTGCCCGTCGACCATGCTGAGCTTGGTCTCCGTGGCGACGACGCCTTCGAGACCGGCCTTGACCTGCGAGGCGGCGGGAGCGGCGGGAGTGGGAGCGGCCATGTTCAATCCTCCGAGAATCTTCGACGACAACCCGAGAATATCAAACGGGGTCAGGCTTTGACAATTGACTTATTTTGGGGTCAGGCCTTTAGTTATTTTAGTTATGCGCTTCGCAAAGTTCCGGCCGCGAGAAATAACTTAAATAACTAAAGGCCTGACCCCAACTTTAGGCGCCTTCGGGCCAGGCGCGCTCGAGGTCGGCATCGTCGAAGCCGAAATGGTGGGCGAGCTCGTGGCGCAGGGTCAGGCGCAGCTCCTTCTTGAGCTCGGCGAGGTCCTCGCTCGTGTCCTCTAGGTTGCGCTGATAGAGGTAGACCTTGGCCGGGAGGAAGCCGTGCGCGTCGCTGCTCAGCATCTCGGCGCGCGTGGCGCCGGTGTACAGGCCGAGAACGTCCTGCGGGGCGTCCATCTGTTCGGCCTCGAGGCCGGGCGCCGGGCGCGTCTCGATGGTCACGTTGACGAGCAGGTCGCGCAGGGCCTTCGGGATGGAGGCGAGCTCGGCTTTGGCTAGCGCGTGGAACTGAGCCGGCGTGAGGCGGGCGCCTTTTTTCACGCGACGGCCCCGGCTTTCCTCAGCAGGTCCAGGCAGGCCGCGTTCGCGCGGCGCGCGACGTCGGCCTCGTCGACGTTCTTGAGACGCCCGTCCTCGACGACGACGTGCCCGTTGACGATCGTCCACTTGGTCCGGTGCGAGGCCCCGCAGAAGAGCAGGGAGGCGACCGGGTCTCCGGCCGAGCCCGCGTAGTCGAGGCCCCTCACGTCGAAGATCGCGAGGTCGGCGGCCTTTCCGGCAGCGATCCGGCCGATGTCGTCGCGGCCGACGACGGCCGCGCCGCCGCGCGTGGCGGCGCGCAGGACGTCGCGCGCGGGCATCGAGGCCACGCCGGACTTCACGCGGTGCGACAGCATCATCTGGCGCGCCTCGCCGAGCATGTCGGAGGTGTCGTTGGAGGCCGAGCCGTCGACCGCGAGGCCCACCGGCACTCCCGCGTCGAGGTACTTGCGCACGGGCGGCACGCCGGAGCCCAGGCGGAAGTTGGAGGAGGGGCAATGCGCGACGCCGACCTTGGCCTTGGCCAGCCGCGCGATCTCCTGATCGTTGACGTGGACCATGTGCGCCAGCCAGACGTTGGAGTCCATCCAGCCCAGCGACTCGATGAAGTCGATCGGGCGGAGCTTGTACTTCTCGAGGCAGTAGGCTTCCTCGTCGAGCGTCTCGCACAAGTGGGTGTGCATGCGCACGCCCCAGCGGCGCGCTTGCGCCGCCGTTTCCTTCATGAGCTCCGGGGACACTGAAAAGGGCGCGCACGGCGCCAGGCCCACGCGCGTCATCGAATAAGGGCCGTTGTCGTGGTATTCCTTCACGAGGCGCTCGCCGTCGCGCAGGATCTCCTCCTCGGCTTGCGTGCAGTCGTCGGGGGGGAGACCGCCTTTGGAGGAGCCGACCGACATGGAGCCGCGCGTGGGATGAAAACGGATTCCCAACGACCTCGCGGCTTCGATCTGGGCATCGACGAGCCCCGTCAGCCCCCGGGGATAGAGATAAGTGTGATCGGTCGAAGTCGTGCAGCCGGTGAGCAGCAGCTCTCCCAAGCCGACTTGCGCGCCGAGCGCGGCGTACTCGGGCGTCAGGTGGCGCCAAACGGTGTAGTGATAGACGAGCCAGTCGAATAATTTAGCGTCCTGCGCCGCCGGCGTCGCGCGGGTGAGCGTCTGGCAGAGATGATGATGAGTGTTGACCATGCCCGGGATCACGACGCAGCCGCGCGCGTCGAGCACCTGGGCGCCGTCCTCGGAGAGGTCCTTGCCGACGGAGACGATCACGCGGCCGCGGATCAGGACGTCGGCGTCCTTGAGCTCGGTGCCCGCGTCGTCCATGGTCGCGACGCGCAGGGCGTTTTTGATCAGCAGAGGGGGGCGCATGGCGGGTTCAAGTCTAACACCGATTCCGGGCGGAAGCAAGGGCGGGATTTGAAGCCTCTTTGACCGCCGCTTGAGGCTTCGTTGACCGCCGGAGGGCTATGCTGGTTCTGTCCCGGGAGGGGGTTATGGAATCGACGATCATGGCGTTCTCGTTCGCATCGGCGCTCGTCATCGCCGGCTGCGTCGTGCTCTTCTTCTCGGGCGCGATCGACGAGGCGCTCGCCCGCGTGGTGCCTCCGGAGATGACGGCCGCCTGGCGGCGGTACGCGAAGTTCGCCCTGTTCGTCGTGGCGCTCGTCGGCGGGCTGCGCGTCTCCGAGCTCGCGTCGCTCGTCGCCTTGCGCGTTCCCGGGACACCGCCGCTGACCGGGGGGCAAGCGTTCCTCGAGATCCTCAAGTCGATCGCGGGCTCGCTGGCCGCGTCGGCGATCGCCCTGCTCGCGTTCTTCGTCGCGACGCTCGTCATCGACGGGTCCCGCCGGCTGTACCAGACCCGCCGTCTGGCCCGTCCCGCGCCGACCCCGCCCGCGGACGCCGATCGGCGCCCCGTCGGAGCCGAGCGGCACGCGACCGCGGGCGGGCGCGAGCGCCGCTCGGGCGATAACGGGAGCTTCCTGTGAAGGCCCTTCTGCTCGCCGCGCTCGCCGCCGGACCCGTGCTGCCGTCCGCCGCGCGCGCCCAGGGGGGCATCGAGACTCCCCAGGCGCGGGAAAACTACCGGATCAAGACGCGCCAGGACCTGGACCGGCTCAACGAGCGGCTGTCCGCGCTCGAGCTCCGGTCCCACGTCGAGTCGAGCCGCGCTCGCGAGAATCTCGCGGCGCGGACCGCCGAACTGCGGGTCCAGAAGAAGAACGTCGACGAGCTGTTCAGCCGCATCGAGACCGGCACGGATCAGCAGCGGCGCGTCGCGCGCGCGCGCCTGGACATCGAGATCGAGAGCCTGCGGGCCGGCATCGAAAGGGCCGAAGGCGCGCATCCCGCCTGGGGAAGCTGAGGCGCTTCCCCGCTCGAAGGGGAATCTGTTAGACTGGCGCCATGATCATCCCTGCTCTCGTCTTGGCGCTCGTCGTCCCGGCGGCGGCGGCCAGACCTATGAACACGAAGGCTCCGGCGGCTCCGGCGGCCCCGTCCTCCGAAGCCGGCGTCCCGACCCGGGAAAGCGTCCTGCTCTCTCCGCAGGGAGCGACGGCGCAAGCGCCCGAGAATTATAAGGTAAAGCTCGCCACGACCAAGGGCGACATGGTCCTCGAGATCCACCGCGCCTGGGCGCCCAACGGCGCCGACCGCTTCTACAACCTGGTCAAGATCGGCTTCTTCGACGGGGTCGAGTTCTTCCGCGTCGTCGACGGCTTCATGGCGCAAGTCGGCATCCACGGCGACCCCGCCGTCGCCGCGAAGTGGCGCGACGCGCACATCCCCGACGATCCGGCGGCCGGTCATTCCAACCGGCGCGGGGCCGTGACCTTCGCGACCGCGGGCCCGGGAACGCGCACGACCCAGTTCTTCATCAACTTCAAGGATAACTCGTTCCTCGATTCGATGGGATTCCCGCCGATCGGCGAGGTCGTCGAAGGCGACGCGGTGCTCGACAAGCTTTACCGCGGCTACGGCGAGGGCGCGCCGCGCGGCAGGGGCCCCGATCAGGGGCGCATCCAGGCCGAGGGAAACGCTTACCTGCAGAAGGATTTCCCGGAGCTCGACGCGATCAAGACCGCGACGATCGTCGGCGAGGACAAGCCGAAGGCCGAGGCGTCCGAAGAGACCTCGAAGTCCGGCGAAAAGAAGGACGCCAAGCCCTGGTGGAAATAGCGCGCTCGTCCCGAGAGTAGCATGGAGCCCTTGTCCGTCGCCGACCTGGCCGGTGACCTGCCGAGGCCCGGCGTGCTCTGCACGCTGGCGGGCGTCGCCGGCAGCGCTCCGCAGGCGCCCGGGGCCAAGATGTGGGTGTGGGCGGGCGGCTTCCTGGGCACGCTCGGCGGCGGGAAGTTCGAGGCGACCGTCCTCGCCGACGCGCGCGAGCTGCTGGCCGGCGGCAAGAGCGGCGCGACCCTGAAGGAATACACGCTGTGCCGCGAGATGGGGCAGTGCTGCGGCGGCAAATGCAAGGTGCTCTTCGAGGCCTGTCCCCGGCGCCGGGCGGTGCACGTCTTCGGCGCGGGCCACGTCGGCCGCGCGCTCGCCGAGACCCTGTCGGGTCTCGATCTTGAGACCGTCGTCTGCGATCCCCGCGCCGACTGGGCTGACAAGACCGCGTTCCCCAAGTCCGCCCACGTCGTCTGCGCCGATCCGGTCGCTCTCGCGACCAGGGCCAAATATGACGAGCTCGACGCGGTGTGCGTGATGACGCACGACCATGAGCTGGACTTCAAGCTGGTCGACGTCTTCCTCGAGAAGCCTATCGGCTACCTGGGCCTCATCGGCTCGGCGCACAAGGCGCGCGTGTTCCGCGCCCGCCTGCCGCCGGCGCGCCGCGCGCTGTGGGACGAGCGCATGAACTGCCCGATCGGCCTGCGCATCCCGTCGAAGAACCCGAAGGCCATCGGCATCGCCGCCGCCGCCCAGCTCCTCGAGCTGTGGGCCTACCGCAAGCCGGCCGCGGCGCTCCAGGCGGCCGCCGAACGATGACCGACCTGACCGGCGCGCGCGTGCTCCTGCTCGCCGCCGGCCGCGGCAAGCGCTCCGGCGGCCCGAAGGCGTGGCGTCCGTACGAGGGCACGACCTTGCTCGAGGCCCAGCTCGCCTTTTTCCGGGGTCTCGTCGGCGAGAAGAACGTGTCGGTCGCCATCCAGGACGCTTGGCGCGAGCGCTGCGAGTCGCTGTCGCGCGAGGCCGTCTGGGTCGCTTCCGACCCCGACGCTTCGCCGCTCGCCTCGCTGCAGAACCTCGTCGCCGGCTCACCCGAGGCCCGCTCCTTCGTCCTGCACGTCGACATGCCCGTCTTCCTGCGCGGCGTGTACGAGGATCTTTGGAAGGTCGGGGCCGACGCGGTCGCGCCGGTGTTCGAAGGCCGCCGCGGCCATCCCGTGCTGCTCTCGCCGAGGTCCCTCGCCGAGATCTCGCGCCTGGACCCGGCGACGGACCGGCTCGATCATTGGCTGCGCGGCCGCCGCGTGGCAGAGGCGCCGGTCTCGACCGGCGTCATCCATCTGAACCTCAACGAGCCCGGCGCGTGATCGACCTCGCTCTCCGCGGCCGCCGCGTGCTGACCAAGGACGGCTTCGAGCCGGCGTCCGTCCTGATCGAGGGAGCCCGGATCGCGGCCGTCCTCGGCCCCGACGACGTGCCGTCCGGCGTCCCCGTCCGCGAGACCGGCGACCTGGCGGTGATCCCCGCGCTCGTCGACACGCACGTGCACGTCAACGAGCCCGGCCGCACCGAGTGGGAGGGCTTCGTCACGGCCACGGCCGCCGCGGCCGCCGGCGGCGTGGGCACCATCGTCGACATGCCGCTCAACTGCTCGCCGGTGACCACGAGCCGCGCCGCCCTCGAGACCAAGCTCTCGGCCATCAAGGGAAAGCTCGCCGTCGACGCGGCCTTCTGGGGCGGCATCGTCCCCGGGAACCTGAAAGAGCTCGAGCCCCTCGCCGCGGGCGGCGTCGTCGGCTTCAAGTGCTTCCTCACGCACTCCGGCCTCGACGAGTTCCCGAACGTGACGCGCGCCGACCTCGAGGCGGCGATGCCCGTCCTCAAGGACCTCGGCCTGCCGCTCATCGTCCACGCCGAGCTCGACCCCTGCGGCCCGTCGGCCGGCGACTCCAGGCAATACGACACCTACCTCGCCTCTCGACCGTCCGAAATGGAAGTGCGCGCGATCCGGCTCTTGATCGATCTATGCCGCAAAACGGGCTGCCGCACGCACGTCGTCCATCTCTCCGCCGCCGAGGCGCTCGAGGACGTCGAGCGAGCCAAGGACGAAGGTCTCCCTTTGACGGTCGAGACCTGCCCTCACTATTTGACTTTCTGCGCCGAGGACGTGCCTCCGGGAGCCACTCAATTCAAATGCGCTCCGCCGATCCGTTCGGCCGAGAACCGCGAGGGGCTCTGGCGCGGCCTGGCGCGGGGCGTCATCGACTTCGTCGTCTCCGATCACTCGCCCTGCGTTCCGGAGCTCAAGAAGCTGACGGCCGGCGACTTCATGGCCGCCTGGGGCGGCGTCGCGGGCCTGCAGTTCACCTTGCCCGCGGTGTGGAGCGGAGCCAAGCGCCGCGGGCACGACCTCGAGGACGTCGTCCGCTGGACGTCCGCGAACACGGCGCGCTTCGTCGGCCTCGACAGCAAGGGGGCTCTCGAGAAGGGCCGCGACGCCGACGTCGCGATCCTCGACGACGCCGAGCTGTTCGACCTCGCTCCCGAGGCGGTGCTGCACAAGCACAAGCTCACGCCGTACCTCGGATCGCGCCTGCAGGGCGTCGTCGAGGCGACGTACGTCCGGGGGAGACCGGCCTACGAGCGCGACAAGCCCGCGGGCGCGGCGCGCGGACGCGCCCTGCTCAAAAGGAGAGAGTCATGGACTTCACCCAGCTGATCGACCTGGCCGCGGCGCGCACGGGCGGCCGCGCCTTGGAGGCCAACGACGAGTTCTTCGCGCCCAAGGAGAACCTCCTCAAGGCGTCGAAGGCGCTTTGGATCGCCGACAAATACACGACCAAGGGAAAATGGATGGACGGCTGGGAGACGCGCCGCCGGCGCACGCCGGGCTTCGACTGGTGCATCCTGAAGCTCGGCCTGCGCGGCATCGTCCGCGGCCTCAACGTCGACACGAGCTACTTCACCGGCAACTATCCCTCGCACGCGAGCGTCGAGGCTCGCGACGGCAAGGGGCCGTGGGTCGAGATTCTCCCAAAAGCGGAGTTGAAGGGCGGCAGCGACAACCTGTTCCCGATCGTCTCCGACAAGGCGTTCACGCACGTGCGCCTGAATATCTTCCCCGACGGCGGCGTCGCGCGCCTGCGCGTGTACGGCGCGGTCGTGCCCGACTGGTCCAAGACGCCCAAGAAGGCGCTGCTCGACTTGGCCGCGGTCCAAAACGGGGGCCTGCCTCTGCTGTCGAGCGATCAGTTCTACTCGCACCCGCAGAACCTGATCATGCCCGGCCGCGCCAAGAACATGGGCGACGGCTGGGAGACCAAGCGCCGCCGCGGGCCCGGCAACGACTGGATGATCCTGCGCCTGGGCGCCGCCGGGACCCTGCGCAAGATCGAGGTGGACACGAACCACTTCAAGGGCAACTACCCCGACGAGTGCATGATCGAGGGCGTGCACATGCCCGGCGCCGCGCCCGAGCGCCTGGCCGACGAGTTCACGCCGTGGGTCACGGTCCTGCCGGCCAAGAAGCTGTCCGCGAGCAAGCGCCACCTCTTCCAGAAGGAGATCGTGCCGCACGGCCCCGTCACGCACGTGCGGCTCAACATCTATCCCGACGGCGGAGTGTCGCGCCTGAGATTGTGGGGAGCGCGCGCCTGACGGACGATCCCCGGGGATAGTCGATATCCGATGACCTTGAACGATCTCAACGCCCTGCCTCCCGAGAAAGCTCGCGACGAGTTCGCGCGCTGCTGCGGCTCGACGTCCTGGGTCGAGAAGATGCTCGCCCGGCGGCCCTTCACGGAAAAGGCGCCGATGCTGGCCGGCGCGGACGAGGCATGGGCGGAGACCGCTGAAAAGGACTGGCTTGAGGCGTTCTCTCATCACCCGCGCATCGGCGGCAAGGACGCGCTGCGCGCGAAGTTCGCGTCCACGACGGCGTGGGCTCAGGGCGAGCAAGCCAAGGTCGCGCAGGCCGACGAGGCCACGCTCGACGCGCTCGCCCAGGGCAACGCCGAATACGAGGCGCGCTTCGGCTTCATCTTCATCGTCTGCGCCACGGGCAAGACCGCGGCCGAGATGCTCGCGCTTCTCAAGGCCCGCCTTCCCAACGATCGTCAGTCCGAGCTCAAGATCGCCGCCGCCGAGCAGCACAAGATCACCAAGATCCGCCTGGAGAAACTGCTGACATGAGCCCCATCACCACCCACGTGCTCGACACCGCCCTGGGACGTCCCGCCGCCGGCGTGCCGCTCATCCTCTCGAAGTCGAGCGGCGGAGGCTGGGCCTCGGTCGGGCGCGGCGTCACCGACGCCGACGGCCGCTGCAGGGACTTGATGAAGCCCGGCGCGAAGCTGAAGAAAGGCGCTTACCGCCTGACCTTCGGGGTCGCCTCCTACTTCATGAAGACGAAGCAGACGAGCTTCTACCCGTCGGTCTCCATCGTCTTCACCGTGCGCGACGCGCGCCACCACCACGTGCCCCTTCTGCTGAGCCCCTGGGGCTACTCCACCTACCGGGGCAGTTGAACGGCCGGGGTCAGGCCTTCACTTATTCAACTTTTTAGGTGAGAGCGCGACGGAAGGAAATAAGTTGAATAAGTGAAGGCCTGACCCCAATTCTCTCTTGCGCGCGGCGCGAACCGGCCTTATACTGGCGGCGTGAGCCGACGGAGCGCCCTCGCTGTCCTCGCCGCAATGACCCTGGCCGCCGCGGCGAGAGGCAACGAGCTGACGCCGGCGACGACCGACGCGCAGGCGCGCGAGGCGCGTCAGCTGATCGAGTCCCACAACGGCGCGGGGGCGCGCAACTGCTTGGCGGAGCGGCAGCTTTACGAAGCCTATCACCGCGTGGACGCCGGGGTGGCTTGGAACCCGGACAACCCCGTCGACTGGTACATCGGGCGCAACACCGTCGGTTTGTTCGAGAGTCTGGTCAATGCCGGCTACGGCGGCGCGGCGGCGACTTGGAACGAGTTGTTCAACGGCACCGACTTCGCCCGGATCGGCGCGCCCTGCCGCGCGGCGGGCACGCCGCGCGCCTTGGCCGCCTGCCTGAATGACGCGGTCGCGGGCTACTACAAGGCTCATCCCGGCATCAAGCCGACCTTCGGCGGCTCGTGCAAGCTCTACGCCGCGACCTTGGTGCGCGTCTCCGAGTATTTCCCGCCGGTGACGCGGCAAGCCTCGGTCGTCGCCAGCGCGCACCACGCGTTCAATCGGATCACGATCCGCGACGCCGAGGGACGCGATCACGACTACCTGATCGACGCGCTCAACAACATGGTGGTCGCGCTGACCGCGCGCGACGGTTCCTGCCCGGCGGAGGGCACGCTCGGCGCGGGCGAAGCGGCCGCGAGTCAAGCGCGGGCCCGCGAGGCCGAGGCGCAGCGGCGCCAGCAGGCCGCCGTCGAGCGCGTCCGCCGGCTTCAGGCCGCGCCTTAGGCGCCGGACCTACTGCTCGATCAGGTTCTTGGCCGAGCCGGCGCCGGCGGGCGGAGACGCCGGCGGGTCTTTCTTGACCGGCGGGGCCGGCGGAAGAGGCTGGGACGGCGCGCCGGGGCGGTGCGCCCAAAGCTCGAGGGCGGCGGCCCACAGGACCAGGCCGAAGCCGGCGACGCCCATCGCGGCGAAGATCGCGAACAGGATCTGGTTGGTCATCGCGAGAGCGAGCCCCATCATCAGCGCCTGCAGGACGAAGCCCTTGGCCATGCGCGCGGGACCGTCGACGGGCGACTGTCCCGGCTTGTACAGCGCGGCGAACAGCGCCGTCGCGACGCCGGTGACCGCCATCGCGTGGGTCGCGAGGACGGCCGCCGCCGGGATGGCGAGGAGTCCCATGACCGTCGCGACGCTGATGCCGACCGAGGCCGCGACGGCGGGGAAGGCGCCCGTGATGCGGTCGGCCGAGCTCGTCGCGGGATCGGTGAACTTGTCCTGGAAGGCCGTGCGGCCGAGAGCGGCGGTCGCGATCGCGGTCGTGATCGGCTGCAAAGGCGAAGCCGCGACCCCGGCGAAAGCCATGTGCGTCACGTCGAGCAGGACGTACACGCCCGCGCCGCCGAGGACGCCGTAGCGCAGGATCGAGGAGAAGACTTCTCCCGCGGAGACCGGCGAGCCGTCCTTGGAGCGCGAGGCGAACATCCCGAACACCGCGCCGAGCACGGCGCCGGCCGCGGCCGCGAGAGGCTGGATGCCCGCGAGGTAGGACAGGGCCGTCACGGAGGTGATCACCGGACCGCCGACGGGGGCGGCCAGCGCGATTCCGGGCAAAGCGAGGATCAGCGCGACGGCGAGGAGCGCTTTCTTGGCGAAGGAGACGGCCGGGCGGGGGACCCGCGACGCGACGGACGGGACCGCGGCTCTCTCGATCGGAGCGGCGGGGGCGGACTTATCGAGGACGGAGGCGGCGCTCAAGGACGAAAGGATTCCGGCGACGGGAGCCGAATCGTCGGCGGCGCGGCGGGTCTCGGCGCCGTCGAAGAGGACGCTCATGCGCGCCTCGGCCGCCGCGGCGGACGGGGCGGCGGCGGTCTTCGCGTCGGCGCGGAAAACGCCGGTCAGCGCGGCGGCGGAGCGGCCCGGCAGGGCGGGAGCGGCCGACGGGGCGGCGGCCGCCGGAACGGCCGCCTGGACAGCGGCCGGAACGGCGGCGCTCGCGGCCGGGGCGGCCTCGACGGCCGCGGCGGCGCGGCTCGCGGCGGGCAGCGCGGTCATGGCCGACGGCGCGAGAGCGGGGGCGACGGTCGGGGCGGCGGAGAAGCTCTGGATCGAAAGAGCCGGAGACTGAAGCGGCATGGCTCCGATGGCCATCGGAGCGCGGGCGGCGCCCGCGGCGGCCGAGACGGCGGAGGCGCCGCCCGAGGCCGCGGCGCTCACGACCTGGGCGGAGGCCCGGACCGGGACGAGCAGCATGACGGCGAGAACGGCGCGCGTGAAAGAAGAGGGGAATCGAAGCATGAACTTATGATACTTCGTGCTCCCGTCTCGCGCCTGGGACGAAAGGTCCCCGGCAGCGCGGAATTGGGCCTACGCGCCTGCCGGGCGGCTGCCGCTGGGGCGCTTAGCGCCTCAGTGGAGGAGGACGAGCGGCACCCAGATGGGGGCCGTGGCGCCGGCGACGATGACGCCGACCGCGAGGGGCACGACGACGATCGCGGTCGGCACCTCCCAAAGGCGGTTCCAGCAGGAGCGCCGGCGCTCGTTCTCGCGCGCGTCCATGGTGACGCCGCCGAACAGCGGCTTGCAGCGGCCGGTCTCGGGGATCACGCCGTAGGGGGACATGTCCCAGTCGTCGCCGGCGCGCTGGGCGCGGCCCAAGACGGGGACCTGGGCGCCGCCGCAGAAGTCCGTCGGGATCTGCGAGCGCGGCTTGTCCTCGGCGGCCTCCAGCGAGGCGCAGCTCACGTCGAGGACCGTGCCGTCCTTCTCGACGCGCAGGGTCCGGCCGTTCGCGTCGGCGTAGTAGCGGGCCTGCGAGTCCTGATGGAACCAGGCGCGCGGCGCGCCGGGCGTGGCGCAGCCGCCGAACGGGAGCAGGAGAGCCGCGGCGAGCGCGAGCCTCGGGCGCGAAGGCTTCAGCGGCGGCCTTCGAGGATCTTGAGGAAGGAGCGCGTGGCGAACTCGGCGGGCGTGAGGCCCGTCGCGGCGGCCTCCTCGGCCGTGATCGCGCCGCAGTTCCGCGCGCGAAGGAAATAATTGAGCAGGCCCTGCCCCGTGGCCGCGTCGTCGAACACGTCGCCGACGAGGGTCGCCTGCGCGGCCTTGTCGATGAAGTTCTTGAGCCGGGCCGTCGCCTGCGGCAGTCCCGAGATGAAGAACGCGTAGACGGCCGCGTAGCGCGTGGGCAGCTGCGCGGGATGCAGGTCCCAGCCCTGGTAGAAGCCGTTGACCAGCGAGTGGGTGGCGTCGTCGTAGTGCAGCTTCCAGGCCCGGCGCACGGCCTCGACGTTCTCGCGGTCCTGCTCCGCGGAGAGGTACTCGCCCGGCGCGGCGCGGTGCGGGCCCACGGGCATGACGTTCGTCGCGCCGTCGGACATCGTGACGCCGGTGCCCGCGAGCGTCACCTGCATGACGGACTTGGCGAAGTCGCAGGCGGGATGGCGCATGCGCTGCTGGGCGGCGGTGACGTTGCAGGAGGCCGTGTAGTCGTAGGTGCCGAAGTGCGCGCCGGTGCAGCGCGCGCCGAGCTCCTCGACCATGGCGCGCAGGGGCGCGGTGCCGTCGGCGGCGAAGATCGACTGCGGGGTCTCCACCATCAGCTCGACCTTGATCGTGTTCGGCTTCAGCTTTTTCTTCCTTTCAAAAGCGTCCAGGAGCTTGGCGAGGGCCGCGGCTTGGCCGGGATGCACGATCTTGGGCAAGGTCACGCAGATCCACGGCGGCAGCTGGCCCTTGGTCTGGCGGATCAAGGTGGTCAAGAAGACGTCCATGGTCCGGATCGAGCGCGCGGAGAGCTCGTTGGAGAACGTCTTGATCCGGATGCCGATGAAGGGGGGCAAGGTGCCGTCCTCGAGACCCTTGGCGACCTCGTGCGCGGCGGCGACGGCGTGGCCGTCCTCCTCGGCGTCGGGCCGGTTGCCGTAGCCGTCCTCGAAGTCGATGCGGAAGTCCTCGACGGCCTCGTGCTTGAGCTTGTCGACGACGCGGTTGTAGACCCGCTGCGCGATCGCCTGGTCCATGCCCAGCGCCAGCGCGAAGGTCTTCGCGTCCGGCGCGTAGCGCGTGAGCGAGCGGATGGCCAGCTCGCCGAGCTTCTTGGCGGAGTCGGACTTGAACAGGTGTGCGCCGCCGTAGACCGTGTGAACCGGCTGGCGGCCGGCGAAGTCGCCGGGGAAGCGCGCCGCGTGGGCGGCGTTCCGCTTCGTCAGCGCGGCCAGGACGGGCTTCGTCGCCTTCGGTTCGAGGGTGATCGTGGGTTTCATCGCTTTCTTCCTTCGAGGAATTGGACCAGCAGGTTTCGCGACACTTCCAGGCGGTAATCGCGCGTCGAGCGGATGTCGTCGATCGGGGAGACGTCGTCGGTCAGCACCGCCGCCGCGGCCGCGGCCGTCGCCGCGTCGAGGCGGCGGCCCGCCAGGAGGCGCTCGGCGGAGCGCAGGCGCTTGACCGTCGGCGCGAGGCTGCCGAAGGACAGGCGAGCGTCGGCGACCGTGCCGTCCTTCTTGAGCCAGAGCAGGCCGGCGAACATCGTCTTCGAGATCGACTGGGCGGCGCGCGTGCCGACCTTGCGGAACGCCGCGCGGCTGGGAGCCGTCGCCGGGACGGGCAGCTCGATCGCCTCGATGAGCTCGCCGGGCTTGAGATTGGTCTTCTTCACGCCGGCAAAAAACATATCTATCGGAAGGACTCGCTTCCCATCGGGGCCGACGCAATGGACGACGGCTTCGTAGACCGCCAGGGGCGGGAAGGTATCGCCGGCGGGGGAGGCGTTCGCGATATTCCCGCCGAGCGTTCCCCTGTTTTGGATTTGAGCGGCGCCGACGACGGAGCAGGCTTGGACGAGAAGAGGAAAGCGGGCTCGAATGACGGCGTGTCGTTGTATTTCGGAATGTGTGACGAGACTCCCGATCCGCACGGCGTTTTTCGCGACGGAGATTTTTTTCCACTCGCCGACGCGGGAGAGATCGACCACCACTTTGCCGTTGAGCAGTCCCAGATTCCAAACGACCATGAGATCGGTGCCGCCGGCGAGCGGGAGCGCGCCGGCGTTCTCGGCGAGCGAGCGCACGGCCTCCGCCGCGGAGCGCGGGGACAGCACCGTCATCGAGCGGGGGTCGCCTCTCATTTCCTTTTGGCGCCCTTCTTCGCCGCCCCGATCACGGACTTCACGATGTCCTGGTAGCCCGTGCAGCGGCACAGGTTCCCGGCCAGCGCCGTGCGCACCGACTCGTCGTCGGTCTTGCCGCCGGCCTTGAGATGAGAGTGCGCGCTCATGAGCATCCCCGGCGTGCAGATGCCGCACTGCGCGCCGCCGCAGACCAGGAAGCTCTCCTGCAGGCGCGAGAGCTTCTCCGGCGTGCCGAGCGACTCCACCGTCTCGATCCTGCGGCCGTCGGCCGAGCAGGCGGGGATCAGGCAGGAATTGACGGGCTCGCCGTCGAGCAGGACCGTGCAGGCCCCGCACTCGCCTTCGCCGCAGCCTTCCTTCGTGCCGGTGAGGCGGAACTCCTCGCGCAGCGCGTCGATGAGCCGCGTGAACGGCGCCCCGGCGAACTTCTTCTTGCGGCCGTTGACGGTCAAAGTGATCATGAGAGGGCCTCGGCGATGCGCTCCGGCGTGAACGGGAAGACGGTCATCAGGCGCCCGGTCGCGTGCTTGATCGCCGCGGCGACGGCGGGGGCCGGCACGTCCATGGGCAGCTCGCCGACGCCCTTCGCGCCGAACGGCCCGCGCGAGTAGGGGCGCTCGACGATGGTCACGTCGAAGGGCGGCGTGTCGAGGCTGGTCGGGATGATGTAGTTGGTGAGCTGGGCGTTGATCATCACGCCGTCCTTGTAGACGGGCTCCTCGAGCAGGGCCCAGCCCAGGCCCTGCGTGGTGCCGCCGATGATCTGTCCCTCGCAGAGCGTCGGGTTCAGCGCCTTGCCGACGTCCTGCGCGGTCGTGACCTTGCGCACGCGGACCTCGTAGGTGGCCTTGTCGATCTCGAGGTCGGCGGCGAAGGCGGCGTACGAGTAGCAGCCGTACGCGTCGCCCATGTACGTCTTGTCGTCCCAGTTCACCTCGGGCGGCTTCTCGTACTCGACCTCGAAGCGCCGCGCGGCCTTGCCGGCGCAGAGCGTCGCGGCGGCCTTCTTGAGGTCGGACGGCGTCTTCGGCACGCGGCCGTGCTCGGCCTCGAGCGCGGCCTTGAGCTGCAGCGCGGCGCGCCGCACGAGCCCGCCCACGACCATGCACGTGCGGGAGGCGACGGTTGGGCCGGAGTCCGGGACCTTGTGCGTGTCGGGCGTCTCGACGGTCAGCCAGTCGAACGGGACGCCGATCGCGTCGGCGGCGACCTGCGCGAACATGGTGTTGGTGCCCTGGCCGATCTCCGTCGACGCGGCTAACACAAATATTTTCGCGTCGCGGGTGATGGCCACTCCGGCCCGGCTGGCCAGATACACTTCTCCCGATCCCGTGAAGCCGGCGCCGTGGTGAGCGATCGCCAGGCCGATGCCGCGCCACGTCGGGTTCCCGCGATCCTTGTTCCAGCGGTCGTACTCCTTCCGCTTGGCCGCGTACTTGGAGCGCTTGAGCACGACGTCGAGGCATTCCTGAGCGCCGACCGATTCTCGAAGGATTTGCCCGGTCGCGGTCACGGAGCCGAGCTGGAACAAATTTTTGCGCTTCAACGTCAGAGAATCGATCCCGAGCACGTCGGCGATCTTCTCCCAGTGCAGCTCCGCCGCGAAAAGAGTTTGCGGGGCGCCGAAGCCGCGGAATGCGCCGTTGGGCGGCGTATTCGTCGCCATGGCTCGCGACCGCACTCGGACGTTGGGACAGGTATAAGCTCCGGCCGCGTGCAGGGTCCCGCGCGAGAGCACGACGGAGGAGAGGGTCGCGTAGGCGCCGCCGTCCATCAGGACGTCGATGTCTTGCGCCACGAGCGTCCCGTCCTTCTTGAGGCCGACCTTCTGGCGCACCACGCAGGGATGGCGCTTGGTGGTCGCGGCCATGTCCTCGTGGCGGTCGTAGACGATCTTGACCGGGCGTCCGGCCTTGAGCGCGAGCAGGGCGGCGTGGCCCGCGATCATCGACGGGTACTCCTCCTTGCCGCCGAAGCCGCCGCCGGTGACGGTCTGGATCACGCGCACCTTCGTCTCGTCGCGGCCGAGCAGGGCTTTGAGCGCCTTGACCACGTAATAGGGGCACTGCAGGGAGCCGGAGACGACCATCACGCCGTCCTCCTCCCAGGCCGCGATCGCGTTGTTCTCGATGTAGGCCTGCTCCTGCGCGGGCGAGCGGTACTCGCCCTCGACGACGAAATCGGCCTGCGCGAAGCCGGCCGCCAAGTCGCCCTTCTCGATCAGGTAGGACTTGAAGACGTTGTCGTCCTTGAAGATCTTGTTTTTCAGCGCGAGCGAGTCCTCGAGCGTCAGCGCCGCGGGCAAGGGCTCGTACTCGACCGTGACGCGCTTGGCGGCCTCGTAGGCGGTCGCGCGGTCCGGATGGGCGATGAGCAGGATCGGCTCCTCGCGGTGGCGGACGACGCCGTCGGCGAGCAAGGGCTGGTCGGGCTCGATCAGCGTGACGACGTTCTTGCCCGGGATGTCCCGGGCGGTGACGATCGCGCACTCCTTCCACGGGAAGGACGGGTCGAAGCGGACGGCCTTGACGCGTCCGGAGGGGATCGTCGAGCGCACGGTCACTCCGTGCCAGCAGCCCGGGATCGCGTGGTCGTCGAGATAAAGCGCCCGGCCCGTCAGCTTCTCGGGTCCCTCGCGCCGCAGAACGCTCTTGCCGACGTTCGCCATCAGCGCCATCTTATCAATTAGGCCGCGCGCACCGCGTTGATCCGCCAGCTGACCCCGCAGTAGGGCGTGACGTCGTACGCCGCGAACTCGGCGAATTCCCGCCATTTCAGGACGCGGTCGCGAGAGAGGAGCTGAACCTGGGGCGCGTTAAGCTTGTCGAAGACGTTTAAGACGTTGCGCGCGAAGCCGAGGCGGCGGAAGTTGGCGAAGTACTCATAATACGGGAGGAACGGCAGGGGGGCGAGGTAGACGGTGCAGACCGGCGCGTAGAGGCAGGCGGTGATCAAGCGTGACAGGCCGAGAAGGACAGGACGGGACAGACGGCGCAGGAAAATCTTGCGCGCGGGCTCGACGCCCCATTCGACGAGGAAATTGCCCTCCTTCGAGTACACCCAGAGCAGCAGGCGGCCGCCGGGCTTCAGATGCCGGACGAGATTCTTCACGGTCGCATCGGGATCGTCGGTGTGGTGGACGACCCCGACGCTGAGGACGACGTCGAAGGTCTCCTTGAGGTCCATCGTCGCGACGTCGGCCGCGACGAAACGGACGTTCGAGAAGCTCTTCGTCCTCTCGCGGGCGATGTCGACGGTGTTCAGGTCCACCGCGGTCACGGTCCGGGCGAAGGGAGCCATGAAGGACGTGTGCTGGCCCCCGCCGCAGCCGGCCTCAAGGACGCTCTTTCCGCGCAGGTCCTCGAGCGTCGTCGGGGCGATCCAATCCTGGAACAACGACAGGTCGTCGTCCCGGAGCAGGGTCCATTGCTCGTGCCACTCCGTTTGCTTGGCTTGCTCCATGGTCATTCGGCCGGCTGCGGATTGACGGTCTTGAGCACGCGATGCAGGGCGCCGAGCAGCTTCTTCTGGTTGATGGGCTTGGACAGGAACAGCGCGACGTTGGGATCGGCCATCACTTCCTGGACCTGCGGCGTCTGCGCGTGCGCGGTCACGACGATGACCGGCGGCACCTTGCCCTCGAAGGTCTTGAGGCGCGCGAGGACGTCGAAGCCGCTCGTCGTGCCCGGCAGCATCAAGTCGAGGATCATGGCGTCGTGCGGGCGCTTGAGCTTCTCGAGCGCGTCGTCGCCGGTGCCGGCCAGGTCGATGCGGAACCCGTCGCGCTTGACGAGGATGGCGAGCAGGTTCAGCATCGCCTCGTCGTCGTCGACGATCAGGATTTCCTTCGTCTTCGGATCGCTGGAGGGAGCGCTCTCGGCCATGGTTCGATTATGCCAAAAAACTCAACCCCGCGGGCCGCGGAGCCAGACGATCGAGCCGGCCGCCGCTGCGAGCAGCACGACCGCGGCGGCCGCGATCGCGAGGGTCGCGACTTTCCGGACGCAGCGCGCGCAGAACGGCTTCTCCATCGTCTCCGCGGCCCACATGCCGCCGTGGAAGAACGCGAAGGCGATGGCGGTGACCCAGGCGACCGAGCGAGGCGCGCGGCGCTCGTCGCCGGGGAGGAGCTCGCGGCCGCAGGAGGCGCAGGTCCCGGTGGTCACGCCTCCACTTTACCAAAAGTCACGCCCCGTCCATGGCCGCCCGGCGGAGTCCGGGCTTACGCTGAGGATGGACGAAGGAGGATTTATGCCCGAGAGAAAAACGCTCGAGAGCGCGCGCCGCGCCAAGCGCGCCGGGAAGGCGCCGAGCACGCAGGCGGGCGCGTTCGTGAAGGAGGAGATCGACCACGTCCGCTCCGGCAAGCACGTCGCGCGGAGCGCGAAGCAGGCCATCGCCATCGGCTTGTCGAAGGCGCGGCGCGCGGGCGTGCGCGTGCCGCCCAAAGGGAGCAAGAGCCGCCGCGCGCGGAGCCGGTCATGAGCATCCGCATGCCGAGGACGTCCTCGTCCCGCCCGGCGCGCGCCGTGCTCGGGGCGCGCGTCACGAAATGGAGACAGCCGCGCGCCTCCTCCAAAGGGTAGAATCGCCTCTCATTCCCAGGGGAGGCTTATGATCAGAAAAGCGTCGGCGGTCTGGAACGGCGGGCTCAAGGACGGAAAGGGGACGGTGTCCACGGAGAGCGGCGCGCTCGACAAGAAGCAGTACGGGTTCACCTCGCGCTTCGAGTCCGGCTCCGGGACCAACCCGGAAGAGCTGATCGCGGCGGCCCACGCCGGCTGCTTCTCGATGGCGCTGTCCGGGCAGCTGGGCGGCGCGGGGATGACGGCGGAGAGCATCTCGACCACCGCGTCGCTCACGCTGGAAAAGCTCGAGAAGGGCTGGACCGTCACCAAGATCCATCTCGACGTCGTCGCCAAGATCCCGGGCGGCGACAAGGCCAAGTTCGACGCGGCGGCCGCCAACGCGAAGGCCGGCTGCCCGATCTCGCGCCTGCTCAACGCCGAGATCACGATGGACGCCAAGCTCTCGGCCTAGCGCGATGGACGCCCCCGACGTCGCGAAGCTCAACGAGGACGCCCTCGAATTCGAGTCCCGGCTGTTCGGCTGGGAGATGGACGCCGAGGAGGAGGACCGCGCCGCGCTCCGCGCGAACGTGGCCGAGATCCTCAAGGCGCCCAACACGCGGCAGGGCGCCGAGGACGCGATCATGGCGGCGTGCTCCGAGGTCAACGAACGCGCTTTCCGCCGCACGGCGCGGCTGGCGACGCTCGTCATGCTGCAGCTCCAGGCCGCGGGCGTCGACGCGGCCAAGCTCTTCGACACTCTGGACAAGATGGACGACGCGCTCGAGGAGGCCTCTCCCGAGGCATGAAGACCGTTTGAACGGCATTTGAACGGGATTTGAAGGCCGCCTTCTAAGCTTTAACAAGGAAGGAGGTCACATGAGCATGCTCCCCGGTCGAGGCGCGGCGGTCTTGGCGGCGGCGGGCGTTCCGCTGCTGGCGGCGGCGGCTTTGGCGTGGCCGTTCGGCGGCGGCGGTCCCGCCGTCGAGCCTTCGGAGATCGTGACGGACGCCTACCGCGCGCAGAGCGCGATCGCCGACTGGCCGGAGCGCTCCCGCTCGCTGGCCGAGGCCATGATGCAGGAATACGGCATCCCCGACGAGGCCTCGCCGGGCAAGCTGACCTGGAGAAAGCGCGCGCCTTGGACGCGGCTGTCCGTGGAGCGCGACTCGGAGGAGCCGGGGCGCGCGACGGGGCTCCTGCAGGCGGTGGCCTACGACGTGCCGTTGAAGCGCTGGCGGGCGTTGGGCTGGTTCGACCGCGGCGTGGACTACGACCCCGTCACTCACGAGCTGATCGCGACCACGCCGGGGGAGGCCACGAACCGTCTGGCGCTGAACCTCGCCGACGAGATCATCCGCGGGAAGCGGACGGCCGAGGAGGCGCGGGCGTTTTTCGACGAGACGGTCTCGTTGGCGGCCTCCGGGAAAAGCTCTCCCTACATGAAGCGCCTGCTCTTCAAGCCGCAAAACTAAGTAGACTTTCCGCATGGCCGGGCTCGAGATCAGCGCCGTCATCCCCGCGTACAACGAGCAGGACGCCATCGCGCCGGTCGTCAAGAAGCTGACCGAGGCGCTGTCCCGCTCCGCGGCGCGCTTCGAGATCATCGTCGTCGACGACGGCTCCACCGACAAGACCTACGACAACGCGATCGCCAGCGGCGTCGTCGCCCTGCGCCATCCGACCAACCGCGGCTACGGCCGCTCGCTGATGACCGCCTTCTCGCGGGCGAAGTACGACTGGATCCTGATGATCGACGCGGACGGCAGCTATCCGCCCGAGGAGGCCGAGAAGCTGTTCGCCCACGCTCCGGCCAGCGACCTGATCATCGGCGCGCGCCAGGGCGACACGTTCTGGGGGACCCCCCTTCAGGCCTGGCGGCGGCGGGTCTATCTCCGGCTGGCGAGCTTCGTCGCGGGCGAGCCCATCCCCGACGCGAATTCCGGCCTGCGCCTGCTGCGCAAGAGCGCCTTCGATCGCTCGATGCCCTTCCTGTGCCTCGGCTATTCGTTCACGACGACGATGACGCTCTCGTTCCTGTCGGCGGGCCGCTTCGTCGCCTACGTCCCGGTCCGCTTCGTCGAGCGCACGGGCCGCTCCAAGGTGAAGCCCGTGCGCGACATCCTGCGCACGCTGCAGATCATGATGCAGATGATGATCTACTACAACCCGCTGAAGCTGGCCGCCGTCGTCGTCGCGGCCCTGCTCGGGACGGCGCTCGCCGCGTTCGTCTTGCTTTGGGCCTGCGTCGATCTGGGCGCCGCGCTGGCGGCCGCCTTCGCGCTTTTCTCGCTGTCCGTCGTCGTGTTCTTACTCGGCTGCGTCCTGGACGCCATCCGCCTGCACTTCGCGGCCGCGCGGGGCCCGGTGACGCTCGATTAGGCGGCGGACAGACGAGAACTTGAACCGCGGCCTGGGCGGCGTCCTGTCGGACAAGCTCGTGCGGACCGGG
>Ga0134128_10002830_pt1 | contig 21326 bp, 19 predicted proteins | sample KB31754_FD_96462 | JGI IMG/M metagenome (GOLD analysis project Ga0134128, IMG submission 96462) | Terrestrial soil microbial communities with excess Nitrogen fertilizer from Kellogg Biological Station, Michigan, USA - KB3-175-4 | ecosystem: Environmental > Terrestrial > Soil > Unclassified ... | reverse complement strand
CGTGAGCCGCGCGATGATTCTGCGTCACCTGCCGAATCTCATTTGCATCGCCCGCATCGGGCTCGTGTGGCCGACCGTTGCGGCGCTCGAGCGCGGCAACTTCGAGCTCGCGATGCTGCTCTTCATCGTCGCGGCGGTCTCTGACGGTCTCGACGGCTATCTCGCGAAGCGGTTCCACTGGACCTCGGAGCTCGGCAAGCTCCTCGATCCCGCAGCCGACAAGCTGCTGCTGGTGAGCGTATTCGTGAGCGCCACATGGCTCGGCCTGGTGCCCCGATGGCTCACCGCGGCCGCGGTCGCGCGGGATGCGATGATCGCGCTCGGCGCGCTCGTCTTTCGCATGTGGTTCGGGCCTCTGCGCGGCCGGCCGACACCGCTCAGCAAGCTCAACACCGGGATGCAGCTCGCGTACCTGCTCGCAGTGATGTCGCAGGCGGCGTTCCATTTCCCGAGCATCCCCGCGCTCACGGCACTCGCGGCGGTCACGCTCCTCACCACGATCGCCTCCGGCCTCGATTACATCACCGCCTTCACTCGGCGGGCCTTGGCGCTGCCCGCGGGCTCGCGATGAGGCAGCTTCCGCTCGGCATTCGCATTCCCGATCGCGCCGTCTTCGCGACGTTCCTGCCTGGGCGGGATGCGCAAGCCGTTCAGCATTTGAATGGACTCGCCCAGGGGCGAACGAGCGGCACCGCCTGGGTCTGCGGAGCGGCCGGTGCGGGCAAGTCGCATTTGCTGCAGGCGACCTGTGTGCTCGCGAGCGAGCGACTGCGTGCGGGCTACCTGCCGCTGCGCGAGCTCGCCTCATGCGGCAGCGGCACGCTCGAGGGACTCGGCGAGCTCGAGTGCCTGTGCCTCGATGATATCGATGCCGTGGCCGCGCACCCTGATTGGGCGCGGGCGCTGTTCGGACTGCATCGCGAGGTCGAGGAGCGCGGCGGCACGCTCATCGCCTCCGCTCAGCGGCCGCCTGCGCTCACGAGCTGGGCATTGCCGGACCTCGGCTCGCGCTGGAGCGCGAGCGCCGTGTTCCAGCTGAAGGGGCTAGAGGATGCCGAAGTGCTCGAGGCGCTGAAGCTGCGCGCGAGCGCGCGTGGACTCGAATTGCCGGACGGCACGGCGCGCTGGCTGCAGCGGCATCTCCCGCGCGACATGCGCTCTCTTTACGATCTGCTCGATGCGCTCGACGAGGAGGCGCTCGTCGAGCGACGGCGGCTCACCGTGCCCTTCATCCGCTCGGTGCTCGCGCGCCGTGGTTGATCGTGCCCGCAGCGGCAAGCTCTGCCGGGTGAGCGGGAGAGTGCAGGGCGTCTATTACCGCGGCTCGGCGGAGCAGCGCGCGCGCGAGCTCGGCGTGACCGGCTACGCGAGGAATCTGCCGGACGGGCGGGTCGAGGTGCTCGCCTGCGGCGATGAGGCCGCGGTGCAGGCGTTCATCGAGTGGCTGTGGGTCGGCTCGACAGCGAGCCGCGTGACGGAGGTGGAGGTTGCGGATGCGCCGTGCGATCAGCCGCCGGAGGACTTCCGTACCGGTTGAGCGGCCCGAGCGCCGCCGAGATCGTCTGCGCCGGTCCAGTGGTCTCCCCAGCGCTCGAGCACGGCATCGGAGTAATTGCGGCGGCCGACGCTCCCGTTGTAGCGCGCGAGCGCCCGCGCGTAGTTGCGATGCTCCTCCCGAAGGTAGTAGCGCAGAATGGCGCAGCCCATCCGCACGTTCGCCGCCACGTGCGTGAGCTCCCACCGCTTCATCCCGAGCTGCTCCGGCCAGAACGGCATGACCTGCATGAGCCCGACGGCGCCGGCCGAGGAGACGGCCCAGCGATCGAAGCGGCTCTCGACGTCGATCAGCGCCATCACGAGCCCCGGCGGCAGGCGCGTCTGATCGGCGCGGTGCGTCTCGCAATAGACGTCCTTCAGAATCTCCACGCGCTCGCGCGGGTCGGGTACCTTGCGCCTGAGGCGAGGCTCCATCAGGCGGTACCAAACAGCCGAGTCGAAGCGGTCGGGGAAGCATTGCGCCTGATTGATCGCGCGGGCCACCACGTTCTTCAGGCCCGGGTCGCGCTGCTGGTCCGCTCGTGCGGCACCGCACGTGAGCAGCGCCGCGGCTGCCGCAAGCGCGACGCACACGGCCCGCGGATGCCGGCTTGGCAGGTGCGAGGCGCGGCCGGGCGGGCGCGAAGCGAGCGGCATGGCGATGTGCAACCCCGTTCAGCGGCGTTCCGCCGGAGGTGTCCGGCGAGACTTGAGGCGCCGATCGTGTTTCAATTTCGCCGCCGGCGGCTGAGAACCGCGTCACTGTATGATCACGGGGGCTTCCGGCCGCCCGCACAGAGCCGATGGAAGACGTGCTGAGCAACGACATCGAGAACGACGATCCGGAATTGCGGCCCCGCCGCCCGGGGGTCTATCTCCTGCCGAATCTGCTGACGACCGGGTGCCTCTTCTCCGGTTTCTACGCAGTCGTTGCGGCGATCGACAAGCATTTCGCGCCGGCGGGAATCGCGGTGTTCGTCGCGATGATCTTCGACACCCTCGATGGACGCATCGCGCGGCTCACCCGCACCGAGAGTGCCTTCGGCAAGGAATACGACAGCCTCGCCGACATGGTGGCGTTCGGCCTCGCGCCCGCGATCGTCTCGTACCAATGGGGCGTCGTGCGGATCGCGGAGTACGGCAGGGCGTGGGGACGCTTCGGATGGCTCGCGGCGTTCTTCTACGCGGTGTGTGCCGCGATGCGGCTCGCGCGCTTCAATGCCCGTTCCGCGACGGCGGACAAGCGCTACTTCGAGGGACTGCCGAGCCCTTCGGCGGCGGCGATCGTCGCCGCCTTCGTGTGGTTCTCGAGCGAATGGCGCGAGCCCGGCCTCACGGGACTGATCGCCGCGTTCTGCATCACGGCAGCGGCGGGCGCCCTCATGGTGAGCCGCTTCGGCTATCCGAGCTTCAAGCAGTTCAACCTCGACCGGCGCGTCAAAGTCGCCTACATCCTGTTCGTGCCGCTGTTCTTCGTGCTGATCGCGATCGATCCGCCGACGATGCTGCTCTCGATCTTCGCAACCTACGCGGCGTCCGCGCCTCTGCTTTGGGTCGCGCGCAGATTCCGCCGGCTCTTGCGTGGCCCGACGAGAGGGGCCTGAGCCGTGGACGAGGCACGCAGGGCGCGATACCTCGAGACGCTCGGAATCGAGATATGGCGCAAACGGTCGCTGCCGCAGGCACTCGAAGCCGACCGCAGTCGGCCCCACGAAGATGCTCCGAGCCGGGGCTCCGACGACGCCTGGGAGGCGCTCCGCGCCGCGGTGAGGGATTGCACGAAATGTGCGCTCCACCGCACGCGCACGCAGTCGGTGTTCGGTGTCGGCGACGTGCGGGCAGAGTGGCTCGTGATCGGAGAGGCGCCCGGCGCCGAGGAGGATCGCCGGGGCGAGCCGTTCGTCGGACGGGCGGGCCAGCTGCTCGATGCGATGCTCAAGGCGATCGGGCTCACTCGCGGCGAGAACGTGTACATCGCGAACGTGCTCAAGTCCCGGCCGCCCGGGAATCGCGATCCGAAGCCCGAGGAGGTCGCGAGCTGCCTGCCCTATCTCGCACGGCAGATCGAGCTCATCCGCCCCGTGCTGATCCTCGCGGTCGGGCGCATCGCCGCGCAGAATCTGCTCGCGACCGATTTGCCCCTCGGCCGCCTGCGGGGGCAGGTACACGCCTTCGGACCGCTGAACTCACCGCTCATCGTGACGTATCATCCCGCGTACCTCCTGCGAACGCCTACGGACAAGCGCAAGGCGTGGGAGGACCTGAAATTCGCGCGAAGCGTTTTCCGTGAGCTCCTAGCCCGCGGTTCTCGACACTGATGGCGATCGCGCCCGATCGGCTGGCGGCTCTGCCGCAACTCAACATCCGCTCGATGACGGATGCGGATGTGCGGACCATCATCGAGCTCGAGCGCGCCTCTTATCAGTTCCCCTGGAGCGAGGGCATCTTTCGCGACTGTCTGCGCGTCGGCTACATCTGCCGCATCGTGCTGGTCGGCGAGGAGCTCGCGGGCTACGGCATCATGAGCACCGGAGCCGGCGAAGCCCATATTCTCAATCTTTGTATCCACCCGAGCTGGCGCTGCCGCGGCATAGGTCGAGCGATGCTCGAGCATTTGCTCGGCCGCGCGGCCACGAGCGGCGCGCACGAGGCCTACCTCGAGGTGCGGCCCTCCAATACAGCCGCCATCCGCCTCTATCAGATGCTCGGCTTCGAGCCCGTCGGGGTGCGCCGCGGGTATTACCAGGCGGTGGGCGGCCGCGAGGACGCCGCAGTGCTCAAGCTTGCCCTTCGCGGGCGGCGTCCCCATTCTTAAGCGTCTCCCTGCTGGACTCCCCGATGACCGATCTCGCTGCCGAAATCGCGCGGCGCCGGACATTTGCGATCATCTCGCACCCGGATGCCGGTAAGACCACGCTCACCGAGAAGCTGCTGCTTTTCGGCGGGGCCATCCAGATGGCCGGCACCGTCAAGGGGCGCAAGGCCGCGCGCCATGCCACCTCCGACTGGATGCGCCTCGAGCAGCAGCGCGGGATCTCGGTCACCTCGTCCGTGATGCAGTTTCCGTATCGCGGCCGCATCGTGAACCTTCTCGATACACCGGGCCATGAGGATTTCTCGGAGGACACCTACCGGACTCTGACCGCGGTCGACTCGGCCCTCATGGTCATCGACTGCGCCAAGGGCGTCGAGGAGCGCACGATCAAGCTCATGGAGGTCTGCCGGCAGCGCGACACGCCGATCATGACCTTCGTCAACAAACTCGATCGCGACGGCCGCCCTCCCATCGAGCTGCTCGATGAGATCGAGCGCGTGTTGGGTGTGCACACCGCCCCCGTCACCTGGCCGATCGGGATGGGGCGCGAGCTGCGCGGGATTTACCATCTCGCAGAGGATCGCATCTACGCGTACGCCGCCGGCGAGCGCGGCCGCGTGGGAGAGAACCGCATGATCGAGGGCCTCTCGAGCGATGCCGCTCGCGAGCTCCTCGGAGGGCTCGCAGCGCCCTTCGCCGAGGAGATCGAGCTCGTGCGCGGCGCAACCGCCGCGTTCGATCCCACGCAGTACCGGGCGGGCAGGCAGACGCCGGTGTTTTTCGGCTCGGCCATCAACAACTTCGGCGTGGAGGAGCTGCTCGCGGCCTTCGTGGAGCATGCACCCGCACCGCTTGCGCGCGGCGCGCGCGAGCGCAAGGTCGAGCCGCTCGAGCCCGCACTCACGGGATTCGTTTTCAAGATCCAGGCGAACATGGACCCGGGCCATCGCGATCGGATCGCATTCCTCAGGCTCTGCTCGGGCCGCTATGCCCGCGGGATGCGGCTCCACCACGGCCGCCTCGACAAGGAAGTGCGCGTCGCGGATGCGCTCACGTTCATGGCGGCCGAGCGCGAGCAGGCAGAGGAAGCCTACGCCGGGGACATCATCGGGCTGCACAACCACGGCACGATCAACATCGGGGACACGTTCACCGAGGGTGAGGCGCTCGCCTTCACGGGCGTCCCGAACTTCGCGCCGGAGATCTTCCGGCGTGCGGTACTCAAGGACCCGCTGCGGATGAAAGCCCTGCAGAAAGGTCTGTCACAGCTCTGCGAGGAAGGTGCGACGCAGCTTTTCAGGCCTTTGAGGAATAACGACCTGATTCTCGGAGCCGTGGGCCCGCTGCAGTTCGAGGTCGTAGCATTCCGTCTGCAGGACGAATACGGCGTGCAGTGCGTCTTCGAGCCCGTCGCCGTGCACACCGCGCGCTGGATTGCAGGCGGCGATGCGGCGAAGCTCGCAGAGCTCAAGGACCGTGCGCACGAGCACCTCGCGCTCGACCACGCCGGCGCTCTCGTCTACCTCGCCCCCTCTCGAGTGAATCTGCAGCTGACCCTGGAGCGCTGGCCGGGGATCGATTTTCGCGGGACCCGCGAGCACGCCGCAGCCGGGGCGCCCTAGCTCGCAGGGGCGGGCGTTGACGCCCATCGCCTCCTCGGCTCGGGTGAGCTCCGTCGATCTCGCTCCGCTGATCATGCTTTGCGGCGTTCGCGGGGAACCCGGTCCGATCGGCTCCTGACGGCCGGTGCGCGCCAGCGCGCAACCGCGCGCTGGAACTCCGCAACGCGCAACGCCTCGGCGCGTGCAGCGGGCCCGAAGCGCAGCGCCGCGTATTCCTCGAGCAGTGGGCGCACCCGCCGGCCGATCTCGGGATTGCGCCGCGCGATCGAGTCGGCGTAGGCGAGCGGGCCCTCATGGGACTCGCGGACCGAGCCCGCGCGAGCGAGCTTGCCGCAGAGGCGGCGATAGGCGAGCGCCAGCCGGTCCGGCCGCCGCGCCGGTGGGGGTTTGCCGTAATGCCAGGCACTCACCGCGAGCCACGCGCAGAGAGCAAGCGCGAGCACTGCCGCGAGTGCGGTCAATCCCGGAGCGCGCAGTCCGAGCCGCCCCAACAGGGCGAGCTGCGAGCTGAGGTCGAAATCGATGACCGTGCTCGTCCACCAGGCATTCGCCGCGTCCCAGGCCAGTTGGATCGAGGCGAGCCAGTGCACCTCGAGCAGCAGCCGCTCGGTGGCTGATGCGGCCGACGGCAGAACCTCGAGCAGGTCGTGCGTCAGCCGCTCCGGAGCGATCGCAGCGGTCGGATCGACGCGCGTCCAGCCGCGACCCTCGAGCCATACTTCCACCCAGGCGTGCGCATCCGACTGGCGCACCAGCAGGTAGCGGCCGATCGGATTCCATTCGCCCCCGAGATAGCCCGTGACGATCCGCGCGGGCACGCCGCCCGCGCGCATGAGCGCTGCGAACGCCGACGCGAAGTGGCCGCAGAATCCCTGCCGAGTCTCGAACAGGAGCTCATCGACCTGATCCCCCGCAAGGCGCGGCGGAGTGAGGGTGTAGCGAAAGCCGCCACGACGCAGGAACCCGAGCGCGGCCTCCACGAAGGCCGCGTCGCCTCCGGCCTCGGTGCGCAGACGGTGAGCGAGCGCGAGCGTGCGGGGATTGCGTCCGCGCGGCAGGATCAAATCGCGTGCGCGCATGCGCGCGGTGAGCGGGTCGGCATCCCGCGCATGCGGATACGAGACCGCCTCGTAGGTGACCGGCTCGATGAGCGGGCGCGCGCTGACGAGCACGTGATCGGGCGTGAGGCGCACTCGGATCGTCTGCGGCGCCGAGGCGATCGTGTCGAGCGCAAACGCCCACCGATGGGCGCTCGGCTCGAGGGTCAAGCGATAGCGGTACGCGCGCCCGAGCGGGGCGAGGCTGCGTGGCGGACCGAGCCGCCAGGGCGGCGGGCGAGACCAGGTCGCTCCATCGAACTCATCGAGCACCGGGCCGCGCCAGTAGCGCTCGGCCGCGGGCGGCAGCGCGCCGTCGAACCAAACTCGAAACGCGGGCTCGGGCGACTCGATGAGCTCGGAGATGGCCCCCGGTGTAAGCGTATCGGAGAGACCGGTTGCCGCGCGGCCCGGCGCCGGCAGCGCCCAGAGCGAGCCCGCGAGGCGCGGGAAGAACAAGAACACCAGCACGGCGAGCGGCAGCGCAGCGAGGAAGCTGCGAGCCGCAAGGCGCGCGGCAGCGCGGCCGCCGAGCGGGCTTTGCGGATGCGCGTTGACCGCGAGAGCCGCCGCGCAGAGCCAGGCATGGGCCGCATAGATCGGCAAAAACAGCAGGTCCTGCGCATCGAGCGCCGCGGCGAGCAGCAGGTAAAGCGCCGCGGCGATCACGACGTACCGGTCGCGGCGCGTGTGGGTCTCGAGGAGCTTCACCGAGCCCATCGCAGTCAGCAGTGCCGTCCCGGCCTCGAGCCCGTTCAGCGTGCGAAAGATGACGAGCACGGCTGCAATGAGCGCGAGGGCAATCGCGATGCGCAGGGTCTTGCCCGGCAGCGGCAGGCGCCGAACGTGTCCGGCGAGAGACCACGCGGCGCAGACAAACGCGGCGACGACCGTCCACAGTGGAACGCGTCCGAGATGCAGCAGCACGCCGCCGAGGAACGCCGCGGCCGTCCAGGCGAGGGGGCGCGGCGTGGGTGCGGCTGCGCGCGCGCTCACGGCGCCTCGAGACCGTGGAGCGCGAGCGCCGTGAGCGCGCGGCGGCGATGCTCCGTGCCACGGTCCGCGCCGAACTCGCGACCGGGCAGCACGAGCCCGTAGCGCTCCCCGAGTGCATCGGCGTCGACGATCCAGCGCGCGAGCTGTTCGAGGCGCGCTTCAGCGTCGAGTCCAGGCAGCCGACCGAAGTCGAGCAGGCGCTGTCCCGTCCCGCTCGAGGCATATTCCTTGACGAGGAGCGGTGCGCCGCGCGCATAGGCCTTCCACGCAACCTGCCGGGGCGAATCCCCATCTCGAAACGGGCGCAGTCCTCGCCATTCATCCTGCTCGCCGCCGCCCCCGGCGCGCCGCGAGTCGTGCCGGATGCCCTGCGGTGCCGGGAGCGGGCGCGCGCCGCGCGGCTGCGGGAAGACGACGATGGCAAGCGATGCATTGAGCCACGTCCAGGCCCGGAAGAGCCCGAAGGGGTAGGTCGTCGAGATGCGCACACGCTCGAGAAGCAAGCGGCCGCGGCGCTTGGCCGGCACTTCGAGCTCGGCCCGCGCTAGCGTGTTCGGCGCGAGGTCGACGACGGCCGGCCGCGTCGCCCCGGCGACATCGACCTGCACGCGCAGACGCGCGATTCGCGCCTCATTGAGCAGTGCGAGCGTCAGCCCTCCGCGCCCCCCTGCGAAGGCGGGAGTCGTCTCGGCGGAGGCAATCTCAAGCTCGAGGAGGTTGCGATGGCACTGGTGCATCGCCACGAGGGCGATGCCGGCAAGGATCCCTGCGAGCGCAAGCGCCGTCCCGTTGCCGTAGTTGAGCGCCGCGAGCAGCATGCCGAGGACGGCGGCGGCGAACCCCAGGCCCGCGCGCGTCGGCAGGATGTACAGACGGCGTCGGCGCAGACGCACAGGCAGCTCATCGGCGCCCTGACGGGCCGCGGCCCACGCCGCGATGCGGCGCTCGAGATCAGATCGGAACCGGGACACGTCGGGCGAGATCCTCTGCGAGGCGTGCGGCGTCGCCAGTGCCGGCGGCCTCCCGCAGCTCGAGGCGATGCGCCGCAATGGCGGGCAGCACTGCCTGGACGTCCTCCGGCAGCACCGCCGCGCGGCCGGCCATGGCGGCCCACGCCTGCGCGGCGCGCGCGAGCCCCTGCCCGGCGCGCGGTGAGAGGCCGAGCTTCACGTCGGGCCGATCGCGCGTGTGCCGGATGAGGGATTGGATGTAGTCGAGCAGCGCATCGGAGACATGGACCGCGCGCACGGCCTGCTGCAGGCTCAGCACGGAGGCGGCATCGAGCGCCGGGGGGACGGAGGGAATGAGATCGCGCCGCTCACCGCTTCTCAGCAGCTCGCGCTCCGCGCTCGCATCCGGATAGCCGAGCGTGATGCGCATGAGGAAGCGATCGAGCTGGGACTCGGGCAGCGCGAAGGTGCCGAGCTCCTCGTGCGGGTTCTGCGTCGCGACGACGAAGAAGGGGTCGGGCAGGCGGTAGGTCGTCAAATCGACGCTCACCTGACGCTCCTCCATCGCCTCGAGCAGCGCGCTCTGGGTGCGCGGGCTCGCACGGTTCACTTCATCGGCAAGCAGCAGATGCGTGAAGAGGGGCCCCTTTCGAAATCTGAACTGCTGCGCCGCCCGGTCGAACACGGAGACGCCGATGATGTCGGCCGGCAGCAGATCGCTCGTGAATTGCACGCGCTGCCAGGCAAGCCCCAGCACATGCGCGAGCGCGTGCGCGAGAGTCGTCTTGCCGACGCCCGGAACATCCTCGATGAGCAAGTGGCCGCGGGCGAGCAAACAGGCGAGGCTGAGCCGCACCTGATGCGGCTTGCCCAGAATGACCGACTCGAGCGCCGCGAGCGCGCGCTGGAGCGCTCCGATCTCGGTCTTCACTCGAGCAGACCGCGTACCCGGGCGAGCTGGGACTCGAGGCCGGCGAGGGCACGTGCGAGCTCCGCCTCGCGCTCGCGCTCGGTCGCAACGACGTCGGCGGGGGCGTGGCTCGCGAAGCTCTCGTTCGCGAGCTTGGTGCGCACCTTCGCCAAGTCCTGCTGCGTGCGCGCGATGTGCTTGCCGAGCCGTTCGGCTTCGGCGGCGGCATCGATCAGACCGGCCATCGGCACGAGCACGGTGAGCTCTCCGATCAGTGCGGTCGCGGACTGCGGCGCCTCGGTTGCGGCCTCGAGCAGTGCGATGCGCTCGATTCCGGCGAGGCGCTCGAGATATCCCCGATGGCGCTCGATATTCTCGCGATCGAGCGCCGATGCGCCCTTCAGCAGCACGGGAACGCCCCGGCTCGCGGGGATCTTCATTTCTCCTTTGATTTGGCGCACGGCGAGCACGATCGATTTGATCCACGCGATCTCGCGCTCCGCCGCGGAGTCCTCGGGGAACTCCTCCGCGTGCGGATAGGGCTCGAGCATCACGGTCGGCCCCCCGCGCCCGGTGAGCGGTGCGACGCGGCGCCAGATCTCCTCTGTGATGAAAGGCATGAACGGGTGCAGGGCGCGCTGCAGGGCTTCCATCATCTCGAGCAGATTGCGACGCGTAGCCCGCTTCTCCGCGGCGGAGGCCGCATCGGCCGCGAGCCGCGTCTTCACGAGCTCCACGTACCAGTCGCAGAGCTCGTACCAGGTGAATTCGTAGAGCGCGTTCGCCGCGTAATCGAAGCGATAGGCTCGCAGGGCCGCTTCGACATCGCCCAGCGCGCGGCCGAGGCGCGAGCGGATCCAGCGGTCCGCGACGGAGAGCTCGGAGGGTGCAGTGGGCTCGGACTCGCGCTCGCCGCCGACGGTCAGCGCGACGAAGCGCGCCGCGTTCCAGAGCTTGTTGCAGAAATTGCGGTAGCCGGCCACCCGCCCGAGATCGAAGCGGATATCGCGACCGGGGGAGGCGAGAGCGGCGAGCGTGAAGCGCAGCGCGTCGGTACCGTGCGCCGGAATTCCTTGCGGATATTGCTTGCGCGTCGTGCGCTCGATCTGCCGGGCGAGCTGCGGCTGCATGAGTCCGCTCGTGCGCTTGGCCACGAGCGCTTCGAGGTCGATGCCGTCGACGATGTCGAGCGGGTCGATGACGTTGCCCTTCGACTTCGACATCTTCTCGCCGTGCTCGTCGCGAATCAGACCGTGGATGTACACGTCACGGAACGGCACATCGCCCATGAATTTGAGACCCATCATCATCATCCGGGCGACCCAGAAGAAGATGATGTCGAAGCCGGTGATGAGAATGGTCGTCGGATAGTAGCGTGCGAGCTCCGGGGTCTGCTCGGGCCAGCCGAGTGTCGAGAACGGCCAAAGCGCGGAGGAGAACCACGTGTCGAGGACGTCCTCGTCCTGGCGCAGCGCGACGGAGTCGGCGAGCCCGTGCTCGCGGCGCACCTGCGCTTCGCTCGTGCCGACGTACACGCGGCCCGCAGTGTCGTACCAGGCCGGAATGCGATGTCCCCACCACAGCTGGCGGCTCACGCACCAGTCCTTGATGTTGCGCATCCACTCGAAATACGTTTTCGCCCAGTTCTCCGGTACGAACCGCGTGCGGCCCCGCTCGACCGCCTCGGTCGCCGGTTGTGCGAGCGGAGCGATCTTCACGTACCACTGATCGGTGAGATAAGGCTCGAGCACTGCACCGCTGCGATCGCCGCGCGGCACCATGAGCTTGTGGTCCTCGACGCGCTCGAGGAGCCCGGCCGCCTCGAGCTCGGCGACGATGAGCCGGCGCGCCTCGAACCGATCGAGCCCCTTGAGGCGCGCCGGAGCGTTCTCGTTGAGAGTTGCGCGCGGCGTGAACACGTTCAGCGGCTCGAGCCCGTGACGCAGCCCGACTTCGTAGTCGTTGAAGTCGTGCGCCGGAGTGATCTTCACGCACCCCGAGCCGAATGCCGGATCGACATACGAGTCGGCGATGATCGGGATCGAACGCTCCGTGAGGGGCAGGCGGACTTTCCGGCCGACGAGCGCGCGGTAACGCTCATCCTCGGGACTCACGGCGACCGCAGTATCCCCGAGCATCGTCTCCGGGCGCGTGGTCGCTACGACCACGTAGCCGGTTCCGTCCTCGAGCGGATAGCGCAGGTGCCAGAGATGGCCGGGCTCCTCCACGCTTTCGACTTCGAGATCGGACAGCGCCGTGAGCAGCACAGGGTCCCAGTTCACGAGCCGCTTGCCGCGATAGATCAGACCTTCGCGGTGCAGACGCACGAACACTTCGACCACCGCTCGCGAGAGTCCCGCATCCATGGTGAAGCGGTCCCGCGACCAGTCGACCGAGTCGCCGAGGCGGCGCATCTGCGTCGCCATCGTGCCGCCCGAGCGCTCCTTCCACTGCCAGACCCGCTCGAGGAAGCCCTCGCGCCCGAGCTCGCTGCGCTTGATGCCCTGCGCCTCGAGCTGCCGCTCGACGACCATTTGCGTCGCGATGCCCGCGTGATCGGTTCCCGGCTGCCAGAGCGTGTCATCGCCGCGCATGCGATGCCAGCGCGTGAGCGTGTCCATCAACGTGTGATTGAACGCATGCCCCATGTGCAGCGTCCCGGTCACGTTGGGCGGCGGGATCATGATGCAGAACGGACGTCCTCCCCGGCCGCTCGGCGCGAACCAGCCGTGCGACTCCCAACGCTCGTAGATGCGCCGCTCGATCTCGTGCGGGGCGTAGACCTTGTCCATCGGGAAATCATAGCAGCACGCCGCGGCCGGCTCGTGCGGCGCGACGGTGCGGCGCGACGCTCGTCTCAGCTGCGCACGTTGTGTGAGACCGGCTCGCACCCGAGCTCGCGGTAGGCTCGAAAGCGCGTCCGGCCCGCCTCGCGACGTTCGGGGTCGCCGTCGATCACTTCGACGATGCGCGCGGCACGCTCGGCAAGCGGCGGCACGGCTGCGGCGAGGTTGAGGAGTACGTCGATTCCACTCTCGGGCGCCGAGCTCGTCGTAAGCAGCACGGGCGCCTCGGCCGCGACTCCCTCAGCGACGAGCTCGTGCGGGATGAAGGTGCGGTCGTCGCCGAAAGTCCACAGCAGCTCATCGAAGCTCGCGAGCTCGGCGGCGTCCGAGTGCCACACGAGCACGCTCTGGCCCGCTCGGTAAGCCTTCTCGATGATGCGGCAGGCGAGGCGCAAGCGCGCGGCGCTGGAGCGTTCCTCGAGGACGTAGAAGGTGACCTCGGGCACCTGGGATACCTGGGTACCTAGCGCGCGCGGATGCCCGCACGGTGCGCGAGGAAATCCGCGAGCAGCGGTGTCGGCCTTCCCGTGCTGCCTTTCTGCGCGCCGCCCTGATATGCGGTGCCCGCGATGTCAAGATGCGCCCAGCGCATGCCGTCGGTGAATTTGGCGAGAAACGCCGCGGCCGTGATCGCCCCGCCTTCGCGGCCGCCGATATTCGCGAAATCCGCAAAGTTGCTCTTGAGCTGCTCGGCATATTCCTCCGTGAGGGGCAGCTGCCACGCCCGGTCATCCGTGCGTTCCCCCGCCGCGACGAGCTCGCGCACGAGCCCCTCGTCGTTGCCCATGACGCCCGTGTGGTGCGCACCGAGTGCGATCACGCAGGCGCCCGTGAGGGTGGCCATGTCGATGACGACCGCCGGCCCGAAGCGCCGCGCGTAATGCAGCGCATCCGACAGAACGAGCCGCCCCTCGGCGTCGGTATTCAGAATCTCCACCGTCTTGCCGGAGGCGCTCGTCACGATGTCGCCCGGCTTGACGGCGCGGCCTCCGGGCATGTTCTCGCACGCGGCAATCAGGCCGACGACCCTGAGCGGCAGGCGCACCTCCGCCGCGAACGTCATCGCGGCGAGCACGGCCGCTGCGCCGCTCATATCGAACTTCATCTCATCCATCGCGCCGGCGGGCTTGATCGAGATGCCGCCGCTATCGAACGTAATGCCCTTGCCGACGAGCACGACGGGCGGTGCACCGGCTTTGCCGCCGCGATGGTCGAGCACGATGAAGCGCGGGGGCTCGACGCTTCCGCGGGTGACGGCGAGAAAGCAGCCCATTTTATGGCGCTTGATGGCCGCCTCATCGAGCACCTGCACCCGAACGGAGCCGTACTCGCGCCCGATCGCACGGGCGCGCTCGGCGAGATAGCTCGGCGTGCAGACGTTCGCGGGCAGGTTCGCGAGATCGCGCTGCACGCGCATGGCGATGGCAGCGGCCGTACCGTGCTCCAAACCACGCCGTGCGCCAGCCTCGGTACGTACCGGCCCCGCCACGAGGCGCTCGAGCCGCGGTGGCGCCGGCTTCTTGCCGGTCTTCAGATCGTTGATGCGATAGAGCGTGCTGCCGGCGATCTGCGCGGTGGCGCGGCCGAACTCGTAATCCCCGAGCTCGCGCGCAGGCGGACGCTCGAGCGCCAGAGCCGCGCTCGCGATGTGTGTGCGGGCGAGGGCTGCGACCGCACTCGCGCACGCGCGCCGCCACGCCTTCTGACCGTAACTCTTAGCGGCGCCGAGGCCGACGAGGAGCACGCGTCCGCCGGGGACTCCTGGCACGTCCGTCACGAGCTGTGTCTCGCCCGCGCGCCCGCTGAAGTCGCCGCGCTCGACGAGCGCGGCGAGACGCCCGCCGGCCGCCGCATCGAGGCCCCGTGCTTGAGCTGCGAGACCGGCGTCATCGAAAACGCCCGCCGCGACGCACTCCACATCGAGTCGCGCCGGTCCCTTCGACCAGACATCAAATTGCATCAGAGGTCTCCCGCGGGCGTGCGATGCACCGGTGCGCTGTTGTGGTGCGCCGTTGTGGTGCGCCGCCGAGTGCCTTACCTTACCGGCCGCGCTCCACTCGGCGACGACACCGAGCGCGTAAGTTTAACCGATCGGCCCGGGGGTCCGTTGCGGCGCATACTCGAACGCTACATTTTGCGGGAGGTGGTCACGAGCTGGCTCGTCGTGACCGGCGTGCTCCTCGTCCTGATCGTCACCAACGAGGTTGCGCGCGTGCTCTCGCGCGCGGCCGACAACCAGTACCCGCGCAGCATGGTCCTCGAGCTCATCGGGCTCGGCGCGCTCAACAACCTGCAAGTCATCGTGCCGATAGGTCTGCTGCTTGCGGTGGTGCTCGCTTTCGGGCGGCTGTATCACGACAGCGAGATGACGGCGGCGCTCGCCTGCGGCGCGCGGCCCGCGCGGTTTTACGCGCCGGTAAGCCTGCTCGCCACTCTGGTGACGGTTCTCATCGCGTGGCTCTCGCTCGACATCGCCCCGCGGGCGATGGCGAGCGTGCTCGATTTGCGCGCCGTCGCCCTGCGGGCCGGCCAGTTCGCGCCGGTCGCACCCGGTCGCTTCCGCAGTTTCGGCGAAGGCAACACGGTCGTATACGCGCAGAGCGCGGCACCCGACGGCACGCTTTCGAACGTCTTCGTCGAGCGCAGGCGGGGCGATCGCGTGGAAGTCGCGGTCGCCGGGCGTGCGCGGCACGCCGTCTCCCCGGATGGCAACTCCCTCACGATCACGCTGTACGACGGTGAGCGCTACGAAGGGGAGCCGGGAGGCGCGCAGTACCGCATCATGCGGTTCGCGGAGCACACCATTCCCGTGCGGATGCCGCCGCCCGTCCTCTCGGTGAGCGACCTCGATGCCGCCCCGACCGCCCGGCTCATCGGCGTGGGCGACAGGGCGAGTCAGGCGGAGCTGCAATGGCGCTTCGCGATGCCCGTCATGTGCATCGTGCTCGCGGTGATCGCAGTGCCGCTCAGCCGCTTGAGGCCCCGGCAAGGCCGCTACGCTCGCCTGTGGGTCGCCGTCGTGCTCTACCTCGTTTACTCGAACCTGATCGCGCTCGGGCGCAGCTGGATCGAGCACGGCACGATGCCTGCATCGATCGGCTTGTGGTGGACGCACGCGGTCGTGATCGCCGCGGCCGCCGTGTTCGTGCTGGCTCCCCGATGGCTGGCGTCGCATCTGTGGCACCGCGACGAGGCGCCCGGGTGACGATCTTCGACCGCTACATCGTGCGCGCGATTCTCTCGGGCACGGGCCTGTTCATGTCCGTGCTGCTCGCGATCGCCGTGCTCGTGACTTTCATCGGTGAGCAGGGCGATGTGGGACAGGGGCACTACACGGCTGCGAGCGCCTTCTGGTTCGCGCTCATGAACCTGCCGCAGCAGGCGTGGGAGCTCCTGCCGATCGGCGCTTTGATCGGATCGCTCCTCGGACTCGGGCAGCTCGCGCGCGGGAGTGAGCTCATCGTGCTGCGCTCCTCGGGCGTGTCCGTCGCGCGCATCGCAGGCGCGGCACTGCTCGCCGGGATCGTGCTGATCGCGATCGAGGTGCTGGTCGGGGAGCTGCTCGCCCCGCCGCTCGAGCAGGCGGCGAAGCAGGAAAAAGCCTTCGAGCGCTTCTCCGATGTGAGCTTCGGCGCCGGCGGGGCCTGGGTGCGCGACGGCAATTTGATTCTCGATGCGGAGCGGCTCTCGGGCGGCGCGCAGATCGGCGGACTGCTCGTTTTCCGGCTGTCCCCCGATCACCGGCTGCTCTCGATCGGCCGCGCGCCGAGCGCGCGGGCCGGTGCCGACGGGCGCTGGATTCTGAGGGACTACCGCGAGTCCCGCTTCACACCGGAGCGGGTGCGCTCGAGCACGGAGCGAGCGCGCACGCTCTCCTCACACATTACGGCGGATTTCCTGGGGCTCGCCGCGGCTCAACCCCAAGACCTCGCTGCCAGCGCGCTGTGGACCGTCATCGGGTACGACCGCGCGAACGCGCTCGACCCGTCGGCCTACGTATTCGCATTCTGGTCGCGCATCGCGCGCACGATTGCCATCGTCTTCGCCGTGCTGCTCGCGATCCCCTTCGTGCTCGGCCTGCTGCGTTCCTCCGGCGCCGGCTCGCGCATGGCGGTCGGGCTTCTGATCGGAATCGCGCTCTTTCTCCTGCAGCGCCTCATCGAGAGCGGCACGGTCGTATTCAAGCTCGATCCGGTGCTGCTCGCGTGGCTGCCGACCTCGATCCTCGCGGCAGTCTCCCTCGTGTTGCTCGCACGCGCGCGCTGAGGGCGCGCACCCCCGGGCCCGGCACGGGGCCGCGACCGCGACGCCGGCTGTCGCGCTCACCGCGCGGCGCCCGCGTGCTGCGCCGCTCAGCGCTTCTCGCGGAGGATCCGGTCGAGGCCGTCGAGCGTGCGCATCGCGGGCAGCGCCTGGGCGACGCTCGCATTCGGCTCGCGCCGCTCGCGGATCGCGGCGAAGAACTCGCGATCCTGCAGCTCGATGCCGTTCATCGAGACATCGACCTTCGACACGTCGATCTTCTTTTCCTCGCCATCGAGCAGATCGTCGTAGCGGGCGATGTAGGTGCCGTTGTCGCAGATGTAGCGGAAGAACGTGCCGAGCGGGCCCTTGTTGTTGAACGAGAGCGACAGCGTGCAGATCTTCCCTGAGGCCGTCTTCAGGAGAATTCCCATATCCATCGCGATGCCGAGCTGCGGGTGATGAGGTCCTTCGACGGCGTAGCAGTCGGAGACCGGCTCACCCGTCTGGTACATGAAAAGATCCACCGTGTGGCAGGCGTGGTGCCACAGGAGATGATCCGTCCAGCTCCGCGGCTTGCCCTGCGCGTTCATGTTGGTACGACGGAAGAAATACGTCTGCACGTTCATCTGCTGGACTGCGAGCTCGCCGGCCTTGATGCGCTTGTGGACCCACTGGTGCGACGGATTGAAGCGGCGCGTATGGCCCGCCATCGCCACGACACCGGTCTCCTTTTGAACGCGCACGAGCTCCTCGGAATCCTCGAGGTTGTCGGCCATCGGGATCTCGATCATCACGTGCTTGCCGGCCCGCATGGCCTCGATGCCCTGCCGCGCGTGCATCTGCGTGGGCGTCGTGAGGATCACGGCCTCGACGCCGGGCTGCCTCAGAGCCTCCGAGTAGTTGGAAGTCCAGTGCGGAATCTCGAATCGCTGCGCGACCTCTTTGGTCGTCTCGGGCGAGCCGCCCGCGAGGCTCACGACTTCGACTCCGGGAATGTTCCGGATCGCCTCCAGGTGTTTCTGGCCGAAGGCACCCTGTCCTGCCATGATGATTTTCATCGCATCTGCCTCCGTGATCTCAGCGACTCTCGAGGATGATGTTCCCGACCGCGGTCGAGGAGGCCGGGATGTGATAGAAGCGATAGATCTCCTGCACCCGCTCGCCGAGGGCGCCGCGCATGATGAGCCACATCACGAGCTCGATCGCCTCCGCGCCCGCCTCGCGCAGGTACTCGAGAGGCTCAATCTTGAGGAGCCGCTCGGGATTCTCGGACAGTCCATCGAGGAATGCCTTGTCGAAGGCGGGATTCGTGAGCCCGGCGCGTGGGCCCTGGATCTGATGCGACATGCCGCCGGTGCCGAAGATCACGACCTTGAGCTCCTCGTCCCAGCGTTCGACAGCGCGCCGGATGGCCTGTCCGAGCCGGAAGCAGCGATGGCCGGTGGGCGCGGGATACTGGATGACATTGACCGCGAGCGGAATGACGCGGCAGGGCCACGCCCGCGGCGTGCCGCAGAGCAGGGTGAGTGGCACCGTGAGGCCGTGGTCGACCTGCATCTCGTTGCAAATCGTCATGTCGAACTCATCGAGCACGAGGGACTGCACGAGATGAGCGGCGAGCTCCGGATAGCCCTCCACGACGGGCACGGGCCTCGGACCCCAGCCCTCGTCCGCGATCGGGAATTCCCCCGCGCAGCCGAGTGCGAACGTCGGAACGATCTTGAAGTCGAAGGCATTGACGTGGTCGTTGTAGACCATGATGACCACGTCGGGATTCGTCTCGGCCATCCAGCGCTTCGCGGGCTCGTAGCCTTTGAAGAGCGGCTGCCAGTAAGGCTGCTCCGTCTTGCCGTTGTCGACCGCCGCGCCGATCGCCGGTGTGTGCGAGGTGCCGACCCCTGCGATGATCCGGGCCATCAGCGCTTCCCCTGCCGCTCGGCCCTCGTGCGCCAGCCCTCGGGCGAGCGACCGCCCTTCAACATCATGTCGACATATTCCTTCTCGGTCATGCCCGTCATTTGAGAGGCCATGTACTGGTAGGACTTGCCATCGGTGAAGGCGAGCTTCGCGAGCGCGTAGGAAACTCCTCCGAGCTCGAGGAGCCTGTTCCAGTCGCGCCTCAATACCCCCTCGCGCTGCTCCGGGCTCATGCGGAATTTGAGCGTGTACTCGCGCTCGTTGGCGAGGAAGGCCTTGCGGTTCGACTCCTTCATCAGCGAGTACAGGAACTCGTTCAACGGGTACCCGAGGCGCGCGCGCTGCGCATCGAATATCCAGGTGCCGGGAATGTCTTCGTAGGCTTCTTCGTGGTGCGGTACGCTCATGAGAGTCTCTGTCAGGCGCCGAAACCGTAGAGCCGGTGCGGATTGTCGACGAGAACCCGTCTCTGCAATGCCGGATCGGGCATGTAGAGCGGGATCAGGTCGATGAGATCGCCGTCGTTCGGCATGTGCCGGGAAATGTTGGGATGCGGCCAGTCCGTGCCCCACAGGATGCGGTCCGGGGCGGCCTCGATCAATGCTTGCGCGAATGGCACGGCATCGGTGAAGGGCGGCCCCGCGCTCGAGATGCGCTCCGCGCCGCTCACCTTCACCCAGCAGCGCTCGTTGTGCCGGAGGACATCGAGGAGCCGGCGGAAAGGCTCCTGGCCGAGCCCGGCCTTGGTCGGCACGCGTCCCATGTGGTCGATGAGGAAGGGTACCGGCAGAGTCTCGAGCAGGTCCGCGTGCTCGACGAGGTCGCCGGCGTCGAAGTGCAGATCGACGTGCCAGCCGAGCGGCTTTACCCGCGCGATCACCCTATGGAACTCGCCCATGTCGGGCATGCCGCCCAAGTGCTTGACGAAGTTGAAGCGCACGCCCCGGCAGCCGCCCCGGTGCAGCGTCTCGAAATCCTGCTCCGTGAAGGAATCGTCGGCGTTTGCGACGCCGCGGTAGTGTCCGCCGCTCGCCGCGATCGCATCGAGAATGACGCGGTTGTCGCGGCCGTGGCAGCTCGCATTCACGAGCACGGCGCGCTCGAGCCCGAGCGTCGCCTGCAGCTCCCGGAAACGCTCGAGCGGAGCATCGGGAGGGGTGTAGCTGCGATCCGGCGCGTAGGGGTAGCGGTCGCCGGGTCCGAAAATATGGCAGTGAGCGTCACACGCCCCCGGCGGTGGGCGGTATTTCGGCTTGCGCGTGTCGGGATCTGGAGCCTTGCAAGTCGGAATCATGAATTTGGTATCGTAACACGACCCCGAGCGCAGACAGGAGTCGACCTGAATGAACGCGCAACCCGCCGCACAGGCGCCTTCCGACGGCTCGCTCCGCAGCGATTTCGCGCACCTGATCGACGGTGAGCTCGTGCGGGCGGGTGAGCCGCTCGATGTGATCAATCCGGCGACCGGCGCCGTTTTCGCGCGCGCGCCTGCGGCCGGCCGCGCGGAGCTCGAGCGGGCCGTCGGCGCCGCGCGCCGCGCATTCACGGCCTGGCGAGAGCGCTCGTTCGAGGAGCGCCGCACGGCAATCAAACAGATGGCGCAAGTCCTGCGGGACAACCAGGCGGAGCTCGCGGAGCTGCTGACGCTCGAGCAGGGCAAGCCCATCGGGCAGGCACGCGATGAGATCGGCCGCGCGGCGACGCAGGCCGAGGGAATGGCCGCGATCCCGATCGAGCCCGAAGTGATCATCGACGATGCGACGCGGCGCATCGAGCTCACTTATTTTCCCCTCGGCGTCGTCGGGATCATCACGCCCTGGAACGCCCCCATCAATCTTGCGGCAGGTCCGCTCACCTCGGCGCTCTATACGGGCAATGCGGCGATCGTGAAGCCCTCGCCGTACACGCCGCTCACGACGCTCAAGCTCGGCGAGAAGCTGCGCGAGGTCTTTCCGCGGGGGCTCCTCAACGTGCTCGCCGGCGGCGATGAGCTCGGGCAGTCGATGACGGCGCATCCGGGCATCGACAAGATCTCCTTCACCGGGTCGGTCGCGGCGGGCAAGCAGGTGATGGCGAGCGCCGCCGCGACCTTGAAGCGCGTGACGCTCGAGCTCGGCGGCAACGATGCGGCGATCGTGCTCGACGATGTCGACCCCAAGGCGATCGCCCCGAAGCTCTTTTTCGCCTCGTTCGTGAACAGTGGGCAGGTGTGCATGGCGGTCAAGCGCATCTATGCGCACGCACGCATTTACGACGCGCTCTGCGACGCGCTCGTCGAGGAGGCGCGCAAGGCGAAGGTCGGCAGTGGCCTCGAGCCGGGCGTTCAGCTCGGTCCCATTCAGAACAAGGCGCAGTACGACCGCGTGCTCGAGCTGCTCGAGGACACCCGGCG
>Ga0134128_10002829_pt1 | contig 21330 bp, 20 predicted proteins | sample KB31754_FD_96462 | JGI IMG/M metagenome (GOLD analysis project Ga0134128, IMG submission 96462) | Terrestrial soil microbial communities with excess Nitrogen fertilizer from Kellogg Biological Station, Michigan, USA - KB3-175-4 | ecosystem: Environmental > Terrestrial > Soil > Unclassified ... | reverse complement strand
GCATCATCTTCTATTTCATCATTGAAATAATCGAAAAGATCGTGGTGCGTTGGCATGTCTCCGCCCGCCAACTCGAAGCCCTGGGTGGAGGAAGCTGAAGTGGGAGGATTTTTATGACAAACAATGGACCGAAATTGACGTCGCGGCGTACGTTTCTTCGCAATACCGCAGGTGCCGGCCTTGCGATCACGGCCGGCACGCGGATCGGACCGGTGCACGCCGCTACCGAAGATATCTTCTTCCAGCTCGACTGGATCGCATTTGGCCGTCACGCGCCGTACTACACCGCGCTGGAAAAAGGCTTCTATGCCAGCAAGAACCTCAACGTTCAAATCGCGCAAGGCAATGGCACGATGCAGGGTCTGCGCACTTTGATCGCAGGCAAAGCGCAGTTCGTGTTCCAGGACCTCGGTGTAATGATGGCGGTGCGGGCCAAGGAAGGCGCGAAGATCAGGGCGCTCGCCTGCATGTACCAGAAATCGCCGCACACCGTGTTCTTCATCGAGGGCAAGGGAATCTCGAAGCCGAAGGACCTGGAAGGCAAGAAAATCGCATTCTCGCCGGGCGATTCACCGAAACTGATGTTCCCGGCCTTCGCCAAGGCAAACGGCGTTGATGAGAGCAAGATCAACTGGCTGTCGGTCGACCCTAATTCAAAGAATGCCGTCTTGCTCAATCATTCCGTCGACGCAATGATCACCTACCTTTTCACCCTCCCCGTGCTGCAAAAGGCCGCACAGAACAACGATAAAGTTGGAACGCTCGTCTATTCCGATTATGGCGCCGATTTTTATTCCAACGGGCTCGGCGCGATGGACGACTTCATCAAGCAAAAGCCGGAAGTCACGCGTAATTTCGTGCAGGCCACCATGGAAGGCGTAAAATACACGCTCGCACATCCGGAAGAAGCTGTGCAGATGCTCAAGAAGCACCAGCCGCAACTCGATGAAAAGACGGCCGTGCAGGAAATCGCGATAATTCGCAAATTAATCAACGCCGATAACGCGAAAGGCCTGCTTGGCTCGATCGATAAGGCAAAGATGCAGGCGACGCAGGACCTAATGGTCAAATACCTCGGCCTCAAGGACCCGCCGCCTGTAGCCGAGACATATACGAACGAGTTCCTAAGCTAGTACGGAAAGGTTTCGGCCATGACGAAAGGTGGCGAAAGCAAACCGCTCGACCTCATCGTCCGCAATGGCACTTTGGTTATCCCCGGCGTCGGCCAGATCAAGGCCGATGTCGGGATTTCCGATGGCAAGGTCGCCTTGATCGGCGAGAACTTGAATGACGCCGGTGCCGAGACCTATGACGCCGCCGGCCGCACGGTGCTACCCGGGATATTCGACCCGCACATCCACATCGGCAACGAGCAATCCTACGAAAGCGAGGCCGAAACCGAAACCCGCGCCGCCATTCTCGGCGGCGTGACCAGCGTCGGAATTTTCCTGCGAAGCCTTGAGGATTCCTATTTCGACCATCTCCCCGCTTTCCGCAAAGCTATGGACGAACGCAGCTATGTCGATTCCGTTTTCCATCCGCAGATTTTTACCGAAAAGCAAATCGACGAAATTCCCGGCTACGCCGAACAGTTCGGTATCCGCTCATTCAAATTCTACATGTCGGGCATGCCCGGCATCGTGAAGTCGGTGACCGACGACGTTCTGCTGCACGGCTTCCGCACAGTCGCATCGCTCGGTCCCGACGCGATCGCCTGCGTTCACTGCGAAACTGGCGCACTGGTTGATGCCGCACGCAACGACCTGAAGATTCGAAAGCCTGAAGGCACGCTGAAGGACTGGGAAGATGCACATCCGGCGATCGCCGAAGCACTGGCGATCCAGACCGCCCTATACCTCGCAAAAGTAGCCGGTGCACATCTCTATGTTGTGCATCTGTCCAGCCAGCAGGGCCTCGAAGTGGTGCGCACGGCGCGCCGTGCCGGCATGCATTTCACTGTCGAGACGACAACACCTTACCTCGGGATCAACAGCCTCGATCCAAACGGCTTCTTGGTGAAGATGGTCCCACCCGTGCGTACACCCGAACACCAGACCGCGCTATGGCAAGGCTTTCTCGAAGGTTCAATCAATACCGTCGGCACTGACAATACGTCGCGGGCTCGCGCAACCAAAAAACCGGAGGCGGGTCTGCACGGCTCGCGGCCGGGCCTCCCCGCCCTCGGCACCCACCTGCCGGCGCTGTTGCACTACGGCCGCCTGCGCGGCCTGCCGCTTGAAGTCCTGGTCGAGCGGGCTACACGCTCGCCCGCCCGCGTCTACGGCATCTATCCGAAAAAAGGCACAATCGCCGTTGGCTCCGATGCCGATCTCGTCGTCGTCGACCTTGAGTTGGAAAAGGTCGTGCGCGCAGCAGACCTGCAGGGCATGTCGGACTTCTCGCCGTTCGAAGGCAAGGCGCTCAAGGGTTGGCCCGTTGCGACGATCAAGGCCGGCAAAATCATCGCGCGCGACGGCAAGATTGTCGGCAAGGCTAATGGTCGCTATCTGCCGCGCAAGCCGGCGCCGGCCAAGCAATTCGAGTGGTTCAGAAGCGCGCTCGCGTGACGGAGGACGACGGCGTGTACTTTCCGGCGATCAACAATGCATCAGAGCCGCAGCAGGCGGCGCGCATTGCCGCCAAAAATCTTCACCTTATCGTCGTGCGATATCGGCGCAGCTGCCAGCCAGTCGGTGCCCATTTTGTTCGGCGCGAAGGGCCAGTCGACCGAGAACATGATCCGATCGACGCCCATTTCCATCATGCTACAGACCAGGGCATTGGTCGAAAAATTTCCGCTGGTAGTGAGATAAAAGTGGTCACAGAATTTTTCCCGGAACGAACCGGCAGGATTGCCCGGCCGCGACAATGTCTCGTCGATCCGTCCGAGCAGGAAAGGCAGGCCTTCGCCGAGGTGCCCAAGGATGACCCTGAGCTTGGGATAGGCTTCAAACACGCCGCTGAGCACCATGCGCACGCCTTGCGTCGCAGCTTCTACCGTGAAGCCGAGCGCTGGCCCGACCAATTCGGGATATTTCGACAGATAGTCCTTGTAATAGGCTTCGATGACGGCCGGATGCGGGAAAGAAGGGTGCAAATAGATCGGCACATCGAGCGTTGCCGCGCGCTCGAAAATCGGCCAGAACCGCTTGTCGTCGATGAAAAGGCCGCCGGTGAGCCCGTGGATCATCGCACCCTTGAAGCCGAGCTTGGTTACAGTGCGCTCAAGCTCGTCCGCGGCCGCCTTCGGATCGGGGGTCGGCAGGATGCCAAATGCCGAAAAACGCTTCGGATTGGATTTCACAATATCCGCCAAACGATCATTGGTCTGGCGAGACAGCTGCACCGCTGCCTCCGCTTCCATTTTTTGTGTGCCGGGCGCCCCGTGCGACAGCACCTGAACGTCAATGCCAGCATCATCCATTTCCTTGATACGCAGATTGGTGATGTCTTGCAGGCGCTCCTCGACTTGAGAAAGTCGTTTGCCTTCACGGCCGGGAAAATGCGCCACCAGGTCGCGATCCCAATAATGCTCTTCGAGTGCAACAACAAATGGCGCAAACCGATTGCTCATGACACAGTTTCCCCCATGACGGCACTGCACCGCTTATATCGGCCCATGAAGGCGCAAGCCATATCCAGTTTCGCAAGGCAGCAATGAGGGACGTCATGGGCAACTCCTATCAGGACAATCTCGCCGTAGCCGCCAAACTCTCGCACATTGCTCCGCTCGGTTCATTGCGTGAAAAGGTCGAGCCAAACCATACCGCGCTGATCGTGATCGATATGCAGAACGACTTTTGCGCACGCGGAGGATTAGTCGATAAAGGCGGTCGTGACGTCTCAGCTGTACAGGACATGGCACAGCGATTGCCGGCGCTGATAGAGGCTGCACGCAACGCCGGCGCGCTCGTCGTCTTCGTACGAAGCGTCTACACGACCGAAGACAACCGTTATCTTTCCGACGTGTGGCTCGAGCAGGCGGCGCGCAAACAGGGCGGCGGCTATACGCAGACGCCGGTCTGTCGCGACGGTTCTTGGGAAGGTGACTATTTCGGCGATGTGCGGCCGCAGTCTGACGACGTCGTCGTGACCAAGCATCGCTACAACGCGTTCCACAAGACTGACCTCGACACCATCATGCGCGCCAAGGGCGTACGGACCATCGTGGTCACCGGCGTCTCGACCAATGTCTGTGTCGAATCGACCGTGCGCGAAGGTTTCATCAATGACTACTATGTGGTGCTTGTGCGCGATGGCACCGCCGCCTATTCACATGAAGAGCATGAAATGACAGTGCGCAATATCGATCGCTTCTTCGGCGAAGTTTCCACTATCAATGAGTTGCGGGAAATCTGGTCCGGGCGGAACGCCTGATTTAATGAGCGTCAACCAAAACCCAGGCAGCAAATGGCTATCGAAGTTCTCAAAGTCGAATTGAAGTCGGTTTCCGACGCGTCGGGACTCGAAAAAGGTATCACCGGCGGGGCTTTCACAGCCGACGAAGTAATTGGAGTTATTGGGAAAACCGAAGGGAATGGCGGCGTCAACGACTTCACCCGAATTCTCGCCGATCAGGCGTTTCGGCGCGTATTGCTTAAGAACGGCAAGCGGGACGAGAGCGCAATCAACCAGATCCCAATGGTGTGGTCTGGCGGCTGCGACGGCGTCATCACGCCACATGCAACGATATTCGCGCGCAACGGCAAGAAGGGACTGGCGTCGAAATCGCGGCTGGCGATGGGTACCGCCATGAGTGCGGTGCTGCTTCCGGAAGATATCGGCCGCCCGGCGATGGTGGAGAAGGTTGCTGCCGCGGTCAAAGATGCAATGCGGGACGCCGGGATCGACGATCCAAAGGACGTCCACTACGTGCAAACCAAGACGCCACTGCTCACCATCGAATCGGTCAGGGATGCGGAATCGCGAGGCAAATATGTTGCCTGCGAGGTGCATGACTCGATGGGCGTTTCAAATGGCACCACAGCGCTTGGCATCGCCGTCGCACTCGGCGAAATCAAACCGCCGAAAGCGGAGGAGATATGCCGCAATCTTGACCTCTACTCGTCGGTTGCCTCCTGCTCTTCCGGTATTGAACTGACGCAGGCGCAAATTGTTTTGCTCGGGAACAAGCCCGGTGCCGGCGGCCGTTACCGGATCGGCCACGCAGTAATGAAGGACGCGCTCGATATCGAAGGAATCTACGAAGCGATTCGCAATGCCGGATTGTCGCTGCCTGAGCGCGCGCGATCGAGTGACCTTGGCGGGAAGCTCGTCAACGTCTTTATCAAATGCGAGGCAGACCGGACGGGCACGTTGCGCGGACGGCGGCAAATCATGCTCGACGATTCCGACGTACATCATCATCGTCATTCCAAAGCCGCCGTCGGCGGTGTCGCCGCAACCGCGATTGGCGACCCTGCCGTTTTCGTCTCGGTCGACGCCATGCATCAGGGTCCGCAAGGTGGCGGTCCTGTGATTGCGATTGTCGACGTCAGCGAATAACGATCGAGGATCGGGAACCGGTTATGGCTGAGGAGCTGTGGCGGAAACCGGCGCATGAGCTCGCGGCCCTCATCCGTGAACGAGAGATCAGCCCGGTCGAACTGCTCGATGCACAATTGGACGCCATCAACCAGCTCAATCCGAAGCTCAACGCAATCGTCACCCTCGCCACCGACAAGGCACGCGTAGATGCCCGCACAGCCGAACGGGCCGTGATGCGCGGCGACAAGATTGGCGCGCTGCATGGTCTGCCAATCGGCGTCAAAGACATCACCGCAACGGCCGGCGTGCGCACGACATACGGCTCGCCCCTCTATGCCGATAATGTTCCGGCCGAAGACGCCGAGGTGATACGCCGATTGAAAGAAGCGGGCGCGATCGTACTCGCCAAAACCAACACGCCTGAGTTCGCTGCCGGTGCCAATACTGTCAATCCGTTGTTCGGCGCTACGCGCAATCCATGGAATCCCGCGCTCAGCCCCGCCGGCTCATCCGGTGGCTCGGCTTGCGCAGTCGCAACCGGGATGCTGCCGATCGCTCAGGGCACCGATTTCGGCTGCTCGATTCGCATCCCAGCGGCATTCTGCGGCATCGTCGGCATCCGGCCCACGCCGGGACTCACTCCAAATTATCCGATGCCGCTCGCCTGGGACCCCGGCCAGGTACACGGCCCCCTCGCTCGTACTGTCGAGGACGCAGCGATGATGCTCGACGCCATGACTGGTTTCAGCCGCATTTCGCCGATTTCAGTGGCCCCGCCATGGACCAGCGCGCGCGAGATTGCCGCCAAGGCGCGCGACGCCAGCGGTCTGCGCATCGCCTTTGCGCCGGATATCGCCGGTATCGGCGTCGATACAGAAATCGATGTCATCTGCCGCAAGGCAGCGACGACACTGCGCTCCCAGGGAGCGACGGTTGACGAAATCGAATTTGATCTCTCGGAAGGCCGTGATCCTTACAAGGTTTGGCGCGGCGTCTGGATGGTCGGCCAGCAACTGCACAATTTGTCTCGGCTCGATGAGTTTGGATCTAATCTGCAAGGTAACGTCAAATCCGGACTGACGTTGACAACATCAGACATTGCCAAAGCAGAGCGCGTGCGTTTCGCTCTGTTCCAGAAGATGCGCGAATTGTTCGAACGCTACGATCTATTGCTGACGCCGGCTGCGCCGGTGAAGCCCTACCCCATCGAAATGAATTTCCCGAAAGAAATTAACGGCAAGACATTCGACGACTACATCGACTGGATCGCGCCCTGCTTTCTCATCACACTGTTGAGTTTGCCCGCAGGTAGTGTCCCGGCCGGCTTGACGCACGACGGACTGCCGGTTGGATTGCAGGTTGTAGGCCCGCGCTTCGAGGAGCCAAAAATCTTGGGCCTGATGAATCTGGTGCAGCAGGCCAACCCGATTGGCTGGCCGCCGATCGTCGGCACGAGCTAATCGCGAAGATAGCGATAGGCCGCGCGAATATTGAATGGCATCCATTCCTTGTAGCGCTGCATCCCGGCGTAGTCGGCGAGTTCAATGTCGCGTGCGGCGGCGTCTTCTGACCAGCCCGATTTTATCGCACGATCGCAGGCATCACGCACTGCGACCAAAAGATTGCGGAACTGCCCGACTTCTTTCAGCGTTGCGGGTATGCCATGGCCGGGAACGACCGTTTTCAAATCCAATTTTAAAACGCGATCAAGGGCGACGATCCATCCGTTGAGGTCACAATCGCCGAACCAAGGGAAGCGGCCGTGAAAGAACAAGTCGCCCATAAAGACCACTCCCGCCTTTTTTAGATAGATCACCAGATCGCCGTCGCAGTGTGCGGGACCCCAGTATTCGAGGTGCAGCGTGTCGGCCGGCATTTCGAATACAAGTCTGTCAGTGAAAGTCTTGGTTGGTCCGACGATGGCCAGCGGATTTGACGCACCAACGCGGTCAATAAACCATTGCCGCTCGCCATCTGGCACGAGCGACTCGAAATTGGTTCCAAAAAACATCCGGATCTTGGCCGGTATATCAGCGACCTCGACACCCTGTGGCGGGATCGGTCCAAGTTCTCTTTCCAGCAGGTCCCGTGTCCTGTCATGCGCGACAATGCATACGCCAGAAAACGCCACGTTGCCCGCGATGTGGTCGAGATGGAAATGCGTGTTGACCACCGTCTGGATCGGCGAGGCGATCGAGGCCTTCAGCGAGTCACGAAACTTTTCACCCAACGCGCGATTCTGCTGAGTATCGATAACAACCAACCCGTCGCGTGTTTCGATTGCGCCGGCGTTGGAGTCACCACCCGCGCCGATCCAGGCATAAATGCCTGGGGCGACTGTCTGCAGTTGAGCTTTGCTCATCGCCTGCGCTCAATGCGCATCGCGTTCGTCGGTATACCAGGATGGCTTTTCCGGATAATGAGGCCCGTCATAGATTTCCAGGACCACGGTCTCTTCATGGGCTACCGCCGGGCCGTGCACGTTGCCCTTCGGATTACAATAAAATGAGCCCGCGGTAAGCAGGACGCCGGTCGACGTATACTCGTAACGGCCCGACAGGCAGAACATAAACTGGTTCGATGAATGGTAGTGCGGTTGCGGAATTCCGGCGCCTTTGTCGAACTTGATCAGCGCAATTGATGCACCAGTTTCGTCGTTACGCCACAGCATCTTTTCACTAATACCTTTGAGCGATTTCTCGCGCCAAGGTATAGAACCCGACTTGATCAGGATTTCATCGAGCTTTGGCATTTCTGGCGGGGGCTTTGTCATGATCTATCCTGACTATTTCAAACGGTTGCCAAACGCCATTTCGGCATTGGTTCTACGAATACATCGGCGCATCGCCTCGTCGAGATGACCGATGTCATGCTCGGCATTGGGTGTGCCCATCGGAAATGGCCAGTCGCTGCCGAGCAAAATGCGGTCGTGGCCAATTGTTTTGATGACGTAATCCAGAAATGCGGGCGAATGTACAAGACTGTCGACATAGAAACGCCGCACCGCGTCCCTGGGCTCAAGCGCGAGCTTTGGAATGCCGGGACGGCCCGCCCCCATCGCGTGTTGCCAGCGGCCGCATAATGCCGCGACGCAGCCGCCACCGTGCGCCAAGATGACATTGAGATCCGGAAAACGGCTCATCACTCCGGCAAATACAAGGTTCGAAGCCGCGATCGTTGTTTCGACCGGATTACCGAGCAGGTTTGTAAGGTAAAACGGGTCAAGTCTTTTGTCCGGCGTCGAACCGGGGTGGATGAAGAGCGGGAGCTTTTTGTCACTCAGGACCTGCCACAGCGGATCAAGCTCTGACGAAGCATATGAGACGATACCGGTCTCCGTCCCCATGACCACGCCGGCCCAGCGGACATCGAGCGATCCGGCGATGCTGACTGCAAACTCGGGCGCCTCGACAGGCAGATAAGCCAGCGGCCTCAGCACGGAGCCGTGGCGGTGGCACGTTTCGTAGAGCCCGTCGTTTACGAGCCGCGCGTAGTCACAGCAGGCATTGGCGTCGAGGTCGGGCCGGAACAGCGGCGGCGGTACCGAGACAATGGCGCCGTCGAGGTCATCTTTTTTGATGCGATCGACGAGACCGTTCACCTCGGACAAAGGATGCAATGGCACACCATGCGCGCAAATCGTCAAAGTGGACGGTGACGCCCGCATGCCGAACATGCCACGCTCAGCCGCCGTAACCACCGCAGGCGGCACGACATGCGTGTGAACATCCCAACCGCCGAGTTGAGGCATTTCGTTACTCGGCCGTCCAGTGAACGTGCTTGAGCTCGATCAGCCGTGACAAATAACGCACCGTGGATTTGTTGGTAAGCTTATGAACTGGGCGCATTTCGTTCATAAACACGGTCGAGCCGAGAGGTTCGTTCGTCATGCGTTTGTCGCCGAAAATCGTCTCAATCTCATTCTCTCCCCCGCCGAGTGAGATGATGACATAGGGATGGTAGTGCAGGTGAAAATTCTGGACCTGACCGGGCTCGAGATTGATTTCCCAGATTCGTACCAGTTCGTTCTCGAATACGATGCGCTGTCCGACATCGCCCAGCTTGATGCCTTTTTCGGCCGCCGCCTTGAGACCCGACTTGTCACTCATGACGCGCACCTATTGCGGCAGCACGGCGATGGCATTGATTTCGATCAGATAGTCCGGCGATGTCATTTTGCAGATCTCGACCATCGTGGACGCCGGCAGCGGCGACTTGAAATATTGGTTGCGCACTGCGTGGATTTCCTTGAAGTGCTCCATGTTACGAACGTAGACGTCGACGCGGCAAATGTGATCCATGGTGCCGCCAGCCGCTTCGACCGCCGATTTAACGTTCTCCAGAACCTGTTTTGTCTGCGCGGTTATATCTCCGATACCGGCAATCGTCCCGTCCGGCCGCCGCGCGGTCATGCCTGAAATAAACACGATGCGGCCGCTCGCCTCGACCACGGTGGCTTGAGAAAAAACACCCGACGGCTTTCTGATCCGATCGGTCGTGACTTCACGCTTTGGCATATCCAGCTTCCTTTCCTTGTTGTTCGAGTGGCGCCGGCGAGACGCCCAATTCCTTGGCTAGCCGGATCAGCATTGCGGCGACGGCGGGCGCCAGATCGACGTTTCCACCCGCGGCCTGCCGCTTGCGCCATTCCGGTTCGCCCGGCACATAGACGCGGTCGACGCCCGGCGCACGCTTGCCATTGCGAATTCGTTCGGCTGCGTCCGCAGCATGTTTTTTAAAGCTCGCCGGATTGCCGAAGTGAGCGGCGTCGATCGCAATGAAAAGATGCGAGCAATCGTATGGTATGTCTGCGTTGCCATACAGCGGCTGTACCGCGGCGCCGGTCGCGCCGCCTGATAATAAGCCGCACATCAGATCGATCAGGAACGACAGCGCAAATCCCTTTGGCCCCGCGGCGGGCAGCAGCATCCCTGAAATAGCCTCCGCCGCGTTCGTGGTGGGACTGCCGTCGGCTTTTACCGCCCAGCTCTGCGGGATGGCCTGACCGGCCTTATCTGCCATACGAATCTTCCCCATGGCAGCTTCGCTCGTCGCCATGTCGAGAACGATCGGGATCCGGCTATCTGATGGTACGGCGATCGCAATCGGATTGTTGCCGACAAGCCGCTCTGCCCCGCCAGGTGCCGGCATCAAAGGCCGCGTATTGCACATCGCGATGCCGATACAATCGGTGGCCGCGGCCTGAAGGGCAAACCGGCGCGCCGTACCGAAATGAAAACCGTGGCGGACAGCTGCTATTCCGACGCCGAATTTCCGCGCCCGTTCGACCGCAAGCCGCATCGCCTGATCGCCGGTGACGTGACCGAGCGCGTGACGGGCATCAAGCACCACCGCGGTTTTATTGTCGGACACAATGGCTGCTTCCATTGATGTCGACACCGAGCCCTTGCGAACACGATCGAGATACATGTCGACCAGCCCAACACCGTGCGAAGCCTGTCCGTCGAGATCGGCATCGACGAGGGCTTCAGCGACGGTTTGTGCGCTTTGTGCTGGTATGCCGGCGGCGATAAAGAGCCGCGCCACCAATGCACTGAGTTCGATTGCTGCTACGCTTACTCCGCCAGACATCACACGTCTTTGCCGTTACTGGTCCGTAGTTTGAGATTGCGTTCCGTGCCGCCCAGAAACTTGGCGACCCGTTCCGTGGTGCGGTCTATATGATCGGTCAGCAACAGTGTTGCCCGGGAGCCGTTGCGCGCAAGCGCCGCGCGCATGATCTGCTCGTGTTCCCCCTTGTCGTTTCGGGCTGAAACCTTCGAAACAATGGACAGCGCAAAATAGCGTTCGGCCTGCGCGAACAGGTTTTCACGGATCGTCATGAGGCGCGGGGAACCGCAGCCCGCAACCAACGCCGCATGGAAGTTACGGTGTTCCTTGACCCAGTCAGAGTTAACGTCGGCGCCTGTGCTGCGTTCAACCTTTTTCAGATGTGCGAGGCGATGGAATGCCGCAACAAGATCCGCCTCCCAAGCGACGCCGCCTTTTTCGATCGACCAGCGCAATGCGATACATTCGATCTCGATGCGCGTCTTCATCAGGTCGAGCAGATGCTCCTTCGATACAGGCGAGACGCGGAATCCCTTGTTCTGCTCAAGCGTCACCAGGCCCTCGGCCTCAAGCCGCATTAGTGCCTCGCGAATGGGGCTGCCGCCGACCCCATAGCGGTCACGCAGCGCTTCCACGCGCAAACGCTCATTGGGCGCAAGCCGGCATGCGACGATGTCGGCGCGCAGCTGCCGGAACACCGCGCCATTGATAGTCGGCTCGATTGCATCGTCGCGTCTCTGAACGGAAGTCATGCCGGCACCGCCTTGTTATGCTTTTTCATGTGCGTCAACCGATACGTGCGCGAAGAAAATCAAGTGAACGGCGCAATGCAAGGGCCGCACTTTCCGGTTCGAAGTTGGCGGTCTCATCGCAGTTAAAGCCGTGACTCGCCGGATAGACCTGGATCTCGACCTGCGCGCCCTGCGCGGCACGTAGGGCTCCGGCATGCTCGAGCGTTGCGATTGGATCGCGTTCGCCGAAATGCATGAGCACGGGGCAACGTGGCTTCTCTGCTGCATAAGGTGCAATCTGCGTCGCGTAATAGCACACAACGCCTGTAATTCCGTCGATCTGTGTGGCGCTACGCCACGACACCGTGCCGCCCCAGCAATAGCCGAGCGTCGCGACCTTGCCGGACGAACTGACTCGCTGTCGCGCCGCACGAACGTCAGCAAACACCTGGTCCCATGGAATCTTGCCGCGCAATTCGCGGCCAGTAACGGCGTCATCTTTCGAATAGCCGAGTTCGGTCCCACGTTTCACGCGATCAAACAACGCCGGTGCGACGGTGTGATAGCCCTGTGCCGCGTAGCCGTCGCAAACCCTGCGAATGTGCGCGGTGACGCCGAAAATTTCCTGCAGGAGCACGAGGCCCGCGCGCGGCTGATCCACGGCGAGCGCCTCATAGGCGCCGAGCTCGTGTCCGTCCTCTGCCCGCAATGAAATGTTCCGCCCAACCACGTTTGTTCGCCACACAAGGAATGCCGAGCCGCACGTGTATCACAAGAATACCGGAAATGTGCCAGATTTTCGAAAATATATTGACACTGGGAAATCCGGGGTGCGATGATTTTGCGTCGGTAAAGTGTGGGGAAGGGACGTGGCGGCAGGCCCGCCGCGCTTCGTCAGCTCTCGGGGCATGCCACAATGAGCGGTTGGCGTATGGGGCAACGTGGCGTGTGATGGGCAGCAGCGCGTTTCCTCTGACCAGTACATATCCGGTCGCAATTGTCGGCGCCGGACCGGTTGGCCTGACCACGGCGCTTGCGCTCGCCTATTATGAAATTCCCTTCGTCATATTCGAAGCCAACCCCGGCCTTTCGACTGAAACGAAAGCCGGCACGACTTTGATTCGCACGCTGGAGGTCTGGCAACGCTTCGGCGCCGCCAACAGGATTTTGAGCAAGGCGATGCGGGTTGACGAAATTGGTGACATCGAGCGCGCCACCAACCGCCGCCGCGATGCTGTAAAGCTGCATCTGCTGAAGGACGAGACGCGGTTTCCTTTCGTCATCAATCTACCGCAACACGATATGGAGCCGGCGCTGCGCGATTGCTTGCCGCGCGGCGTTGAGATCCGCCACAGCCATCGGCTGATTTCGTTCCATCAACGCTCCGACCGCGTCACGCTTGAGCTTGATACGCCGGGAGGCAAAAGCACAATTGACGCCAGCTATCTCCTCGCCTGCGACGGCGGGCGCAGCACGGTGCGCGACCAACTCGGCGTATCGGTCGAGGGCCGCTCACTTCCGGAGCGGTTTGCGCTGGTTGACCTCAAGATCGACCTCGATATCGAGAACCCACGCGACTTTCCGTACCTCGCCTATTTCAGCGACGCAAAGGAATGGATGATCCTCGTGCGCCAGCCGGAATTCTGGCGTTTTCTCTATCCGGTATTCGAAGGCCAGCGTGAATACACGCTCGACGAATTACGCGAGAAGGCCACGCATTTTATCGGAGAAGCGAAAAACGTCGAAGTCGTCGGCACCAACCTATTCAAGATCTATCACCGTGTTGCGACTAAATGGCATCACGGGCGCGTCGTACTGCTCGGCGATGCAGCTCACCTCATTACGCCGATGTGGGCGCTTGGGCTTAATACCGGAATTCTCGATGCCAACAGCCTGGCCTGGCGTATCGCATGGATCTTGCGCGGGTGGGGTGAGGAAAATCTGCTTGATGCCTATGAACGGGAGCAGAAGCCGGTTGCCGAGCACGGCTCCGGCGAAATGGCCGAAGGTGCGCGTGCCTATATGGCCAGTCGCTCGGCCGACGTGAAGGCAATGTCGGGCCATGCCTGGGGTAACGCCTATACCCGCTCGCTGCTCGGCGTGCGTCTCGGCCTCAATGCAAGCGGTGACTGGTCGATGGTGAAGCCTTATGCCGAACCGCCGCCCGTTGTTGTGGGTGACCGGGCGCCGGACGGCATCGTACACGACAGCGCCGGACGTCCATTGCGTCTGCATGATTTGTTCGGCCGTTCTTTCGTTGCCCTTTATTTCACGGACACGCGACGGCAGCCGAAAATTCCGGCAAATGACGAACCGTGGCTCAGGCACTATGTGGTATCGCGCTGGGATGCTCCGCGCGACTCTTCAATTCGGGATCGCGCCTTACTCGACCCGGGCAGCCAGATCGCGCAACGTTATGCCTGCGCGGCGGACACTATGGTTTTGGTGCGGCCGGACGACCATATCGCCGCAATTGCGCCGATGGGGCCGGGTGCGGCACTGGCCGCGTATCACGCGGCAATTTCCGCGCCACACAGAGAGGCGGTTCCGGCGTGACGATTTCAGTGTCCTACCGTTTCGACAATTCGGCCGTGCTGATCACTGGCGCCGGCAACGGCATCGGCGCCGCGCTGGCGCGGCATTGCGCGCAGGCGGGTGCCGCGGTGATCGCCGTCGACCGCACGCACGATGTGCTGCTCGACGGGCTCGATCCCGCCGCCCGCAAGCGCATCGACGTGCGGCGGGTAGATGTATCGGACGGCGCGGCCGTTGCGGAAATGGCCGCGGCGGTGCGCGCGAAATACCCGCGTCTCGATGCCGCAGTGCTGGGTGCCGCGATCCAGATTCGCTCGGAAATCGGCGTCATGACGGCCGCGCAGTGGCGCGAAGTGATCGACGTCAATCTCAATGGCGTTTTTCATTGCCTGAACGCGATCGTCCCCATGATGAAAGCACAAAAATCAGGCGCGATTGTTGCATTTACATCAGGCCTCGCGACCACCGGCTGGCCGGGCGCCAGCGCCTATGCCGCCAGCAAAGCGGCATTGATTGGAATGATCAAATCAGTCGCGCACGAGCTCAAAGAGTACAACGTGCGCGCGAATATCCTCTCCCCCGGCCTGCGCGCGACTGCGATTTTCATGGACGTGAGCACGGATACCGAACGAGAATACTATCGCAACTCAATCGGGATCGGCGAACCGGAGGGTGTAGTGCCGACGCTACTATATCTGATTTCGGACGCTTCAGAGAATTTGACGGGCGCGACGATAGAGCAACGCATTATCCCTACGCGCGAACGTGCGACACATTGAAAACTGGAATGGAGCTTGCTTATCGGCAGCAAAGCCGATCGAAAAGGAGACTGACATGTATAGAATAGTGACGACGATCCTTTGCTCCACCTGGCTCTTGCTTGGTGGAGTGATCGGGGGAACCGGGCAAGCGCAAGCCCAGGAGAAAAAACTAACCGACATCACGTTTTCGCTCGATTTCATCACGCTGGGCCGGCACGCGCCGTTCTACGTTGCGATCGACAAGGGCTATTACAAGGAAGAAGGCCTCAACGTGAACATCGTTCCGGCCAAAGGCACGGCGCAGGGAATCCAGAATGTGGAATCCGGGATTGCGCAGCTCGGCTTCACCGACATTGCCAGCCTCGTCGTGGCGCACGCGGAAGGCTCGACAGTCAAGGCCGTGGCCGTGATCTATCAGAAGGCGCCGTTCTGCTTCTTCTCGCTCGATCCCGGCGCAAACGTGACGAAGCTAAAGGATTTCGAGGGGCTCAAGGTCGGTTCAAATACGGGAAGCTACATTACGAATATCGCCAGGGCGATGATGCGCAAAGCAGGACTTGATCCCAACAAATTACAGATGGAAAGCATCGAACCGTCAGCCCGCATCGCGATGCTGGCAACCGGAAAGATCCCGGCGATTGATTTCTTCATCATCACGAAGCCGGCGATGGAGCGCGCGGTCAAAGACAAGAAAGTCGTCACGTTTTTGTTCGCCGACCACGGACTCGATCTCTATTCGAACGGTATTGGCGCCAAGGAATCCTATCTCAAGGAGCATCCGGATATTGTGAAAGGCTTCGTCAAAGCGACGTTGCGCGGTTATCAATATGCCTTCCAGCACAAGGAAGAAGCCGCGGAGATGATCCAGAAATATGCGAAGGCGTTGAAGAACGATATCACGGTCGAAGAGCTGAAGATCGTCGAAGACCTCACCGTAACGCCTGAAGTCAAGAAGAACGGGATTGGTTCGTTCACCGCCGCACGCATGAAGACTTCGGTAGACTGGATGGCGGAAAACGGAGGCTTCGCAAAGGAAAAGGCGCCAAAACCGCAGGACGTCTACGCCACTGGCTTTTTGCCCGCAAAACCGATCCTGCCGTAGGGCCGGCACCGAACAAGGACATGTTGCGATTGTGAACGGCAACGACAAGGACCCGAAGGGCGACGCGAGTGCATTGTCCCCCTTCGGGCGCGTGGTCAACGTCACCAAGACCTTCCAGGCCGCCGGAAAAACAGTTCCGGCTGTGAAGGACGTGTCATTTCAATTTCGCAAGGGCGATCTGATTTCTCTGCTCGGCCCGAGCGGGTGCGGCAAGACTACCGTTCTCAAGATGATGGGCGGGCTCGTGTCGTCGAGCGGCGGCCTGATCGAGCTCGAAGGCCGCCCGATCAGCTCGCCATTTCCAGGCGTCGGCGTGGTGTTCCAGGCCCCGACCTTGATGCCATGGCGCACGGTGCTTGGTAATGTGCTGTTTCCCATGGAAGTACTCGGCAAGAATGACGCGAAGGCCAATTCGCGCGCGCATGAAATCCTCAAGCTGGTCGGGCTCGATAGCTTTGAACATGCCTATCCGCGCCAATTGTCGGGCGGCATGCAGCAGCGCGTTGCCCTGTGCCGGGCCATCATTCATGAACCGTCGATCTTGTTGATGGATGAACCGTTCGGCGCGCTCGACGAACTGACGAGATTGGAGATGAACGACCTGCTGCTCGACATCCGGCGCGTTACCGGCGCGACTGTAGTGTTCGTGACGCACAGTATTTCGGAAGCGATTTATCTGTCTGATCAGGTTGTCGTGTTCTCAAAGCGGCCGGCTGTCATCGTCAAGGAAATGACGATCGATATTCCTTACCCCCGTTCCGCAAAGACGCGCTTCCTGCCGCAATTTACCGAACTGGAACGGCAAGCCGGCGTTGCGCTCGGTCTGGTGCACCAATGACTCGCGGCCTTGCACGATTCGTTTACCCGCTCGCCGGCACCGCGATCATCATCCTGATCTGGCACTACTATGTCGTGCTGATGCAAGTGCCCGTGGTAGTACTCCCCACGCCGCTGCAAGTGCTCAGGTCGATGATCGACGAAGCCAGGATATTGACCGAAGAAGGATGGGTCACTGCGCTCGAATGCATCTATGGATTTGCATTGTCGCTCGCAATTGGCATCCCAATCGCTGTGGTGATGACCTACTCGCGTATTGCCAATCAAATGTTCTATCCGCTGCTGGTGGCAAGCCAGTCGATTCCGAAAGTGGCGATCGCGCCGATCCTTCTGGTCTGGTTCGGCACAGGCATCAAATCAAAATTGGCAATGGCCTTCGTCATTGCCTTTTTCCCAGTCGTCGTCGATACCGCGACAGGATTGCGCTCGACGTCTCCCGATCTCCTCGAGCTCGCACGATCGCTGCAATGCACCCGACTGCAGACTTTCTTCAAGATTCAGCTGCCGTCGGCGCTGCCATCGATCTTCTCCGGCGCCAAGATTGCCGTCACCCTATCAGTCATCGGCGCCGTCATCGGTGAATTCATCGGCTCGAACGAAGGGTTGGGGAATCTGCTGCTAACCGCCAATTCCCAGCTCAACTCACCGCTGGTGTGGGCTTCACTGACGGTGTTGAGCGTACTCGGAATGCTGCTCTACGGTATTGTCGCACTTGCCGAAAGAATCTTAATGCCGTGGGCGTCCGACCTCAAACACTAGGCGGCTTTTAATCCGAAAACGCGCCAGGAGCGTAGCCATCAGCCATTTAGAATGTTGCGCGCCCGGATGAGGTCAACCGTATCGGCTCCTTCCTCGAACCAGCGGAAGACAGGCTCCAATAGCGCGTGCGCCTCTTTAGACCTTCCTTGCGTGCGCCAGAGCTCTGCAAGGCTTGTGACGGCGCGTAACTCCAACGACTTGGCGCCTTGACCACGCGCCACTTCGATCGACTTGTTCAGATGGGACTCAGCTTCTCCAACGTTTGATGGATTCAGAGCCCAAAGAAGATGCCCTCGCTGCCGGTGCAATTCTGCTTCCCACGACCTGCCTTTGCCAATATTCGCCAGCAGCCCCTCGACAATCGAAAGCGCGTATTCATTTTCGCCGGCTTTGGCGTGCATGTCCGCCACCCAACTTTCCATCATTGGAAGCATGAAGCCTACGCCACGGCGTCGCGCATCGGCAATTCCCATGGCTATTTCGGCGCGGGCCTCTTCAACGCGGCCGAGGTCACCGACCGCTCGCCCCCGCGAAATTCTCGACAAAATCGCGTATAGCGAAAACCGCTGTTCCCGCGATGTCTCCAAACTGCTTTGGGCAGCCTCAAGGGCGCGAATGGCGTCCCCCCGCAGGAGATGGACCACAGAAGTCATGTAGTGAGCGAACGCGATCGTATATGGATGGCTGAGCTTTTGCGCCAACTCCAATGCTTCCGAGACGCGCGAGAGCGATCGATCGGGATAACCCAGGAACCAAAGATCCCAGGACAAGAGCAGCAATGAAGCCGCTTGTGGCTCAACCATATACAAGCTGTACAGCGGCTGTTTTCCCGGGCCGGACAGCCTGATTGCGTTCTCGAAATGATCCGCCGAGGTTTGGAAATCGCCAAGCGGCAATAAAGTGCTGCCCATCACTCTGTGAGCCACCATGAGCGGCACGGATTCGGACGACGCTCGCGCTCGTGCCATAAACTCATCAGCCATGTGGAGCGCGTCATCATTCTTTCCACTCATCCACGAGTGACCCCACAAGCCGAACAGCGACTGGAAATATTCGGGGACGTTGCCGAGCTTCAGGCATAAGGTACGAGCGCGGGAAAATGCTTCGCGGGTTTCGTCAGAGGCGTAACCTTGAACCGCAATAAGCGGTATTCCCAGCGCCAATTGAATCTCGATCTCCTGTTTGTTGCGATCGGACGTCTCCGGCAGGGTGTTCAGAAGCTGAAGGGCCCTGCGAAAACTCGCAATCGCTTCAACGTTAGCGGAATGCGTGAGCGCGCGTTGCCCGGACTCCAGCCAGCAGCGGATGGCCAGTTGATGATTGCCGGCTTCCTGATGGTGATGGGCGAGGACTTCGGGTTGGCTTTCAACCAGTTCGGCATAATCCCTTTCGAGGATTGCCGCGATGTCTGCATGAATCTGCTGCCTCTTGCTCCTCAGCAACGAATCGTAGATCGCATCGCGCAACAAAGCATGTTTGAAGGCAAAACGGACGAATGGTGTCGTCCCCAACCGATAGATGATATCAGCTTCCTCGAGCAGCGAGAGTGCAGATTGCATCTCGGCTTCGTCAATTTGCGAGGCAGCCGACAAGAGATCGTAGGAAAATTCGCGCCCAACGACAGCCGCGACTTGCGCGAGTCTGCGACTTGGTGCAACGCGATCGAGCCGCTCCATCAATGCATCACTAAGCGTCTCGGGAACCCTAATCGTTGCCGGTTGCGCGGTCTGCTCGGAAGCGCCCCGCGTTCGCAACGGCGCGCTGAGTATGCTGGTCGTCAGTTCTTCTATGTAGAGAGGGACGCCGTCGGCCTTTTGCAGAATCTGATCGACGACCTGTGAGGGAATGTTCTCGCCCCCCACGAGGTCGCGAATCATGTTCTTAACCTCGCTTTGCGACAATCGAGTGAGCGAATGTGTCGTAATGTTGGGATGGCCTATCCATGAGGGCCGGAATTCGGGCCGGCACGACACGACAAGCAGCACACGGGCCCGGTCGATTCCGGTTACGACCAGTTCAAGCAGCTCAAGCGTCGACGGATCCAACCAATGCGCATCTTCGAATATACAGACCGTCGGGCGCTGCAAAGAAAACTGTAAAAGCATATCGACAAGCGTACTAATCGTCCGGTTCTTAATCTGTTGCGGTGTGAGATTCGAGAGCTTGCGGTCGTTGTCAATCGGAATGGATAACAGGTTGGCAATCAGGACGAGCGGCTCATTGGAGCCATCGGTCGTGGCCGGAAGATAAGCCCGAAGCTTTGCAATCTTGTCGGCGCTTGACTCACGTGCGCTTAAGTGGGCTGCTTGTTCAATCTGCTCAATCACCGGGTGGAATGCGCTCTGACCGTGATAAGGCGACGACTGATGGAGCAACAAAAGGTGCGGCTCCGCCTGAATATGCGATCTCAGCTCGTGGAGAAGCCGCGACTTTCCAACTCCGGGAATACCCGAAAGCATTATGGCTTGACCGTCGCCTTCTTTGACCTTGGTCCACCTGTCGAGCAGCAAACTCAGTTCGCTTGAACGCCCCGCGAGCGGGGTAAGAGATTCGGCATGTCGGGCCTCAAAGCGGCTCGCGGTATTTTTAGCCGCGTTGACTTGAAACACTCGAACGGGCTCGGTTATGCCTCTGAGCTTCTGGAGCCCGAGGTCTTGCAAATCGAAAATTGCTGGTACGAGACGCCGGGTTGACTCCGAAACGACGACGGATTGCGGCTTGGCAAGCGTCTGTAGGCGTGCGGCAATATTGGGCGTTTCTCCCACCGCATCCATCGACCAAGAGTTGGTGCTATTTGCAATTTCCCCGACAATGACCGGCCCGGAACAAATCCCAATTCGGCAGGCCAAGGTAGTCGGCCCTGAAATCTGCGAAACGTTAGAGACGATTTCGAGGGCCGCGTGAACAGCGCGAGCGGCATCATCCTCATGCGCGCGCGGCCAACCGAAAAACGCCATCACCCCATCGCCAAGATAGCGGGCGACTTCGCCGTCGTAGCGATTAATTGCCTTATTACACTCTGCCCGATAAGCGTCGATGAGTTTTTGCAGGTCCTCAGGGTCTAACGCCTCCGAAAGCTGCGTCGAACCCACCAGGTCACAGAACATAACGGTGATCTGACGAAATTCAGCTTCGCGATGTTGCGAAGGAGAGACAGGCAACACAGTATCATTCGAAGGCGTGTTCGCTGGGCCGGCCGGTTGCTGCTCTGCAGCCAAAGCCCTAAGCAGTTTTTTGCGGTGACCTAAAGAAACCCCGATCTTTTCCAGATCATTTTCGTTCAAATCTGGGAGGATCGAATAGTCGATGTTGTTTTCTGCGAAGGTTTGGGCGTACTGGCCCAGACCGTATCTACCCAGCCACTCGGCCAAATCGGTAGTTGCCTTCGTCATTACGGAGCCCCCGCCTACCGCCCGTGTTTCGCTACAACTGGCTGGCCCGGAAATTAGGAGCCTTTATGGCGGAAACGATACCACACTTCGGGTTCTTCCGACTCACGGCCACGGAATGACGTTATGGGCGCACCGGCATGGGCCGCGTTTCCGGG
>Ga0134128_10002828_pt1 | contig 21331 bp, 18 predicted proteins | sample KB31754_FD_96462 | JGI IMG/M metagenome (GOLD analysis project Ga0134128, IMG submission 96462) | Terrestrial soil microbial communities with excess Nitrogen fertilizer from Kellogg Biological Station, Michigan, USA - KB3-175-4 | ecosystem: Environmental > Terrestrial > Soil > Unclassified ... | reverse complement strand
TTTGTGATGCCGCGGCCAAGGCCGGCCTCGATGGCGCCCTGATTATCGATCTTCCGGTGGAGGAAGCGGGCGCTTACCTGAGGGCCATGCGTGCGCGGCAGCTGGCAACGGTATTTCTGGCGGCCCCCACCAGCACCGATCGCCGGCTGAAGCAGATTGCCGAGGCCTCTGCCGGCTTCGTTTACGCTGTGTCGCGCACCGGCGTGACCGGAGAGCGCGACCAGGCTCCCCAGGATGCGCGCGAACTGGTGCGGCGCCTGCGGAAATGCACGCGCTTGCCCGTGGCCGTAGGATTTGGCATTTCCACGGCCCAGCAATGTGCCGCGGTGGGCGAATATGCGGATGCTGCGGTGGTGGGCAGCGCCATCGTGCACACCATCGAGCGCAACCCAGGCCGGGAAGCGGCCGCGGTGCGGGAGTTCGTTTCCGGCTTGCTCGGCGGCAGCCGCTCGGCGCTCCGGCGCACCTCGGCCACGCCCGCCTGATTACAAATTGCACGGCTTCGCTTACTATTCTTGGACAGTCATGGACATAGCTGATTGGCGCAAGAAAATTGACGAGATTGACCGCAAGCTGGTGGAACTGATCAACCAGCGGGCGGAGGCGGCGCGCGCCATCGGCCGGCTGAAGCGCAACACGAATATGCCGATTTACGAACCGGAGCGGGAGAAGATCATCTTTGATAACGTGCGCCAGCTGAACCGGGGACCGCTCAACCACCAGGATCTGATCGCGGTTTATGAGCGCCTGATAGATGTCATGCGCAAAATTCAGAAAGAAGAGATTGTGCCGGAGCGGAGCACCGCACCCGGCGATACCGAGCTGGAATCGGAGGTAAACGACTGAAGGCGGCGGTTGGCTCTAGGTTTTGCTCTTACTTTGATCCTGAGCATCGGAGCCAATAGCGATAAGCCAAAGGCTAACAGCCAACAGCCAATCAGCTACCCATGATCGTCGCCATGCAGGAATCGGCCAGCGAGCAACAGATTCAACAGGTCATCGAGCACCTGGTGAAGATGGGCTTCGAAGTACACCGCAGCACCGGAGTGCGCCAGACGGTGCTGGGGGCGGTGGGCGCGCGCGCGGATTTCGACATCCGCGAACTGGAACTGCTCAGCGGCGTAGACCAGGTGCACCGAATAAGCGCGCCTTACAAGCTGGCGGGGCGCAGCTTCCGCCCGGAGGGGACCATCGTCAAGCTGCCCAATGGCCTGGAAATTGGCGGCAACAAGGTGGTGGTAATGGCGGGCCCATGCTCGGTGGAATCGCGCGAGCAGCTCTTTGCGGCCGCCGAGCAGGTCGCCAATGCAGGCGCGCGGGTGCTGCGCGGCGGCGCCTTCAAGCCGCGCTCTTCTCCGTATTCGTTTCAGGGGCTGGGCGAAGAAGCGCTCAAGCTGTTGCGACAGGCCGGGGACAAATTCAAGCTGCTGGTGATCAGCGAGGTCATGGAGATATCCCAGATCCCCGTCATGGCGGCCTACGTGGACATACTGCAGGTGGGCGCGCGCAACATGCAGAATTTCAACCTGCTGCGCGAGCTCGGCAAAGTGCGCAAGCCGGTGCTGCTCAAGCGCGGCATCGCCGCCACCCTGGAAGAGCTGCTGCTCTCGGCGGAATACATCATGGCGGGTGGCAATTATGAAGTAATCCTCTGCGAACGCGGAATTCGCACTTTTGAAACCTACACCCGCAACACCATGGATATTTCCGCTATTCCCATAATCCACAAGCTTTCCCACCTGCCCATGACGGCCGATCCCTCGCATGGCACGGGGCGCCGCGATAAAGTTGCGCCCATGGCGCGCGCCGCCGTGGCCGCGGGCTGTGATGCCCTGCTCATCGAAGTGCACCACGACGCCGACCACGCCCTCTCTGATGGCGCCCAGTCGCTCTATCCCGAGCAGTTCCGCAAGCTGATGGACGAGCTGCGCATCATTGCTCCCGCCGTAGGCCGCACCATCGCGTGAACTCGATTCGTCAAATTACGGTCATCGGCACCGGGCTAATCGGGGGTTCGTTCGCCCTGGCGATAAGGAAAGCCGGCTTCACGGGACGCCTGATGGGCTGCGATCGCGAGCTGGTGCTGCAGCAGGCGCGAGAGGGCGGCGCCATTGACGCGGGGTTTTCCGATCCCGCCCATGCGGCTCAAGGCAGCGATGTGATCCTGCTGGCCACCCCGGTTGGCTCCATCATTGACCTGATCGAACGTATTGGTCCCACCGTCCCGCCCCAATCGCTGCTCACGGATGTGGGCAGCACCAAGATGGAAATTGCGGACCGGGCGCGAGCCGTTTTTGGCCAGCAGGCCGGGCAACGTTTTCTTCCTGGACATCCCATGGCGGGAAGGGAGCAGGGCGGAATCGAGCACGCCGACGCTGATTTGTTTCGCGGCGCGGCCTGGATCACCACGCCTCTGGGCGAGACCTCTTCTGCGGCTGCCGCTTTCCTCGGAATGATTGCAGGCATCGGAGCACGCGTGCTCGCCCTGGAACCGGAGCGGCATGACCGCCTTTGCGCCTGGCTGAGCCACCTGCCCCAGATGGTCGCCACCGCTCTGGCCGCCAGCTTAGCCGAGGAATTCAGCGATGATCCCCAGGCGCTCGAACTTGCCGGGCCGGCACTGCGGGACATGACGCGCACCGCCGCCAGCCCTTACGCCATGTGGCGCGATATCGCGCTCACTAACCGCGGCAATCTCCAGGACGCCCTGCTGCAGTTGGAGCAGCGTCTGGCCCACCTGCGGGAGAACCTCAGCACTCGCGATTTGGCCGCCGAATTCGACCTCGCCAATAATTTTCGAAAAGCCTTAACCACAGAGGACGCGAAGCATTGATGATTACCATTCAGGATGAGCGCTGCACATTCATCAATCTTCAATCGGTGATCATCCATCCTTTGTGTAGGTGCTTATTCTTTGTGGGGGTTGTGTTTGCGTTGAGTGACGCCGGAAAGTAGAATCCCCCTCTTATGAACAAAGTGGTGGCCAGCGCTGAGGAAGCGGTGCGCGACATCGCCGACGGCGCCAGTATCATGATTGGCGGCTTCGGCCTGTGCGGCAACCCGGAGAACCTGATCCGCGCTCTGGCCAAAAAAGGCGTGAAGAACCTTACCACCATCAGTAACAACGCCGGCGTGGACGGTTTTGGGGTCGGCCTGCTGCTGGCCGCCGGGCAGATCCGCTGCCACATCGGCACCTACGTGGGCGAAAACAAGTTGCTGGAGCAAATGGTGCTGAGCGGCAAGATCGAGCTGCAGTTGGTGCCCCAGGGCACCTTTTCCGAGCGCATTCGCGCCGCCGGCGCCGGCATTCCCGCCTTCTTTACTCCCACAGGGGTGGGCACCATGGTGGCGGAGAACAAGGAGACTCGAGATTTCGATGGCCGCGCTTACGTCATGGAGCGGGCCCTGCGCGCCGATTACGCTTTTGTCAAAGCCTGGAAAGGCGACAAGTGGGGCAACCTGGTGTATCGCAAAACCGCGCGTAATTTCAGTCCCATGATGGCCACAGCCGCGCGCGTTACCATTGCCGAGGTCGAGCACTTGGTGGAAGTGGGGGAACTGGAGCCCGATTCCGTGCACACGCCCAGTGTGTACGTGAAGCGAATCTTTCAGGGCGAGCTGTACGAAAAGCGCATCGAGAAGCGCACCGTGCGCAAGACAGAAGTATGACGGCGCCGGACAATACCGTGCAGGAGGTGCGGGCCAGTGTGCTGCACTACCTACGCTTGTACGAGCAGGGCAACCTCACGCTGGGGGACCTCGCGGCCGAGTTAAGCACCTTGGCGCCGGCCTACGACGAGGCCATGGGCGGGATCGCCGATCATTTTGGCGAGTTACTGGAAACGGCCTACAAGTATCACGCCCAGTCTGCCGCCGATGCCCGAACGTCGTATGAAGAACTGGAGCGCGTGCTCACTCACTTTCGTCGCACCGAAGCTGCATGGGAATAGAGGATCAACGCCGCGGCCAACAGAAAACGGAAGTAAATTCTGTTTGGTTGAAGCCATCGCACGGAAGTTGATCGCGGAATGCTAACTGCTGAGTGCTGATTATTAGTCAAAAGGGGCAGATGGCCACTCCAACGAAGTTGGGTAAGGACACCGAAAAACGCGACCGCATCGTGCGCCGCATCGCCCGTGAACTGCGCGATGGCTTCTACGTCAACCTGGGCATCGGCATGCCCACCCTGGTGGCGAACTGCGTTCCTAAGGGGATGGATGTGGTGTTGCAAAGCGAGAACGGCATGCTGGGCATCGGCCCCTATCCGCTGGAAGGCCAGGAGGACCCCGACCTGATCAACGCCGGCAAAGAAACCGTGACCGAAATTCCCGGGACCGCCTATTTTTCCAGCGCCGACTCCTTCGCCATGATCCGCGGCGGTCACATTGACTTGAGCGTTCTTGGAGCCATGGAAGTGGATGAACAGGGCAATCTGGCCAACTGGATGATTCCGGCCAAAATGGTCAAAGGCATGGGCGGCGCCATGGACCTGGTGGCGGGGGCGCGCCGCGTGATTATCGCCATGGAGCACACCACCCGCGAAGGTAATCCCAAAATTCTGAAAAAATGCACGCTGCCGCTCACGGGGGTGAAGGTGGTGGACACCATCGTCACGGAAATGGCTTACATCAGCGTGACCTCAACCGGCCTGGTGTTGGAAGAAGTGGCGCCCGGCCTTACTGCCGGCCACGTTCAGGCCGCCACCGAACCCACCCTCCTCATCAGCCCGACATTAAAGGTGATGCCGGCTTGAGCCCTCGCAGGTTTCAATCAAACCATTCTGTATCGCGCAACGTATCAGCACACCACTCGAACATTTATATCGGGGCACGCGCTCGCAGGTTCGTATCAGGGCACGCCGACCCATGCCTCCTCAACTCGGGGCTTTAGCTCCTGAGCAATACTCGCGCGCGGCGCCCTTGCCATGCCGGTTCAAACGGTACAAATGCCGGGGCGGACGGCCGGGCGCAGAAGCCTTCTTCCATTTCTGCTCCAGCCACCCTCCCCGGAGCAGGCGCGCCAGAATGGGATAAACAGTGCCCGACTTCAGCCCGGTTTCCTTCAGCAGGTCGTACCCGTAATGCCAGGATTGGGCGCGGCACAGCAGCGCCGAGAGCACAGCCAGGGTCTGGGGCGAGCGCCGCAAGCGAACACTCATGCAGGAACTCTAGCTATGTAGGATTCGATGAGTCAACCGACTTAAAAATAAAATAGGATATGCCCCGCGATAATTCGGGGGGTGGCGTACTGGACAGGAATATCTTCGCTTTCTTTCGCGATCTGGTACCGGTTGTCGCTGATGTTGGTCAGGTTAAACTCCACCGCTGCGCGTTTCGCCTCCCGGCGCCACACGTCAAAGCCGGCGGTGATGTCGGCGGTGGTGTGGCCTGGCAGGCGCACGGCCCCGTCGAAAGCGGCAGTGCCGCTGCCGTAGCGCAGGTTGACTCCGCCGAACAGGTTGCGCCACTTGTTGTTGTACATCAGGCTGGCGGTGCCGCTGTGCGGCTCGTCAAACGCCGGCAGGAATTTCTGCCCCGGCGCAATGTCCTCGCCTACGGCATACCCTCCGGCAATCGGCCCGAAGAAAAATGTGCGCTGGTACGCGTATTGCAGCCGCGCGCTTAATCCCAGTTTGTGCAGTTGCTTCAAGGTCACGCCAGTTTCCACGCCGTAGGAGTGCCCGCGCGAGGAATTGATAGGCAGAAAAAGGTGCGTAATGCTGATCTCCCGGTACTCAAACGGGGTGGTCCCGCGGTGATAGAAGCCGGTGACCTCCAAATCCACCTTGGGATTGATCTCCTGCTCCAGTCCGCCCTCGAAATAGTGCTGGCGGTAGGGTTGCACCGTGCCCACGCGATCGCCGGGATCCGGTGCCGAGGCGCCAAAGAAGTTTGCCAGCTGCACGTACTCAAGCGGAGGAGGCGAGAAGAACCGGTTGTAGGCGAAGTGAAGCGTGCTGCGGCTGGAAGGCAGATGATAGGCAATCGCCACCCGCGGGCTGACCTGGGCGAAGGTTCCGGTCAGGTCGAAATAGTCCCAGCGCAGGCCCAAATCCGCGCTCCAGTTGGGCGTCAGCATCACGTGGTCCTGGAGGTAGAGGCTGGCCTGCCCGCCGGGTATGCTGTGGTGAAAAGAGAACGCGGGCGGGTCCGAGGGCGGCAGCGGTGTTTCGCGCGGATTGAAGACGAAGCTCTCGTTCTCCTGCAGTCGGGTCAGGTCCACGCCCGCCTTCACGATGTGCTTGCCATGCGACCAGGTCAGGTCGGACTTGATGCCTGCTGTCAGGCTATCCCGCTGGCCGTCGCCAAAGGGCGTGAACAGGTCGGTGGTCGGCGCCAGGCGGTCATCCAGAGTGCGGTCGTAAACCGAGGTTGAGATCAGCAGGTTGGCGGAAGCAGTGTGCTGCCAGTTCAGAATGCCGGTCTGGGAGCGCAGGCGGCGCGCGGGGTTGCGGCCCTGCAGTTGGTCTTCGATTAAATTTGGCAGTTCAGCGTTGGTGCCCTCGCCGTTCAGGAACAGACTGAACGCGTCCTTGCCTCGCCGGTAATCGAACTGCCCCGCGCCCCGCAGGCCGAATCCGTAATCATGCAATGCCTGCGGCTCCGGCGGGTTCAGATACCAGTCGCTGGTAAAGCCATTGCCGAAGAAGTAGTAGCCGAACTTTCCCGCCGTGCCGCCATACTCGGCGGTCGCGTCGTTGGTGTTGAAGGTTCCGCCGCCGATGCTCACCGAGCCGTGCCCCTGCAGGTCAAAGCCGGAGCGGGTTGTCACGTCCAGCGCTCCGCCGAAGCGGTTGCCGAACTCGGCCGGGAAAATGCCGGAAACCATGTTGATGGTTTCGAACATATCCGGACTTAGCCCTGGGCTGAACTGTTCCTGCGGGTTCTCCAGGAACGAGACGCCGTCAATAAATTCCTGCAGCGAGACCTCATTGCCGCGCACGTGAACAAAGTTGTCGTGGCTGAGCGTGGCCCCGGGAAACGTAAAAAGCGCCAGGGTAGGCAGGTCGCGCTTGAGGGGGATAGGAAGCGCCGAAATTTCGGAACGGGTAAGCAGCCGCGAAGCCCCGGTTTCGCCCATGCTGATGTCGGCCGAGCGTACCTCAACGTCTTCCTTGCGCACCGTCTGCGCCATCAACTCCATTTCCACAACGATGGGCTGGCGAGGCCGCGCCGCAAACTCGTATTCGGCGTTATAGAAGCCATTGGCGGAGGCCGTGATCTCATACTCCCCCGGCTCCACTCCCAGAAAGCGGAATTTGCCTTCGGCATCGGTGGCCAGCCGCTGTTCCCTCTGGTTGTGCTTCAGGACGATTTCGGCGTTGGGCACCGGATTGCCGTGGTCGTTGGTAATGCGACCTTCCACCACCGACTGGGCCAGCGCGCCCAGGCTGCAGGCCAGAAGAAAGAGGCAGGCGATAATCTTTTGCGTGGGGCACATATTCTTCTGCGGACGGTTCACCGCCTGAACAGCTCAGGACAATACAGAATGCCTGTGCTTCTAGCTTGGTGTAAAGCCTGCAACGGAACATTCAGTTGTTTAATTGTTGAACCAGTCAGTCCCGGACTACCAGCGTGTCCCTGGCAGTATGGGAATACGAAAGCCGCCTCTGTCGCGGGCGTTTTGGAGTAAGATGAAAAGTGCTCGCATTGAACGCTGGGCCCCGTTTCCGCAGCTCACACCCATGCGCGTCAGTACAACGCAAAACTCACCTTGTTCATCCAGACAAGCGGCTGCTTCCAGGTCGCTGGAGAGACTAGGCATATGGCCCTGCACGATACTGCGGTTCCGCTGTGGCGTGCGCGAGTTGAGGATGTGCTGATCACCGGGGAATTGCGCTATCGCATCCCCAAAAACAGTGATTTTTTGGCCAAAGCGCGGTCCAAGGAGCGCTTCCTTAAGGAACTGGCCGCTAAGAACGCCTCTACCCATGAACTTCTCAAGGCGCTGGCTCGGGCCGCCCGGGAGGTCTCAAACGCTACCGCCGCCGGGGTGAGCCGGGTAGAGCCGTCCCCTCAGGGTCCGCCACTCATTCGCTGGGAAACCGTTGCGGGCGCATTGGCCCGGCACGCCGGCGCTACCAGTCCGCGTGACTGGAGCCCTTCCGGCACTACATTGGATTGCAAATCACCTCAGCTTTTCCTTTATCCCGCCCGCTGTTTCCATTACCTGCATAAGATCGAGCCTGCCATTGTGGAAAGCCTGGTTGTGCCTATTTTCGTAAGCGGCATTCCCTGGGGCACTCTCTGGGTGGTGTCTCACGAAGAGCACCGCAATTTTGACCAGACTGACGTTGACGCCATCAGCGGCCTGGCGGAGTTCGCCTCCGGCGCCCTGGGCCAGTTGGCGAAGGCCATACCGGCGTAAAAGTAGTTCTCGGGCGGGACGGAGTAGCTATACCTGGCCCGCTACTGCCTCGTACCTGATCATGCGTCAGAATTGAATCCAGTTTTTATTTCTAAAGGGCGCAGCTTCAGCCGAGCCGCCTAGGCATGAAGGTCAGTCGCCAAGCGACGACAGAATGTAGCCCCGGGCATAAGCCGGGGGTGTGCTTGATGGACCTCGAGTGAGCCCCAGCGGGGCGAGGAGCAAGTTCAGACACAGTTCAGTTGAGGGCTGGGAGCTACTCCAAATTGCGACCCATAGCCTCCAGCCGCAAGCCAATGTGTCAGGACATCAAGCACCATCACCACCAAAACTGAACGCCGCTTCGAATTCTGCGTGCCGTATCGGCAACACAGCTTTGCTGCTTTGCAATCAAATGGTTGCGGGCTGCGGGAGGCAAGGACTAGAGTTTTTACGTGGCCCCGGGCTGCCGACGCGCAGGGTGAACGTTCGCGTGCGAGGTGGAATTATGAAAAAAGCTCTGATCATTATTGGGATCGTTATCGTGGTGCTGGTGGCAGTGGCCGTCGCAATTCCCTTTTTCATTGACGCCAACCAGTTCCGTCCTACGGTGGAAACGCAGTTAACCAATGCGCTGGGGCGACAGGTAAAAATTGGCAATCTGAGCTTTTCTTTGATTCGCGGCAAGTTGGGCGCCGACAACATTTCCATTGCCGACGACCCCGCCTTCAGCCGCAACCCTTTTGTTCAGGCCAAGTCGCTGGATATTAGCGTGGAAATCATGCCGCTCATCTTTAACCGCGCGGTGCATGTGCAGTCGCTTACGCTGGAGCAGCCGCAGGTGGCGCTGGTCCGCTCCGCTGCCGGCACTTGGAATTTTTCCAGCATCGGGCAAGCCAAGGGCAATCAGCCGGTGAACAGCCGGGCGACGGGAACTCCTCCTGCCGCCAAAAATCCTGCGCCCAAAAATCCTGCGCCCACGAAGACGCAAGCGCCCGCGAATCCCTCGAATAGCAGCAGCGGCACCAGTTCCTCCAGCGGCGGCGCCATGCCCGAAATTCAGGTTCAAAAGCTAGAGGTCGTAAACGGTCGCATTCTGCTGGGCACGCCAGGCCGCCGTCCCCAGGCTTACGACGCGGTCAACCTCAGCGCCAAGAATGTCTCCTACGAGTCCAGTTTCCCCTTCGCACTTTCAGCCAACATGCCCGGCGGCGGGAAGATGGACGTCAAAGGCCAGGCAGGCCCGGTGGATCGCGCTGACGCCTCGCGCACTCCATTCAGCGCGCAAGCTAACATCACGCGCCTGGACCTCGCCTCCAGCGGCTTTGTGGATCCGGGCGCCGGAATCGCCGGCGTCGTGGACTTCAAGGGCAATCTGAAATCCGACGGCAACCACGCCCAGGCCAAAGGCATGATCACCGCCAACAAGCTTTGCCTGGTTAAGGGCTGCCATCCCGCCAGTGAGCCTGTCACCGTGGATTACGCTTCCGACTACGATCTGGCACGGCAAACCGGCACGGTGGATAACACCCGCATTGTGACCGGCAAAAGCGCGGTGAACCTGGCCGGCACCTATGACCTGCGCGGCGCCTCACCGGTGCTGCACATGAAAGCCAATGCCCCCAGCATCCCGGTGCAGGATGTGCAGGCGCTCTTGCCCGCCATGGGAGTGATCCTTCCCCAAGGCGCATCCTTCCAGAGCGGCAGCGGCGATGCGCACCTGTCAGCGGACGGGCCGCTGAGCAACCTGATCACCACCGGCAATGTGGCGCTCAACAATGCCCGGCTTGCCGGCTTCAATCTAGGCTCGAAGTTGTCCGCCCTGTCCGCCTTGTCCGGCATCAACAAAGCAGGTTCCGACACGGTTATACAGACGCTGAGCTCTGGCTTGCGAATCGCGCCCGCCGGGATGACTGCTGACAATCTGAAATTGATCGTAGCCGGAATTGGCACCCTCACCGGCGGAGGAACCATCGGCTCTAACAGCGCGATGAACTTCAAAATGCTGCTTCAAGGCGGTGCCGGCACCGCGCTCAGCAACCTTGCCGGGCGCGCCGGCTTGGGCAAAGGCGCCGCCGCCCAGGGCATTCCCTTCCTCATCCAGGGAACCACCTCGCGGCCCATCATTGTGCCCGACGTCAGAGGCATGCTGGCCGGCAAAATAGGAGCTGGACAGCTGCAGCAGAACCCCGCACAGGGTGTCCAGCAGATGCTCGGCAATATCCTGGGCAAAAAGAAGAAGCCTCAGTAAAGCAGAAACTTTCAACCGCTCAGTTTCCCATGCCGCATTACGTGGGAGCTTTCGGAACGGCCTTTAGCCGAGCCGTAAAGCAGGGCGACGATTCTGGACTTTAGCCCCTGAGGGTTGTTCCAAGCCATGGGCTTCCGGAAGATGAGCAGGCCGAGTGTGCCATGAAACGCGAAGTGCTGGTTTTGCGCGAAGCCGAAATTCGGGCCTTGCTCGATCCTGCCGCCTGCATTCAGGCGATGGAAGGGGCGTTTGCCGCGTACGCCACCGGTAAGGCGCAGCTGCCTCCCGTCATCAATCTGGAGGTGCCGGAGCACGGCGGCGAGGTGCACATCAAGACTGGCCACCTGAGCGGAGGCCCTCATTACGCGGTGAAGATTGCTTCCGGCTTCTACGCCAACACCGCGCTCGGCCTGCCCAGCAGCCATGGCATGGTGCTGGTTTTCGATGCGCGCACCGGAGCGCCCGCCGCTTTTCTGCTGGACAACGGGTTCATCACCGACTTGCGCACCGCGGCAGCTGGCGCACTGGCCGCCAAGTATCTGGCCCGGCAGCAGGTCAAGACGGTGGCCGTGATCGGCTCGGGTGCGCAAGCGCGCTACCAGATGCAACTGCTCCCCCTGGTGCGGAATTTCCACGAAGCGCGCGTGTGGGGCCGTGACCGAAACAAGGCGGACGCCTGTGTTGAAGATCTGCGCCGAGCCGCCATTCCTGGCGCGTTTTCAGTGGCTGACTCTGTCGAGCAGGCGGTGCGGGGAGCTGACCTCGTCATTACCGTGACCGCCAGCCGCGAGCCCCTGCTGCGCGCCGAGTGGCTTGCTCCTGGTGCCACTGTGATTGCCGTAGGCTCGGATGGTCCTGATAAACAAGAGCTCGACGTGGGAGTGCTGGCGCGTGCCGCTCGCATTGTGGCGGACAGCCTGCCGCAATGCCTGCGCCTGGGCGAAATCCATCATGCCGTGGAGCAGGGCGCAATCCGCAAAGAACAGGTCAGCGCCGAGCTGGGCGAGATTGCCGCTGGACTCAAGCCTGGCCGCCAAAGCGGCGAGGAGCTGATCGTTTGTGACCTGACCGGCGTAGGCGTGCAGGACGTAGCCGCTGCTTCTCTGGTCATGGAGCGTGCGCTGTCCGCCGGCGCCGGCGAAAAGTTGGCGCTTTAGATACATGTGTGGGGACGGGCTCTGCCCCGTCCAGGCGGGGCGTAGCCCCGCTCTCATGCTGCTCCGCTACGCACCGCTTGCATCCGCGGTTTCTTCAGCGCGTTCAGCACCTGCTCCACTCTCGCCAGCCCGCGCAGCGTGTAATCCAGGTCATAGCCATAGCCCAGGCGCAGATACTTGCCCATGCCGAAAAATTCGCCCGGCATGATGAGCACCGACTGCTCCTTCATGACGCGGTTCATTAGCGCGGCCGAGGAAATCGGCAGCTTGTAGCGCACATAGGCGATGGCGCCGGCGACCGGCGGAATGTAAGTAAAGATATCGTCGTGCCTGTGGATCCAGGCTTCCAGGCGTGGCAACTGGCGCCGCAGGATGGTGCGCGTGCGTTCGATCAATTGGTCGCGCCGCGCCGGTTCCAGGGCAATGCGCGCCAACCGCTCAGAAACATAGTTGGGTGTGAGCGTGAGGTAATCGTGGTAGGAGCACAGATTTGCAATTGCCTTGGGCGGCCCCGCGATCCAGCCAATGCGTAGCCCGGGCATGCCGAAGGCCTTCGACAGGCCGGAAGTGATCAGCAGCTTGTCATAACGTCCCCAAAAGGACGGCGTAAGGCCGCCTTGCAGTTCGGCGCCGCGGTAAATTTCATCGGCCAGCAGCCAGGCGTTGGCCCGGCCTGCGGCCCGCACCACCGCTTCCATCTCCTCTTCGGTCAGCACGCCGCCGGTGGGATTGTTAGGATTGGTGATCACGATCAGCTTCGTCTTTTTCGTGACCGCGCGCTCCAGGCTCTCCAAGTCCAGCGCCCAGCGCAACTTCCCATTTTCGCGGCGCTCCTTCAGCCAGATGGCATCCGCTCGTCCGGCGTAGGCGCGCGCCAGCCCCCAGGTCTGCAGGTAATTCGGCAGCATGACCGCCGCACGCTCGCTCTTCTCCAGCATGGACCACAGCACCATGTAGTTGGCCTCGGCGCCGCCGTTCACCACTGTCACGTGGTCGACCGTCGCCCCGGGATACCACTGCGCGATGTTCTCCCGCAGTTCCGGCGAGCCATTGGCTGGAGCGTACTTCAGGCTGTAGGACCCGAACTCCTTCATCTCCTCCCGGCCGAGCAGTTCGTCGATCTTCAGCGGCAGCACGCCGCTTTCGGAAAGGTTGTAGTCCACCTCGTTTTCATAGGTGCACTGCATTCGTTCCATGCGGAAGGTTTCAATGCGCATACGTGATCTCCTCAAGTGCGGCAATGTAGCAGCGTGTGGAGGCGGGGCTCTGTCCCGCCTGGACGGCTCGAAGACCCGTCCCTACACACGCATCCTCACTGCTATGTTCTCTTCGCCTCCCGCTCCCTCGCCAGCACCACCTCATCGAAGGCGTGCAGCAGTTGTTCGCGGGTGGAATAGGGCCCGGGTTTGTAGGCCCGGGAACTGATCCCCAGCTGTGAAAGCTCGGAGATACCCCAGTCCTCGCGGTTGGTCAGGTCCCAGAAATCAATGGCATCGTTGGCCTGGAAATCCGCTTTAGCCATCTCCTGCGGGTGGAAGTGCCACTCGCACACCACCTGGGTGTGATTCACCGCCTTCGGCCACAGCGTGTGGGCCATCATGTAGTCGGGATGGAGGCTGAGCAGGAAGTTGGGATAAATGGCGTAATAGCAGACCTTGTGCCGCTCGTCTTCATTCAGGCCGGGAAGGTAGTCGCGGCGCCGCTTGCCGTCAATGCTCATGGTTTCGGCGTCACCCTTGAAGCCCATGGCTCCGCCCACGTAAGTCGGTTGCGGCGTCTCGTTATCCGCGCCCAGGTAGCTGGTCAGGCGGTTCAGCGTGGGATGGAGCACCGGACAGTGCAGGCACTCGTTATAGTTCAGGATGATGAGCTTCCAATTGGCCTTTACGTCATAGACCATGCGCTTGTGCAGGCGCAGGTCCTGCATGCGCCAGGCGGCGAACTTCTCCGGCAGCTCCGCCAGTTGTTTTTCCAGCGGCTCGGGGCGGGCGGCCAGGTTGATGAAAATGTTGCCATCCCACACTCCAGCCGCCACCCGGTTCAGGGGATACTCGTCGCGGCAGAAGCTGCCGCCTTCCTCCATATGGGGTGCGCCGATGAGTCGCCCGTCCAACCCGTAGGTCCAACCGTGATACGGGCACTGGATGCGCCCGGCAAAGCTGCCCTGCGGCTGGCTGCACATGCGCGTGCCGCGATGCCGGCACACATTGTAGAACGCGCCAATTTTTCCGCCCTGATCGCGCGTAACGATGATACTTTCCCCCGCCACCTCGCGCAGAAAGTAGTCGCCCGGCTGGGGAATCTGGTCGGCACGTCCGGCGCAAATCCAGGTCTGGCAGTAAAAGCGCTCCATTTCCTCTCGAAAGACTTCCGGGTCGGTGTAGTAGCGCTGGGGCAGCGTTCTGGGGACGGATATGGCTTGGGTGCTCATGAGTGTCTCAGCGAATTATAGAGGGATTTCTGGTTCCTAGTACCAGGGCCTTCTGGTGTTAGGGGCCCGGACCTCCGGAGGCAAGTATTGCCGCAGTATTGGCTTTCTCCAACGTTAAGCTTGAGCCTATAATTCGCGCCAATCGTGAGATGGTTACGTTCAGCAGGTATTCTTTTCTGGCTCGCCACTGCCGTGATAGCGGCCGCTGAGTCCGTACCCACTATTGCGCCCAATCAGAATCACCATCCTGCCGGTGAACTCCGGAACGGAGTCTTAACCCTCCAACTAGAAATCGGCAAAGGCATTTGGCATCCGGAAAGCGAAGATGGCACCGGTCTGGCAGTGTACGCGTTTGGCGAGGCTGGGCACCCACTGCAAAATCCGGGACCGCTGCTGCGCGTGCCCCAGGGCACCGAGATTCACGTCGCCGTCCACAACACCTTGCCTGTGCCAGTCAGCGTCTATGGGCTTGCACAACCGGGCGCCGGCCATCAGCAGGCACTTCATCTGGCGCCGAACACAACCGAGCATGCCACCTTCACGGCGGCAACACCGGGAGTGTACTTCTACTGGGGCGCGACCCATGCCACTGAGTTGAGCGCACGGCGCGGTATGGATTCACAGTTGAATGGTGCTTTGGTTGTGGATCCTCCCGGCGGCAGTCCTCGGGATGAAATCTTTGTCATCAGCATCTGGGCAAACGGCCCGAGCGCACTGGCTAGCGAATTTGTGGCAACGATCAACGGTAAATCCTGGCCGTATACCGAGCGCTTGCAATACGCCGTGGGCGAGCCGGTGCGCTGGCGTTGGATTGATGCCAGCGATCAGATCCACGCCATGCATCTCCACGGTTTCTACTACCGCGTGGAGGCGTTCAACCGAGACGGGCGAATTGAAACCTACAGCGGCGATTTGCGGCCGCGCGTGGTCACGCAGCGGATCGGGCCGGGTGAAACGTTCGACATGAGCTGGCACCCGGAACGGGCCGGCCGCTGGCTCTTTCACTGTCATATGCTCGCCCATATGATTCCGCCGAAGTTTCCTTCCGAAGCGCTGCTTAAGCCCGCAGCGGCGCATTCAGAGGACCACGCCGGCCACGGCGCCCTGGGAATGGGGCAGCTGGTCCTGGGCGTCACCGTGCCCGCGCGAAAGGGAGACCCCGCTCCTCCGCCGTGGCATGCCACCCGCCATTTACGGCTGATGATCGGCGAACCAGCGAGTGGCGGTTCTCCTTACGCACTGCAGTTAAGCGAGTCCGGACAGGACCCGGCGGGCACGGCGAAACCGGGGTTGATTGGCCCGCCTATCGTGCTCACCCGCGGCGAGCCCGTGGACATTGAAGTGGTCAACCATCTGTCTCAGCCGACGGCTATCCACTGGCACGGTATTGAGCTGGAAAGCTACTACGACGGCGTGCCCGGGTGGTCAGGCGCGGCGACCGAGATCAGCCCGCCCATTGCTCCCGGCGCTTCTTTCATCGCCCGCATGGCGCCGCCGCGCGCGGGTACCTTCATTTACCACACCCACTGGCACGACGTCTCGCAGCTAACCCATGGTTTATACGGACCGCTGATCGTTCTTCCTCCGGGAGAGAAATTCGATCCCGCATCCGACCTGGCGTTCGTGTTCAGCGAGGGCCAGTTCGATATGTTGGGGACGATGTTCCTTGTCAACGGGCGCCCTCAAGTGCCGGCCCTGCATTTGCAGACCGGCAGGCGATACCGGCTGAGGCTCATCAACATTGCCCCAAACAACGTGGCGCTCCAGGTCTCACTGCATGATGGCCACGGTCTAGCGCAGTGGCAAATCGTTGCTAAGGACGGGGCGGATTTACCTCCTGGGGCAATTAGACCGGCACTGGCTGAGACGCCCATTACCGTCGGCGAAACCTACGATGCGGAATTCGAAACCGATGTGCCTGAGGAGTTAGTCCTCGACTTCTACTTGCCGGGTCCCAAGGTACACACCACGGAAACGCTCGTGTTTGCCGCGCCGAAACCGTTGCAGTAGCCGGGAGCGTAGCGCCGGAGTCTCCCTGGCTGTCCTGAGCCTCTCCCGGCCTCAACTTACAGGGAAATGGCTCGACCTTCCCTTGTCTTTTTCTTCTTCCGCTGGATCGAAAACCATGTGGCTGACCGTCCGAAATCGAGCAGATGCCGCTGAAAGCGGACAGTTTGTCGTGGTCACCCGATAACGGAAGACGCCCGGGGCCGTCTTTTTAGTGAGATATAGCTCGAGGCTCCTGGCATCGAGGGTGCTCTTGCACATCGTCCGCAAACCGGGGCGAGTGAACTTGCCAAGGGTGGCGTTCGTATTTTGAGCAGAGTGGGGGAAAACAATGGGAAGTCTCATGCAAGATATCCGGTACGGCTGGCGAATTTTACGCAACAGCCCAGGTTTTGCCGCGGTCGCCGTGATCGTGCTGGCTCTCGGAATTGGCGCCAATACCGCCATTTTCAGTGTGGTGAATGCAGTCCTGCTGCGGCCTTTGCCCTACCGCGAGCCTAGCCGCCTGATGCAAGTGTGGCATGTGCCCCCGCCGAAGAATTTCCCCGGCATGACCATGTTCTCAGTCTCGCCCGCCAACTACCTGGATTGGGAGCGGCAGAATGACGTTTTCCAGAGCATGGCCATTTACGGATTCCGCAGCTTCAACATCACGGGCAGCGAGCAGCCGCAGGCGCTGCAGGCTTCGGCGGTGTCGCACGATTTTTATTCCACCCTGGGCGTGCATCCCATGCTGGGGCGCACCTTCACCGCCGATGAGCAGCAGCCTGGCCGCAGCCACGTCGTGATCCTCGGCTACGCCTTATGGAAATCGAGCTTCGGCGGAAATCCCCACATCGTGGGAAGCAGCATTAGTCTTGATGACCAGCCCTACACCGTGGTCGGCGTCATGCCGCCCAAGTTCAAGTTTCCCGACTGGGCCCAGCTGTGGACGCCACTGGGCTGGACCGACCAGGAGCGCGCCGTTCGCGGCAATCACAACTATCTGGTCATCGGCCGATTGAAATCCGGCGCCACCATGCAGCAGGCACAGGCTGAAATGAACACCATTTCCGCGCGTCTGCAGAAGCAGTACCCGGGGGACGACGCAGGATGGGGCGCGGTGATCGTGCCCTTGCGCGATCAGATTGTGGGGGACGTGCGGCGCGCGCTGCTAGTGCTGCTGGGAGCTGTGGCGTTCGTGCTGCTTATCGCCTGCGCCAACGTTGCCAACCTGATGCTGGCCAAGACGGTCAGCCGGCGCAAAGAACTGGCCATCCGTGCCGCCTTGGGGGCGAGCCGCGCCCGCATTCTGCGCCAAGTGCTGGCGGAAGCCGTTTTGCTGGCCGTTACCGGCGGAGCGCTGGGCCTGGTGGTGGCTCACTTCGGGATGGAGTTGATTGTGGCTTTCCTCTCAGCGCAGCTGCCCCGCGCGGCCGAGATCAGTCTGGATGGCTGGGTGCTGGCCTTCACCCTGGGCGTTTCCATACTCGCCGGCCTCATCGCCGGCCTGGCTCCAGCCTGGCGCTACACTCGCAACGATTTCGATGTGCATGAAGCCTTGAAGCAGGCTTCCAGCCGAACGGAAACGGAATCGGGAGGAACCCATACTCGCGCCGCCCTGGTGGTTTCCGAAGTGGCTCTGTCTCTGATGCTGCTGGTGGGCGCCGGGCTGATGATTCGCAGCTTGTGGGCGCTGCGCAGCACCGATCCCGGGTTCAACCCGGGCAACGTGCTCACCATGGTGCTGCCCACTTCGGCAGCCCGATATCCCACGCTGGAGCAGAACATCGCGTTCTGGGACCGGGTGCTGCCCCGAGTGCGTGCGGTGCCGGGCGTAACCTATGCGGGCGCTACCGACGCGCTGCCTCTCTCTGGCGACGGCTCCACTCAGCCGGTGACCGTGGAGGGCCGCCCGGTGCTGCCCATGGCGGAACAGCCGGAAGTTGGCGTCCGCATTTTTACTCCAGGCTACCTGGAAGCCATGCGGGTGCCGCTGCTGCACGGGCGCTTGATTAACGATGGCGATGTCGCCGGCCGTCCGCCAGTGACCGTCATCAGCGCCGGCATGGCTAAGCAGTTCTGGCCGCATGAAGATCCCATCGGCAAACACCTGACGCTCACCTTCTCTCCCCGAATCGCGCGCGAGGTAGTAGGCGTCGTAGGCGACGTGAAGATGGACGGGTTGAACGTCTCGCAGTCCCAATCTATGGTTTATGTTCCCCTGGCGCAGATGACGCTCCCGCCGGGAGAGGTCTGGCACGGCTTCTCTGTGTCGCTAGTGGTGCGTACCGCCACCGCGCCCAGCAGCGCCGCCTCGGCCATTACCGCTGCCGTGCACCAGGTGGATCCGGCGCAGCCGGTCATGCAGGTGGAAACTATGGAAGACATGGTGGCCGATTCCATCTCGCAGCAGCGCTTTACCATGCTGCTGCTGGCCGCATTCGCTGGGCTGGCGCTGCTGCTGGCGGCGGTGGGCATCTACAGCGTGCTTTCCTACAGCGTGCGCCGGCGGGTGCGCGAGATCGGCATCCGCATGGCCCTGGGAGCCCAGATCGCCGACGTGCTGCGCATGGTGGTGATGGAAGGCATGAAGCCGACTCTCCTGGGCCTGGCAATCGGCCTGGCCGCGGCGCTGGCGCTGGGTCGGGTGGTGTCCAAACTTATTTACGGCGTGAGCGCGGCTGATCCAGCCACCTTCGTTGCGGTTTCAGCGCTGCTGGCTGCCGTGGCCCTGGCCGCCAGCATCATTCCGGCCTACCGCGCCACCCGGGTGGAGCCGGTCAAGACCTTACGGGAGGAATGAGCGGCGGCCATGCTTACTAGTCGACGACGGACTCCTCACTGCGGCCGTTGGCACCCGTCTTTGGGCTCGACTAGGAGGGCATGGACTTCGCTTTTACCGATGTTCTCCGTGAAGTGCGTCACCGGATCGCGCCACACGACGTCCCCGGCTCGGTTGTGACTCTCGGTAACTGCTCCCCCTGGCGAACTGGCGCGCGTGTTCGACTCCGTGAAGTAATAGACAAGCACTCCGCAAGGATGGGAATGCATCGGCTCTTTTTCGCCCGGCTCGATGTGGTAGTCAACAACCCGCACATGGTTGTTGTCGAGAACTACCTTGTACATCTGGGGAGCAAGTTTGGTGGCATCCTGAAACAGGGTCACAGCCAATGGGTTGGCAAAGGCGAAGCTCGCTAACAAAACTCCGGCGACTACGCCGGCGGTCAAGTACGCTATTTTTTTCATGTTTCTCCACTCGCCACAAGATTTTTTCAGACGCGGATTCAAAGCAGCCAGCCGTGACATTTGTCTGGGGATCATAGGCTGATGTAAATGGAGTTACATGCTTTGTAGATGCGGGGTTGACCCGCCAATTACCAAGTACCTGCCACCAACCACCCAGACTAAACGTTACTAAAGATAGCCTTCCCGCCTTACGGTTATCTGGCCACCACGGCTTGCTTCACGCTAAGCTTTCACGATTTTCTCGCAATTGCGGTCTGAGGGACAGAACGCTCTTTATGCTGCTCCCCATCAAACACGAAAGCATGTCCACGCGGCGCCTGCCGGTCATCACCCTGGCGCTGATCGCCCTCAACGTGGTTGTGTTCCTCGGCACCTACTCCACTATCGAAGCGGAAGCTCCGCAACTGGGCAAGACCAGGGCGCATATCCTGCTGCTCGCGGCCGCCCACCCGGAACTCAAGCTGGCCCCGGAAGCGCAGGAACTGGTGTCTGGTTTTCAGAAGCAGCATCCTTCCGCCTGGCAGAAAATCCAGAGCCCCAACCATGACGTGGTTGATGCTTGGGACACCAAAATGCGGTTGCAGGAGGACCCGGCGGTTCTGCAGGCGGAAATGGATGATCTGACCACGCAGTACACGACTCTGTCTGCATCGGCCTTAACTACCCAATATGCCTTCATTCCGGCCCATCCCAAGGCCATTACTTATCTCACCGCCAACTTTCTGCATGGCGGATGGCTGCACCTGATCGGCAACATGTGGTTCCTCTGGCTGGCGGGATTTGTGCTGGAGGATGTGTGGGGGCGCCCGCTGTACACCGTGTTTTACCTGGTGGCCGGCGCCGCGGCCTTGCAATTCTATGCCTGGACCAATGCCGGTAGCCTGGTGCCCACCCTGGGCGCTTCGGGCGCGGTGGCGGCGCTCATGGGCGCCTTCCTGGTGCGCTTCCCCAAAATGAAGATTCGCATGGCGTGGCTGTTCGCGTTTCGCCTTATTCGCTTCAACGCGCCCGCGTATACCCTGCTGCCCCTCTGGCTGCTGATGGAGGTGTTCTACGGCGCAGCCTTTGGCGGCTCCAGCGGCGTAGCCCACTGGGCCCACGTTGGCGGCTTCGCCTTCGGCGCACTGGGCGCGGTGGTCCTGCGCTATTCGGGATTGGAGCAAAAAGCCAATGCCGCGGTGGAATCCAAGGTGAGCTGGACCACGCATCCCGAGATTGACCAGGCCCACGAACTGATCGAGCAAGGCCAGCTGGATGCGGCCGGCGATCTGCTCAAGCAGCACCTGACCGCTCAGCCCGACTCCGTTGACGCCTGCGCCCTGTTCCGCGACGTGTGTTGGAAAAAACAGGACCTGCCCGCTTATAACCAGGCCACGGCCAAACTTTGCGGCCTGCATCTGAAGCTGCGCGAGCCCGACGCCGCCTGGCAGGATTATGAAGAGTTCCTCAACTCCGGCGGCACCCATCTGCCCGCCGTCGTATGGCTTGAGTTGTGCCGCGCTCTGGAGCAGCAGCAGAATTTTGAGCGCGCGTTTACGGAGTATTTGAGCCTGGCTGGCGCATATCCCAGCGACCGGCCGGCGCTGATGGCTCAGTTGGCGGCGGCCCGCGTTTGTCTCAAGCGGCTCAGCCGCCCGCAGGATGCGCTGCAGTTGTTCCAGGCGGCAGCGGCTTCTGCCATCCCGCACCTCGACCTGGAAGTCAACATCCAGGCCGGCATCAAGGAAGCCGAGGCAGCACTCTCAGGCGGGCCCGCGAAGGCCGCCGGCGCGGGCGCGTAATTCGGTCCTCAGCCGAATAGCCAACAGCCGCCGTTACGGCAGCATCCCTCCCCGGCTCTGCACGTGGCGCACGAACGCTTCCGACTGGCCCACTCCGCTTTCCACGCCGCGAAATCGCGCGACCTGCTCT
>Ga0134128_10002826_pt1 | contig 21336 bp, 20 predicted proteins | sample KB31754_FD_96462 | JGI IMG/M metagenome (GOLD analysis project Ga0134128, IMG submission 96462) | Terrestrial soil microbial communities with excess Nitrogen fertilizer from Kellogg Biological Station, Michigan, USA - KB3-175-4 | ecosystem: Environmental > Terrestrial > Soil > Unclassified ... | reverse complement strand
GCCGTGCAGACCCTCATGGCTCGACGCGCACAGGTTGGCCGGCGCACCCGTGAGACCGACATCGATGTGCGTGTTTGTCTCGACAGCCCATCCCCCGTTTGCATCGCCACGGGCATCGGCTTCTTCGATCACATGCTGGAGCAGCTCGCGAGGCACGGCGGCTTCGCCCTGGAGCTTGCGTGCCGGGGCGACCTCGAGATCGACGAGCACCATACCGTCGAGGACTGTGCGCTCGCGCTCGGCGAGGCACTGCGGCGGGCGCTCGGCAACAAGGTGGGCATTGCGCGCTACGGCTTTCTGCTGCCGATGGATGAGGCGCAGGCGCAGATCGCGATCGATCTTTCCGGCCGGGCATTCGCGCAGTTCTCGGGGCGCTTCGACCGCGAGTCGGTGGGCGGCTTGCCCACCGAGCTGGTGCCACATTTCTTCCGGTCGCTCGCGGCATCCCTCGGCGCGGCGGTTCACGTCACCGTGACCGGCGAGAACAGCCACCACATGATCGAGGCATGCTTCAAAGGCGTCGGCCGGGCACTCCGCCAGGCGCTGCGGCGGGACAGCCACGAGCTCCCGAGCACGAAAGGAGTGTTGTAATGGAGGCCGCGATCATCGACAGCGGGGGCGCGAATCTCGCCTCGCTGCAATTCGCCTTCGAGCGGCTGGGGGCGCGCACCCGTGTGACATCCGACGCGGGCGAGATTGCCGCTGCTTCCAGAGTCGTGCTCCCAGGGGTGGGATCGGCGGCCGATGCGATGCAGCGACTGCGCGGATCGGAGATCGCCGCCGTGCTGCCGACCCTGCGCCAGCCGGTGCTCGGCATCTGCCTCGGGATGCAGCTCCTCTTCGAGCGCTCTGCCGAGGGGATGACCCCGTGCCTGGGTATCCTCCCGGGGACAGTGCAACGGCTGGAGGCAACCCGGGAGCGGCCGGTACCTCACATGGGATGGAATCAACTGGCGAGCTCGCAACCGGATCCGCTGCTCGAGGACATCGGGCCGGGCGAGTACTTCTATTTCGTGCACAGCTACGCAGTACCCGTGTGCACGGTAACAGTCGCCCGGACGGAATATGGTGAGGCGATCTCCGCCGTGGTTCGAAGCCGCAACTTCTGGGGAACCCAGTTTCATCCGGAGCGCTCCGCTGCTGCCGGCGCACGGCTACTGCGCAACTTTCTCGAGTTGACTTGACGTGAGAGTGCAAAGGTCTGGCCGATGCTGTTGATTCCTGCGATGGACCTGCGCCGCGGCCGCTGTGTTCGCCTGTACCAGGGGGACTTCGCCGCGGAGACCCGATACGACTGCTCTCCCCGGGAGCTCCTGGAAAAATACCAGGCGCTCGGCACGTCCTGGGTGCACGTAGTGGATCTGGACGGGGCACGGGACGGCGTGTTGGCCCAGCGCGAAGTCATCGTCGATCTCGCTGCGCGGCAGGGACTCAGGCTGCAGGTCGGCGGAGGTGTCAGGTCGGCGGAGATCATCGAGGATCTGCTTTCGAGCGGCATCGAGCGCGTGATCCTCGGCAGCGCGGCGGTGGAGCGGCCGGATGAGGTCATCGGCTGGGCGAGCCGGTTCGGGACGGATCGGATCTGCCTGGCGCTCGACGTCCGCCACGATGCACGAGGCGAGCCACAGGTGCGCACCCGCGGATGGCAATCGGCAACGTCGGTCTCTCTCTGGGCGGCGCTCGAACGCTATCCGCCGGCGGCCATACGGCATGTTCTTTGTACCGACATCGCGCGCGACGGTGCGCTCACCGGACCCAACCTCGATCTCTATCGCGAGGCGATCAGGCGTCTGCCGCGTATTGCCTGGCAGGCCTCGGGCGGCGTACGCAGTGCGGCCGACCTCGAGGCGCTCGCAGCGATCGGAGTCGCCGCGGCGGTGAGCGGCAAGGCCCTGCTGGAAGAGCGCATCAGACCCGAGGACCTGCGACCATTCTTGCAAGACGAATAATTCCCTGCCTCGACGTCCGCGACGGTCAGGTCGTAAAGGGCGTGCGCTTCCGCGACCACCGGGTCGTGGGCGACATCATGGAGCTCGCCTCACGGTATCGCGATGAGGGTGCGGACGAGCTCGTCTTCTACGACATCACCGCGAGCCCGGAGCGACGCTCGGTGGACCGCGGCTGGGTCCGTCGGGTTGCGCGGATCCTCGACATCCCGTTCTGTGTGGCCGGCGGCATCCGCTCGGTGGCCGATGCCGAAGAGGTGCTCAATGCGGGCGCGGAGAAGGTGTCGATCAACTCGCCGGCGCTCGCCGATCCGCAGCTCATCGGGGCGCTGAGCAGGCGCTTCGGCTCGCAATGCGTCGTCGTCGGCATCGACAGCCGGCTGACGGCCCATGGATACCGGGCCTGTCAGCTCAGCGGGGATCCGAACCGCATCCGGGAATCCGGTCGGGACGTCTGCGCATGGGCGCGCGAAGTGCAGGAGCGCGGAGCGGGCGAAATCGTCCTCAACTGCATGGGAAGCGATGGCGTGCGCGAAGGATATGACATCGGGCAGCTGCGGGCGGTCCGGGAGATCTGCCGGGTGCCGCTCGTTGCCTCGGGCGGCGCCGGGACGATGGCGCATTTCACCGCAGTGTTTCGTGAAGCCGGTGTCGATGCGGCGCTCGCCGCAAGCGTCTTTCACACCGGCACGATTGCCATTCCCCGTCTCAAACAGGCGCTGCGCGCCGCAGGCATCGAGGTCCGCCGATGAGCCAGGAAGTCACGCCCGGTACCGCGCTCGGGTTGACGGACGTCGACTCGCTCGACTTCGACAAGATGGGAGGCCTCCTGCCCGCCATCGTCCAGCACGCCGAAACCGGAGCCGTGCTGATGCTGGGTTATATGACTCGCGAGGCGTTGCGCGAGACGCTCATTCGCCGGCGCGCGGTCTTCTTCAGCCGCAGCCGCCAGCGCCTGTGGCAGAAAGGCGAGACCTCGGGTCATTCGCTCGAGCTCATCGAGGTACGCGCCGATTGCGATCGGGACACGCTGTTGGTCACCGCCCTGCCCGCAGGCCCGGTCTGTCATCTGAATACTGACAGTTGTTTCGGCGATGACTCGCCCGCTGCCGCCGGCCGCCTGGCCTTTCTCAACGCGCTCGAGCGGGTGATCGCGCAGCGCCTGGCCGATCGCCCCGCGGGGAGCTACACCGCACGGCTGCATGCCGAGGGGCCGAAGCGAATGGCGCAGAAGGTCGGCGAGGAAGGCCTGGAGGTCGCGCTCGCCGCGGTGGCTCGATCCGACCCCGAGCTCATCGCCGAGTCGGCCGACCTCCTCTATCACCTGCTGCTCCTGCTCGCGAGCCGCGGCCTGCGGCTCGAGCATGTGGTCGCGGAGCTCGAGTCCCGGCACGCGCAGCATCGCCACGGACGGGAATGAGCCCCTGAAGCTTCGGCCGCAGGTATGATTCTTGGTGCACCTGTGACAGAGCCTCGCTGCGGACGCCCTCAGCGCGGGACTTTCACGCACCCATGCGCAATCTATTCCTGGCCACCGTCGCCCTCGCCGCGCTGTGCTCCTGTGCGCAGCTGCCGACCGTCAACGAGCGTCAGCTGGTCCAGGAAGCCGCGGGCACGCAGCAGATACGGGTGGACGGCGCGCGCGGTCCACTCTCCAGGCGGCAGGCTAGAAAAGTGCTCGCCCGGGTAGCCGCCCAGGCGCCCGATGCCGATGCCTTCGACCGCCAGCTCGCCATCGAGCAGATCGTCTCCGAGAGCCCGCTCTATACCGGCAACAGCGTGCGCGTCCTGCAGGACGGCGCGCAGACCTTTCCCGCCATGTTCGCCGCCATGGAGGGAGCGCAGCACTCTCTCTATCTCGAGTACTACACGCTGCAGGACGTGGAGAGCGGCGGACGCAAGCTCAGCGATGTGCTGGTGGCGAGGAGTCGTGCCGGCGTTCGCGTCAGAGTGATCTACGATGCGGTCGGGTCGCTCGGTACACCGGCGACGTTCTACGCCCGCCTGCGTGACGCCGGCGTGCAGTTCGTGCAGTACAACCCGATCAACCCTCTCAAGGGCCCCTTCTCTTTGAATCAGCGCGATCACCGCAAGATTCTCGTCGCGGACGACAGGGTCGCCATCGTCGGTGGCGTCAATCTGAGCACCACCTATGAGAGCGCCCCGCGGCTCGCTCACGCGTTGGAAGGGGAAAAGCAGCAGCCGGCTCCAGCCGCCCAACCGGTCTGGCACGATGTCGATCTGGAGATTCGCGGCCCGGTGGTGCCCGTACTCTCGAGTCTCTTTCGGCAGCACTGGCGGGAGCAGAAGGGCCCGGAGCTGCCGGCGGATGAGCCGATCAGGGGCGCGGCAAAGGGTAGGGAGATCGTCCGCGTGATCGGCAGCAGCCCCGCCCAGCTCGCCACGCGTTACTACGTGTCCGTCCTGACGGCGATACGCTCTGCGCAGAGCAGTATCTGGATGACGGCTGCCTACTTCGTTCCGACGCGTCAGGAGCTGCGTGCGTTGCGAGCGGCGGCTCGGCGCGGAGTCGATGTACGCATACTGCTTCCCTCGCATAGCGATATCGGCGCCGTGATTGCGGTGCAACGTTCCTATTATCCCGAGCTGCTGGCGGCAGGAATCAAGGTCTACGAGCGCAGCGACGGCATCGTACATTCGAAGAGCATGGTGGTCGACAACGTCTGGTCGCTCGTCGGCTCATCCAACTTCGATCAGCGGAGCATCATTTTCAACGACGAAGTCGACGTCGTGGTGCTCGGAGCGGCGACGGCGAACCAGCTCCGGCAAACCATGTTGACCGACATAGACCACGGAAAGCTGATCGACTGGCAGACCGTGCGCCAGCAGGGCACACTGCAGCGGTTCAAGGGCTGGTTCTGGCGATTGTGGCAGCGGCTGCTGTGACCGCCGCGGGCTGCACCCGGTTAGGCAGTCCAATCGTCCGAAAGCAAATGATAAAGCGGCCCAGGGCCGCTCCCTGGGCCGCGGGACGAATCCTGTCACGGGGCTGGCCGCGCAAAGCGGCAGGAGGCCGACTTTGCGCCAATCAACTCAGTTCGGGCTGAGCGCCACCGCCCGCTCCTCGGCCGCATAAGCCTCATCATTACGGCCCTGGGCTCGGAGCGAGGCGGCGATGAGCTCCCATGCGCTCGCCTGCGCGTGCGGATCGCCACTCGCCAGATAGAGCGCCTTGCGTCCCATGCCGTAGGCCTGCGCCGGATTGCCCGCGAGGATGTTCTCCCGCCCGAGCTCGATCCACACCAGCGGATTGTGCGGCTCGATGCTCAGGGCCCGCTCCAGCGTCTCGGCAGCTACCCCGTAGTTGCGGCTCTGCTCCTGCATATGCGCTGTGCCGACCAGCGATGCCGCTGCCGCGCCGAGCGCGAACTGCCGCTGCTGAGGCACGGGCGGCGGGGGCGTAGGCGCTGTCTGCGACGGTGCCTGGGTGCCCCCCGCTGCACCCGGCGCCCGCGATGATCCCGGCCCCTGCGGATTGCCAGGCGTTGACTCCGGTGTCTGCTGCTGCGGCGGGCTCAGCACCGCGCACGAAGCCAGGAAACCGACCGCTAAGGCCACTACGATCATCTGCTTCATGAGTTCAAACCACCTCAATGCGCCAGGCGATGCAACCATTGCCCTGCGCGGTTCAACAGCGTTCCCGCCGTAGTGCCCGTTCCGCACCCTGCCATCGGCGTCACCTGAGTGCCTGTCGGCAGCGCAACCTGCACCGGCACTGCGCCGGGGCAACCCGGCTGTGCCCCCATTCCCGTCTGGTAGTCGATCCAAGTGTCCGTGACTCCCTCGGGTTCCGGCATCTCGAGCGGCCGTGTCCCGAGCGATGCCATCAGGTGCGCCCAAACCGGAAGCGCACCCTCCGAGCCCGTGAGCCCAGTGGGTTGGTAGTGATCGTATCCCACCCACACCACAGTGAGATCACCGCCCGAGAACCCGGCAAACCAGCTGTCGCGATCCTGCGAGGACGTGCCCGACTTTCCGGCGGTCACCAGCCCTGGCGGCAGGATGCGCATGGCGGGTACTCCCGTGCCGTGCGTCATGACCTGCTCCAGCATGCTGTCAACTTCATAGACATCCGCGGTGGGCGCCACCTGCGTCACCTGCAACGGGAATGCCTTGAGCGGCTTGCCATCCGCACTCACGACCGCCTGCACGGCACGCAGCGGCGTGCGAAATCCTCCGTTTGCCAGGCCGTCGTAGAGCTGCGCGACCTCGAGCGGCGAGATGTCGATGGCGCCGAGCAGCATCGCCGGCACCTGTTGAGGCGGTTGCTCCAGCCCGAAACGCGTCAATGTGTCGGAGATCTTATCGAGGCCGACGTCCATGCCGACGCCCACGGTCGCGAGATTCAGCGACTCCGCGAGTGCGCGCACCACAGGCACCGGACCATAGGTGCGGCGCGTGAAGTTCTCCGGCCGCCAGTACCTCCCAGTCGCCAGCTTGATGCTCACAGGCTGGTCCTGCACGACGGTCGCGGCGTTGTAGCGGCCGGTCTCCAGCGCCGTCAGGTAGATGAAGGGCTTCACCAGTGACCCGATGGAGCGGCGCGCATCCAGAGCGCGGTTGAAGCCGTCGAAATCGACCTGGCGTGCGCCAACGATCGCCAGCACATCGCCGCTCTGCGGCGAGGTGACGACCACCGCACCTTCGAGCTTCGCGTCGCGGCGATGATGCCGCTTGTCGAGCGTCTGCAGCTGCGCATCGAGCGAGCGCTCTGCGAGCTCCTGCGCGCGCGGCTGCAAGCTCGTGTAGATGCGAAGGCCGGCTTCGGTCAGCTCCTTCTCCGGATAGTCGCGCTGCAGCGTCCGGCGCACGAGCTCCAGGTACGCCGGGTAGTAGGCGCCTGAGGCGCCGCTCGTGACAGCGAGAGGCTGGCGCTGCGCAACCTGCGCCTCGGCCGGCTTGACGACGCCCTGCTCGGTGAGAATCTTCAGCACGAGGTTGCGCCGCGCCAGCGTGCGCTGCGGATGCCGGCGCGGGTCGTAGTAGGTGGGCCCGCGCACGATCGCCACCAGGGTCGCGATCTGCGGCAGGTCGAGCTCCGAGAGCGGCTTGCCGAAATAGAACTCGCTCGCGAGCCCGAAGCCGTGGATCGAGCGGTTGCCGTCCTGGCCGAGAAAGATCTCATTGATGTAGGCATTCATGAGATCCGCCTTGCTGAAGTGCGCGGCCAGCGAGACTGCCATGACGGCCTCGCGCGCCTTGCGCCCGAGGGTCTGCCGGTTGGAGAGGAAGTAGCTGCGCACGAGCTGCTGCGTCAGCGTGCTGCCGCCCTCCTCGAAGCGGCGCGAGCGCAGATCCACCCAGAACGCCCTGAGGATCGCGAGCGGATCGACGCCCCGGTTGGTATCGAAGCTGCGATCCTCCACCGCCTTGAGCGCTGCCGGCAGGAGCGGCGGCACCTCCTGCGGAGTCACTACGATGCGGTCTACCCCATCGATCGGAAAGAGGCTGCCGATGAGGAGCGGGTCGAGACGCGTGACGGGTACCTCCCGTCCCGTGCTGTCCCGCAGGTCCTGGATGCCCGTCGGGCCGAAGAGCACCGACAGTACCGTTGCCGGGCGGCTGCCATCGGCGAACTGCACCGCGCGCAGCGCTACGTCGATGCGAGTGCCCGTGACGCGGTAGGTGCCGGGCTGCTCCAGATCCGCCACGGGATGGTAGGAGAGCCGCTGCAATTCGTGCTCGAGCTGCGGCGCCGAGAGATCGAGCCCCGCGTAAAGATCAAGAGGTGCGGCGTAGACGTGCGCCGGCAACGTCCAGCGCAGACCCTCGAAGCGGTGCGTCACCAGAACGTTCAGGTAGTAAATATAAAGGCCACATCCCAGGACGCCTGCGGCCAGCAGCCCGGCGAGGAGGCCCCCCAGGCCCCAGCGGCGAGCCGCGGACTTTTTCTTCCGGCCGCCGGACGAGCCGGACCGCCCGCCGGGGGAGCGTCGTGTCGAGCCTTTCAGAGCACGAGCTCCTCGGCGGGATCGCGCAGATTGTAGGACGAGCTCATGCAGTGGCCGTATGCGCCAGCATTGGCAATCAGGATGACGTCACCCTCCCGGGTTGGCGGCAGCAGACGATCATGCCCGAGGACATCGGCACTTTCGCAGATGGGACCCACGATATTCACGAGCTCGGTGGCCGGATCAGCCAGGCGGGTGAGATTCGCGATCTCATGATAAGCACCATAGAGTGCCGGCCGGATCAGGGAGTTCATACCGGTCGCGACCCCGACGTAGCGAACGTCCCCTTTGCTCTTCAGCTGAGTGACGCGGGCGAGCAGCACGCCGGCGGACGCCGAGAGATAGCGGCCGGGCTCCAGCCAGAATTCCAGCTGGGGGAACTCGGCACGCACGGCCGCGAGCAATGTGTCGAGCTTGGACAGATCCAGGCCCGGCTGATCGCTTCGCTCCGGGACCCCGAGACCACCACCGATGTCGAGCACGCGTACCCCTTCGAAGCGCTGCGTAAGGCCGGTCAGCTGCCGCGCCGTACGCTGCCACGTCATCTCATCCAGGATGCCGCTCCCTACGTGTGCCTGAAGACCTATCACCCGCGCACCTGCTTTGTGCGCTTCGTGCGCCACGCGCTCGAGGTCGGAGACTGGAACGCCAAATTTGGCATGCGCGCCGGCCGTTCGCACGTGATGGTGATGGCCGACGCCCACTCCCGTATCGACACGTACAAAGAGGTCGTGGTTGCGGAAGAGGCTTCCCCACTCCGTCAGCGTGTACAGGTTGTCGACAGTGACCTGTACGCCGCGCTCGAGCGCCCACCGATACTCGTCCCGCGACGCAAAGTTGGGTGTGTAGAGCACACGCGTGGGATCGAGATCCGGGAAGAGATCAAAAACCCGCTCCACCTCCGGACGAGCCACGCACTCGAATTCGATCCCCTCCTCCCGCAGGGTCCGCAGCAGCGCCGGATGCGAGTTGGCCTTCATCGAATAGTGCACGCGGGAGAGCGAGCTCATCGCGCGCAGTGCGCGGGCTGCGGCGCGCACGGCGTCGAGATCGTAAACGTACGCTGCATCGCGCTCGCCGAGGGCTGCAAGGAGGTGCGTACGCTTCTCACGCCACCACGGCGGTGGACACGGGGCGCCGGCCTGCGGCTTCGCGAAGAGCTGCTCCCAGGTGGGCCCGAGCACCCGATCGCCCGGCACCGGCCGGATGAGCAGCTCGTGCAGCTGGTCGACCAACCGGTCGCCCTGCCTCTCATCGACGACGAAAGTGAAGTTGAGATCGTTGGCCGCCTGACTGACGAGGTAGATCTTCTGCTCCTCGAAGAACTCGAAGGCGCCGCCCAGCTGGTGCAGGATCGCGCGGATGTTGCGTCCGACGAGGCTCACCGAGGCGCAGGGCCCGATGACCTGCACGCGGCAGAGACGCGAGAGATCGCCCACCAGCCCGGCGAGCAGGCTCTCATCGAGTGTGTTGGCGGCGGGATCCAGTGAGACGGTGACCGTGGTCTCCGATGTCGAGACCAGATCCACCGACATGCCGTGGCTCTTGAAGACCTGGAAGGCATCGGCGAGAAAGCCTACCTGGTGCCACATACCAGGGCTCTCGAGCGAGACGAGGGTGATGCCCTTCTTGGTGCACACCGCCTTCACCTGCGCGTTGCCGTCGGCCCCTTCCGCGGTGAGCACCGTGCCCTCGAGGTCGGGGGCCTGTGTTGCATAGATGTGTAGCGGAATGCGGTACTGCCGCGCGGGCAGGATGCAGCGCGGGTGCAGGACCTTGGCGCCGCTGGTCGCGATCTCCTGCGCCTCATCGTAGTGAAGCGCGCGAAGCAGGCGCGCCGTCGGCGTCGAGCGCGGGTTGGCGCTGAACATGCCCGGCACGTCGGTCCAGATCTCGAGCCGACGGGCGCGAAGCTTCGCGGCGAGATAGGCAGCCGAGGTATCGGAGCCGCCGCGGCCGAGGAGCACCGTGTTGCCCTCCCCATCCCTCGCGATGAAACCCTGGGTGATCACGATGGGCGCAAGCCCCGCGAGGCGCTCCTCGAGCGCCGCGTCGGGAGCGAAGCTGCAGGTGGCGTTGAGCAGACTGGCCCGGGCCGAGGCATGGGTGCGCTCCTCGGCCAGGAGCATGGTCCGCGCGTCGGCCCAGTCGGCTTCCAACCCCTGAGTGCGCAGGAACCGCGCCCCGAGGTCGGTCGCGAGCAGCTCACCGCTCGACATGACACGCGCGCGGGTGCGATCGCTCACCTCACCGATGAGGGCGATGCCTGCGCTGATGTGCCCCAGCTCGGCGAGCTGACGCTCGCAGTCCGGTCCCAGGGGGATGCCGAGCTCAGCGGCGAGGCGCCGGTGACGCTCGTCGATGATCCGCAGCTCCTCCTGCTGAGCCTCACCGCGCGCGGCCGACAGGAGCTTCTCCAGGCGATCGGTGATCCCGGTGACCGCGGAGTGCACGATGAGCACGCGCGCACCCTCCGCGCGCCGTGCGCGGGCGACTTTGGCGACGTTGCGCCAGTTGGCGAGCGAAGAGACGCTGGTTCCCCCGAATTTGAGGACGATCCAGTCGGACGCGGTGCGAGTCACGAGCGTTTTCCGGAGGTAAGCGGCGGCGAGGGGCAGCGGCCGCGTGAGGCCCATATGAGGCCGTGGGTCGAGCAGTCCCCCAGGCGGGGCCGCGGCGCCGAGACGCCCGGCCGCCCTGCTCGGGTCATGGGGCGGTGTTACAGCTCTTCGTCGAAGTCGCGGAGGTCCTTCTCGAGCTTCTTGTCCGCCAGGACCTCTTCCAGCCGGCTCCACGCGGCTTTACCGCGCTTCACCTGGTTGCGGACGCGCTTGTCCACCCGGTCGAGCAGCCGGTCGTAGTCGGTGCTGTCCTCGGTGGCCCCGCTCAAGAATTCCTCGTCGAGATCGAAGCTCTCGTTGTCTCGTTCCGACATCTAGCGATGCAAATCCTGAGTTAAATCAAAGAGTAAAGGCGTGTGGGGCACGGAGCAAGGCAGCGAACTATAACGGATTCGCTGCTGAGAGCAATATCTAAGATGGATGACTGTTCTAGTCGTCGGTCCGATCCCGGATGGTCACCGGCGCCCCTCGGCTCAGGCCCAAGCCCTCGGCCGCGCTCTGCTCCGCCCGGGCGATCTCCACGACCCCGAAGGAATTGATGAGCGCCAGGTATTCCCCCGGCCGCGTATCGCCATAGGTCCGAAGAACCGGGAAGGCATGGTTGCCGGCATGCACGAGGGGCAGCCGGAAGCGCTCGATCAGCGCGGCATCGATGTTACTGATGAGGTTGCCGAAGTGATCGATGGTGATGATGACGCCGGTGACGCTCGCGTGCTCCACGGTGGGCTCATCGACCCAGGAGGGTACCAGGGAGCTCGTGGCTGCGGGCTCACCCAGGTCGGCGGGGCTGCATCGGCCGGCCGCGAGCTCGGCTGCAATAGGGGCGAAGATGTCCCGCCCGTGGAAGGTGGCGCTGGCGTGCTGAACGCCGATTCGGGCCAGCCCATGGGGACGCAGGCGCACGATGGAGGCCTTCGGGTGGCGCGCAACCAAAGGCGCGAGAAGTCCGTTGTCGGGTGCGACAAAGAGGTGCTCCGCGACAGTCACCACGATGATATCCCGGGAGGTCCCGACTCCGGGATCCACGACCGCCACGTGCACGGTACCCGGCGGGAAGTACTCGAAGGCCCTGGCGAGCCAGAAGCCCGCCTCGGCAGGCCAATGGACCACGATCTCATGAGTGAGGTCGATGATCCGTGCAGTCGGCAGGCGGCCGAGGATCCGGCCCTTCATCACGCCCACGAAGGGGCCCTGGTGCCCGAAGTCCGTCGTGATGGTGATGACGCCGGAAGGTTGCACCGGGCTCAGCCTTTGCGGGGCGGAGGGGATCCGCGCGAGCGCTGGGTACCCTCGGCGCAGCAGGTGCGGCAGCGGTCCGTATACGGCACGGCCTGCAGCCTCTCCTCTTCGATGGGCTCACCGCAGGCCGCACAGGTGGTATACCGGCCTTCGTCGAGCCGCCGCAGGGCAGCCTGCACCAGGCGCAACTCGTGCTGCGCCGACTCGGAGATGGCCCCGAGGACATCGTCGGACTCGCGTTGAGTAACCTGTTCGGCGAAATCGGCGCTCAGGGGGTCCGACTCGTGTCTCAAGTCCGCACTCGCTCTGCTCGCCCGCGTCTGCAGCTCCTCCCGACGCTTGAGCAGGTGTGCCCGTACCGCTTGTATGTCCATTGAGGCCTCCCGGCAAATGCAGGAGCAATGCTACTGCGTAATATAACCGCTGAATGACAGTGATGACTCCTATGATCGTGTTGACCGTCAACACCGGCAGTACTTCGGTCAAGCTGACCGCCTTCCGCATCGAGGGCCTTCCCGCCGAAGCGGGGGCGGCGCCGGGACGGCTGAAAGCGGCGCACTTGGCCGGCAGCGGGCTCGACCCGGTGGCGGGCCTGCGCGGCTTTCTATCGCAGCTCGAGGGCCGTCCTGCCGTCGTAGCGCATCGGGTGGTCCATGGGGGTACCCACTTTTCGGGCCCGACGCTCATCGATGATGCCGTCCGACGCGCGATCAGCGAGCTCTCCGAGCTTGCGCCACTCCATAATCCGGTGGCACTGCGCTGGATCGATGCCGCCCGCGAGGTCTGCGGCACCGGCGTGGCGCACGTTGCCGCATTCGATACTTCCTTTTTCTCTGCGCTGCCCCGCGTAGCGGCCGAGTACGCCCTCCCGCCCAGCCTTGGAGTCGAGCTTGGCGTTCGGCGATACGGCTTTCACGGACTCGCTCACGAGGCGATGTGGCGCCGTTGGTGCGAGCTCGAGCGGGGACTGCCGGGTGGCGGTCGGCTCATCACGCTGCAGCTCGGCGGTGGCTGCTCGATCGCCGCTTGCGACCGGGGCCGGCCCCTCGATACGTCCATGGGATTCTCGCCCCTCGAGGGACTCGTCATGGCCACCCGCTCGGGTGACATCGATGCGGCCGTCGTGCCCTTTATCGAGCGGCGGCTTGGCATCAGCGGTGAGCGAATCGTCGAGATGCTGAATGAGCAGTCCGGCCTCGCAGGCGTGGCCGGCAGCCCCAAGGATCCGCAGGCGCTCCTCGATGAGGGGTCCGACCGGGCGCGCTTTGCGGTCGAGCTCTACTGCTATCGGGCGCGCAAGTACCTCGGCGCCTATCTTGCTGTGCTCGGCGGCTGCGACGGCATCGCCTTTGGCGGCGGCGTCGGCGAGCACGTGCCGCAGGTACGGGCGGGAATCCTGTCAGGCCTCGAATGGGCGGGAATCGAGCTCGAGCGTGCCGCCAACGAGGCCGCGAGGGGAGCCGAAGCCTGCATCAGCACGCCGGGCAGCCGCGTCAGTGTCCGGGTGGTTCCGGTGGACGAGGAGCTGCTCCTGGTGCGTGCGGCTGTGACCGTGGCTAAACTGGCCTGAAGACCCATCCTGAGGACGCTCCCATGAGCCCAATGTTCGATGCCGGAAAGCTCGCGGAAGACATCAAGAACCTGGTGCGAGATGCCGAGGAGCTGTTGCGGGCGAGTACCGAGAATGCAGAGGAGCTGACCGAGGAAGCGCGCCGCCGCGCCGAGCAGTCGCTGCATGCGCTGCGCAGCCAGCTCGGCGACATCGAGCGCGATCTCAAGGGACGCGCGGCAATGCTCGACGGCTATGTACACGACAATCCCTGGGCGGCAGTCGCCGTCGTCGGGGGCATCGCGTTGCTCGTCGGCCTGCTCATGGGCCGCCGCTGATGAATGACCACGTGGCCCCGGCCGGGGAAGCTTTGGAGAAGCCTGACATTCCGCGCGCGCCCGGGCTCGTGCGTGGGCTCCTCGCCGCCATCCTGGATTCGGTCAAGACGCGTCTGGATCTTGCCGCAGTGGAAGCGGAGATCTATCTCGTCTACGTCGCGCAGCTCCTCCTCTGGGGCTTCGCGGCCGTTGCCTGCGCGCTGCTCGCGATCGTGTTCGCGCTGACCGCAGTGATCATTGCTCTCTGGGAGACGCACCGCATGGCAGGACTCCTGGGCAGTATGGCGGTGCTCCTCGTCCTGGCGGCCGTTTGCGGCATGATCGGCGCGCGCGTCTTTCGCGCGCGCCCGCCGCTCCTTGCCGGGACACTCGGTCAGTTCGAGCATGACCAGCGCCGCATGGCCGGCACCGAGCGCGAGGAATCATGAGGCGGCTGCACGACCTGGAGGCGCGCCGGCGCAACCTCATCGCCCGCTGCGAGCAGCAACGGCTCGAGATCGCCTATCGGATCGCCGAGCTGAGCCCGGCAGCGCAGCTCTCCAACTGGACGCGCCGCGCGCCGACCTCGGCCGCGAGTCACCCGTTGAAGTGGCTGGTATCGCTCGCGACGCTGCTCGTCATGATGCGCGAGCGGCGCCTGGTCGGCTGGCTCGGCAAGGTGAGCGCGGGCGTGGCGCTCCTCGCGCGCGCGCGGGCGATCGTCAGGTTGCTCCGGCAGCTTCGCTCTTTGAGTGGCGCGGCGCGCTGAGCGTCGTCTGCTGAGTCGGTGTCTGCGTGCCCGGGGCTGCGGGAGCGTTGTAATCGGCCTGAATGCCGATGAGCTGCGGGATCCCGTTCGCCTGCGTCGCCACCTGCCGCACCTTGTCCCAATCGATGGCAACGACGTTCTTGCCGATCGCCGCATCGACGATCTGCGAGATCCTGTCGAAGTCCGGCGGCGCCGGAACGTGATTGCTGGTGGTGGGAGGATGGACCTCGAGATAGAGCTCCCCGTCCTGGAGGCTCGCCAGCACGGGCTCGTTGACGATGGTCACCGGAGTACCCACGCGCACAACCGGATAGAGGGCCGCGATGTCCTCAGGATACAAGCGGACGCAGCCGTGGGTGACCGACATGCCGATCGCCATCGGATTGTTGGTCCCGTGAATGTAGATCTCGCCATGGCTCAGTGTCGTCTCGAGCGCCCACTCCCCCATCGGGTTGTCGGGTCCCGCGGGCCAGATCTTCGGGATCGGATCACCGGCATCGCGGTGCGCCTTGAGGATGTGCGCGGTCGGGATCCAGATCGGATGCGGCACCTTGCGGATGATGCGGGTCACGCCGACGGGAGTCGGAAAATCGCCTTCACCGGGACTGACCGGATAGGTGATGACGATGGGCTGGTCATGCCGTCGCGGCTTCGGGAAAAAGAAAAGCCGGTGCTGCGGCAGATTGATGACGATGCCCTTGTGATCCACGGGCGGGACGATGAAGCGGCCGGGGATCGTGAGGCCGGTGCCCTGCCCCGGCAGCCACATGTCGACTTTCGGGTTGGCCTCCTGGATCTCCCAATAGCCCACGCTGTACTTGCGCGCGAGGTCGAGCAGTGTGTCTGCGGCCTGCGTCTGGATCTGCTGATCCTGTCCGACGAGCGAGCCGGCGTTGGGAGGCAGGGTGAACACTGCTGCCTCGCCGACCGTCGCCAGCAGAGCACCCGCGAGGCCGGCCGCCAGCCATCTGCCGGCCACCGCCCAGCTCGAGCCACGGTTTCTGCACATCAGCCTTCGCATCAGTCCGATTCCCGCAAACCTCTTGGCCCGGCTGGGCCGTGCCCCCATTGTAACATGCGCGCGGCATGCCAACGTCACGAAAAGTAACTCGCGCTTTCTACGCCAGGGACACACTGACGGTTGCCCGGGAGCTGATCGGCATGCATCTGGTGCGTGCGGACGCCGACACGCTGCGGACCGGGCGTATCGTCGAGACCGAGGCCTACCAGGGTCCGGAGGATCTCGCCGCACACTCCTCCCGCGGCCGGACGCCGCGGACCGAGGTCATGTTCGGTCCGCCCGGACATGCCTACGTGTATTTCATCTACGGGTTCTGGCACTGCCTCAATCTCGTGACTGAGGCTGAAGGAGTGCCGCATGCGGTGCTGCTGCGCGCGCTCGAGCCTGTGACCGGGATCTCAGACAAGACCTGGGGGCCCGGCCTGCTCTGCCGCGCGATGCATATCGACAAAGGCCTGAACGGCGCAGATCTTTGCGGAGATGCTCTGTGGCTGGAGAGACCGCCGGGCGATGCGCGGCAGCCGCCGCGCATCGCGCGCAGCGCGCGGATCGGAGTCGACTACGCCGGAGAGTGGGCGCGCCGTCCCTGGCGCTTCTACGACAAGGACTCTCGTTACGTCTCGACGGTGTCAGCTCGTCTGCGAGCCATCCCCGAGAGCTAACTGCCCGTGATCGAGCGGGATGCGCTGCCCGGGGTCATGATCCATGCGTACCGTACCCTCCTTGTCGCCGATCCGATAGCGGACTTCGTACCCCTCCTGCTTCACGGATCGCTCGTAGACGGTCGCGCACTTGTGCTCGGTCGTCGTGTAGGTGTTGCCGCGCTGGATCTTGTTCTCGATGCGATTGCCGGCGTAGCCGCCGGCTGCCGCCCCCGCGGCCGTCGCGATGTCGCGACCCGTGCCGCCGCCTATGTAGTGCCCGAGCAGGCCGCCGACCACCGCTCCACTGACGGTGCCGAAGATCTGGTGCGAGTCGCGCGACGGGCGCTGCTGCACCACGGATTCATCGTGGCAGCTCTGTTTCGGCGTGCGGATGGTGTGAGTCAGCGGAGTGACGTGCACCACGTCCGCATACTGCGGCGCCCTGTTCATGACCTTGAGACCGGCGACGGCGCCTGCGCCCACGGCCAGCGCTGTGCCGGCCGCGGCTCCAATCCACAAAGACTTGTTCATCGTCATTGCCCCTCCGAAAGAATGCGATACGCAGACTGGCCAGCCGTCGAGCGGGCCGGAATCTACGTCCGGCCCGCGGGATCGAAAAAGCTAGTCGGCGCGCTCGCTGAAACGGCCGCAGGCCTGTTTCAGCCTATCAACAAGCTTGGCAATAGTAACGACGCTTGGCTGAATGGAACCTAACTCTCTCTGTCGCCGGCTCGCGACAGCTCGAGCAGCTCACTGCCCTCGGGCACGCGGTCACCGCGGGCAAAGTGGATCGCATGCACCACGCCTTCATAGGGAGCAGTGATGCTGTGCTCCATCTTCATTGCCTCGATCACCATGAGCACCTCGCCTGCGGCGACGGCCTGACCTTCCTCCACGTGGACTGCCGATACCACACCCGGAAGCGGAGTCGTGAGCCCACCGCTCGTGGCACTCGCGGCGAACTCCTCCGTGCGCGGATCCTCGATGATGAATTCGTGATGCGCGTCACGCATCCAGACATGGAGGTGCGTGCCCCGGCGGAACCAGCGGGCACCGTGCCGCTCATCGTCGATGACGGCGCAGACCGTGTCCTGAGTGATGGCTGCGCCAGCGAGCTCGAGTCGCGTGGCACCTTCCAGCAGCGCGCCACGCGGCTGACCGTCCTCGAGCATGAGTTGCAGCGGATGGGTCCGGCCGCCCGAGGACAGGGTCAGCTCGATGCGCGCCGGCAGGTTGGGTTGGAAGCCGTCGCTTACTTCCCACGGACCCGGCGCGCGAGTCGATTCGAGCGCGATAGCGCCGCGGAACGTACGGCATGCCGCGAGCGCAGCCAACACGAGCGCCGGGGGAGTGGCTTCGACGGGCGCCGAGAACTGCGCCGCGCTACGATCGAGGAGCGCTACGCTGTGCTGCACATCGAGGAAGACGCCCGAGCGGAGAATTCGCCCGAGCCAGCGCTCGTTGGTGCGAATGCCTGCGAGATCCGTGTGATCGAGCGCATCCGCCAGGCGCAGCGCGGCCTCCCCGCGCGCCGGCGCCCAGGCGATGACCTTGGCGAGCAGCGAATCGTATACCGAAGGCACGGAGTCCCCGCTCCCGAAACCCGCATCGACCCGGACCGACTCCCCCTGTGGCCAGCTGGCCAGATGGAGTGTGCCAGCACTCGGCAGGAATTCGTGCCACGGATCCTCGGCGCAGACGCGCGCCTCGATGGCATGCCCGTCCGGAAGGATCTGAGACTGTGCGAGCGGCAACGGCTCCCCCGCAGCCACGCGCAGCTGCCACTCGACCAGGTCGAGCCCCGTGACTGCCTCCGTAACGGTGTGCTCCACCTGAAGGCGGGTGTTCATCTCGAGGAAGTAGAAGTCGCGGCCGTCGAAGAGAAACTCCACGGTGCCGGCGCTCTGATAGCCGATATTGCGGGCCACGAGTACCGCCGCGGCGTGCAGCGACTCGCGCACGGGCTGCGGCAGGTTGGGCGCAGGCGCCTCCTCGATCAGCTTCTGGTGCCGACGCTGCACGGAGCAGTCGCGGTCGCCGAGATGCACACAGTTGCCCTGTCCGTCGGCGAACACCTGCACCTCGATGTGGCGCGGCTGCGGCAAATAGCGCTCGATGAGGAGAGTCCCGTCGCCGAACGCGCTTTCTGCCAGACGGCGCGCGGCGGTGAGAGCATCGCGCAGCGCCTCCCGGACATGCACGACGCGCATGCCCTTGCCGCCACCGCCGGCCGCGGGCTTCACGATGAGCGGCAGACCGACCTCGAGAGCTCGCGCCTCGAGATGCTCCAGGTCCTGCCTCTCGCCGTCATAGCCAGGCAACACCGGCACTCCCGTCGCCCGGACGCTCGCCTTGGCTACGCTCTTCGAGCCCATGGCTGCAATGGCAGCGGGCCCGGGACCTACGAACACGACGCCGGCATCGAGGCAGGCCTGCGCGAACTGCGCGTTTTCCGAAAGAAATCCGTAACCCGGATGAATGGCTTCGGCGCGCGTCGCACGGGCCCCGCGCAGCACAGCCTCGATGTCGAGATAACTCGCGGCCGCCGGCGGCGGGCCGATGCGGACCGCCTCATCGGCCTCGCGCACATGCCGGGCGGACGCGTCCGCATCGGAATACACCGCAATCGTACGGATGCCCATTCTGCGGGCGGTGCGGAAGATGCGGCAGGCGATCTCTCCACGGTTGGCCACGAGGAGGCTGCGGATCATTTTCGTTGTCGGCATGGCGTGAGTCGTCACATGCGGAAGAGGCCGAAGCGCGTCTCTTCCTCCGGTGCGTTATGCACGGCGGCGAGAGAGAGCCCGAGAATCCTGCGTGTCTCGAGCGGGTCGATCACCCCGTCGTCCCACAGCCTCGCCGAAGCGTAGTAGGGATGGCCCTGGCGCTCGTACTGCTCGCGTATGGGCTGCTTGAAGGCTTCCTCTTCCTCCGCCGGCCAGTTGCCGCCGGAAGCCTCGAGCTGTCCGCGCTTGACGGTCGCGAGCACGCTCGCGGCCTGCTCCCCGCCCATGACGGAGATGCGGGCGTTGGGCCACTGGAAGAGGAGTCGAGGCGAGTATGCACGGCCGCACATCGCGTAGTTGCCGGCGCCGTAGCTGCCCCCGATGATGACCGTGAGCTTCGGAACCCGCGCACAGGCCACCGCGGTGACGAGCTTGGCACCGTCCTTGGCAATCCCACCGGCCTCCGCGCGCCGGCCGACCATGAAGCCGGTGATGTTCTGCAGGAAAAGGAGAGGGATGCGCTCGCGGGCGCAGAGCTCGATGAAATGCGCCCCCTTGAGCGCGCTCTCGGAAAAGAGAATCCCGTTGTTGGCGAGGATGCCGACGGGATAACCGGCCAGATGCGCGAAGCCGCACACCAGAGTCGTGCCATACAGCTGTTTGAACTCATCCAGCTCTGACCCGTCGACCAGGCGCGCAATCACTTCACGCACATCGTACGGGCGGCGCAGGCTCGCGGGCACGGCTCCATAGAGCTCCTTCGGGTCGTAGTGGGGATCCCGCGCGGCCTGCGGCGGATGTGTGGAGCGTGGCGGTCGCAGGCGCGCGACGATTCGGCGCGCGATGGCCAACGCATGAGTGTCGTTCTCGGCGTAGTGGTCGCAGACACCTGACTCGCGACAATGGACGTCGGCCCCGCCCAGCGACTCTGCGTCGATGTCTTCGCCCGTGGCGGCCTTGACGAGCGGCGGTCCGCCGAGGAACACCCTGCCCTGGCCGCGCACGATGACGTTCTCATCGGACATGGCGGGCACATAGGCGCCGCCGGCAGTGCAGGAGCCGTGCACGACGGCGATCTGCGCTACGCCCGCGGCGGAGAGGGTTGCCTGGTTGTAGAAGATCCGCCCGAAATGCTCGCGGTCAGGAAACACCTCATCCTGCGCCGGCAGGAATGCGCCGCCGCTTTCCACCAGGTAGACACAGGGAAGGCGATTCTCGCGGGCGACTTCCTGCGCCCGCAGGTGCTTCTTCACCGTGATCGGATAGTAGGTGCCGCCCTTGACGGTGGGATCGTTGGCGACGATCACGCATTCCCGGCCGCTCACCCGCCCGATGCCGGTGACGATCCCGGCGCAGGCGATGCCGCCCCCGTACATGCCGTGGGCGGCGAGCTGCGAGAGCTCGAGGAAGGGGCTGCCGGTATCGAGAAGCACCTGAATGCGCTCGCGGGCCGTGAGCTTGCCCGCGGCGCGGTGGCGGCTCACTGCCTGCCTGGTGCCCCCCTCGGCTGCGCGGGCGGCTTCGGCCTTGAGCTCGGCGGCGAGCCCGCGCATCGCCGTCTCGTTGTCGCGGAACTCCAGCGAGCGGGTATCGAGCCGGGAAGCAATGCGGGGCATGGGCTTGTCACGATGGCCTGATTGTCGGACAATCATACGATTCCTCCCCGACGGAAGACAAGCTCATGTCCGCAAACGCACCCCTAGACAGCGACTTCGGCCTCGGCGAGGGCGTCGAGGAGATCCGCCAGCAGGTGCGGCGCTTTGCGGCGGAGCGCATTGCCCCGCGCGCCGCCGAGATCGACCGCAGCAACCAGTTTCCGCGCGACCTCTGGCCAGCGCTCGGAGAGCTCGGCCTCCTCGGCGTCACCGTGCCGGAGCGCTGGGGCGGCGCCGGTCTCGGCTATCTCGCGCACGCCGTCGCCATGGAGGAGATCTCGCGCGCCTCGGCCTCGGTCGGGCTCTCCTACGGCGCGCATTCCAACCTCTGCGTCAACCAGCTGCGCCTGAACGGCAGCGACGCGCAGCGCGACCGCTACCTGCCGAAGCTCGTCAGCGGCGAGCACGTCGGAGCGCTCGCGATGTCGGAGCCGCAGGCCGGCTCCGACGTAGTGTCCATGCAGCTCCGTGCGGAGCGGCGCGGCGAGACCTATGTGCTCAACGGCCGCAAGATGTGGATCACCAATGGACCTGACGCCGAGGTTCTGATCGTCTACGCGAAGACCGATCCGGCCGCAGGCCCGCGCGGCATCACGGCCTTCATCGTGGAGCGCGGCTTCCGCGGCTTCTCCACCGCGCAGAAGCTCGACAAGCTCGGCATGCGCGGCTCCAACACCTGCGAGCTCGTGTTCGACGATTGCGCAGTGCCGGCCGACAACCGGCTGGGGCCGGAGAACGGCGGCGCACGGGTGCTGATGAGCGGCCTCGATTACGAGCGGGTGGTGCTCGCCGGCGGCCCGCTCGGCATCATGGCGGCAGCGCTCGACCTGGTGCTGCCGTACGTGCACGAGCGCAAGCAGTTCGGCCAGCCCATCGG
>Ga0134128_10002825_pt1 | contig 21340 bp, 15 predicted proteins | sample KB31754_FD_96462 | JGI IMG/M metagenome (GOLD analysis project Ga0134128, IMG submission 96462) | Terrestrial soil microbial communities with excess Nitrogen fertilizer from Kellogg Biological Station, Michigan, USA - KB3-175-4 | ecosystem: Environmental > Terrestrial > Soil > Unclassified ... | reverse complement strand
TCCCCAGCTGGTCTCGCCTTGCGTCATCGAAGGATAGTAAGCATGATTAATCGCGTCACCAATTCTGCCCACCACCCAGGGAATGATTGCGCCGCCGACGATGGCCATGTTGAGTACGCCTGAGCCGTCGCCCGTAAGCGGTCCCAGTTCAGCAATACCGCTGGTGAATATGCTGGGGAACATAATGGAATTGAAAAGCCCGATCGAGAGTACCGACCACATAGCGAAGTGACCGCTGCTGAGGACGGTAACCACGACCAGAAACGCGGCCATAGTGGAGCAGAAAGCCAGCACGCGAGAGGTCCGTACCTTCTGCAGGACCGCAGACCCGATGAAGCGGCCGACCATTGCTCCCAGCCAGTAGATTGAAATGTAGCGCGCAGCTACCGCAAGCGCCGTATGATATTGCGTGGCGGGGTCGGCGATGTTGGAAACAAAGTGCCCGATGTTCGGAAGCGCCAGATAATTTGCGATTGAACTGCCGATCGCAACTTCCGCGCCGACATAAACGAAGATGGCGATCGCGCCAAGCGGCAGATTGGGATGCTTCCAAATGGAATCGTTGACCTTTTCGCCTGCATGATGCTCGGCGGCTTCCATGCGCGGCAGTTTGAAAACGGCGAACAAGATTGCCAGCAGCACCAGTACGATAGCGAAGAAGTAAACGTATAGCTTGATGACTGCATCCTGTGAAGCCGATTGCGCGGCTGCACTCACGGTTTCGCCTAGTATCAAACGCGCGCCAACCCAGGGAAACACTGCCGTACCCAGTGAGTTGAATGCTTGTGTCAGGTTCAGCCTGCTCGATGCAGTTTCCGGTTTTCCCAGCACCGCAACATATGGGTTTGCGGCAACCTGCAGCACTGTGATTCCGGCGGCCAGAACCATCAGCGCAGTGAGAAAGAAAGGAAAGGACGGTATTTTGGCAGCCGGATAAACCAGCAGGCACGCCGCCACCATGGTGCTTAATCCCACAATGATGGCGCGCTTGTAACCGATCCAGTCGATGATCTTTGCCGCCGGCAGCGAAATGATGAAATATGCCAGAAAGAACGCCGTCTGGATCAGCATGCTTTGCGCCAGATTCAAGGTGAAGACATGCTGCGCAAAGGGAATCAATACGTCATTCAGCGAAGTCAGCGAGCCCCAAATGAAAAACAGCGTGGTCAGGACTGCAAGCGCCGGGGCATAACTTACTGAGCCCGGGCCTGTGCTTCGCATCGGCATAGAACTCTTTACGCTGTTAATGGCCATAGGTCGTATCCAGAGCTCGTCGGAGTGGGGATAAGAAAGACGTATATTTCTATCACGAATCCAGGGGGAAATTGTTCTTTTCTGGATGCAGGACTGGATTGCATCAATGAACAATCAGCGCGTAAAAAAGCCAGCCTCGCGGCTGGCTTGAAGTAAGGAGAGAAATTATCAATGGGCTACGATCGTGCCGAACAATCCATGAGACTCTTCGTCTGGCCCGGCGGAGAATAGAAGTGTTGTCGTGGGACCCGCCGCACCACCATTGCCGAACGCCAGCGCCCAGAGGCCAGGAATCTCAAGCACCGTTCCGCTGGGTCTCCGCATGCTGGAGATGAAAGCACCGGTCTGAATGTTGTAGGCATTGACGTGACCGTTTCCGAAATTCCCGACCAGCAAATCGCCACTCAATTCCCCGAAGCGGGCGGGCGCCCACGCCAAGCCCCACGGCGAATTCAGTTCGCCTTGCGAGATGAGGCGTTTCACCTTATTTCCGTTCAGGTCAAACACATCTACAAAGCCGTGTCCGTGGCCGGAAACATCATCGTGCTTGTCACTATCTTGAAGCGCAAAAGTTACGAACAGCAAGTTGTTAATATTTCGAATGCCAAAAGGCGCATAGCCGAGGGGCAGAGTGGTGTCGGTAAAATTCTTGACCCAGCCAAAACTCGAATCATACATTTCCACCCAGCCGCTGTTGAAATTCGTGGCATAGATGAATGCGTGCTGGTCAACGGTTCCGATTGCCAGTCCTTTATAGACCGCGCCGGCGTCGTGATTGTCCACCCCGAGTATTGAATGCGTGCCATCCACACTCGGGCTCCATCCGCTGATGGTTCCGTCTTCGGTGGCGAACATGAACAACGAGGAGCCGGTCTTGTCGTGAGCGGTGACGTTGAAAGCGCCGCCGCCGTTGAAAACAATTCCGGTGGGAGTGGCTGGACCATCCTCCCCTTTCGGCGGAGCAATCGTCACCACCAGCGGCGCGATCGTCGAGCCGCTGTAAAGCGTAGAAAGACCGGTGCCGTTATCTGCGACCCAAGCGGGCGAACCGGGGGTGAAAGCGATGCCCCACGCGTTCACCAGATTTGGATCGGTCTTTGCTGCAAGGTGCGGGATGTCCGACACCAGATTGGTTTGAACATAATGTTGCGCGCTTGCTATCGTTGCGAATCCTATCAGCGCTAGCATAGAAATTGCATTGACAGAATGTCGCATGCGAGACGAAATGAACAACGACAAAGACATAGATATCTCCTGGGAGTACTCGTGATCGCAAACTGGCCCTAGACATCTTCGGCGTGAGGAGTGTGGCTGGCTCTTATGTCAGGTCCCGGGACCCTGCCACCAGGAACGAGCCGAAGCAAGACCCGTTCACGATGCCAAGAAGGCTAAGAGAACGATAAGGTGCGATTGTCAGAGGTATTTAACCGCGATGTAAATTTCTCGTCTCGTGAACTCAAGGATGATCGTAGCCGGGGCTATTGGGCGCGGGAGGCTCGTAATCCATCCCATATTTATTTTTGTGTGCGTCAGTCACAATTGGCGGAGCAATTTGTAACACGCCCAGAGTTGAAGTCTCTGGCGTCACGTTTATTTCCCGAGTCAGCGCATCCAGGGTTGCGGGAAGGGCCGCTTCGTACCACACCTTCATCATGTATCGGCCCACCGGCACTTTTGGAACAATGACTTCGCCGCTGCGATTGGAGATTCCGAAATAAGGCGTATCCAGAGCAATCACCACCGCGCTCATCTCAGCGTGAATGTTGCAAAAAATATAGGAAACTCCGGGGCGGTCAAAGCTGACGTTGCGAGTCGTGCCCGCTTCATACAAGCCAAGATCGAAACGCTTGCCTTCAAAAAGTGAAAAGACGTTGTGGAAGAAAGGATCGCGATTAGGAAATTCGACGACCGCTCCAACCGGCACGACCAGCAGATGGGGTTCAAAGCTTTTGTGATGTTGAGTCAGCCGCAAGCGGCCCGCGGGGAATGGCCGCATCGGCGTGCGCGGATCGACTGGACTCAGCCATACCACTACATTCTGCATCTGATTCGACACCGGGGTCTTCTCCCCTTCCACTTGCACGCGCGCGGTCAGAGTCGTTTCTTGCGTTTCGGCGCTGGCAGATGCAGCGCCAAGCACACACATAATGAGAACAGCGGACGCCCAAAGTCTTAGAAATGCAGCCATGCTTAAAACAATACTCCCATCGTCATATTCACCTGGTCGGCAGTATCGAGAGAACCTATTTGCGTCGTTCTCAGATGGCGATATTCGCCGGAGAACAGCAAATCGGAACGGGGACGATAGATAAAGTTAATCATCTCGCTCCGATTGCCGGCCAGAACAGAAGGATAGTAGCTGACCGGAGATGCAAAGGCGTGAATACTGGACGCAAAAGGGCTGTCCACGCCGAAGGCTCCATTGAACTCAAGCCGCGAGGTGGCCGAGAACTTCAGCTGTGACCATGCCCCGGCGGAATCGAGAGGCCGAAAATCCGAAGCTGGATCCAAGGGATTGCCGCTGAACACAATTGACTGGCCGATGCCTCCGCCTAAACCGCCGACCGCGCGGCCTCGATAGAACTCGCCAGACAACTCAAGCCGTGACGGCAGAGGAATGCGCCAGTCGGTTGCGACCGCCCATCCGTCCACCAGCCAGCCGAACCCCCAATTTTGCCGGGAATAATATCCGCTGGCTCCGATGCCGAACGGCCTGCCATCGTAGGAGCCATTCCAACTGGTGCGGACAGCATACGCGGGCTGGCCGGAGCTTTCCCCGGCCTGCGGCTCGCGGTGCGTGCCATACGAAGGCTCCCCGGTCACATTGTCCATGATGCCGGCTTGAATCGTGACATTCTGATTATCTCTAACTTCAAACCGGTGCTCCACTCTGATCTGTGGCGTCCACGCCCACAGGTTTCCTGCATATCCAAAACTGGGAATTGCCAGCGAAGCGAATGAAGTTGGGGTAAGCGGCGAGATGAACAGATTGTCTTGTCCCCCAATAATCGAAGTCTTCTCCCAATCGAAGCGCACATCAGCTGTACGCAGTCGTACCAGGCCGGTGTTAACCCCGTCGAGCGCGCCCGCCGGAAATCCGCCGCCGAAATCAAACTGGACCTCGCCGCTGGTCTTCGCTCCGCCGACTGTAGGACCAAACACTTCCAGGCCCAATTCTGATTGGCGAAAGGTTGCGCCAAAGCTCGATCGAGCGCCGTATACATCGGCAGCGGTTGCATAAGTAGGGAAGTCCGCGTTATTGGTGCTGCCGTGATCGCTGAACAGATTTAGCAACACCAGCCCGGAAAGTCGGACGCGGTATTTGGATGCACTTTCGATCTTCGTCTGATACTGAGTGCGTATCTCGTTCTGGAGCAACTGGGTGGTTTCTTCATCCGAGGAGAGGCGCTGAGGCAGACTGGGGTTGGCGACTCCGGGTGGTGCACTTGCGGCGATCTCGCTCGAAGCTGCCGCAGCAGGTGAGGACGCACCTCCACGCAGACTGTCAATCTCCTTGCGCAGTTCTTCGCTCTCCGCCCGATATTGTGACGCCTCCGTTTTGATCTCGGCAACGGCGGCACGCAGCTCCTGTACCTGTGCGCGCAACTCCTGGACGGACTCAACCAGCGCTTTGTCCTGAGAAGTGTTCGAGGTCTGCGCTGTCGAGAGCGTACAACAGGTCGCAACCGCAAGCAGGTAGGCGCAGACTTTATCGGATTGCGAAATGCGCAATAGTCGGTGTCTCAAGTTTTCCTCCCGAACAGAAGTTGTTGTTCTGTCCGCGGAGGTCAGGCCAGGTCACGCCTGCCCAGAGTTCGCATGCGCTCCCGCCGCGGACGATGGCTGATGTATCTCTTCAGGCCCTCCGCTCACAGCCGGAGCGGCTGGGCGAGGGAGGGTGATTCGGAAGGCTGTGCCTTCCGTAGAAGTTCGTTCGACTATAATCTCGCCCCCGTGGTCCTGGACGATCTTTTGAACCACTGTCAAACCCAGACCAGTTCCATTTTCTTTGCCCAGGCTGACAAATGGTTCAAACAGTGTAGTCCGAATTGACGCAGGAACACCACGCCCACCGTCGATGACCCTGATTTCAATGCCCGAAGAGGCATCGTTGAGCTCGACGACCACCCTCCCGGAGCGGTCAGCCGTGGATTCGCAGGCATTCAGTAGAAGGTTGAAGAATGCACGCTCCAGCTTACGATGGTCAAACCAGCCTTCGACCCCGCCGGCTTGCCGGACCTCCACTCTCGCATTGTGAAATTCAGGGTTAGAACGTACTGCCTGCACCGCGTTCTCCAGATCAGTCCGAATGCTGCCATGAGTGGGGTGCAGCGAGGCGCGGGTGCGCGAAAACTCGAGCAGTGAATCGATCAACTCCGTCATGCGTTGTACGGCAAGCTGAACTTCCAGATACAGCTCTTCGCGCTGCTCCCGCGAAAGGTTCTGCTCGCACAGGAATTCGGCGTTCGCAACGATGGCTGCAAGCGAATGGCGCAGATCGTGGGAAATTGAACTTGCCATCCGGCCGATGGTCGCCAGTCGCTCCGATTCAATCAGGTTTTGCTGGATTTTTTGCAGGCTTTGACGCATACGGTCGAACGCGCGGGACAGTTCAGCGGCTTCATCCTTCCCCTTGGTATCAAGGGCGTAACTGAAATCGCCGCGTTCAAGAGCCGCAACCCCAGCCAGCAGGCTTGAGAGTGGCCTGGTAAAAGTATGCGAGATAAAGAACACCAACCCGCTGCCAATCAGCACTGCCAGCAGTCCCAATCCGAGCAGCAGCCGGTTGAGCTTTTGCAGGGAAGCCGTGGCCTCATCATAAGACTTGAGAACGGTCAGCCGCACCTCAGCCCGGCCCCGGGGTGCTAAATCCAGGGTGGCTTCCAGAAATCGCTCATTTCCCAACTGGATTAATTGGGGTTGTGCCGAAGTTGCCACCAGTTTTTGTTGCGCGAGTTCCGCATCGAGACCGCGCCCGAGGGTACTTACAATGACTGTGTCTCCGTAAGAGAAGACTACTTTACTGTTAGCAATGCGGCTTACCTGCGACGCCACCCGTTCGTCTATTTCGTATCCAACAACCACGAATCCCAGCACGCTGTCCTTGAGCGCAGGACCGAAATAGATAGGACGCATAAAAATTTCATAGAGATGTTGCCCGCCAATCCACCACAGTTGCGGCTGTTGAAGCGACTGGGAGAGGGATTCCTGCGCCATTTGTCGCGTGAAATTTGGCTTGTTCGTATGAATCGCAACTACCTTTCCGCTTTGGTCGGCCAGGACAAACAGGTCACTACCCGCTAACTTCGCGATGGGTGCAGTGCCATCCTGAATCGTGGGCTCATCGTGGGTGGTCATCATCGCTCGCAAAGACGGCATGTCGGCGAGCAGGTCCGCGGAATGGTTAAGGGTGATCGCTTTTTCGCGCTGAAAACTTTGGAAGTTACTGACTGAGTTTTGCAGATCGGTAGAAACCTGCTTTTTCACCTGCGATTGCACATTCTGCCGCACCAGCAGAAGACTCAAAGAAGTGAGTCCGGCAGAGATGAGCACCATGGACAACAAAAATTTGGTGCGCAGACGGAATCTGACCATGCAAGTCCTCTGTAGGTGCTAGCTCACGAACTTATAGCCTACACCGTGCACGGTGCGGAAATGTACTGGATTGGCAGGGTCTTTCTCAAGCTTCTGCCGCAATTTCAGAATGTGATTGTCCACCGTCCGCGTGGAGGGGTAATTGTGGTATCCCCATACTTCGTTCAGTAGTTCGTCGCGGGTAATTACACGCTCGGGATTTTGCACCATAAACTTCAATGTCTTGAATTCCTGGGCAGTCAGGGCCGTCACCTTGCCGTCTCGAATCACTTCCATCTTGGTGAAATCGATGTGCACATCGGCAAAGGAAAACTGGTCGGTAACCACCGGGCGGGTAGTGCGGCGAAGGGCGGCGCGCACCCGAGCCAGAAGTTCACGCGGGCTGAAGGGCTTGGTGACGTAGTCATCGGCGCCGAGCTCAAGGAGCAGGACCTTATCTGAAACATCGCTGGCCGCGCTCAGAACAATAATAGGCACGGCGGGTGTGTGTTGCTTGATTTCGCTGCAAACATCCCGTCCCATCAGGCCCGGCAATCTCAGGTCCAGCACTACCGCTGAAGGTGCGCTGCTGCGGAATAACTCTACTGCAGTGTTTCCATCGCCCGCCACCTGCACTCCATACCCTTCGGCTTCAAACAGACGCCGCAACGCCTTCTGCACGGCGCGGTCGTCTTCTACGACCAGAATCCGATCCATGGGCTTTACCACTGGTCTTGGCGCGAGTTTCTGTGGAGCGGTCTGAAAAGTTGATGGAGGCAGGCTTTCAACGGCGCGCAGCATATCTTCTCCCCTTGCTCCCTTGCTCACTGTCTTAGGAGCTCTGCCTTTAAGGTTACTACTTCCTTTTTTCAATGGGGCTGCCTGCGCGGAAGCTTGACAATCTTTTTACAAGCTTAATTATGAACATCTTACCGCGCTCAGGGAAGGGCTAGGTGTTCTTGAGCAGGAGCTTCATTGCGCTGGAGCCATGATCTGAAATTATCAATTCGACCTCAGAGTATCCGGAGATTATCCAATCGGCTCCGGCTTCCTCGAGTTCCGGGTCGGAGGATGTGGACCGTAACGCGATGACTACGGCACCGGCCGCCTTCCCCGATCGAATTCCTGCCGGAGCATCTTCGAAGACTATGCAGCGGGATGCCGGAACGCCAAGCAAAGCCGCCCCCTTTGCATAGGGTTCGGGGTCGGGTTTCCCATGGCGAACATCGTCGCAGGTAATCTTGTTCTTGGGAATCGGTAGCCCGGCCGCTTTCAAGCGGACGTCGGCCAATGGTCGAGCGCAGGAGGTTACCAGTGCCCACCGATCTGACGGCAGCGATTCGAGGAGTTTGCGTGCCCCAGGAAGCGGGATGACGCCTTCTGTGTCTTCGAGTTCGCCGCGAAGAATGATCTCGTTTTCGGCTTCGAAATCTGCATCAGGGAAAATATCGCGCACGGTTGCAATACTCGGACGGCCATGCGCCAGCCGTACCGTCTCCTGAGGATCGAGTCCATGGGCCAGTGCCCATTTGCTCCATACCCGCTCGACCGCCGGCGTGGAATCGACCAGCACACCGTCGAGATCAAAGAGCACGCCTTCGCACGAAATTTCAACCATAAATAACGATAACAGGAGATTCAGCCGCGGGGTGGAAACCGGCTTAGTTGGCCTTCGCAGGTTCGAGTATTTTGGGACGGAAATCTTCAACTTGCGAAGATCGGCTTCAGCGCGGGATAGAGTTGGCGATAATTTTTGTAGGCCTTGTTCATAACCTTCTCCGCCGCTACTTCCGGCTTCACCCGCTTTTGCACCTGCACAACCGCATCACACGCATCTTCAACCGAGTTCCACCACTTTGCTCCAACTCCAGCCAGCAGTGCCCCGCCGTAAGCCGCGCCCTCTTCGGCTGCAAGAATTTCAACTTCGTGCCCGTAAACGTCCGCCTGAATCTGCCGCCAAAGATCAGAACGCGCGCCTCCGCCTCCAAGGCGAATGTTGCGTACCGGAACTTTCATTTCCTCAAACAGCGAAAAAGTGTCTTTCAGGCTGAATGCCACTCCTTCCAGCACCGCACGCACAATATGCCCGCGGGTATGACTTGCCGCCAGGCCAGTGAGCGTTGCTCGCGTGTTCGGATCCAGATGAGGCGTGCGCTCGCCCATCAGATACGGCGCCCAAAGTACACCGTCAGAGCCGGGCGGAACTTGGGCGGCTTCTCGGGTGAGTTCGTCGTACGACAAATCGCCGGAATTTTTCAGGAGGTCGCGAATCCAGCGTAGCGACAGTCCTGCCGCCTGGGTCACACCCATCACATGCCACCGCCCGGGAACAGCATGACAAAAGGTGTGAACTCGTCCCTTCGAGTCCATAGCGGGATTATCGGTCGCAGCGAAAACGACTCCCGATGTTCCGATGGTGGCGCTCACGGCCCCGGCGCGCACGATTCCCATACCAACCGCGCCGCCCGCCTGATCACCTGCCCCGGCCACGATAGGCGTTCCGGCTTTCAGTCCAGTGTGGGCCGCGCCTGCGTCGGATATCCGAGCACAAACTTCCGGCGACTCGTAAAGCTTCGGCAGACTGCTCATCGGCAGCTCCGCCGCCGCCATCATTTCTTGCGACCATCGCCGGTGGGCTACGTCCAGCATAAGCGTGCCAGACGCTTCCGCGACGTCCATGGCATGATCTCCACTCATCCGAAAGCGAACGTAATCCTTGGGCAGCAACACGCGGCGAAATCGCCGCCAAATATCGGGCTCGGTCTCACGAACCCAGAGAAGCTTGGTCAGGGTGAAATTCGTGAGCGCGGGGTTGCAGGTCAGCTCAATGATTTTCCGTTCACCCAGCTTGGAATTCAGCCAGTCGCATTGCGCTTGCGTCCGTTGATCGCACCAGATCAGCGCCGGACGGAGGACTTCGTCTTTCTCGTCTAGCAGGACCGCGCCATGCATCTGGCCTGCGAGTCCGACGCAGACTACATTGGCACCGGGAACATTCGCCAAAGCTAAGCGGATTGCTGATCCGGCCGCTCTCCACCAATCGTGCGGATCCTGCTCTGCCCATCCGGTACGCGGCGAAGCGAAGGGTGCGTGCTCACAGGTCGCCGAACTCGCAATTGCGCCCTGCCGGTCCACCAGCACGGCGCGTGTTCCGCCCGTGCCTACATCAATTCCGAGTAGATAATCCATTCCGTGTTCCTTCAGATCCAACGAGAAAGCCTTAAGGCGAGTCAGTGTAGCAGACCGATAAGCAACCCGGGGGTAAGGAGCCGCGTCGAAAACCGGAACCCACGAGGAGGAGAATTCATGCGTAGTCGAGTGTTACCTCTTTTCATATTATTGCTGGTGGCGATTGGTCTGGTTTACGCACAAGGCCATCGCATGGCAATTCACGAGCCGCATATGAGTGCCGCCTATGGACATTTGGAACAGGCAAGGTCGGAGTTGGAACGGGCAGCACCCAACAAGGGCGGTCATCGCGAGCGCGCCATGCAGTTGGTTGATCAGGCGATGCAGCAGATTCAGGAAGGCGAACAGTTTTACCAGCAGCGCGGGCACTAGGTTCAAGTCGCATCAGATGGCGCGGGCCTTAGCCCGCCCATCGCGACCTGATTACGTCACGCTCACTTCGGTATACGTTCCATACGCCTCACGCAGCGCCTCGCATATCTCTCCGATGGTCGCATATGCCCGCACTGCATCAATGATGTAAGGCATGGTGTTTGCGGACGAGATGCTGCCGCTTGTTTCCGCTCGCGGTTCTTCTTGAGCAGCCCTCTTTAGTGCGGTTAAGCGCCGTTGTACCTCTTCATTGGACCGGCGCTGGCGCAAGCTCTTCAGCTTCGCTGACTGCTGCTGCGCAACCGTTTCGTCGATATACAGAATCTTCGGCGATTCCTCGTCAACGACGAACTCATTCACGCCAACAATGACTTTTTCCTTCGCTTCTGCGGCGCGCTGAAAATTGTAGGAAGCCTCCGCGATCTCCTTCTGCGGATATCCTCGTTCAATCGCTTTCACCATTCCGCCCATTGCATCGAGTTTGCCGAAATAATCCAGAGTGCCATTTTCCATCTGTAACGTCAGGTTTTCGAGGAAGTAAGAGCCTCCGAGCGGATCGACAGTCTGGGTAACGCCGGATTCATAGGCAATGATTTGTTGAGTGCGCAGCGCAATCCGTGCCGCTTCTTCGGTAGGGAGTGCGAGAGCCTCATCGTATGCATCGGTGTGAAGCGATTGGGTTCCACCCAGCACCGCAGCCAGAGCCTGAATCGCCACTCGCGCTATGTTGTTCATTGGTTGCTGCGCGGGAAGCGAAACGCCGGCAGTCTGCGTATGAAACCGCATCAGCCAGGTGCGCTGGTTCTTGGCTCCGAAGCGATCCTTCATAACCTGATACCAGAGTTTTCGCGCAGCCCGGTATTTGGCGATCTCTTCGAAGAAATCGTTGTGCGCGTTAAAGAAGAAGCTCAACCGCGGTCCGAAGTCATCCACATCAAGGCCGCGCCGGCGTGCCCACTCGACGTACTCAACGCCGTCGTAAAGCGTGAAAGCCAGCTCTTGCAGGGCGGTCGAACCGGCCTCGCGAATGTGATATCCGCTGATCGAAATGGTATTGAAACGCGGCGTGAACTTTGAGCCGAACTCGAAGGTATCGATGACCAGGCGCATCGAGGGCGCGGGTGGATAGATGTATTCTTTCTGTGCGATGTATTCCTTCAGAATGTCATTCTGAATGGTGCCGGAAACCTTCTTCCAGTCGGCGCCTTGCTTTTCCGCCACGACCAGGTACATCGCCCACAGCACCGAGGCCGGCGAATTGATCGTCATCGAGACGGTTGTCTTCTCAAGATCAATGCCGCTGAAAAGAATCTCCATGTCCTCCAGCGAATCGATGGCGACGCCGCATTTGCCGACTTCGCCTTCACTGGCCGGGTGGTCGGAGTCATAACCCATCAATGTCGGAAGATCGAATGCGACTGAAAGTCCACTACCGCCGTGTTCGAGCAGATACTTGTAGCGCAGGTTGGTCTCTTCAGGCGAGGCGAAGCCTGAGAATTGCCGCATCGTGAAAAGCTTGCCGCGGTATCCGGTGGCATGGATGCCCCGAGTAAACGGCGGTTCCCCCGGATGGCCCAAGTACTTTTCGTAATCCCAGTCCCGCGGAAGGTCGGCTTCGGTGTAGAGACGCCTTATGGGGACACCTGAAATCGTGGTGAAGCGCGCGCGGCCATTTTCGTCGATGTTGGAGCCAGTTGCGGCGCCGATGGGCTTCTCGGGTGATTTCTCCAGCGATGGAAGAAGGGTCTTTTCCGCCCAACGCTTCTCCGAAGCAGACGGATGGCGGTTTTCAGATAATTCTGAAATCGGGCTCTCTGAAACTGAATTGGCGGAAACCGAAGGCTTTTTCGGCGGCATGGAGGCTCCGTTTTGATGATAGGGTGCGCCTCAACAGGAGGCAAGCCGTCGAAACGACCAAGTGGTCGGTGAAGAACATCCAAAATCACGTTGATGAATTCTTGCGGTCCCGCGCCAATTCCCAAGCCTTCGCGTACTTCCAGGAAACGTAAACCGCGTGGTACATGTGCAGCAGCAAGCCCTCTCGACCGTCCAGCAATCCAAGGCGCAAGAAATAATTGTAGATAAACGTCAGCTTGGGGCGCACCACGATATCGAGCAGTCTGAAGCTGCCATGTCCTTTGGCCACAGCGACCTCAGCCCCGGAAGACGAATAGCTGTTCATGTGGTCAATGTAGCCGCGCAAGGTCGGATAGGCGTCATGAATCAGTGCATGTTTCAGCTGGCCGGTGAGACCCTTAACCTTTATCGTCGGATGCGCGCCGTACTCCTCAAAGTGCCCAGCCCCGCGGCGAATAAGCCGCAATTTGGGATCAGGATAAAAGCCGCCGTGCTTCATCCAGCGGCCAAGGAAGAAGTTTTTGCGAGGTATGTAAAAGCCAACCGCTTTTTCTGAACTGTCTACGACAAGGCGAATCTCTTCCGCCAACTCGGGTTCCACCGCTTCATCCGCATCCAGTTGCAGAACCCAGTCCCCCGACCCTTTTTCCATTGCAGAATTTTTCTGTGCCGCGAAGCCTTTCCACGGTTCGACGAACACTTGCGCGCCGAAAGTCCTTGCGATCTCGACCGTACGATCGGTAGAGCCGGAATCAACCACGATGATCTCGCCCCGGCCGTCACGCACTAATGGCATGACGCTTTCGAGCGTTTGCGCCAGGTTGGCCTCTTCATTAAGGGTGATCAGAGCGACAGAGATTTTCACGCACTGAAACTATACCGGAGCGCGCCGCCAAGATGGTTCTGAAGTCACCCCCACTGTGCGCTCACCGTTATTGCTGCTGTGGGGCTGGCGATGGCGTCTCAGGCTGAGCATTCGCTCCCGTAGCGACGTCCTTGCTTGGCGCCACAAAAGGAATTTTGGGCATGTGCGTGACTTGCCCGCGCTGTGCATCTTCAACCACAATTCCTGCGTTTTCCAAAAGCAGGCCGGTTGAGCGGTCAAGCTCGACCCGTGCCTTCTCGTATGCTGCCTTAGCTGACACCAAGGTGGATTCAGTACTCGTGAGCGACGATTGCATCTGTAACACTGCCGTAGGATTCGATACCCCAGCCTCCAGCTTCTTTTGCTCAGCATCGAGCGTCTGTCGCGCCAGCGATACAGCTGCCTGCGCTGCATCAACACTGGCACGGTTTTGCTGCACATCGAACTGCGCATTGCGGACTTCAATCCGCACTTGATTTTCCAGTTGCTGCAAACGCACTTGTGCTTGCCGAAATTCAAGTTCAGCCCGAACCTGATTGGCCTGCGCCGTGCGATTCAGTATGGGAACGTTCAGCGTCACGCCAACACCTTTATCGGGAGCCGTGGAGTTAACTAGCTGGCTCAGCGTGTCGCCGTATCCTACCGATCCGTTAAGAAACTGAGATGGAATGCGGTTCTGGTTGATACAGATACCTGAGGAAGTCGGGCAGAACGAAGCGTTGGGACTGAGCGATCCGCCGAGTCCACTCCCTCCGTAATACCCGTACAGTGCGAGCGAAGGCAGCATCGAATTGCGTACAGTCTTGATGTTAATGTTGCGGTTGGTCAGGTCAATTCTGGATTCTGCAAGCTCCGCCCGATGCTGCAACGCGTCATTAATAAGGTCCTGAGTGGGCACCACTGCTTCTTGCGGCGGCAGTTGAATCGTGGAAGTGGGAATAACGTCGGCGCCCGCCAGGTTTTGGTCCTCAAGGTTCCGCGTCAGCGCATTTTTCATCAGCAGTTCCTGTAATTGCAGGTTGGTCTGTGCGACAGTCAGGGTTTGCTGATTGCTGGCTACGGTGCTACGCGCGCTAACAACCTGAATCGGAGGCAATGTTCCAAGCTGGACTGCCTTTTCATTGTCCGAAAGCGTCTTCTGCGCGAAGGCTAAAGCTTCCTGTTGCACGCGCACGTTTTCGAAGGCGTAAACCAGGTTCCAGTAAAGATTTTCAATCTGATCGACTGTCATAATGACTTGCAATCGAAACGCGACATCTGAAATCTCGCGATTGTTCTTGGCGATGCGTATGAATCGCGTGTTCGGCAGGAATCCGAATCCCTGCAATAACTCCTGGCTGACTTTGAACTGGAATCCGGAGCTTAAGGTGGGGCTCAAGGCGCTTAATGGGCCGTTGGTCGTAATATGCGTGTTGTTGAATCCTACTGAAATGTTGGTGCCGGTGTGGAATCCCTGCTGGTACGCGAAATCTGCGATGCCGGTGTTGTTGTTCGTGACTGCCTTGCCGCTCAGAGCGCTGCTTGAGAGCACGTAATCGCGGTCCATCTGGAACGTGCCGCTGAGTATCGGGTCAAAGCTTGTAATCGGCGCACCAATGCCCAGAGTCGAAGTGACCAGCCCGTTGGTGCCCGTGCCGGCCCCGCCGGCGGCCACGCTTGTTCCTCCCGTACCTGAACCTACCGTGCCGCTCAGGCCTCCTACCCCACCGCCCGGCGTGTTCTGGACCACTCCCGTATTCACGCCAAGAATGCTCGATCCAGCTCGCGCCCTCAGCAGATCCGTATCGGCAATGTTCAGGTTGTATCGCGCCAGGACCAGATCGAGATTGTTCTCCAAAGCCAGCGCCACAGCGTCGTCCATCGACAGATAAATCTTGCCGTCGTGCAGCAGTTGATCAATGCGTGGCGCATTTTTCAGGTCCGGCTCGTGCACGTGACGTGGCTCGTAAGGTGCCAGCACGTTAGGAATGGGCTTAACGGATTTTGAATAATCCTGGGGAGTGTAATGTTCCAGCTTGGGCGCAGGCGTGGTCACTGCTCGCGGTGCGGGGGGAAGGGCTCCCGTATCCTTCGTTTGCGGGACGGAATTATTCTGGGTGTATCCGACGCTCCAGAAGGCGAGAACTAGAACAGCAGCGCAAGACATGCGGGCGATGACGGTCAAGCCTGGCATGGGCGAATTTCCTTTCATTTATCCCAAATTAATACGGAGCTTCTGAATCCGAATTGGATGCGAAAATGCGCGTCCCGGAAGCGAAAGGGACTTCTACAGGGTAGCTGTCTTTTTGGGAGAGAAGTGCGCCGGAGTGTAAAGATTTATCAAGAAGCAAACGGGCGGCATTTGAACTGACCGCCCGTTCCGGATCCGAAATTACTGTTGCGGTTGGGTTGCAGGCTGCGTCTCCTGCGGCATCACCGACGAAGTATCGCTGCTCGGCGCGATGAACGGAATCTTGGGATTGTGCGTGACCACTCCCTTTTCCGCATCATCCATCACGATTCCCGCATGCTCCAGCAGAAGGCCGGTGGCGCGATCAAGTTCGATCTCGGCCTTCTCGTATGCTGCTTGCGCAGAAACCAGATTGGATTCTGCGGTCGCGAGCAACGACTGATTCTGCAACACCAGGGTTGAAGTCGAAGCTCCCAGATTAAACTTCTTCTGTTCCGCTTCAAGTGATTGCTTGGCCAGTTCCACCGCAGCCTGCGAGGCTTGGACGGCAGCCCGGTTTTGCGTCACTGAAAACTGCGCATTGCGAACTTCGATGCGGATCTGGTTTTCGATTTGCTGCAAACGCATTTGCGCCTGACGAAATTCCAACTGCCCGCGAATCTGAAGAGCCTGCGCCTGGCGGTTGCGGATCGGAATATTGAGAGTGAAACCGACTCCCTTGTCCGGTGCAGTCGAGTTCACCAGTTGATTGAGAGAATTGGTGTAGCTATTTGAGCCGGTGACAGGAATATTGACCGTGTTCCCAAAGGCGGGATTCGGTCCCGCGCAGAATCCCGACTGCTGCTGTTGGGGGCTTTGATTCACGCACAGGTTGGCCGCGTTTTGCGAACCCGCCAATCCCGATCCGCCATAGTACGCGAAAAGATCCAGCGTCGGCAGCAAGGAGTTCTTTAGCGCTTTTTCACTGATCTCGCGGTTCTTCAGGTCGATCCGCGATTCGACCAGTTCGGCGCGGTGCTGGAGCGCCTGATTCACCAGGTCTTCAGTTGGAGAGATGGGTTCTTGCTGCGGCAGTGCCATGGTCGTGGTGGGGATCACCTCCGCGTTAGCAAGCTGCGGATCCTGCAAATTACGGCTTAGGGCGTTCTTCATCAGAAGCTGTTGCAGTTGTAGATTGGTCTGCGCCTGCACCAGGCTCTGCTGGTCGGATGCGACCGTGTTCTGCGCCCGGACCACTTCGATCGGAGCCAGGCTCCCGATCTGCACCTGCTTCTGATTGTCTGACAATGTCTTTTGTGCGAACGCCAGCGCTTCTTGCTGGACCCTCACGTTTTCATATGCGAACACCAGGTTCCAGTAGAGATTCTCGATCTGATCAACCGTGGTAATGATCTGAAGGCGAAAGGCCACATCCGTGATTTCGCGGTTGTTCTTGGTGATGCGGATTAAGCGGTCATTGGGCAGAAAGCCAAATCCCTGCAAAAGGTGCTGATTCAATTCGAACCTGAACGAGGGGGTAATAAGCGGGCTCAAACTGGTGAAGGTGCTATTCGAGGTCGTCCGCGAATTGCTAAAGCCAACCGACAAGTCGGTGCCACTCTGCAGCCCTTGCACGTACCGGAAGTTGTACGTGCCGGTATTCTGCTTGAGCACCGGCGCTCCGGAGAACGCGTTTGTGGAGAGACCGCTGAAGTGGTCCTCTTGCAATGTCGAACTCAGAATCGGATCGAAACTCGTGATCTGCGGGCCTATGCCCAGCGTTGTGCTTACCAATCGATTGGTCCCGCCACCGATTCCGCCGGCCGCCGCTGATGTGCCGCCCGGTCCCGACCCGACGGCTCCGCTCAATCCTCCCACTCCACCACCTGGAGTATTTTGCACAATGCCGGTGGGGACGCCGAAAAAGTTGTTTGCTCCACCTTTGGCGCGCAGCACTTCCGTATCGGCGATGCCCAGGTTGTAACGGGCGATGCCGATGTCGAGATTGTTTTCTAATGCCAACGCTACCGCGTCATCCATGGAAAGATAAATTTTGCCCTCGCGCATTAGCTGGTCAATTCGCGGCGTATTGGTCAGATCGGGTGCAGGTACGCTGCTGGGAGTGTAAGGGGCGATCACATTCGGGAACGCGCGATGCGGCTTGGTGTAATCCCTGACTTCGAATGCGTGGGCAGAAGACGGCGCGGGCGCTGTCGGCAGGCTCGCTTGCGCAGGCGGGTTCGACTGCGCCGGTGTCGCATCCTGCGCCCCCAATGTCGCCGGCAGGCCACCGACCAAGGCGAACGCCGTTATTTGTCGAAAAGCACACTTCAAAGAAGATAAAAACATGCCATGCTCTCCATTTATCTCATGTACTAAAGAGTGACCAAATTGCGTTGGCAATCGCCAAGACGCGCAATCCGGCGAAAATCATTCCTGATTCAAACCTGTATTACGGATGAACAGGCCTACGGGTTCCCCGAATCTGCGCGCAACGCAGAAAACGGCGAATAGTTATGCAAGAGAATCCAACAGTATAGCTGAGCGACTAACGCTGCCCGGAGCCGTAACAATGTAATCTTGGATGCAGGTTCATGCCGCAGGATTCGATTTCTCCATGCGCAATCTCAAACTGATTCTGGCCTACGACGGCAGCGAATTTTGCGGCTGGCAAGTCCAACCGGACGCACTCAGCGTGCAAGGCGCGCTAGCCTCTGCTATTGGACGCATAACCGGCGAAAAAGTACTCCCGCAAGGCTCCGGGCGCACGGATGCGGGTGTGCACGCGCTTGCACAAGTGGCAACATTTCAGACCGACTCCGTGATTCCTGCCGCAAATCTTGTGGTGGCTCTCAACGACATTCTGCCTGCCTCAATTCGGCTAACAGAGGCCAGCGAGGCGCCGGCAGATTTCCATGCACGCAAGTCAGCCAGGGCCAAGACCTATCGTTACAGGATGTATCGTGCGGCCATTTGCCCGCCGTTTTTGGCGCGATATGTGTGGCACTACCCCTATCCGCTGGATTTCGATGCCATGGCAGAAGCCGCCCCGCTCATAGAAGGCGAGCATGACTTCACATCCTTCGCGGCGGTTGATCAGGAAAAGGGTGCGCCAGTGATCTCAAACGTGCGCACGGTTTTTTCCTCCTCATGGCGACGCGACGGCGACGAATTCGCTTACGAAGTGTGCGGCAATGGGTTCCTTCATCATATGGTCCGAAATCTGGTGGGAACTTTTCTTCTGGTGGGAAAGAAAACTCTAAAACCCAGCGATATCGGCGCGATCCTCGAAGCCAGGAACCGAGCCGACGCGGGTGCGACTGCGCCGCCCAATGGATTGTATCTGCTGAGCGTGGAATACTGACTTACAGGCTGCGCCGGGGGTGGGTTTCAATCATTAAACCCACGATGATGATTCAATCTCGCACCTGCCCGGTACCGATGATCTGATATTTCGACGACGTTAGCTCGCGGAGCGCGAACGGTCCGCGGCAGTGCAGTTTTTGCGTGCTCACGCCCATCTCCGCCCCAAAGCCGAATTCTCCGCCATCGGTGAACCGTGTTGATGCGTTCCAGTAAACCGCAGCCGAGTCCACTAGCTGAAGAAATTTCTTTGCGTTGTTCTCGTCCGCGGTAACGATGGTTTCGGAATGTTTAGTTGAGTAATGATTGATGTGCTCGATCGCCTCGTCCACGTCCGAAACGATGCGAATCGCCATGCACAGGCGCAAATATTCCTCGCCCCAGTCCTGTTCAACAGCGGCAGCCACACCCGAGGCCAGTTTTATTGCCGCGTCGTCCCCGCGAAGCTCCACGCCCGCATCGGCCAATGCCCCCACGATTGCGGGTACGAATTTAGCCGCGATGGCGCGATGCACCAGCAATTTTTCGGCAGCATTACAGACTGACGGCCGCTGAGTCTTGGCATTGATCACAATGCGCGACGCCATCTCGAGATCAGCGGACTCATCGACAAAAATGTGACAGTTCCCGGCGCCGGTTTCAATCACTGGGACCAGAGCATTCTCGATCACATGCGAAATCAACGCCGGCCCTCCGCGCGGAATTACAACGTCCACCAGTCCGCGCGCGGTGATTAACTCCTGCACCGTTTCCCGCGTGCTCGAATCCAGCAACTCGATTGCACCGGGAGGCACGCCTGAAATGCCGGAGATGATCTCAGCCAGAACGCGATTGCTATGCGCCGCTTCCTTGCCCCCTCGCAGAACGACTGCATTGCCGGTCTTGAATGCCAGCACCGCCGCATCCACCGTAACGTTCGGCCGCGACTCGTAAACAATGCCGACAACACCGAGCGGTACGCGCACCTTTCGAATCAGCAGACCATTCGGCCGCGTCCATTCTTCGATGACTTCGTTCACCGGGTCAGGAAGGCCTGCAACCTCGCGGACAGAGGTCGCCATTTCTGAAATCCGACCATCATTCAGCAGCAGGCGATCGCGCATCGCTCCTGACATGTTCGCCAACGCCAGGTCTTGCTCGTTGGACGCAAGAATCTGGGTGGATCGTGCCTCAATCGCATCTGCCATTTGCAGCAGCAGTGAATTTTTCTGCTCAGTCGAAAACTGTGCCAGCGCACTCGCAGCCGTACGGGCGCGCTCAATTTTTTCCCGAGTAGTTGACGTCATGGCCGGAGAACTAACCATATTCAGTCTCGGCCTTTGCTCGGCGGGAAATGGGTGCCGATTTTTAGCGCCAGCGCTTTGGCTATAGCCTGCGGGTCACGCCCATTTGCGATCGCGACATTCACCCCAGCGTCGCTCGCAGTTTTCGCGGCCCGCAGCTTCGAACGCATTCCGCCGCGGCCCAGCTTGCCGTGTCCGTTACACAAGGCTTCCATCGCCGGCGTAAGTTTGCGGACCGTACGCACCAGGCGCGATTGCTTGCCGTTCGGAGCGTAGAAACCATCTACATCGGTTAAGAGAAGCAGCCAGTCCGCTTTCACCGCAGCAGCCAGCAGTGCGCTCAATTCGTCATTGTCGCCGAACGCCCCAACTAGTTCGCGCACAGAGACGCTGTCGTTTTCGTTTACCACGGGCACGACTCCCAGTCGCAGCAATTCGCCAAGAGTGTTCTGCAGGTTCTTGTAACGCACCGGCGAAGTGAAATCGTCACTCGAGAGCAGCAGTTGCGCAACGGTTTTCTTCCCGAAAAAAACCTGTTCGTAGGTGTGCATGAGCGCGCTCTGGCCAACTGCCGCGCACGCTTGCATCAGGGGCACGTTGCTGGGCCGCTCCTTTAGTCCGAGTTGCGCCATCCCCGAGGCAATGGCGCCCGAGCTGACGATGAGGAATTCGTCACGTCCCAGGTCGAATTGATCCACCAGGGAGCGCAGTTGCTTGGTGTCAATACGGCCCCCGGGCGCAATCAGGCTGGTTCCGATTTTTATCACCAGGCGCATGTGTACTCACTAATTTAGCAAGTTCAGGTCTTGTGGTGCACAGTTTGCCCCCGCAATGATGTAATAGAGCCATGCTGAAGATCGCGCCCACAGAACGATTTTCGTCGCGGGTCGAAACCTATGTGCGCTTTCGACCGTCGTATCCTCCGGGCGTGATTGACGTTCTGCGAGACGAATGCGGTTTGAGCCGTGAGTCAGTAATTGCAGATGTTGCGTCCGGGACCGGGCTGCTTACTCGATTGCTTCTCCAAAACGGCAACCGCGTTTTCGGCGTCGAGCCCAATCCGGACATGCGTCGCGCCGGAGAGGAATATCTCGCAGGATTCCCAAATTTCACCAGCGTCGCAGGCACTGCTGAATCAACCACCCTGCCGGATCACGCGGTGGACCTGATTACCTCCGCTCAGGCAGCCCACTGGTTCAAGCGTGAGGAAGCCTTGAAGGAATTCCAGCGAATCTTAAAGCCGTCTTGCTACCTGGCGTTGGTTTTCAACGATCGTCAGGTAAAAGGAAGTGTGTTCGCGGACGATTACGAAGAGCTGGTCGTTAAGTACGGCACCGATTACAGCGAAGTGCAGCGCCTTGGCCGCATTTTCGAGGGTGACGAGTTCTTCGCGCCCTTCAAATGCGAAAAGCGGACATTGCCCAATCATCAGGT
>Ga0134128_10002824_pt1 | contig 21343 bp, 14 predicted proteins | sample KB31754_FD_96462 | JGI IMG/M metagenome (GOLD analysis project Ga0134128, IMG submission 96462) | Terrestrial soil microbial communities with excess Nitrogen fertilizer from Kellogg Biological Station, Michigan, USA - KB3-175-4 | ecosystem: Environmental > Terrestrial > Soil > Unclassified ... | reverse complement strand
GTGGTGTCGATTTCTTCCGGGGCGCCAAAGCGGTCGGCTTCCGATGCTAACGTGCGATTTGGATTGTCCTCATCGCGACCCCGTCCGCCTCGGCGGCCGCGGCGCCGTCTGCGGCGGCGGTGACCGCCTTCGCCTTGTTGCTGACCGTTGCCTGAGACGGCAACAGCGGTTTGCCCTTCGGGCTGTTCGTCTTCGAGTGCCGGCATCATCGCGTCCGCATGGCCGTCCCCGCCGCCGGACCGCTCGTCGGATGCTTGCTGCTCCTGACTGAAACCTTCCGGCCGCGGACCGCGATCACGGTCGCGATTGCGGCCGCGTCCGCCACGCCGCCTGCGCCGCCGCCGTCCGCCGCCATCGCCCTCGCGCGACGGAGCCGTTTCGGCGGGCTCGCTGCTTCCCACTTCGGCGATCTCTTCCTCGGTTTCTTCGATGTCCTCGTCCGCCTCTTCGGGAGCGATCTCGTCGTCGGGCTCATCGGAGGGCACAAAGCCCGCCTCGATCGAAACCGCGTGGCTGCGGGGCCGGTCCTCGGGATCGCGCACGCGGGTGCGCTCAAGCTCGAAATGGCCCGCCATCAGGCCTTCCTTGGGCTCGAACGAAACGTCCATGCCATATTCGGCCTCGATGCGGGCAAGCTCGCGCCGCTTCTGGTTGAGCGCATAGATCGCCACGTCATTGGCCACCTTCACGGTGACGGCGCTGGCGCGATTTTTCTCGCCTTCCTCTTCGAGCGCGCGAAGCACCCGGAGCGCGGTGGATTCCACCGACCGCACGATGCCGGCGCCGCCGCAATGCGGGCAGACGATGGAGGAGGATGCGACCACGCCGGCGCGCAGGCGCTGGCGCGACATCTCCAGGAGCCCGAACTGGCTGATCTTGCCGATCTGGACCCGCGCGCGGTCGTTCTTCACCGCGTCGCGCAGGCGCCTTTCCACTTCGCGATCGTTGCGGCCGTCCTCCATGTCGATGAAGTCAATCACGATCAGGCCGGCCAGGTCGCGCAGGCGAAGCTGGCGGGCGACCTCGTCGGCCGCTTCCAGATTGGTCTTGCGCGCAGTTTCTTCAATCGAGTGTTCGCGGGTGGCACGGCCGGAATTGACGTCGATGGAGACCAGGGCCTCGGTCTGGTTGATCACGATGTAACCGCCCGATCGGAGCGTCACGGTGGGCGAGAACATCGCGTCCAACTGCTGCTCGGTGGAGGCGCTGGAACAGCGGTACCGTGTCCTTGTATTGATGGACATTGCGCGCCTGGCCGGGCATCAGCATGCGCATGAAGTCCTTGGCGTTGCGGTAGCCCGAATCGCCCTCGACCACCAGGTCCCTGACGTCCTTGTTGTAGAGATCGCGGATGGCCCGCTTGATCAGGTCGCCTTCCTCATAGACGCAGGCCGGCGCGTGGGAAGAGATGGTCTTTTCCCGGATCGTGTCCCATAGCCGCATGAGATATTCATAGTCGCGGCGGATCTCGAGCCGCGTGCGGTTCTCGCCGGCGGTGCGGATGATCAGGCCCATGCCGTCCGGCAGTTCCAGACCTTGCACCGCCGATTTCAGCCGCTTGCGGTCGCCTGCGTTGGTGATCTTGCGCGAAATGCCGCCGCCCCGGGGGGTGTTGGGCATCAGCACGCAATAACGGCCGGCCAGCGAAAGATAGGTGGTGAGCGCGGCACCCTTGTTGCCGCGTTCTTCCTTGACCACCTGGACCAGGATGATCTGGCGGCGCTTGATCACTTCCTGGATCTTGTAGTGCCGGCGTCGCATCCATCTCTGGGCCGGGCGCTGCATCTGCAACTTCTTCTCGCCGCCATCGGTGGTTTCATCCGTGTCGCCCTCGGCGCTCACCGGCAGGGTGGCGCCTTCATTTTCTTCGCTTGCTTCGGCAGCGCTGAGATCGGTTTCGGCCGCCTCCGGAACGGAGACAGGTTCGATCTCGCCTTCATTCTCCTCCGCCGCCTCCGCTTCGATCGCGTCCGGATCGTTGCCGTAGTCCGTCTGGGTTTCCCGGGAGGCTTCGGATTTGCTCAGAGGGACCTCGTCATCGTCGCCATGCGGTTCGGCCACGTCCTGATCGAGGCCTTCATGGTTGACGAAGACTTCGTCGCGCTCGTCTTCCGGATGGTCTTCTTGGGGGGGAGCGGATTCCTCCGGCTCGCTTTCCAGGATGGGGCCGATGCTGGCGGCGTCGAGCGGAATGACGGCGCCGTCGTCCTCGGCAGTTTCTTCCTCGGCGGCCTCTTCGGGTTCTTCTTCCTCTTCGCCTTCAGGCTTGCCGCCGATCTCGAAGCTTTCGATGTCGTCTTCCTGGCGCCGGCGCGCTTCTGCTTCCTGCTCGGCCAACAGCGCTTCGCGGTCGGCGATGGGGATCTGATAGTAATCGGGATGGATTTCCGAAAAGGCGAGGAAGCCTTGGCGGTTGCCGCCATATTCGACGAACGCCGCCTGGAGCGAAGGCTCCACGCGCGTCACCTTGGCGAGATAGATGTTGCCCTTGAGCGGCCGCTTGCTGGCCGCCTCGAAATCAAATTCCTCGACTTTGGAGCCGTCGAGAACCACCACGCGCGTTTCTTCCGGGTGGTTGGCGTCTATGAGCATGCGCTTGGACATGAAGTTCTCCGTGGCGCGCGCCTGCGTGGCCGTCGCGTGATGACGCGAAGGCGGGGGCGGCTGCGGGCCGTGCTGTTGGGGGCAAGCGCCCACCCAAACCCGGCGGCGGGGCCGCTGGGAGGATCGGATTGGGACGCGAATTGCCGGTCATGAATAACACTTAAAATTCCAGCCGCCGGGAGGCGGAAAGGCGCTGCAGTCTGCGTTGGCGGGCGGCCTTCACATCGTCTCAGGAAATATTTCTGGGGAGACGGCGGGGCATCCGGACCACCGCACCTTCCGGCAAGAGCCGGGGCGGAGCAGCATGGGAATCACTTGTAGGGGGCGGGGTGCTCCCCGGCAAGGGTTTGAGGCCCCAAGACGGACATAAAAGCCTTAACAAGATGGCAATGTTCTAGGACGGACTGGGTTTTATGATTCCAGCATTGAGAAAGAAACGCATCTATATCAGCAGCATAGCCGGAATTTTGGTTGTTTGTGGCCTGACCCTGGCCTGGGCACAGCCAAATGGCAGGCCGGACGATCCCATTAGCCGGATGTTGCGCCGGGAGCGGGCCGGAACGCCGCCGGGCGCCGGCCTTCCCTTGGGCCCGGCCAAGCCCAAGCCGCCGGAAGGCGCCGGTCCATCGCCCGGCACCAATGCCCAGGGCAGCCAACCTATCGTGCTGAGTGCGCGCATCGGCGAGCATGCCGACCGCACCCGGCTTGTGATCGAATTGTCGGACCCCCTGAATTTGCGCACCTTCACCCTTACCAATCCCGACCGGGTGGTGGTGGACATGCCCGAAGTGCAATGGCGCGTCGGTGCGCCACCGCGTCCCTCGGGCTACGGCTCGGTCAAATCCTATCGCTATGGCGTATTCCGCAAAGGCAATTCGCGCATGGTGATCGATCTCAGCCGGCCCGTAACGGTGTCGGACCCGCTGGTGCTCCCGCCCTCGAACGGTTTCGGTTATCGGGTGGTGATCGACCTCTTCCCCACCCAGCAGGGAAAATTCGCCGCCAATGCGGGCTGGCCTGCCGATCTCAAGGCGCGCGAGGCCGATGCCGAGCAATTGGCGGCGCTGGCCGCGGCGCCGGACACGCCGCATGTGAGCGGACACAAAGTGGTGGTGATCGATCCCGGCCATGGCGGCCTCGATTCCGGCACCAATGGCGTCAATGGCTTGATGGAAAAGGACCTGGTGCTGGCGGAAGGATTGAAGCTGGCGGCGGTGCTGAGAGGGCATGGCTATATCGTGCACATGACCCGCGACAGCGATGTGTTCATTCCCTTGCCGGAGCGGGTGGCGATCGCGCGCAAATTGAAGGCCGATCTGATGATCTCGCTTCATGCCGATTCCAATCCCGACCCGGGCGTGAGCGGGCTTTCGATCTATACCCTGAATGACGGCCGCTCGGACCGGGAAGCGGCGGCGCTGGCCAGGCGCGAGAACCAGTCCGATATCATCGCCGGCGTCGACTTGTCTCACGAGGACAGTCCGGTGGCGCCCATCCTGATCGATCTGGCCCAGCGCGACACCATCAATCGCTCGTCCCGTTTCGCCGAGACCGCGCTCGGCCAACTCCATGCGGTCACCGACATTCTGGCGACCAGTCCGCACCGCGCCGCCAGCCTGGCGGTCCTGGTGGCGCCCGACGTGCCCGCGGTTTTGATTGAACTGGGCTATCTCTCAAACGAGTCGGATGCGGCGCAAATGAACACGGGGGCGTGGCGGGAGAGGGTGGCCCAGGCGATCGCCCAGGCGGTGGACCGCAATTTTTCCGCCAATTCCGCGGGAACTTTGCCCTAACCCGCTTTAACCCTTACGCCTCTTTTCAACCCAAAAGGCGTACTATAGGACAACCCGTTCGAAACGGGCGGGAAGCGCGTTTAGTCCTGAGGATCCATGATCCGCCGTCTTCTTGTATATGCCGGCCTAGGTTGCGCCGCTCTTGCCGCATTGGGGGTGCTGGGAGGCGTCTTCTATCTCTATACGGTGACGCGCGATCTTCCCGGCGTCGCAGCGCTCAAGAATTACAGTCCTCCCGTCACCACCCGCGTCTATGCCGGCAACGGCACCGTGATCGGAGAATATGCCCGGGAATCGCGCATCTTCGTGCCGGCTGCCTTCATCCCCAAGCTGGTGAAGGAGGCTTTCACCAGCGCCGAGGACCGCAATTTCTACAATCACCCCGGCATCGATCCGTCCGGCATCCTGCGCGCTGCGGTCAAGGATGTGGGCCTGGTGCTGGAGGGGCGCCGCCCGCAAGGGGCATCCACCATCACCCAGCAGGTGGCCCGCAATTTCCTGCTCAATTCCGACGTCAAATTCAGCCGCAAGATCCGCGAAGCCATCCTCGCCATCCGCATCGACGCCACCTATCCCAAGGACAAGGTGCTGGAGCTCTATCTCAACGAAATCTATCTGGGCGAGCATAGTTACGGCGTCGCCGCCGCGGCGCTGAATTATTTCGGCAAATCGCTGGACGATCTGGACATCTCGGAAGTGGCGTTCCTGGCCGCGTTGCCCAAGGGACCCGCCAATTACGATCCCCGCTTCAACCACACCGCCGCGGTTGACCGCCGCAATTGGGTGATCGACCAGATGGCGGCCAACAATTACATCACCGATGCCCAGGCCACCGCCGCCAAGGCCGAGCCGCTCAACGCCCAGATGCGCGCCCTGGGCAGCCAGGCCGCCGACGTGGATTATTATGTCGAGGAAGTGCGCCGCCAGCTTTACGGCAAATATGGCGAGAAAGCGCTCTATGACGGCGGCCTCCAGGTGCGCGCCTCGCTCGACACGCGGCTGCAGAATTATGCGGTGAGCGCATTGCGCTCCGGGCTGGTGCGCTATGACCGCCGCCATGGCTGGCGTGGCGCCCGCAAAAAGATCGATATCGGCGGCGACTGGAAAGCCGCACTCACCAAGCTCAATTCCGATCCGGCAGAACAATCGGGCATCGAGACCTGGCGGCTGGCGGTGGCGCTGGGCGACACCGACAAGGCGATCCGCATCGGCTTTGCCGATGGCAGCACCGGTCTCATTCCCTATGAAGGCTATAAATGGGCCAAGCGGGAATTGAAGAATCAGACCTGGGGGCCGATCCCCACCGCGCCGGATCAAGTGGCAAAACCCGGCGATGTCTTATACGTCGAGCCCGAAGGCAAGCCCGGTCAATTCGGCCTGCGCCAGATTCCCGAAGTCAATGGCGCCATCGTGGCGATGGACCCGCACACCGGCCGCGTGCTGGCGCTGTCGGGTGGCTTCTCCTATGCCTCGTCGCAATTCGACCGCGCCATGCAGGCCGAGCGCCAGCCCGGTTCGTCTTTCAAGCCGTTCGTCTATGCCGCGGCGTTGGACAATGGTTATACGCCCGCCAGCAAGGTGCTGGATGCGCCTTTCGTGATGGATATGGGGCCCGGCCAGGGCCTGTGGCGTCCGGAGAATTTCGAGCATGAATTCCTGGGTGACACCACGCTCCGCCGCGGTCTGGAATTGTCGCGCAACGTGATGACGGTGCGCCTCGCCTACCAGATGGGAATGGACAAGGTGGTACCCTACGCCATCCGGTTCGGCCTTTACGACAAGATGGCCCCGCTTCTGTCCTATTCGCTGGGTGCGGATGAGACCACTTTGCTGAAGCTGGTCACCGGTTATTCGGAATTCGTCAATGGCGGCAAGAAAATCCAGGCGTCCCTGTTGGACCGGATCCAGGATCGCAACGGCAAGACAATCTGGCGGCATGACGACCGCAATTGCGACGGCTGCGACCAGGCGGACTGGCAAGGACAGCAGGAACCGCTTTTGGCCGATAACCGTCAGCAGATCATCGATCCGCGCACCGCTTACCAGATCGTCGCGATGCTGGAAGGTGTGGTCCAGCGCGGCACCGGCCAATCGGTCAAGGCGGTCGGTAAGCCGTTGGCCGGGAAGACCGGCACCTCGCAGGATTCGCAGAGCGTGTGGTTCATAGGTTTCTCGCCCGATCTGGCGGCGGGCGTCTATGTGGGCTTCGACAATCCCCGCACCCTGGGCCGCTACGTGAACGGCGAAGACGAACAGGGCGCCACCGTGGCCGCGCCCATCTTCCGCGATTTCATGAAGGGCGCGCTCGCGGATGCGCCGCCCACGCCGTTCCGCGTCGCCCCCGGCATCGAGGAAATCCCCATCGATTGGAAGAGCGGCGAACCGGTCCCTCCCGGCACCCCGGGCGCGATCACCGAAGCGTTCAAGGCCGGCACCGCGCCGGGTGAAGCGAACGCGCCTACGCTGGCGACGGTCACGGCCGGCGATATGGGAAGTCAGCCGGGCGCTCTGCAGCCCACGACGGCGGCCCAGCCTCAGCCGCCCGCGCGAACCGCGCCGGGTGTGATCAGCGAAGGCACGGGCGGGCTTTATTGAGATTATGGAGCACCGGCGCGGACATGGGGAAGCCGGTCTGACGCCCGGCCGCTCGGTCAAATCTTCCGCGATCGATCATGGCGCCGGTCTGCAGCAGGCAATGCGGCGTGCGCGCGCCTTGCTGATGGCGATTCAGCGCGATCTGCGCGACGCCGAGCCCAGCCAGATCATCCTCTGCGCCGCCATGGGCGGATTCATCGGCGTGGTGGTGGATCTCTTGCGCTAGGGCGTGACCTGGCTCCATGTCTATGATTTCGGCATCCCCGCCCATCGTTATCTCAGCGAGGGCATAGGCATTTCGCGGATCAGGCTGCTGTTCGTTCCCCTGATCGGGGGCCTGTTGCTGGGGCTGGCGGCCCGCGCGGTCCGGGCACGGCGCTTCAGCGAGATCGTGGACCCGATCGAAGCGAATGCCTTGCATGGCGGACGCATGTCGCTCAGGGATTCGATCTGGCTCACCTTTACCACTGTAATCTCCAATGCCGCGGGCGCATCACTGGGCATGGAGGCCGGCTATAGCCAGCTCGGTGCAGGCCTTTATTCTTCCGCGGGCCGCTGGTTCCGGCTGCGCCGCGCCGATCTGCGCGTCTTTGTCACCGCGGGCGCAGGCGCGGCCATTGCCGCTGCCTTCAACGCGCCTTTGGCGGGCGCCTTCTATGGCTATGAACTGATCCTGGGCAGCTATACCACGCGGGCGCTGGCGCCCGTGGTGGTGGCGGCAGTGTGCGCCGCGCTGACCCAGCGCGGCATGTCGCACATGCAAGCGCTGTTCGAAGTCGGCGGCAGCTTCAATGTCCCGTCCGAAAGTTATTTCCTGTTTGCGCTCTTGGGGTTGGTGGCCGCCGGCGTCTCGGTGGCGACGATGCAGGCCGTCACCTGGACCGAGCGGGGCCTCAGGGCCTCCAAAGTCCCGGACTGGACGCGGCCGGCAATCGGCGGCGTTGTACTATCCGCTCTGGCGCTGTTCGCGCCGCAAGTCCTGGGCAGCGGCCATGGCGCGGTGCAGTTTCATTTCGACCTGCGCTCGACGCTCCCGGCGCTGGCTTTCCTGCTGGTGATGAAATTGCTTGCTTCCGCGGTTTCGGTGGGCTCGGGCTTCCGTGGCGGATTGTTCTCCTCGTCGCTGTTCCTGGGCACGTTGCTGGGCGCCTTGTTCGCGCAAACCGCGGCCTATTTCTCGCCCGCACTGGCATCCGAGCATAACGTCTTCATGCTGGCCGGCATGGGCGCGGTGGCCGCCGGCATCATCGGTGCGCCGCTCACCATGGTTTTCCTGGTGCTGGAAGCGACCGGCGATTTCCAGGTTGCCATCGCGGTGGTGATCGCGGTGACCATTTCCTCCACCATCGTACGCGTGCTGTTCGGCTATTCCTTCGCCACCTGGCGCTTCCATCAGCGCGGCCTCTCGATCCGCGGCGCGCATGACGTGGGCTGGATCAGCGACATGAATGTCGGGCGGCTCATGCGCAGCGACGCCAAGACCGTTCCGGAAAATCTCGGTCTCAAGGCGCTGCGCGCCGCCTATCCGGCGGGAAGCACCAAGCGGCTCTATGTCGTCGAGGGGTCCGGCCATTATATCGGCACCATCGACACCGCCGACCTGCACGATTCCGAGATCGACGACGCGCTGGATGGCGCGGTGGCGGGCGATCTGGCCGAAGCGCCGGAACAGTTCCTGCTGCCCAGCGAGAATATCAGGAGCGCGCTGGCGCGTTTCGACACGCTGCAGGTCGAAACCTTGCCGGTGCTGCTTTCCCGGAGCCAACCGACGGTCGTGGGCTACATGACCGAGGCCTATGCGCTCAAGCGCTATTCAGCCGAGCTGGAGCGGATGCGCAGCGCCGAGTTGGGCCAGCGCGATCTCTTCTCGATCGGCCCCTTGCCCTCGAGCAAGACGCCCGTGCCTTGATCTTTTGACCCCGGAGTGCGTCGCGCGTGCTCACGTGCTAGGCGCACGCCGCGCGCCACTCCTGCTCCGGTGCCAAAATCTCGGCGGCAATCAGCCATTTTACCTTTACGGGGGGGGGCGGTGCGCCTTATATCCGCTTTCCCATGCGCCCGGAAATCCAACGCAGCGTCGAAGACATCGAGCAGGCCCTCGCCCTGCTGAGGAGGCATCTTTGACTGGGACCAAGCGCTCCGCCGCCTGGACGAGTTGAACGCCCGCGCCGAGGACCCAAATCTGTGGAACGATCCCTCGACCGCGCAGCAATTGATGCGCGAGCGTCAAAAGCTGGACGGCGCGATTTCGTCCGTCCGACAAATGGAAAATGAACTGGCCGACGCCACAGGCCTGATCGGGATGGCCGAAGCCGAGAACGATGCCGCGATGGTGGCGGATGCCGAGAATGCCGTCCTGGCGCTGCAGAAGCGCGCCGAGCAGCTCAGGCTCCAATCCATGCTCTCGGGCGAGGCCGACGGCAACGACACCTATCTGGAGATTCATGCCGGCGCCGGCGGCACCGAAAGCCAGGACTGGGCGGCCATGCTGTTGCGCATGTACATGCGCTGGGCCGAGAGCCACGGCTACAAGCTGCAGCTGATCGAGGAAAGCGAAGGCGAGGCGGCCGGCATCAAATCGGCCACGCTCCTGGTCAAGGGCGAAAATGCCTATGGCTGGCTCAAGACCGAGGCGGGCGTGCACCGGCTGGTGCGAATCTCGCCCTTCGATTCCAATGCGCGGCGGCACACATCGTTTTCCAGCGTCACGGTCTATCCGGTGATCGACCAGTCGATCGAGATCGATATTCCCGAAAAGGATGTGCGCATCGACGTCTATCGCGCCAGCGGAGCCGGCGGCCAGCATGTCAACAAGACCGAAAGCGCGGTGCGCATCACCCATCTGCCTACCGGCATCGCCGTTGCCAGCCAGTCGGAGCGCAGCCAGCATCAGAACCGCGCCTTCTGCTGGGAAATGCTGCGCTCACGCCTCTACGAGATCGAGCTGGAAAAGAAGAAGGCCGAGACCGGCGCCTTTGTCGGCGAGAAATCCGACATCGGCTGGGGCCACCAGATCCGCTCCTATGTGCTTCAGCCCTATCAGCTGGTGAAGGATCTACGCACCGGCGTGGAAAGCCGTACGCCTCAGGACGTGCTGGACGGCGATCTCGATCCCTTCATGGCCGCCGCGCTGGCGCAAGAGGTTGGCGGCAAACCGCGTGAAACAGTCGAGGATCTCGCCTAAGTCTGCCTTGCGCTCGAGTATTTCCGCATCCCAGGCGCAGGGACGGAAGAGCTAGGGCGAATATCGATGGCCTTTAATTGGAATCTGCGGGACGAGCGCCGCGTCAGCGGATCGCGCGGGCCTGCATTAAGTCGCCTGCAGGGGCGTCAAGCCCGCCAAGCCGGGTTGCGCGCCGAGGCTCTGGGACGGCTGGATCTTTCTCACTTCGTCGCCCAAGGGATTGTCGGAATGCCGGCAATTGCCTTCGAAGAAGGCGCCCGCTTCCACCGCGAAGGCTTCGTGCAGGATGTCGCCTTCGACATGGCTGGTGGCCGACAGCAGAACTTTGCGGGCGCGGACGCGGCCAATCACCTTGCCCCGGATCGTCACGTCCTCGGCCCAGATCTCGCCGTGAATCTCGGCGCGCTCGCCGACCACCAGGCCCTGGCTTCGCACATCGCCTTCGACGATGCCGTCGATCTGCATGTCGCCTGTCGAATTGAGCGTGCCCGTCACCGTGAGATCGGCGCTGATGATGGACGGCACCGTGCCGGAGCGGCCTGTCCGCTTGGGCTGAGGACTGGCGATGGGGGCCGCACCCATGCTGGCAGGCGGGGGAACGGGGTCTTTGCTTTTGCTAGAGAACATGACGGCCTGCCTCTATGAAGTTGCGAGGGTTACGCACCACGTCATCATACCAGACTTCGTAGTGGACGTGGGGGCCGGTACTGCGCCCGGTGGACCCCACGCGTCCGATCGCGGCACCTTTTTCGACCCTCATGCCCACTTTCACGGTAATCCTGGAAAGATGACCGTAACGTGTATGAAGCCCCATACCGTGGTCGATTTCCACCATGTTGCCGTAACCGCCTCTGGTTCCGGCGAAAATGACGGTCCCGGCGGCGGTGGAGCGGACCGCGGTGCCCCAGGGGCCGGCGAAATCCATGCCCGAGTGGAAGGCATAGTGGCCGGTGAAGGGATCTATCCGGGGGCCGAAGCCGCTCGAGAGGTCGAAATCCGTGCTGTTGACGGGCAGCGACAGCGGGATATGGCGCATCTCCTGGGAGAGGCCGTCCAGTTGGTTCAGGATGGCGCTGGCCTGAAGAAAGGCGGAATTGAAGGGTTGATCGTTCAATCCGTCCACCTCGACCCGGTCGAGGGGGATTTCCGGACCGCCCACGCCTTCGTTGGCCTCGAGGTCCCGCTCGAATTTGGCGGGATTGATGCCGGTCCGTTTGACGATACCCCGCAAGCCGGCGACATCGCCGATCAAGGCATCGCGGGTCTTATCCATCAACAGCGTTTCGCTGTTTCCCATTTTGGCCACGCGCGTGGTTTCCTCGGCCAAATGGCGCAATCCAGGATGGTCGGCATAGGCTTCGGCGGATGCGCTGGAGTTTTGCGCCGGGGAATCGAAAATGGCGGCCGCCATCCGCTGCAATCTGGCGAAAGTCCGGCCCAGCAGGCCGGCATGTTCCGGCTTGGCGATGCGGGGCTGGGGCTGAACCGGCTCCGGCATCACCGTAAGCGTGCCGCCGGAAGCCGCATCGCTGTCGAAATTGTCCTGGGCGCCCTCTGGAACTGTGGCTGCAACGGAGGGCGCGAAAGCTTCGTCCATGCTGGCGCCATCCATGCTGGCACCGGACAATTTCTCGGCCGGCAAAGTCACCGCGGCACGATCCGCCCCCGCCGCGGCTTCCATCTGCGTCTTGCGATTGAGGAAATTGGCGATGGCGTTCTGCTTGGTTGCCAGCGTGTCGGCGGTGGCCTTGAATTTGTCCTCGGCATGCACCAGCGCGCCATTCAGTTCGTCGTAGGAGATTTGCAGATTCGTCAGCCGTGTTTCGTAGGCGGCCTGCATCTCCTGATAGCGGTGGTCCTTGGCCGTGATGATGCGGTCCTTGAAGATCACATTGACGGTGGCGAACGCCACCCAGCCCAGCAGGATCAGGCTCAGGCCCGCCAAGGTCGCCTGCAGGGTCGGGCCGAAGGTGAAGAACTGCACCCGTCCATCGCTGCGGATATAGATCTGCCGTTCCGGGAAGGTCTCATGGATCCAGGTCCAGACCCGCTCGATCGTGGCGGTCATTTTGGAATTGGACCCACTGACAAAGCTTGCCGCTGAATTCTCGCTGCCCAGGCCGCGCTGCCAGAAAAAGGAATGCGATTTCGGGCGCGGCCCGAACCGCTTGAGAATATTTTCCGGCAGCTTCACAGGGTTTTCGCCGCGGCGAGCACGGCCTCCACATGTCCGGGGACTTTGACCTTGTGCCACACTTCGGCGATCACGCCCTTGGAGTCCACCAGGAAGGTGGCGCGCTCCATGCCCATATATTTGCGCCCATACATGCTTTTCTGGACCCAGACGCCGAAGGCGGCGGCGGTCTTAATATCGGGGTCGGAGCCTAATGCCAGTTTAAGCTTGTGCTTCTTTTTGAATTTCTCGTGGGATTCCAGGCTGTCCTTGGACACGCCGATCACGGTCACGCCCAATTTCTCGAATTTCCCCAGTGCGGCCGAGAAATCGATTGCTTCCTTGGTGCAGCCCGACGTGTCGTCCTTCGGATAGAAATAGATCACGAAGGGGTGGCCTTTGAGACTGGCGCGCGAAACGCTGGTCCCATCGCCTGTCGCCAATTTGAAATCGGGGGCTTTATCGCCCGCCGACAACTCCCCTGCCGCCGCCATTACCGCCACCAGCCCATGTCCTTGAGCCTTAACTGATGGAGGAGGAAAAGGCGAGGGCAAAGCCGCAAAAGGCTTTACAAGATGCTGGGTTATCTGCCCTTTTTAGGCCCAATAGATGCGATAATGGTTTGGGTTTCCCTTTTTCCGGACCGCACTTTTGAGATTGCCTTTCATAAAAATGATCAAGGCTCATCATGTCAGTCACGCGGCCCTGGCCCTGGGCACGGTGACGGCGGCTGTGCTTTTCTTTGCCACCGGCGCGATCATCCGCTTGTTGTTGGGTCCGGTTTCGCTGGGACCCTTTGCGGGAACTCTGGAAGGCGCCGTCCAGCAGGCCTTGCCCGGCATCACCCTCAAATACGACCAGGCCGCCATCGAATGGACCCGTGACGAGGGCAGGGTGAATCTGGTGGTGCTGGGCGCGAAGGTCTTCGACCGCGCCGGCGCGGTGGTCGCCGAGGCGCCCAAGGCCGACATCGATCTTGCCGCCCGCTCCTTTCTCACCGGTCACGTCCGGGTCCAGCGCATCACCTTGGTGGGCGTGGAACTGGGTTTGGTGCACATGAAAGATGGCGGCGTGCGGCTTGGGGCGGAAGGCGACAAAAATGCGAACGATGTGCTGGCCCGCCTCAATGACGTGATCGAAGCCAAGGGCTCCGCCACTTCGAGCCTCAAAAGTTTCGCCGTGCGCAACGCCAAGCTGACGCTGTTCGACGAAGTGACCGGCCTCCATGTCGTGGCGCCCAAAGCCAGCCTGGTGATGTCGGCCAAGCGCGACGCCATCGGGCTTCAATTCAATTCCGATGTGGTGATGTCGGGACGCTCCGCCCATGTGAAGGCCGATATGACGCTGCCGCCCGACAAAGGACCGATCGAGGGCGATGCGCTGATCACGGGCCTGGATCTGCGCGCGCTGGCGGCCAATGCGGAGATGTTCAAGCCGCTCGCCAAGCTTGCGCTCTCGGTCAATATGGCGGCGCACTACAATGTGGCGCCGGGTGCCCATCTCACATCGGCTTCCTTTGATGTCACAGCCGCAGGTGAACTGCCGCTGAGCGCGCTCAAAAGCAAAGAAGTGCATGTTCGCCAACTGCGCCTGACGGGGGATTACGACGGGGTGAAAAACCATCTCGCCCTCAGTCAGGCCGATCTGGAGGCGACCGAGGGCGTGGTCCGCCTCAGGGGCGCGGCGGATTTCCATTATGACCAGGGCACGCTCGCCAGTATCAGCGGCGGCATCGCCGCCTCACACCTGGCGCTGGACATGCCGGGCATTTTTGCCCAGCCGGTATCGTTCCAATCCCTTGAGGCGGATGGCAGCTACCAGATCGCCGGACAGCATTTCACCATCGCGCGCGCCAGTTTAACCGCCCCCGGCCTGGCGCTCTCCGGCTCGGGCAGCATTACCCTGGGCGAAAAAGGCCAGACCCCCGGCATCGCCATGAGTGGAAAGCTCGCGCCGCTGCCGGTCAAGACATTGATGCATTATTGGCCATTGCCGATCGCGGAAGGCACGCGCTCCTGGATCCATGACAATATCTTCCAGGGAACGCTGGGCCCCTTTGTCTTCCAAACCAATTTCGCGCCGGGCGTACTCGATCAGGACGTAACCCCCGATGAGGACCTCAAACTGACTTTCGCAATGAGCGGAGTGGAAGGAAATTATCTCACCGGTCTGACCCACATCACCGGCGTCTCGGGCAATGCCACGCTTCTGGGCGACACATTCACCGCCGATTTCAATGGCGGACATGTCGGCAATCTGACCGTGCGCGACGGGCACGCCTTGATACCCGCCATTCATGCCCACGGCACCGCGGGCCAATTCACCGCCCATGTTGACGGCCAGATGCCCGACATCATGACTTTGATCGACATGAAGCCGCTGGGTTACGCCACGCGCTTCGGTATCGATCCCAAACAGACCCACGGCATCGCCTCGACTGATCTCTCCTTCACCGTTCCCATGCTGGAAGATCTTCCGGTGGACGCGGTGGGAATTTCCGTCAAGGCACAAGTGAGCGATTTTGGCGTGATGCTGGGGCATCTCAAGCTTACCAACGGCGCGGTCATTTTCGATATCGACAACGATCATCTTCATCAGACCGGCGCAGTCACCATCGCGGATTCGCGCTTCCTCACCGACTGGGTGGAGGATTTCAAGACCAGCGATCCCGTCACCACCCGCATCAACGCCAAGGGCATCATGACCGAAGCGGTGCGCCAGGCACTGGGCATCGGCGTGCAGAATGTGCTGACCGGTCCGGTGATGGCCAATGCCGATCTGCAAGGGCATCGCGGCCAGCTCACCACCGCCGATGTCACCATGGATCTCAGCAACGCCGCGCTCACCATTCCCATTCTGCATCTGGGAAAGCCGCCCGGCCTCACCGCCAGCGGGCGTGTTTCCGTCAATTTTGCCGCGGGCGATATTCTTCATGACGAAATCATCCGCGTTACCGGGCCCAATGTCAGCGCCACCGGCACCGCCAGTTTCGACCGCAACGGCTCGCTGTCGGTGCTGAATTTCACCTCGGTGAAGATGGGCCCGCAGAACGACCTCTCCGTCACTTTGACGCGCACAGCGGCAGGCAACGATTACGTCCTGCGCGGCCATTCGCTGGATGGCTCTCTGATCGGGCGTGATGTGGGCGAAAGCGGCCCAATAACGAATAGAGGGGCCGCCAATGGCGGCCCCCATGACGATACCCCGGTGGGACCGTTTCACATTGACGCCAGGCTGGACCGATTGGCCATGCGCGATGGCGTGGCGATCGCGCCGTTCAATCTCGATCTGACCGGGGTGGGCGACAAACCGTCGGCGCTGACTTTCTCAGGCGGGCTGAGCAAGACGGCGGGCATTACCGGAACGATCGAAACCACGGCAACCGGGCGCAAGCTTACGCTGCAAGCCGGGGAGGCGGGACAGTTGATCCAGGGCCTGTTCGCTTTCGAAAGCATCAAAGGCGGCAATCTCAAGCTGGTGGCGAATCTGCCCGGCCGTGCCACCGATCTTGATCCCGCGCCCGGAAACACGCCCGACTACCAGGGCACCTTGGACATCGACAATTTCCAGGTAATGAACCAGCCGCTGCTGGCACGGCTTTTTTCGGCCGGGTCCTTTACCGGCCTGGGCGATCTGATGGGCGGCGGCGGCATCTCGCTCGAGAAGATGACCGTTCCCTTCAGCTCCAAGAACAATGTGATCAGCATCCATGGCGCCATCGCGCGGGGCCGCGCCATCGGCGCCAGCGCCGATGGCTATGTCGATCGGCCCAAGAACCAGGTGGCGCTCAAGGGATCGCTGATCCCGGCCTATGGTCTCAATTCGCTGTTGGGCAACATTCCCGTGCTGGGGGATGTGCTGACGTCGAAAAAAGGTGAGGGCATTTTCGCGGCAACCTATTCCGCCACTGGCAACGCCGATGAGCCGAAGATCGACGTCAATCCGCTTTCGGTGGTTTTGCCGGGCGTGCTGCGGCAGATTTTTCAGGGCCATATCCCCACCGCCAGCAACGCGCCATCGAATCAGACCAACGCCGCCAATTCCTCTGCACAGAGCAAGCCGAACTAAGGCTGCTTCACCACAAATATTTTCTTGCCGCTGGAGATTTTTAGTATGCCGTCGCTGTTGAGTGCCGTTGAATCGATCGTCAGGCGCGGATCGCTCACCGTCGCGTCGTTCAGTCTGAGGCCATTGTTGGCGATCAGCCTGCGCGCTTCGGAATTCGAACTCGCCAATCCTATGCGGACCGCAATATTGAGAATGCCCTCTGGTAATTCAATATGGAACGTCGGCAGGCCTTCTGCTCGCGCTCCTTCCTCGAAGGCGCGTCGCGCCGTATCGGCGGCGCGGTCCGCCGCCTCGCGGCCATGCAGGATGGCGGTGGCTTCCGTCGCCAGGACCTTCTTGGCGTCGTTCAACTCCGCGCCTTGAAGTTTTTCCAGGCGGGTGATCTCGCCTTCGGGCAGGTCGGTGAAAAGGCCCAGGAACCGGCCCACATCGCCGTCCTCGGTGTTGCGCCAGAATTGCCAATAGTCATAAGCCCTGCCGGAAAGCCAGACCGCGCCGGCCGCGGTCTTGCCCATCTTGGCGCCCGACGCGGTGGTGATCAGCGGCGTGGTGAGGGCGAAAAGCTGCGCATTCTCCATGCGGCGGCCCAGTTCGATGCCGGAGACGATATTGCCCCATTGATCCGAACCTGAGGACTGCAACCGGCAGCCGTAGCGCTTGTACAACTCCACAAAGTCGTAGGCCTGCATGATGGAGTAATTGAATTCCAGGAACGACAAAGGCTGTTCGCGCTCCAGCCGCAGTTTGACGCTGTCTCTGGTGAGCATCTGGTTGACCGAAAAGTGCCGCCCCACTTCGCGGAGAAAGGGGATGTATTCGAGCTTGTCCAGCCATTCCGCGTTGTCCGCCATCAGGGCATCGGAAGGGCCGTCGCCGAATTTGAGCAGGTGCCGGATGCTGGTGAGGATGCTTTGCTTGTTGGCTTCGATCTGGGCTGTGCTCAAAAGCTGGCGGGTCTCGTCCTTGCCAGAGGGGTCGCCCACCTTGGTGGTGCCGCCGCCCATCAGCAGGATGGGCTTGTGGCCGGCCTGCTGAAGCCGGCGCAAAGTCATCAACTGGATCATGTGGCCGATATGCAGGCTGTCGGCGGTGCAGTCGAAGCCGATATAGGCGGTGACGCGCTCGCGATCGAACAGATTGTCTAACTCCTCCCAAGGCTCCGAGCAGGCGTAGAAAGCGCCTCGCGAAACGAAAGTTCGCAAGAATTCGGACCGGAAAGACGGCGCAGCATGCATGGGTGTTCCTCGTGCTTCGACAAGGTCGGAATGAGACGCTATTAAGGAGACATCCCCTGCCGTTGTCGAAAGAGGATTGAGATACCATAGATGGCGGAAATTTCGAAAGTCATCGGCCTGATGAGCGGCACCTCGCTCGATGGCGTGGATGCCGCCCTGATCGAGACCGATGGCGAAGAGATGGTGCACCCGCGGGCCGGGCTCACCATTCCCTATGACGGCGAAACCAGAGCGCTTTTGCGGGCGGCGTTGCAAGAGGCGCGGGATGTGGCGGAAGGCGCGCCGGTGCCTTATGCGATCCGCGACGCCGAGCGGCTTTTGACGCACGCCCATGCCGAGGCGGTGAAGGCGCTGTTGAAGAAGGCTGGCCTGACCGCGGACCAGGTTTCCCTGCTGGGATTTCACGGCCAGACCATCCTGCATCGGCCCGCCCAACATTGGACCTGGCAGATCGGTGACGGCGCGCTGCTGGCCCGGTTGACCGGCATCGATGTGGTCAATGATTTCCGCAGCGCCGACGTGAAAGCAGGCGGCCAGGGCGCGCCCCTGATGCCGCTTTACCATGCCGCTATGGCGAAAAAGCTGGGGCTGGCCCTACCCCTGGTGATCGTGAATATCGGCGGCGTGTCCAATGTCACTTATATAAGCGATGACACAATCCTGGCGTTCGACACGGGGCCGGGCAATGCGCCCATAGACGACTGGACGCTCCAGCATCATGGCAAACCCGTGGACGAGAATGGTGCCTTCGCCCGCACCGGCGAAATCGACAATGCCGCGTTGGATAAGATGCTGGCCCATCCCTTCTTCGCCCGCGTTCCGCCCAAATCACTCGACCGGCTGGATTTCGGCATGGAGGCGGTGGCGGGACTTTCACCGGAGGATGGCGCCGCCACCTTGACGGCCTTCACCGCCGCCGCGCTGGCCAAGGCGCGGGAGCATTTCCCCGAACCCGCGTCGCTCTGGGCGGTGAGCGGGGGCGGACGGCATAACGCTTTCCTGATGGATCAATTGCGGGCGCGGGTGAACGCGCCGGTGATTTCCGCGGAAAAGGCGGGCTGGGACGGCGATTCCATGGAAGCGGAAGGCTTCGCCTATCTGGCGATGCGCGCGAAGAAAGGTTTGCCGCTGTCGCTGCCAACAACGACCGGTGTCAAAGAACCGATGATCGGCGGGAAGTTTCACAGGAAGTCCTGATGCATCGGGATGGGCCGCCACAATGTCATGGCCGACCCCCGGGTCCGCGCGGATCGCGCGGCCCAAGGGTAAACTCCGTGTCGGCCATCCAGATGACATCTGCTCGATTTTGGATAATTCAACTGGGCCACCCGCATTCGCGGGTGGCTGCGGGAAGGCCTAACGGCCTTCCCTTGGCTTGCTCATCATGTTGGAGACATATTCCTTTACCGTCTCCACCACGTCCGCTTCATGTTTGTCGAAGAAGTGGTTGGCGCCTTCGATCTTCTCATAAGTGATCTTGATGCCCTTTTGGGCGGTGAGGCGGTCCACCAGCTTCTGCACATCGGCTTCCGGCACCACATTGTCCTTGGTGCCATGCACGATCAGGCCCGAGGCCGGGCACGGCGCCAGGAAGGCGAAGTCGTACATGCTGGCCGGCGGGGCGATGGAGACGAAGCCGGTGATCTCCGGTCGCCGCATCAGGAGCTGCATGCCGATCCAGGCGCCGAAGGAGATGCCGCAGACCCAGACATGCGACGGATTGGGATAAAGCGTGTTCATCCAATCCAGCACGGCGGCGGCGTCGGACAATTCGCCCGAGCCATTGTCGAAGGTGCCCTGGCTTCTGCCCACGCCGCGGAAATTGAAGCGCACCGTGGTGCAGCCTAGCCCGTGGAACATGTGAAACAGGTCATAGACCAAAGGATTGTTCATGGTCCCCCCGAACTGGGGATGCGGGTGCAGCACCAGCGCCATGGGGGCACCTGGGGCCTTCTGGCGCTGATAACGTGCTTCGATTCGCCCGGCCGAACCGGGAAGAATGATGTCAGGCACGATGCCTCCGCGCCGGGCGGACCTGCAACTTTGTCATAGCGGAGAACTCGGATTTAGGATCGCCGAAATCATTAGAAATCTGTTCATTTTCAATGGTTTGGCAAAGTAACTGGCAAGAATGGCCAAATACTTGACCGCGGTGGTAGGGAAATCTATACCCTGGGGCTGGATTCTAAGGCTCTTTTCCAGAGTGGGCCGCGCTTCTTACACCAACGAAGCCGCCCATACCTAGAAAAAACGCCGCTATTTGAAGGAGATCGGGCATGAGGCTGAGCACCAAGGGACGCTATGCGGTGATGGCGATGGCCGATCTGGCGGGTCACTCTGTAGCCGGTCCCGAACCGCACGAACCATCCAAGCCCGTGGCCCTGGCCGACATTGCCGAGCGGCAGGATATTTCACTCTCCTATCTGGAGCAGCTTTTCGCCAAGCTTAGGCGCGGCGGGCTGGTCACCAGCGTGCGCGGCCCCGGCGGCGGCTACCGCCTGGCGCGGCCTTCGGGCGAGCTTCGTATCGCTGACATTATCGTCGCGGTGGACGAGCCGATCGCCGCTACCCGCTGCAGCCCCAATGGCTCCAAGGGTTGCACCAAGACGGGCGCGCGCTGCGTCACTCACGATCTGTGGGAAGAGTTGGGCCAGCAGATTCATGTGTTCCTCTCCTCGGTCTCACTGGCCGATGTGGTGGAGCGGCGGGTGCTGGGGGGCTCGCGGCCCTGCAATGATTTCGACGGGAGCAGCGTTGGCGGGGACGGGGCGGCAGCGGATTTCGAAGCGGCCTAGGTCTGATCATGCCCTATTGCGATCACAATGCGACGGCGCCGCTCAGGCCCCAAGCCCGCGAGGCGGTGGAGCGCGCTTTGTCGCTCACCGGCAATCCGTCGTCGGTCCACGCCGGTGGCCGGGCCGCGCGCGCGATGGTCGAAGAGGCGCGCGAAGCCGTGGCGCGTTTGGCCCAAGCGAAATCCGAAGCCGTAATCTTCACCAGCGGCGCCACCGAGGCCAATGCGCTGGCGCTGTGGGGCGCGGTGGAAGCGGCGGCGGATGTCGGCAAACCCATCACGCGTCTTTTGATTTCGGCCATCGAGCACAAATCCCTGCTTAAGACCGCTGAAGCGATTGGCGAGCGCGGGCATATCGGTTTGGACATCGTGCCGGTGACGGCAGACGGCGTCGTGGACATCGAAGCCCTGGCCAGGTTATTGCCGGGCGAAGGCCGCGCCTTGGTCGCGGTGATGGCGGCCAATAACGAGACCGGCGTGGTGCAGCCCATCGCCGAGGTCTCGCGTCTGTGCCGCGAAGCCGGCGCGCTGCTATTGGTGGACGCGGTGACTGCCGCCGGGAAAATCGCAATCGATGCCGGGCTTTGCGGCTATCTGACCCTTTCCGGCCACAAGCTGGGCGCGCCGCAAGGGGTGGGCGCGCTGATCGTTGGCGATAGCGCGCCGCTGGCGCCGCAACTGGTGGGCGGTGGCCAACAGAAAGGCCTGCGCGCGGGCACGGAAAATCTGTCCGGCATTGCCGGCTTCGGCGCGGCGGCAAAAGTTGCTCTCTCGAACGACGACGAGCGCAACCGCCTTGCCGTCTTGCGTGACCATTTCGAGCGTGTGCTGAAAGAAAGTTTGGCGCAGGCCGTGATCATCGGTGCGAACGCGCTCCGACTTCCCAACACTTCCAAT
>Ga0134128_10002823_pt1 | contig 21344 bp, 18 predicted proteins | sample KB31754_FD_96462 | JGI IMG/M metagenome (GOLD analysis project Ga0134128, IMG submission 96462) | Terrestrial soil microbial communities with excess Nitrogen fertilizer from Kellogg Biological Station, Michigan, USA - KB3-175-4 | ecosystem: Environmental > Terrestrial > Soil > Unclassified ... | reverse complement strand
GTCAAACAACGATCTGGAGCGCTCAGTCACCGACGAGCTCTACTGGGATCCCAAGGTGGACAACGCTGCAATCGCGGTCTCGGCAGATGAGGGCGTGGTGACGCTGCGCGGAACGGTCGGCAGCTTCCGGCAGAAGCGCGAGGCCACGCAGGACGCCGAGCGCGTGTTCGGCGTCGAGAGCGTCAAGAACGACCTCCAGGTTCGAATCATGAACCAGGATCGCCGCGACGATGCTGAACTGCGCGGCGACGTGCTGCAGGCCCTGATGCTGGACAGCATCGTGCCGTCGACGATCGATGCCAAGGTCGACGACGGCATGGTCACGCTCACCGGAACCGCCAACTGGCAGTTCGAGCGCGACGAGGCGGAGTTCGTGGCCGCGAATGTCCTCGGCGTCGTTTCGGTCGACGATGAAATCGACCTCGTTCCGCCGTCACCGACCGCGGGCGACGTCCAGCACTCGATCAAGAAGGCGATGGAGCGCAATGCGAAGCTCGACGCCGACAGCGTCTCCGTCGACAGCTCGAACGGGACGATCACGCTCGATGGAACCGTGAGCTCGTGGGCCGACCACGACGAGGCGGTTTCTGCCGCCTGGGCTGCCCCGGGCGTCACGAACGTCAAGGATCACATCCACGTCGCGTACTGAGACAAGGGGCGGCATGGGTCGACCGATTCGTGCCGCCCCTACCTTTTCGTACTTCGCGCAGCGAGTCGGGGCTTGCCCCGATTCGGTCGCCGAGGCCTACAGCGACGCTTGAGTCATGTCATCGGAGCGGTTGAGGGTCGACATGAACGACCTGGCGTCGCGGCTGAAGGACGAGCCGAACCCGGCACTCCTCGAGCATGCTCGCAAGCGTGCCGAGAGCCTGCAAAACCGGATTGCGGACCGGATCACCGCCTTCGCGGGGTCGATGGCGTTCGTGTACATCCACATCCTCTGGTTCGGCTCCTGGATCGGGTTCGGCGTCGAGAAGTACCCGTACGGCCTCCTGACGATGATCGTCTCGCTCGAGGCGATCTTCCTCTCGACCTTCGTGATGATCAGCCAGAACCGCGCCGATGCGAAACGGCAGGTGATCGCCGACCAGCAATGGCAGACGGTGAAAGAGGAGGACCGGCAGAACGTGGAGCTAATCGACCTCTCCAAGCAGATTCTCGACCTGACGAAGGCCGTCCACGCCTACGCCGCCGCCAACTCGAACGGCGTCGCACCGAAGACCGACGCCTGAATCCGGCGGTGGCCGCGAGAGTTGGCTCAGCTACATGCCCATCGCGTGATACCCCGAGTCGACGTAGAGCGTCGTCCCGGTCACGTTGCGGGCGTCGTCTGAGAGCAGGTAGGCCGCCGCGGCGCCGACGTCGTCGGCCGAGATGTGCCGGCGAAGCGGGGCGCGCTCCTCGACGATCGCCTCCATCGTCGGGAAGCCGGCGATCGAGCGGGCCGCAAGTGTCCGCACCGGCCCGGCGGAGACGGCGTTCACACGGATGTTCTTGGCCCCGAGGTCCCAGGCCAGGTACTGCACGGACGAGTCGAGCGCGGCCTTGGCGACGCCCATGACGTTGTAGTGGGGGACCGCCCGCTTGCCGCCGAGGTAGGTCATCGTCAGGATGGAGCCCCCGCCCGCCGCCTCCATCAACGGCTCGGCGGCCCGGGCCGCGGCCACCAATGAGTAGGCGCTGACGTCAAGCGCCATCCAAAAGCGCTCGCGCGGCGTATCGGTAAAGCGGCCCTCGAGATCTTCTGCGGCCGCGTACGCGACCGAATGGACGAGCAGATCAAGCTCCCCGCCGAAGAGCTCCCCCGCCTCGGCGACGACGCGCTCGACGTCCTCGTCGGAGCGGACGTCGCAGGCCGTCACATGCGGCGCGTCGACGGTTCCGGCCAGCTCGCGGACGCCGGACTCGATTCGCTCTCCCTGGTAGGTGAAGACGAGCCTGGCGCCGCCGTCGGCGAGGCGCTTCGCGATCGCCCACGCGATCGAGCGCTTGTTGGCGACCCCGAGGACGAGGCCGCGCTTGCCGGCGAAATCCGCCATGGCGGGCGAGTCTACGGTTTCTTGGCTACCCTGCGGAACTTGCGCCGCGCCGTTCTTCTTCTGCTCGCTGCGGCGCTGATCCTCGCGTCTGCGGCCTCTGCGGCCTTTCAACCGATCCGCCGCAGCTACGGCGAATTCAGCCTTCCCCGCCTCCGCGCGGGGACGCTGAAGGTTCCCGCAGTCCACTCACAAGGGCGCGTGACCGTCCTCGTCGATCTGCGCCTGCCGCCGCTTGCCGCCTACAACCGAAACCTCTTCAGCACGTTCAGCACGTCACGCCTGAATGTCCGCAGCTCGAGCTCGCGCCTTTATCTCAACCAGCTCGCGCGTACGCAGCGCGCCGCCGCCGCTGAGCTCGGGCGCGCGATCCCTTCGGCGCGGATCTCGTACCGCTACCGGGTCGTGCTGGACGGTTTCGCCGTTTCGCTCCCGGCTCGCAAGCTGCCGACGCTGGCGCGCCTCAACGCCGTGACCAAGGTCTACCCGAGCGTCCGCTACGCACTCGATACCAACCAGAGCCCTGCGGTGATCGGCGCCGACCAGATGTGGGCGACGACGGGTGACCGCGGCGACGGGGTCAAAATCGGCATCGTCGACGACGGGATCGACCAGTCGAACCCCTTCTTCAGCCCGACCGGTTTCAGCTATCCGGCCGGCTTCCCCCGCGGGCAGACCAAGTTCACCACGCAGAAGGTGATCGTCGCGCGTTCCTTTCCGGGCCCGGGCTCAGGCGCGCAAGGAAAGCTGCCGCTCTACAGACAGGCCTCCTTTCATGGGACGCACGTCGCCGGAATCGCAGCCGGCGACGCCGACACGACGGCCCCGGCGGGCCCCGACCACCCGACGGTCACTGGGCTGAGCGGCGTCGCGCCCCGCGCGTGGCTCGGCAACTACCGAGTTTTCAACACACCGACCCCGACGGGCTACGACGCCTTCACCCCCCAGATCGTCGCCGCGTTCGAATCGGCCGTGAACGACGGCATGGACGTGATCAACTTCTCCGGCGGCGGACCTCAAGTCGATCCCATCAGCGATGCGTTGGTCGAGGCCGTCCGCAACGTCTCGAACGCGGGCGTCGTGCCCGTGATCGCCGCCGGGAACGACCGCGACGATTGGGGCCTCGGCTCCGTCGGCTCTCCGGGAACCGCGCCCGACGCGATCTCGGTCGCGGCCGTCTCGAACAGTCATGTCTTCGCGCCCTCGCTCAGCGTTACCACGGGCGACGCGCCGGCCTCGCTCAAGAACATTCCCTTCCAGGACATCCTTCCGATTCCGGACGCCTGGACAAGCGCCGACCACACGCTTGTCGACGTCGGCGCGATCGTCGGCACGGACGGCAGCCCGGTCGAGCGGCATCTGTGCGGGGTCGGTTCCGATCCCAACAGCCGTGGGACGCTGCCTCCGGACTCGGTCCGCGGCTCGATCGTGCTCGTCTCGCGCGGGACCTGCGCCTTCGTCACCAAGGCCGCGAACGCGGAGCTCGGCGGGGCCGCAGGCATCGTCCTCGTCGACAACCGGCCCGGCGAGGCGAATTTCATCCCGCTTCAGCTTTCGCTGGACGCGGGCATGGTCTCCGACCTCGACGGCGCCCGGCTCCGCGCCTACCTCGACTCCAAGGGCGGCCGCGCGCCGGTCCGGTTCACGAAGGCGTTCAACCAGCTCAACACAGGGCGGAGCGGCGTGATCACGAGCTTCTCGTCCGCGGGCCCGACCGACTTCGAGCATCAGCTCAAACCCGACCTTGCGGCGCCGGGCGGCCAGATTCTCTCCGCGACGCTGCCCGAGGCGCTGGGCGAGCCTTTCGCTGTCTTCGACGGCACGAGCATGGCGACCCCCCATGTGGCCGGCGCCGCGGCGCTCCTCATCGCGCGCCATCCTGACTGGACGCCCGCCGAGGTCAAGTCCGCGTTGATGTCCACCGCCGGCCCTGCCTGGGGAGACACCGCGCGGACGCAGGAGGCGTCTGTTCTGCTCGAGGGCGCGGGGCTCGCCAACGTCCCGCGCGCGGACGACCCGAAGCTCTTCACGACGCCGGTCTCGCTCTCCTTTCAGGACCTGGACGTAACGGCTGGGAGCGCGCGACGCTCGCTGCTGCTCGAGGTTCAGGATGCAGGCGGCGGCGGCGGAACGTGGACGGTCGGTCTCCAGAGCCAGGCGGCGACCGCCGGGGCGTTCGTCGACTTACCGGCGACGGTCGCGGTATCTCCGGGAGGCACGGCCGAGATTCCGGTCGTCGTCCGCGCGGACGCGAACGCCGCGACCGGTGACGACGAAGGCTTCGTGACACTGACGCAGGGGTCGAACGTGCGGCGCGTGCCCTACTACTTCACGGTCGAGCGCCCCGGCGCCGAGATCACGCCGGTCGTGCCGCTGAAGAAGCTGCAAACGGGCGACACGCGCACCGGCAAGTCGAACATCAATCAATACCGCTTCCCGGGTAGCCCGTTTGGGCCGGCGCCGACCTACACCGGCACGCCCATGGACGAGAGCGGCGGCGAGAAGCTCTACTCGCTCCACATCAGCCAGCCGGTCGCGAACGTCGGCGCGGCAATCGTGGCTGCCTCCCCGGGGTCGTTGGTGGAGCCGTGGTTGCTGGGCTCGCGCGACGAGAACGACGTTCAGGGATACGCCGCGACGCCCGTCAACGCAAACGTGCTGACCAGCGAGTACCGGCTCGATGTCGGCGTCGCCGGCGCTGTCTTCCCGCGCGAGAAGCGCTACTACGTCGCGGTCGACTCGGGACGCGATGTCTTCACCGGCCGCTCCCTCGCCGGTGCGTACGTGCTCCGCTCGTGGGTGAACGACCTGACGCCGCCGAGATTCAGGCTGCTGACGAAACGCGTCACCGCCGGCCGCCCGCTGCTCGCCGCGCGGGTGACCGATCTCGGTTCGGGCGTCGATCCGCTCTCGCTCGTGATCGAGTACCGGAACAACGTGCTGCTCGGAGCATCGCTGTACGACCCCTCGAGCGGGCTCGCCCTGTTCGGCATCCCCCGTACGGCTCCGCCGGTCCGGCACGGCCTGTTCAAGGGCGCCGCCCTGGCTGCGGACAACCAGGAGTCGAAGAACGTCGACCAGATCGGCGCCAACGTTCTGCCGAACACGACGATCAAGCGCGTCAATATCCGCGGCACGAGCGGGCCGACGGTGACCTGGCTGCTGCCGCTCGGGACCTCCTGCGTGAAGGGCTCGACGTCGCTGGCCGTCGCCGCCTCGGCGCCGGGAAAGATCGGGACGATCCGCTTCTTCGACGGCAAGCGGCTGATCAAAACCGTCCGGAAGGGGACGATCGGCCTCTACACGGCAAGCTGGCGGACCGGGGCCGCGAAGCGCGGGCCCCACAAGCTCCGAGTCGTCGCGCAGTCCCGCGGGCGCGTGCTGCAGGCGCGGCGCAACGTCCGCGTCTGTCACTAGCCGGCGTGTCCGCGGGGATTGCTGTCGTCACGGGCGGCTCGAGCGGGATCGGCGCCGCGATCGCCCGTACACTCGCCGGCCGCGGCTGGCACCTGGTTTTGCTGGCTCGCGGCGGGGAGCGGCTAGCCGAGGTCGCGAGCGAGGTCGGCGCCGAACACGAGGTCTGCGACGTCGCCGATCGCGCCGACGTCGAACGCGTCGCTGGTGTCGTGCGCGAGCGGCATCCCGCGATCCGCCTGCTCGTCAACAACGCCGGCATTCCGGGGCGTGGCGGCTTCCTCGACCTCGAGCCCGAGCAGATCGAGCAGCTCGTGCGGACGAACTATCTCGGCTCGGTCTGGTGCCTACGAGGCTTTCTGCCGGCACTCGAAGCCGGCGCACCGGCCGATCTCGTCAACATCGCTTCGGTCGCGGGAGTTATCGCGGCCGGGCACTCGGGGCCCTATAGCGCCTCGAAGCACGCGCAGATCGCCTTCTCCCGATCGGTGGGAGTCGAGCTTGCCGGCACCGGAATCACGGTTCACACGGTCATCCCGGGCTTGATCCACACGCCCGGATTCCCGAACCGGTCACGTTTCCGCAGCCGTGCCTTGCAACGGGTGGTCGCCGAACCCGAGCACGTCGCGGAGCAGGTCGTCCGCGGCATCGAGCGCAACCGCCTCGAGCAGTTCGTCCCCCGCTGGTACCGGCCGGCCGCGATCGTCCAGGCGGCCGTCCCGGGCATGCTCGCCCGCGTCGCCAGGTCGGGTGGAATTCGCCGCAAGCAGAAATAGAATTGCGAAGACGATGCTGTCGCCTTCCCCGACCGACATTGCGCGTGTGGCCGCCTTCCGCGCAGCGCTGCGGGTCTTTCTCCGAAAGAGCGAGCAAAACGCCCGGAAATCAGGGCTTACGCCTCAGCGCTACCTGCTGCTGCTGATGATCGAAGGCGCACCCGACGGGAGCGGACAGTCGACGGTCACCGAGCTTGCCGAACGCCTGCAGCTAGCTCAGAGCACCGTCACGGAGCTTGTCCGCCGCGCGGAGGAAACCGGCCTGCTCGAGCGGGAGCAGTCCGCCTCGGACGGCCGTGTTGCCTACATTCGCCTGACGCCGGAAGGAACTCGTCGCCTGCTGCAGGCCTTCACGACCAACGAGCAGGAGCGTCAGGAGCTCCGCGCGGCGATCGCTCACATCGAGGACTGAGAATCCAGGGCGGCGAGAATCTCTTGGTGCTCGGGAAAGCGTCCCTCGGCCTGTTTCGAGAAGACGAGCCGCCCGTCCGCGAGCACGTCGTACTGGCTCTTCGCGCCCTCGATCGCCTCCGCGTCGTAACCCCGGTCGTTCAGCTCAGCCGCGAGACTCGCGGCTCGGTCGTCATACCCGTTTCAGACCGGGCAGTAAAAAATCTCGACGCGCACGGGGCGCATCCTAGCCACACGAATCAGGGTCGCCGCAGGAGGTACCAGCCAAGCTCGGCCGTGTATTCCGCGGGTGCGAGGGCTTTCGCTTGCTCTCGCTCCTCGCCCTCGCAGCCGGCGAGATCGAGATACGGGTCGAGCTCGCGCTCCTCGCGCACGAACTCCGCCTTGAGGAGGACGAGGTTGTTGGACTCGAAGAGCTGACGCAGATCGACGTCGGCAAGCGTGCGGGTATGCGAGGGATCGCGGGCCTGCTCGAAGGCGTTCAGGTCGAATGCGGCGAGCGGGTCGTTCGGCGCGATCTGGTCGACGACGAGAAGGGTTCCGCCCGGTCGGGTTACCCGAGTCAGCTCTGCAATCACCAGCTCGGGGCGCGCGATGTGGTGGAGCGTCCGCAGCGTCCCCGCCAGGTCGAAGGACGCGCGGGGGAAATCGAGCTTCTCGATGTCGCCCTCGACGAAGGTGACGTTCGGCGGCGCCATGGCGCGACCGCGCTCGATCATCTCGGGGACAAGCTCGACCGCGACCACCTCGCGGACGAGCGGCGCCAGCGCGAAGGCCAGGGCGCCCGTGCCGGCGCCGGCATCGAGTGCCCGCTCCTCTCCGATCGGCAAAACGAAGTCGTTCACACGGGAAGCGAGCTCGTCGGCACGCCGTTCCTGCAGCGCGGCGAGCCGGTCAGCGGTCGCTGCGAACCGAGCGCGTATTGCGTCGTGCGTACTCAAGTGCCTCCTCCTTGGTCGTGATCGTGCCAGCCGCGCGCTCCTCGGCGATTTCCTCGAGCAGCCGACCGACCTCGGGCCCGGGCGGAAGGTCGAGCTCGCCTCCGCGAACGAGGGGCTTTTTCGGCTCGTCCTTCCTGGCCCGGATGACCGCTTCGTCGAACTCGCGCGCGCCGAGGAACGCGAGCGCCTCGAGCGCCCAAGGCTCGGTCGCGCGTCGAAAGCGGTGGATCGCGCGCGGAGAGCCATTCGCCGGCGGCTCGGCCCGTAGGAGCGTTCTGACGAAGCGTCGGGCCTCGTTCGAGATCGGCAGTTTCAGCAGGTTCTCGCCGAAGACGACGACGAGGTCGTAGTCGGGATAACCCGCGGCGCCGGCACGGCCGATGCTCGCGAGGGAACCGCCCAGCGGCGCGAGCAGGCCCAGGTCGTCAAGCCTCCTGAAGCCGTCCACGGACAGCCTCCGGAGCTCTGCGAGGATCCTCTCTTTGGAAGGCCTCGTAACGAGCGCCGCGTCTCGGCGAATGAGCTCTTCGGTTTCGGGGACGAGCCGGAAGTCGAACGGCAGCTCGTCCTCGAGGCGTGGGCCCCGCAACAACCGGAGCGGATCGTCGCGGAAGACGGACTCGGCGACGGCGCGGAGACGCCTCGCGGCGAGATCGTCGTAGCCCCCAAACGGGTCCACGCTCTCGCCGGTGCCCGGGCGCTCTGCGATCGCGTTGATGCTGAAATCGCGGGTCGCGAGATCGTCCTCGATCGGCCCGGTCAGAGGCGTGAAATCGACCGTGCGCCCGTCGGCCAACGCAACTCGCCACGCTCCGTGGCGCTCGGAGAGAGGAAAGGGAGCGCCCCCGGACGCCCGGGCATAGCGCGTAGCAGCCTGCTTCGGCTCCCGGACCGCGACGTCGACGTCCACGATCGGCCGTTCAAGCGCCTCGTCGCGAACCGCGCCACCGACGATCCACGCCTCCTCGCCGGCGAACAGCTCCTCGACCAGCTCACGAATCGACGACCACCCGCCTCGAACGAGCGGGATTGCTGTTGATCCCGCAGACGAGCTCGTAGTTGATCGTGCCTGCGACACGGGCATGATCTTCCGCCATCACCCCGTCGCCGAGCAACGTCACGGGCGTCCCGACCGGGAGCTGACGGTCGAGCTCGACGGCCAGCGCGTCCATCGAGATCGTGCCGACGACCTGCCGCGGCTCGCCTTCCACGCGGACTTCCGTTCCGGTCAAGTCGCGACGGAAGCCGTCGGCGTAGCCGACCGGGACGATCCCGATCCAGGTCGGCCGCTCGGCGACAAAGCGACGGCTGTAGCCGGTACTCTCGCCCGCTTCCAGCCGGCGGACCTGGGCGAGGAAGCTCGACCAGCCGAGCGCGGGCTGGAGCCCGTCGTCCGCCGCATCGGTTCCAAAGGGCGAGAGGCCGTAGATCGCGACCCCACAGCGGGCGGCGTCGAAGCGGGCGTTCGGAAACCGCAACGCGCCGGCGCTGTTGGCGAGGTGCCGGGTCAGATGCCGATACGGCTCGGTCGCCTCGCGGAAGCGGGCAACCTGGGTCTCGGTGAACGCGGCATCCCGGTCGGCGCTCGCGAGGTGGCTCATCAGGCCGACGACGGCCGTGGACGGCTCGGGCAGCTCGGAGAGGCCCCAGCGGCCCATCCCGGTATCGAGCTTGAGGTGGACGCGGACGCCTTCGGGGATCTCGCCGGCGGGGACGACGAGCTCGAGCGCCGCCTTCCGCGCCGACGTGATCTCACCACCGGTCGATGTCGGCCCCATCACGAGGATCCGGATGTCGGGGAACGCCTCGCGGAGCTCGAGCCCTTCGGCGACGGTAGCGACGCAGAGCGCGCTTGCCCCCGCCTCGAGCGCGGCGCGTCCGACGTCGACCGCGCCATGTCCGTAGCCGTTCGCCTTCACGACGGCCCAAAGCTCGGCCCCAGCCAGCACTTTGAGCAGGCGTTTGACGTTGCGGCGAATCGCGCCGAGGTCGATCGTCAGCTCAGACCGCTGCATCGAGGACGACCGGTAGCTGGGCGATCACGTCGCTTGCGATCAACCCGCGGCCATGCGGGGCCGAGAGCGCCGCATCCGCGTGAACGCGCGCGGCCGTGGCGGCGGCTAGCTGTCCCTCCATCCCCTTCGCCAGGAAGGCTCCCACGATCCCGGTCAGGACGTCGCCGGTCCCGGCGGTCGCGAGGCGGGGCGTGCCGGCGCTGATCAGCGTTCGGGCGCCTGGTGCGACCACGATCGTGTCGTTTCCTTTCAGCAGGACGATGCAGTTGAACCGCTCGAGCGCCCGGTGAACAGCGTCCAGGCGGTGGGCGTCGACCCAGCCCGCCTCGACCTCGAGCAGGCGCGCGAGCTCACCCGAGTGCGGGGTCAGGACGGTTGGAGCTTTGCGCTCGACCGGCTCGAAGCCGAAGAGTCCGTCGGCGTCGACGATCGCGGGCAGGTCGGTCTCCTCCAGAAGCCGCCGGACGAGCTGTCTCGCGTCGTCTCCGCGGCCGAGCCCGGGCCCGAGCGCGAGCGCGCCGGCGCGCTCCGCCGCGTCGAACGCATCCTCGAGCGGCCGCTTGACCGCCTCGAGCAACCGAAGCTCGACGATCGGGAGCGACTCGATCGGGGCGCAGACGGTCACATAGCCTGCGTCGGCGCGGAACGCCGCCTCGGCAGCGAGGGAGACGGCGCCGGTCAGCCCCGGCGCCCCGCCGACGACGAGCACCGAGCCCGAGCGGTACTTATTGCCATCGCGACGCCGTGGCGGAAGACGGTGCACGATCTCGCTCGTGACCAGCGCGTGTTGGGTCTCGGCGTGCTCCAGCCCGATATCGACGAGCTCGATCCGGCCGGCATGCAGGCTCCCCGGCGCGACGGCCAGGCCGACCTTCTCCCCGTGGAAGGTCACAGTCGTCGTCGCATCCACGCAGACCTCGGAGACCTCGCCGGTGGAGGCGTTGACTCCGGAAGGTACGTCGACCGCGACCACCGGCACCTTCGCGTTCCGGATCGCGTCGATCGAGCGCGCCGCCTCCTCCCGCGGATCGCCGTGAAAGCCCGTGCCGAAGATGGCGTCGATGAGCACGTCCGCGGGAGGCACCTCGGCGCCAACCTCCACTACCTCCGCACCCAGCTTCTGCGCTGCGATCCGGCCGTCGCCCCCATTCGCGCCTTTGCCGCAGACCGCAACGACACGTGCTCCGGGATAGTCGCGCGACACCGTGGCGGCGACAGCGCTGCCGGCACGTTCCATCAGCGCCTCGACGTCGTGGCCCGCCTCGGCCGCTTTCATCTCCTCGGCCGTGTAGAGCGGCTCGAACTCAGTCACGCCAAGCGTTCTGGGATCCGCCTTCGGCAACTGCCACGGCCGTCGCCAGCTCGCGCGAATGCGACATCGAGAGGTCGATCGGCCCAGCGCCGACTCGTTCGGCCCACGCCTGCAGCCGGCCCGAAAGCGTCACGCCCGGCTTCGGCCGGCCGACGATCTCAACCTCCCGCCACGCGAAGGCGCGCGCGACGCCGAAGCCAAGGGCCTTCCCGATCGCCTCTTTACCGGCGAACCTTGCGGCGTAGTGCTGGGGTGGGTTCGGCCGCGAGTCGCAGTAGGCGCGTTCGGCCTCCGTGAAGCAGCGCTCGCGGAATGCCGGATAGCGCTCGAGCGCCCGCCGCACTCGCGCGATTTCGATGAGATCGACACCGACGGTCATTGGCCGATTCTACGAACGAGCCGGGTTAAGACGGTCGCGCCGGCTGAGCCGCCACGACCTCCAGGTCGGCATCGCAAGCGACGCCTCAGTCAAGTCGATTCCTACAGTCACAGCGCGGATTCTAGGAATGCGGGCACGTCGGCGATCGAATCCACGACCGCCTGCGGCTGCGCGCTCCAGGCGCCCGCGTCGTCCCGGAACTTGCCGGTGCGGACGAGAATCGTGTGCATCCCGAGCGCCGCCGCGCCGCCGATGTCGGCATCGACGTCGTCGCCGACCATCCACGCATGCTCGGGGTCGGCATCGAGCGCGTCGAGCGCCGCCTCGAAGTACGAGGCACTCGGCTTCCCGAGCACGGTTGCCTGACTGCCGGTCGCGTACTCGAGCCCGACCACGAAGACGCCGGCGTCGAGCAAGGCCCCCCGCGCCGTCTGCCACCAAGCGTTCTTGTGCAGGCAGTAGAGATCGGCTCCCGCCTCGAGCTCGGCGAAAGCGCGGCCGAGGTTCATGTAGCTGAAGACCCTGTTCGTCTCCGCGGTTTCGTCCGCGCCTCCGAGGAGAACGGCGTCCGCGTTCTCGCCGACGAGCTCGACGCCCTCCAGGTCGTCCCGGATCGCAGGCATCGTCAGCGCCAGGACGCGCCGACCCGCGAGGGCACGCGCCGCCGCAACTGGAGTCGTCTGCAGCTCGTCGTCGTCGAGTTCGATCCCGAACCCTCGAATCGCCGCGGCGAGCCCAGCTCGGGACTGCGTCGTGTTGTTCGTGAGAAACCGGAGGCGGTGCCCGGCATCGCGAAGCGCCTTGACCGAGCGAGCCGCGCCGTCGATCGGCCGGCCCGAGATGTGCAGGACGCCGTCGACGTCAAGGAGAATCGGAGCCATGGCCGGCGAGTCTATTCGGGTCACCCGTTCGGTCTCGATCCCGCGCTCGGAGATCGAGCTTCGATTCTCCCGCTCGAGTGGGCCGGGCGGGCAGCACGCGCAGAAGACCGAGACCCGTGCCGAGGCGATCTTCGACGTCGAGCGCTCGGTCGGCCTCACCGACGCGCAGAAACGCCGCGTGATTGCGAAGGCCGGACCGGTCCTCCGCGCCGTGGCCCAGGACGAGCGCAGCCAGTGGCGGAACCGCGAGCTCGCGATCGAGCGTGTTGTCGACGACTTGCGCGAGGCGCTGAAAGTCGAGCGGAAGCGCCGTCCGACCAAGCCGAGCGCCGCCGCGAAGAAGCGGCGGCTGGAACAGAAGCGGCGGCGGGGCGAGACGAAGCGCCTGCGTAGGCGGCCGGCCGAGAGCTAGCGATCTAGATCACTCAGTGCCCGTGACCGGCTTGCTCGAGCGCGATCCCGTGCGGCCTCTGCCGCGGCCGGAGCGTCAGGCCGAACAGGGCCGCCGCGACGCCTAGAAAGACAATGTTCAGGAAGGTCGTGTAGTTCCACGAGATTCCCCGGCTGGTGATCGAGTCGATCGAGGGCCGCGTCGTCGGCACGAGTCCGGCCGCATTGAAGATTCCGTCGACAGCGAGTGCGGCAAGCACGATCGCGGCGAACATGATCGCGACCAACCGGGCCGTCAGATCGCGGCCGTAGTACTTCGTGTACGCGATCACGATCGGGATGACCAGCAGATCGGCGTAGATGAAAGCGATCACGCCGGCGAACGAGATCCCGCCGCCCCAGAGCACCGCCGCGAGCGGCGCGTTCCCAACCGAGCAGACAAACGAGAGAACGGCGACGATCGGCCCCACGAGGACGTTCTCGAGCAGCCGCACCGGCCACGGGGCATCAGTGATGAAGAGCCCGTTGAAGACGCTTGCGGGCAGCAGGGAGATGAAGCCCGCGATCACGAACCCGGCGCTGATCTCCCGCCACAACATCGTCCAGTCGTGCCGGAAGTTGTGCGCGACGTCCGACCAGGCCTGCACGGAGGTCAGCCGCTGCCGAACAGACAAGCCTTCGGACGCGTGCGAGGGATGGACGTGTCCGGCGTCGGCCGCCTCTGCGTGCCGGCGCGCCTGCTCCTCCAGCCGCCGAGTCACGAAAAGCCGCAGCCCGAGCCACATCAGCGCGATCAGGATCAGCCCGCCCACGAGCTCGGCCAGCGTGAACTGCCAGCCGATGAAGACCCAGATCACGATCCCCAGCTCGAAGACGAGGTTCGTCGAAGCGAACTGAAAGACCATCGCCGAGGCGAAGCTCGCCCCCTTCTCGAACATCGACTTCGCGATCGCGATCGCTGCATAACTGCAGGAGGACGAAGCCGCGCCGAGGCCCGTGGCAAGCGAGACCTCACGCGGCCCGCGTCCTCCGAGAGCGCGTTCGATCCGGGACCGGGGCACCCACGCCTGCACGATCCCCGACAGCGCGAAGCCGAGTACGAGCGCCCAGCAGACCTCCCAGGCCATCTGGAACGCAGCCCAGAGCCCGTCGCCGATCGTCGACAGCACCGCCACCGAAGGCGGTATACCGGATTACTCGACGCCGCCGGCTTCGCTTGCGATGCCGGCCTGGAGGCCGTGCCAGCTTTGCTGGCGCGGCCGTCTTAACCCGGCGAAAAGAACACGACGGGTGCGAATTGTCGGTTACTCGACGGTGACTGTCTTCGCGAGATTCCGCGGCTGATCGACGTTCAGCCCGCGCAGGCGCGCGATCCGGTAGGCGAGCAGCTGAAGCGGCAGCACCGCCAGGACGGCCTGCAGGAACGCCGGCGAGCGCGGCACGAAGATCACATCGTCGGCGTGGTGCTGGATGTCCTCGTTTCCGTCGGTGGCAATCGCGATCACATGCGCGCCGCGGGCCCGCACCTCCTGGATGTTGGAGATCACCTTCTCGTAGACGTGCGAGTTCGTCGCCACGCAGACGACGGGCGTCTCCTCGTCGAGCAGCGCGATCGGCCCGTGCTTCATCTCGCCGGCCGAGTAGGCCTCGGTGGGGATATATGAGATCTCTTTCAGCTTGAGAGCCCCCTCGAGCGCCACCGGCAGGCCGATGTGACGGCCGAGATAGAGGAAGAAGGGCTTGTCGTGGAAACGCTCCGCAATCTCCTCGATCGGATGGTTCCCCTCGAGGAAGGCGGTCATCTTCGTCGGCAGCGCGTAGAGCTCGTCGAGGATCAGCTCGACCTCCTCCGGCGGCAGGGTCTTGCGGACCTCAGCCAGCTTGAGCGCGACCAGCGAGAGGAGGGCGACCTGCGCCGTGAATGTCTTCGAGGCGGCGACGCCGACCTCGAGGCCGCAGCGCGTGTAGAGCGTGGAGTCGACCTCGCGCGTGATCTGCGAGCCCATCATGTTCGTGATCGCGAGCGTGCGAGCGCCCTTCTCCCGGGCAAGGCGCATCGCAGCGAGCGTATCCGCGGTCTCGCCGGATTGCGAGATCCCGATCACAAGCGTGTCCTTGGAAAGCACCGGGTTGCGGTAGCGCCACTCGCTGGCGATGTCGGGCTCGACAGGAATCCGAGCCCACTCCTCGATGATGTAGCGGCCGACGACGCCCGAGTGGTAGGCGGTGCCGCATGCGAGGACGACGATCCTGCGTAGGTTGCGGAGCTCCTCGTCGGTCAGGCCGAGGCTCTCGAGCAAGAGGTGTCCGTGGCGGACACGATCGCCGAGCGTCTCCTTGACCGCGTCCGGCTGCTCGTAGATCTCCTTCAACATGAAGGTCTCGTAGCCGGACTTCTCGGCCGCCTCCTCGTCCCAGTCCACCTCGAGCGTCCCGCGCTCGACCTCGCCGTTCTCGACGTTGAAGAAGCACGCGCCGTGGGGAGTTATCGAGACGACCTCGCCGTCGTCGATCAGCTGCAGCCGGCGGGTCTCGCCGAGAAACGCCGCGGTGGCCGAGGCGAGGAACATCTCCCCCTCGCCGACGCCGACCAGCAGCGGGCACTGCAGGCGTGCTCCGACGAGCTCTCCGGGGTGGTCGTGGTGGATGACGACGAAGGCGAAGTGGCCCTCGAGCTCCTTGTAGGCCTCGACCACCGCCTGGGCCAGATCACCGCGGTAGTGCCGTTCGACGAGATGAGTAACGACCTCGGCATCGGTCTCGGAGCGGAAGCTGTGTCCCTCGGCCTCGAGTGAATCCTTGAGCTCGCGGAAATTCTCGACGATCCCGTTCAGGACTACGGCGGTCTTCTGGTGGTCGCAGCCGGCCAGTGGATGCGCGTTTTGCTCGGAGACGCGGCCGTGCGTGGCCCAGCGCGTATGGCCGAGCCCCGTCGTCGAGGCTGAGCCGTTGTCGCCGGCGGCCTCCTTTAGCGCCTGGAGATTGCCGACCGCCCGGACGTAGTCGAGCCCCTCGTCCTCGCGAAGTGCGAGCCCCGCCGAGTCATAGCCTCGGTATTCGAGCCGCTCGAGACCGCGAAGGAGAAGATCCTTCGCCCGCCTCTGCCCAACGTATCCGATGATCCCGCACATCTGAAGCTCTCCCTTCGTTATGCCTGACCTGGGGTGAAGCCTCGATCGAGGGACGTCTTCCGAAAACTTCCTTAAATACACAAAGCCCGGCTGGTCCCCCGGCCTCTGCGTCGGGGCCGGTCAGCCGAGCTCTCGCGTTACGAGAGCGCTGATGCTAGCACAGAGCTCCTGGGCTTTCCAGGGATTTTCGGCCTCGGCAAGCACGCGCACGACCGGCTCGGTTCCGGACGCACGGACGAGGATCCGTCCCGAGCCGTCGAGCTCGTTGTTGACCCGCGCGACCTCCGCGACCAGGTCGTCGGAGAGGGTTTTCGTGGCAACTCGCACGTTATTTGTTGCCTGTGGGTAACGCGGTAGCACCGCGGCCGCCTCGGCCAGAGTCCGGCCTTTGACTGCCGCGCAGAGCAGGAGCGCGGCGGCGAGGCCGTCACCGGTGACGTGATCCTTGAGGTAGATGATGTGGCCCGACTGCTCGCCGCCCAGAAGACCGCCCTCACGACGAAGTGCCTCGAGCACGTAGCGGTCGCCGACCTCGGTCGTCAGCAGGCGAATCCCGCGCTCGTCGGCAAAGCGGTGAAAGCCAAGGTTCGTCATCTGCGTCACGGCGACGACGTCGACGCCGAGGTGGTCGGCGAGAATGGCGAGGATCTGGTCGCCGTCGACGGGCGCGCCGTTCGCGTCGACCGCGAGCATTCGGTCACCGTCGCCGTCGAACGCGACGCCGAGGTCGAAGTCGCCCTGCAGAACGGTTCGCTGGAGGAGCGACAAATCGGTGGCCCCGCAGCCGAGGTTGATGTTCGTCCCGTCCGGCTCGGCCGCGATCGCCGTCACCTCGGCGCCGAGCTGCTCGAACGCGTTCGGGGCGATCTCCGAATAAGCCCCGTTGGCGCAGTCGACAGCGATGCGCAAGCCAGACAGGTCGCTGCCGAACCGCTCGACGATGTGCTCGAGGTAACTGTCGGTGGCGACCCCGACGCGGTCGATCCTTCCTCCGCCCGGTCCCTCGGCGACGAACAGCGCCTCGATCTCCTCTTCGGCGGCATCGGTCAGCTTACGGCCGTCGCGGTCGAAGATCTTGATCCCGTTGTACTCGGGCGGGTTGTGCGAGGCCGAGACGACGACGCCGAGGTCGAGCGCGAGGAGCGCGACCGCAGGAGTCGGCAGCACCCCCGCGAGCACCGCATTGCCCCCGGCCTCGACGACCCCGTCGGCGAACGCCTCTTCCAGCTCCGGCCCCGTCCCGCGCGTGTCGCGCCCGACGAAGACGCGACCGCCCTTCGACCAGAGTGTCGCGGCCTTGCCGAGCCGCTCGACGAGCTCCGTCGTCAGGTCCTCGCCGACGATCCCCCGAACACCGTCGGTGCCAAAATACTGCCGCACAGCGGCGCTAACGCTTGCTGAACTGAGGCGCTTTACGGGCTTTGTGGAGTCCGGCCTTCTTGCGCTCGACGATCCGGGCGTCGCGCTTGAGGAAGCCGGCTCGCTTGAGCGGCTCGCGCAGGTTCGGATCGGCCTCGACGAGCGCACGGGCGATCCCGTGGCGCACCGCGCCTGCCTGGCCGCTCGGTCCGCCGCCATGGACGCGCACGCGGACGTCGAAGGTGCCCTCGACACCCGCGACCTTCAGCGGCGACATCGCCAGCTCGCGGTGCGCGAGGCGCGGGAAGTAGTCGTCTACGGTCCGCGCGTTGAACCAGGTGGCGCCGTCGCCGGGGCGCAGGATCACCCGCGCGACCGAGGTCTTGCGCTTGCCGGTTCCCTGGTACTGAGCCGGTTCGGTAGCAGTTGCCATCACGTGACCTCCAGCTGCTGAGGCGCCTGTGCCTCGTGCGGATGATCGGGCCCGGCGTAGACCTTGAGCTTGTTCAGCTGCTGCCGCGCGAGGCGGTTGCGCGGGAGCATGCCCTTGACCGCCTTGCGGATCACCTCGGTCGGCCGGCGCTCGAGCTGGTCGCGCAGCGGCCGACTGCGCAGGCCACCCGGATAGCCCGAGTGGCGGTAGTAAAGCTTGTCGTCCAGCTTGTTCCCGGTGACCGTGATTTTCTCGGCGTTGACGACGACGACGAAGTCGCCGGTGTCGACGTGCGGCGTGTACTGCGGCTTGGTCTTGCCCCGCAACGTGTCGGCGATCTGGGTCGCCAAACGGCCGAGGGTTTTGCCCTCGGCGTCAACGACGTACCAGCGGCGCTCGATCTCGCCAGGCTTTGCGTTCCAGGTCTTTTGCATGGAAACGGCGGACTGGGCGTCCGCCGGCTGCGAATCGTAGCAACCCGTCACGAAACGCCTCGGCGCCACCGTGGCTTGGGTGCCGGATATACGGAGCCCCCGTCGCAGCGTGAGCGACGCGGCCGACGGCGATGATGCGCCGGCCGCGCGCCAGCTGCTCGAGGAAACGCGTGCCGGAAGTGATCTCGGCGCGGGTCGGACGCCGGTTCGCGGTCTCGGTGCCCGGGTGCGTAGGCACGACGTTCCAGCAGAGCATGTCATCCTCCAGCCCCAACTCCTCGAGCGCGGTCCGGACGATCGTCGCCGTCGCCTCGGCGGGGCCGGTGCCGGTCAGCTGTCGCTCGGAGGTGAAAGGCAGGCCGCTGACGCGGGCACCGCGGTAGCCCGGCGCCTCGCCGACGAGCAGGAAGCGAGACCGCGCGCGGGCCCTCAGGTAATCCGCCAGACGGCACCTCAACACGCAGGCGCGTGGGCCTTCGCGATAGAAGTTGAACGTGGCGCCGATCTCGGCAGCAGCAAGCTCTTCGACGAAGCTCAAGGTCCGCACTCTGACGGACGGCGGGCAACAGCCGCTCGAGATCGCGCACGCGATCGCGGACTGGCTCGGTGGGGCGCACACCTCGCTCGAGCTGGCGCAGTACGACTTCCAGCTCGGGCCGGACACGGCGGCCGTCGTGGCCGGCGCGATCCGCGCAGCATCGGAGCGAGGCGTCGCCATCCGGATCATCTACAACGTCGACCACCGCGGCCCGATCCCGGTGCCGCCGCCTCCGGAACCGGACGTCGAGTTGATCGAGTCGCTCGGAGTCCAGTCGAAAGCAGTCGGCGGTGTCCCGGACCTGATGCACCACAAGTTCGTCGTCCGCGATCGAGAGGTGGTCTGGACCGGGTCGATGAACTGGACAGACGACTCGTGGTCGCGACAGGAAAACGTCATCCTCACCGTCGAGTCGCCGGAGCTTGCCAAGTCGTTCCTCGAAGACTTCGACCAGCTCTGGGCCAAGGACGTCGTCGAGGAGACGGGATTTGTGGCGCCCAAGCGGCTGCACGTCGACGGCCTGCTCGTCCGGCCGTGGTTCACGCCCGGTTACGGCGAGGACCTATCGGCGCGGATCGCCCGCCAGATCGCGAGAGCGAAGCGGCGGGTGCGGATCTGCTCGCCCGTGATCACGGCCGCGCCGGTGCTCGCGACGCTCGCGCAACTCGTCTCGGAGGGCAAGCTCGACATCGCGGGCTGCCTGGATGCGCCCCAGATCGAGGGCGTCGTCTCTCAGTGGCACGAAAACGGCAACGTCGCCTGGAAGCTGCCACTGCTGGAGCGCGTCCTGGCCGGCGACTTCTCCGGCAAGCCGTCGACCCCATACGGAGCGGGCACAGTGCACGACTTCATGCACGCGAAGATCGTCGTGGCGGACGACGTCGTCTTCTCGGGCTCCTTCAACCTCTCGCGCTCAGGCGAGCAGAACGCGGAGAACGTGCTCGAGATCCACGATCCGCTGCTGGCGGAGAACCTCGGCGCCTACGTCGATGATGTGCGCCGCCGTTACCCGCCGCTTCGGCTCTCTGCCTGAGTCTTTGCAACGAGCGGCCCGCACTGGAGCGCGGGCCGCGTACACCCTTCAACCCTGGAACGAGGGGAGAGGTGTCGCTCCAGGGACCCAAACTTGGCCTGATGCCAAAATCCGAGCGGGCGCATCCGGATTATTGCGTCGAGACCGGGCGGCATGTCGCAGTTCCTCTCCCCGCGGAAGGCTCTCCGTGTCGTCAGATCGACACCGGCACAGGCCGGCTTGAATCTCTGCGATGAGGCTGGCCGCCCGTCACGCCGCTTATTCCCACTCGATCGTCGACGGCGGCTTCGACGAGATGTCGAGCGCGACGCGATTGACAGCCGGGATCTCGTTGATGATCCGGCTCGAGATCGTCTCCAGGAGCTCGTAGGGCAGCCGCGCCCAGTCGGCGGTCATCGCGTCCTCCGAGGTGACCGCGCGGATCACGATCGGGTAGGCGTACGTCCGCTCGTCACCCTGAACGCCGACAGAACGAATCGCCGGCAGCACCGCGAAGCACTGCCAGAGCTCGCGGTAGAGGCCTGCCCGACGGACCTCGTCGAGCAGGATGGCGTCCGCCTCGCGCAGGATCTCGAGACGCTCGTGCGTGACCTCCCCGATGATCCGGATCGCGAGGCCAGGTCCGGGGAACGGATGCCGCCAGACCATCCGCTCAGGCAGGCCGAGCTCCTCGCCCACCCGACGCACCTCGTCCTTGAACAGCAGGCGGAGCGGCTCAACGAGCTCCATCTCCATCTCGTCCGGCAGGCCGCCCACGTTGTGGTGCGACTTGATCTTGGCCGCGACGCCCTCGGTGCCCCCGGACTCGATCACGTCCGAGTAGAGCGTGCCCTGGACGAGGTATCGGGTCGCGCCGAGCTTCCGCGCCTCGGCCTCGAAGACGCGGATGAACTCCTCGCCGATCCGGGTCCGCTTCTCCTCGGGATCGCCGACACCCTCGAGCCGCGTCAGGAACCGCTCCTCGGCATCGACGTGCACGAGCGGCACGTGGAAGTGGCCCCGGAAGGTCTCGACGACCTGGGCGGCCTCGTCCTTTCGCAGCAGGCCGTGGTCGACGAAGACGCACGTCAGCTGGTCGCCGACCGCCTTGTGGACGAGCAGCGCGGCAACGGCCGAGTCGACGCCGCCGCTCAGGGCGCAGAGCACGCGCTCCGCGCCGACCTGGGCGCGTATCCGTTCGACCTGCTCCTCGATCACGGCCGCCGCCGTCCACGTCGCCGGCGCATCGGCCACCGAGTAGAGGAAGTTCTTCAGTACCTCGGTACCGCAGGGCGTGTGCACGACTTCGGGGTGGAACTGGACGCCGTACAGCTTCCGCTCGGCGTGCTCGAAGGCCGCGATCGGCGTCGACTCCGAGCCGGCGGCCACCCGCGCCCCCTCGGGCGGCGCCGTGACCGAGTCGCGGTGCGACATCCACGTCGTCTGCTCCTCGGCGAGGCCCGCGAAGAGCGCGCCTTCGTGCACGCGGACCTCGGTCTTGCCAAACTCGGAGACGCCCGTGCGCTCGACGCTGCCGCCGAGATCGAGCGCCATCAGCTGCATGCCATAGCAGATGCCGAGCGTGGGGATTCCCAACTCGTAGATCCGCGGGTCGATCCTCGGCGCACCATCGGCGTAAACCGACGCGGGGCCGCCGGAGAGAATCAGCGCCAGCGGGTTCCGCGCCCGAATGGCCTCGGGGCTAGCCTCGTGGCCGACGAGCTCGGAATAGACGCGGCACTCGCGCACCCGGCGTGCGATCAGCTGCGAGTACTGGCCGCCGAGGTCGATCACGAGGACCGGCCGCTCTTCTGCCGGCGACTCCGGCTGAGGCAGTGCGACGACCTCGCCCATTGCTAGCTCCGCCTGTAGTTCGGCGCGT
>Ga0134128_10002822_pt1 | contig 21345 bp, 13 predicted proteins | sample KB31754_FD_96462 | JGI IMG/M metagenome (GOLD analysis project Ga0134128, IMG submission 96462) | Terrestrial soil microbial communities with excess Nitrogen fertilizer from Kellogg Biological Station, Michigan, USA - KB3-175-4 | ecosystem: Environmental > Terrestrial > Soil > Unclassified ... | reverse complement strand
GTGCGCGGTTGAGATCCGCGAGTGACGCGGTCGTTACCTCTTGATATCGGCCGAGCGCCGCGGCGGCTTTGGCGCACGTGTCGCGGAGCACACTGACAAGATTGTCGTTCGGCGCCATGTCGGCGAACTCGAGGGCGCCGAGGTGCTGAGTGAGCGATCGCCCGCCCGCGAGCGCACTGACGGCGGAGAGGGCCGCGCGATCGAAAGCGGCGACCGCGGCGACGAGCGCCGGCGTCGCGCGCGCGCCGGCGCGGTCGTGCGCGGCCCGCCGCAGCGCGCGGAGCTGCTCGATCGCGTCATGACTCGCGTCGATGCCAGCCACGAGACTCAACTGCCAGCCGAGCGACGCGTCGAAGTCCGCCGGCGTCACCGTCACCCGCGGGTCGGGCCTCACGTCGATCGTGCGCATGAGCGTCTGCGCGTCAACCGTGAGCGCTGCCTGATAGCGGCCCGGCACGGCCAGCGGCCCGACGGGCTGCCGCCGCGGCGATTGCCCGACGATGGCGGTCGCGATGATGCCGTAAGACACGGACGTCGCGGGCTCGCCGTCGGCGCCGTAGTCGAGCGACGGCGGCGTGGGATAACGCAGATCCCAGACGACGCGATGCGCGCCGGTCGAGACCGGGAGCCGGTCGGCGTCCGGCGGCGCGAACCAGTACATCGGCACGTTCGGCATCGACGGATCGGGCGCCGCGGCGTCGCTCGTGTACTCACGCACGAGCTGTCCCCTGGGGTCGGTGATGCGCAGCGTCACGCGGCCGCGCGCCGGCGCGCGAAGGACGTAGTCGAGGATCGCGCCGTCCGGCGGATTCTGTCCGGTCGGAACCTCGGGCGGCAGCGGCGTGTCCTGATTGACGTCGAACCGCGCGCGCACGACGGGCTCCGGCGGGAAGAAGAACGCGGACGCCGACGCGGCGCGCGCCTCGGCGGTATGCCGCAGCGGCGAGACGTCGTCGAGGATCCACAGACCGCGGCCCCACGTCGCGGCGACGAGATCGGCGCCGTGGATCACCAGATCGTTGACCGCGACGGTCGGCAGATTGCGCTGGAGCGGCTGCCAGTGATCGCCGCGATCGACCGACAGCCACGCGCCGGCCTGCGTGCCGGCGTAGAGCAGCGCCGGCTGCGCCGGATCCTCGCGCACGACGCGCGCGGGGACGTCGGACGGCAGTCCGGCCACGATCGACGTCCAGTGCGCGCCGAAATCCGTCGTGCGATAGAGCAGCGGCGCGTGCGCGTCGGACAGATCGATCGCAGCCGCGTAGGCGACGCCGGCGTCGTGGCCTGACGCCTCCATCGACCAGATCGCCGACGTGGCCGCGCGCGCCGTCAGGTCCGGCGGCGAGACGTTGGTCCACGACTGGCCGCCGTCGCGCGTGAGCTGGATGACGCCAGTCGACGAGCCGACCCACAGCAGGTCGGCGTCGAGCGGTGATGGCGCCAGCGCGACGATGGTGCCGGCGCCGCCGCCCGTGAGATCCGGGCTGATCGTCTTCCACGTGACGCCGCGGTCGTCGGTCTCGAGCACGTACTGGGCGCCGACGAAGAGCTTGTGCGGATCCTTCGGGGAGAGCGCCATTCCCGGTCTCGGCCCGAAGCGATCCTGATCGCGCGGCGTGAAGATCGGCCCGACCTGTCCCGTCTCGCGGTCGAAACGGAGCACCGTGTGGCCGCCGCCGTGGGAGTACACGTATCGCGGGTTGAACGGATCCGCGAAGATGTGCCCCTGCTCGTAGCCGCTCACCGGATACCAGTCGTTGGGCCGAATCGCGCCGTAGTCGCTGCGGCTCTTGATCGCCACGGTGCCGCTGTCCTGCTGCGCGGCATAGAGCCAGTACGGGAACTGATCGTCCGTCGTGACGAAGTAGTGCTCGCCGTTCGGCACGACGTACCACGGCGTCCAGGTCGCGCCGGCATCCACGGTGATCGTCGGCCCCTGATCGGCGCCGATGATCATCCGCCGCGGATTCTGGGGATCGATCCAGAGGCTGCGGTTGTCGTCGCCGCCCGGCGCGCCTTTCACCGCTTCGAGCGTGCGGCCCGCGTCGGCGGATCGATACATCGACGTGCCCATGGTGTAGACGACGTCGGGATTCTTCGGATCCGCGTAGATGTGGCCCGAGGCGCTCGCGAGACGATTCGTGCCGAGCGTCCACGTCGCGCCCGCGTCGTCCGAGCGATACAGGCCGCCGCCGGCACGGCCGCCGACCAGCGCGTAGAGCCGACGCGGGGTCCGGCCCGGCGCCACGGCGAGGTTGACGCCGCCCGCGCCCGCGGGCCAGCCGGTCCCGCCGAGCCTCGTCCACGTCACGCCGTCGTCGGTGGAGCGGTAGATCGCTGGTGTCGACGGCGTCACCGGCGGTGCGGCGGCCGGCGCCGCAGCGCCGCGCGCGCCGCGTCCGCCCCCGGGCGCGCCGCCGCTGAAGCTGGCGTAGAGCGTGCGCGCGTCGTTCGGATCGCTGACGAGATCGACGACGCCGCTTCCGGGATCGACCGAGAGGACGTGCGTCCACGTGTCGCCGCCGGTCGTCGATCGGTAGACGCCGCGGGCGGCGCTCGGCAGGTTGTTGTAGAAGACCATCGACCCGAAGTTGCCGCCCGACCCGACGCCCGCCAGCACGATGTTCGGATCGCGCGGATCGACGACGAGGGCGGTGATGTATTTGGTGTCGGCGAGGCCGGCCGCGTGCCACGTCGTGCCGGCGTCAGCGGATCGGAAGACGCCCTTGCCGAGGAGATTGTGGCCGGTGCCGACGTACACCACGCGCGGGTCGGACGGCGCGACGGCGACCGCGCCGATCGACGGCACGTGGACGGCGTCGAAGGCCGGCTTCCAGGTGGTGCCGCCGTCGGTCGTCTTCCAGAGCCCGCCATCGGGCGTGCCGATGTAGTAGACCGTCGGGTCGCCGGGGACGCCGGCGACGGCGGACACGCGGCCGGCGCGATTCGAGCCGACGAGACGCCAGGAGAGCGCGGCGGTCAGATCGGGTTCGCCCTGCCGCGCCGCGAGGTCCGTCGCCACGAGCGTCGCCGCGCCGGCGAGCGCCACGGCGGCGGTCCACACGCGAACGCGGAGGCGGAGAAGACCCTGCGGCGAATCCAGGCGCGGCATCATGGCGGCGATTGTAGCGCCCCGACGACGTCCTCCAGGGCTTTCCGCTCAGGTGGCGCGACGGGAGAGGCGGCTCGACAGATCGCGCGAGGTCGCGGCCGACTCGCCAAACGTGAACGAGCCTCGCGTCTGGATCTCGTCGATCGCGCGGAGCAGCGCGCCGAACGCCGCGCGGGCGAGGCCGCTGCCGACGCTGATGCGCCGCACCCCGATCGCGGCGAGCGCGGCGACATCCAGGTCGCATCCCGGAAGGCCCATCAGCACGTTGATGGGACGGTCGACCGCGCGGACGACCGAGGCGATGTCCTCGGCGCGTACGAGCCCGGGCGCATAGAGCACGTCCGCGCCGGCTTCCTGATAGGCCTGCAGCCGGGCCATGACGTCGCGAAGGTCCGCGCGCCCGACGAGAAAGTTTTCGGCGCGCGCCGTCAGGACGAACGGACACGGCAGCGCGTGCGCCGCCTCCGCGGCCGCGCGCACCCGGTCGGCCGCGCGCGCGATCTCGTAGAGCGGCCTGGACGCGTCGCCGGATCCGTCTTCGATCGAGCCGCCGACGAGCCCCGCGCCGCCCGCGAGCCGAATCGTCTCTGCCGCGACCTCCGGCGCCTCGCCGAAGCCGTTCTCGAGATCGCCGCTCGTCGGCAGGTCGGTCGCCGCCGCCAGTTCGGCGCAGTGCGCGAGCATGACCTCGCGGCTGACGCCGTGGTCGGTCCGGCCGCGCGAGAACGCGAAGCCGGCGCTGGTCGTCGCGAGCGCCTCGAAGCCGGCATGGGCCAGGATGCGGGCGCTGCCGACGTCCCAGGGATTTGGAATCACGAACGTGCCGCGCCGCGCGTGGAGCGCCTGAAACGCCGCGCCCTTGTCCGCCTGAGTCACCATGTGATCCTCGGTCCGATTCTCACGCGCCGCCGCCGAGGCTTCAAGCGGCGACGCTGAGGGGAGCGATGCCCCGATCGTGACAGCTGCGGCCACATCGATGCTTCGTGTAGCATCAAAGTATGGATGACGTTCGAGAGTCGGATGCCGGCCTGGCCGTCTCGGCCGTGGCCCGCGCGATCGGCGAGCCGGCCCGCGCGCGCATGCTCTTCTCGCTGATGGACGGCCACGCCCGCACGGGCACGGAACTCGCGATGGTCGGCGACGTGACGCCCTCGACCGCCAGCCTCCACGTCAAGCGTCTCGTCGACGCGCGCCTCGTCACGGTCTTCGCGCAGGGCAAGCACCGCTATTACAGCCTCGCGGGCGCCGACGTCGCTTCAGCGCTCGAGCACCTGAGCGTCGTCGCGATCGGCGCGCGCGATCGATTCGTGCCCCGCACGCCCCATCGCCTGCGCGCCGCCCGCACGTGCTACGACCATCTCGCGGGCACGCTCGGCGTGGCTCTGCACGATCGCCTGACGGCGCTCCGGTGGATTGCCATGGCCGACGCGCGCGGCCGGGACTACGAGGTCACCCCGGCGGGCGAGCGCGCGTTCGCCGCGCTCGGCGTGGATGTGGCGGGCGCCCGCGCGCTGCGGCGACGGCTCGCCTGCGCGTGCCTCGACTGGAGCGAACGCCGGCCCCATCTGGGCGGCGCCATCGGCGCGGCGCTCCTCGCGGAGGTGCTGAAGCGGCGCTGGGTCGCCGCCAACCGGCACGACCGCGCGCTCGAAGTCACGAGCGCCGGCCGCCGCGAGTTCCGCGCGCGCTTCGGCTTAGTCGTGTCGTAGCGCGATCAGCGGATCGACGCGCGTCGCCTGGCGGGCCGGCCACGCGCTCGCCACGAGGCCGACGACGAAGAGAATCGCCGGCACCGCGCTGAACGTGACGAGGTCGCGCGGCGACGTGCGATAGAGGAACGCGGCGAGCAGCCGCACCAGGCCCAGCGACACCGCCCAGCCAATCACGAGTCCGCCGCCGGTCAGGGTCAGGCCGCGCCGGAGCAGCAGGCGGCGCATCGCGCCGGCCGGCGCGCCGAGCGCCATGCGGATGCCGATCTCGCGCGTCTGCAGCGAGACTGTGTACGCGAGCACGCCGTACAGGCCCGCGGCCGCCAGACCGAGCGCGGCGAGCGCGAAGCCCCCCACGAGCCACGCCACCACACGGTCCCTCCACGCCGCGCGGTCTACCACGTCGCCGAGCGTACGCAGCTCCGTGATGCCGATCTGGGGATCGAGGTCCCGCATGCGTTCACGGACGCCGGCCGCGAGCGTCGCCGGATCGGCCGTCGTCCGCACGACCACCGCCGACGGGACGACCTCGCCGTCGTAGGCGCCGTACGGCAGATACACCGTCGGGTTCTCTTCGCCCGTGAGATGCGCGTGCCGGCTGTCGCCGACGACGCCGACGATGTCGTGCCACTTGTCGCCGGCCGCGGGCGGTCCGAACTGGACGCGCTTGCCGAGGGGATTCTCGCCCGGCCAGTACTTCGCCGCGAACGCCTGCGCGACGATGAGGCCGGTGGGCGCGGCATAGTCGGCGTCCGTGAAGTCGCGGCCGCGCAGCAGCGGGATGCCCAGAGCGGTGAAATAGCCCGGCGTGACGACCACATGATTGACGAACGGCATCTCCTCGAGCGGGCGAGGCCGCCCTTCGATCGTGAAGATCCGCGACCAGCCGTCCTCGAGCGGAATGCCCGAGCCGAACGCGACGCCGGTGACGCCGGGCAGCGCCGACAGCCGCGTCGTCATCTCGGCGAGGAGCGCGCGCGCCGGCGGCCCCGGCGCGTGGCGCTTGGCCGGATAGTCGATCGAGAACGAGAGCACTCGGGCCGGCTCGTAGCCCAGCACCTGCGTCCGGATCGCGATGAAGCTCCGCAGCATCAGCCCGGCGCCGACGAGCAGCACGACCGAAAGCGCGACCTCGGCGACGACCAGGCCGCTGCGCAGGAGGCGATGGCCGCGGCCGCGGCTGCCGCCGCGCTCGCCGTCGTGGATCACGGCCGTCACGCCGCCAGCCGATGCGCTGAGACTGGGCGCCACGCCGAACACCAGGCTCGTGACGACGGCGATCGTCAGCGCGAACGCCAGCACGCGCGTGTCCACCGAAAACTGCATCCACGCCGGCAGCTCGACCGGCACGAGCGCGAGGAGCGCGGGCACGCCGACGTAGGCGAGCAGGACGCCGAACGCGCCGCCCGCGCCGGCGAGGATCAGGCTCTCAACGACGAGCTGACGCACGAGCCGCGAGCGGCTGGCGCCGAGCGCCCGGCGGATGGCCATCTCGCGGGCCCGGCCCATCGCCTTCGCGAGCAGCAGATGACTGACGTTAGCGCAGGCGATGAGCAGCAGGAAGGCGACCGCGACGAGCAGCATCGTGACCGCGGGCCGGTAGTCGCTCGTCATGACCGCGCGGAGGGGCTGCACGCGCGCGTGCCAGCCGTTGTTCGCAGCCGGGTACGCGCGATGAATCCCCGTGAGGATCGAGTCGACTTCGTCGGTCGCCGATTTGACCGTCGCGCCAGGCACCAGACGTCCAATCACCGACGAGTTGTAGTCGGTGCGCGGGGCGTGGGCCAGATCGACGCGCCGCGGGAACCACAGATTCGATCGATCCGGAAAATGAAAGCCCGCCGGCATGACGCCGACGATCGTGTAGACCGCGTTGCCCGTGTCGATCGTCCGGCCCAGGATGTTGGGGTCGGCGGCGTACCGGGACCGCCAGAGGTCGTCGCCGATGATGACGACGCGCGGCGCGCCCGGCACGTCCTCGGCCTTCGTGAACAGACGACCGAGCTGGGGCGGCACGCCGAGGAGCGGCAGCACGCCGTCGGTGACGAGCGTCGCGGGCACGTGCTCGGTCGGACCATCGCTCCGGATCGCCGCGTCGCCGGTCGAGTACAACCCGAGATCGACGAGCTGGTGCGTCGCCGCGCGCATGTCCGCGTAGTTGGGAATCGCCACCGATCCGAACTCGTGCGGATCGGTTGGGCTGTACTCGTCCACGGCGACGAGCCGTGACGCGTCCGGGTAGAGGAGCGGCCTCAGAAACAGGCCGTTCGCGAAACTGAAGATCAGCGTCGCCGATCCCATGCCGAGCGCGAGGAGCGCGACGACGGCGGTCGTCGTGGCGGCTTCCTTGCGGAGGTACCGCACCGCGTAGCGGATGTCGTGTTGCAGCACGTCGAGTTGCTCCTTGGGGGCTTCCTTCAACAGGCCGCCGAGCGCACGGAACGCAAAGGCGGCCCGCGCTCGTCCAGACTGCGCGTCGCGGCACCCGTCGTCGAAGACGAGCGACAACTCGCGGCCGTACGCGCGGCGAAACTCCGCCGGATACAGGCGCAGCAGCCGGCGGTAGATCCGGGCGAGGCGGGTGGACGGCCGCGGCGCGGCAGGCACGGGTCAGGCTCGCTTGGGCAGAAGGCCCGTGGTCCGCGCGTCGGCGATGAGCCGCTGCAGCCGCCCCAGCTCTTCGGTCACCGCGAGCCGGCCGGCCTTCGTGATTCGGTAATACCGGCGCCGTTCGTCGTCGTGCTCCGGGTCCGGGCGCTCGTCGAGCTCTTCGATGAGCGCATCCTGCAGCAGACGCTTGATCGCGCTGTAGAGCGTGCTGGGGCTGAGGGTGACCTGACCGCTGGTGCGCTGGCGGACGTCCTGAAGGATGGCGTAGCCGTGGCGCTCGCGGTCGGCGACCGCGATGAGGATGTGCAGCGTGTCGTGCGACAGGGCCGACGCTCTCATACGACGGCAACTATACCACTCATCGCTACATCGTAAAGTGGACAAGATCGGACAGGTGCACGGAAGCACGGAGAATACGGAGGCGAACTCCGAATGCCCATGCCTTACTACGAACGCCGACAGGTCGGCCGCACGCTCATCTTCGTCGCGATCGCCCAGGCCGCGATTGGCTTCGCGCTCCTCACGGTCAGCACCATCGTCGGGCTGGTGCTGGTCGTCGTGGCGATCCTGACGGGCTGGCTGTTCACCTCGATGACGGTGAGCGTGACCGAGGACGACGTGCGCTGGCAGTTCGGTCCCGGGCTGGTCGAGCGCCGCCTGGCGCTGGCCGACATCAAGGCGGTTCGCGTGGCGCGGTTGCCGTGGTACTCCGGGATCGGCATCCACCTGACCGCGAACGGCTGGCTTTACAACGTCGCGAGCGGGCCGGTCGTGCAGATCGAGGCGCGCGACGGCGGGCGCGTCAACATCGGATCACGAGAGCCCGAGGTCCTGCGTGAGGCGATTGCCGCGCGGCTCGCGGTCGCGCCGCCGTCCATGGCCCAGGCGCCTCACGCCCATGGCATGCCATGGCCCGTCGTGTCGGTCATTCTCACGGCCCTCGTGGTCTGCGGCGTGATGGCCGTCGTCATCTGGAACGGCCGGCAGCCGGTCGCGGTGGGGCTCGAGCGGGGCTTGTTCACCGTTCGCGGCGGCGGCTTCGCCACGACGATTCCCGTCGACGAGATCGCGTCGGTGCGCCTCGCGGACGTCCTGCCGAAGGTGGAGCGGCGAACGCACGGCTTCGCGTTCGGCGATCGCCTGCGTGGCACGTTTCACCTCGCGGACATCGGACCAGCCGACGTGTTCGTCGATGCCGACGCGCCGCCGTTCGTTGTCGTGCGCACGCCGCGGCTGATTCTCTATGTGAACGAGCCGCGGGCGGCCGACACGCGGCGCCTCTACTACAACCTGCAGGCCGCCGCGCCGTCGCGCTGAGGCGCGGCCGGCGACCGCTTGCGGACGACGCGCCAACCCGCCGGCCCTGGTCCTCGTCCAAGATAATCACTACACTCGTATCAAAATATGCGCCGCCATCTCGGAGAACTGGAACAGGTCCTGCTGCTGGCCCTCGTGCACCTCGGCGAGGACGCCTATGGCGCCGGCATCGCGCGGCTCATCGCGGACCGGACCGGCCGCGTGCTCTCGCCGGGCGCGATCTACACGGCGCTCGAACGGCTGGAGCGCCGCGGATTCGTCACCTCGCGGTGGGGCGACCCGACGCCCGAACGCGGCGGGAAGCGCAAGCGGCACTACCGGCTTCGGGCCGCCGGCGTCGCCGCGATCCGCGACGCCCAGCGCGCGCTCGCGCAGATGGCGCGCGGGCTCAAAGCGCGCGTGGAGCTCGAGTGAGCGGCGGCGCCGTGCGGCCGCCGCGCCTGGCGCGCTGGCTGATCCAGCGGGGATTGCCGCCCGAGGCGGCCGAAGCGATCGCGGGGGATCTCGATGAGCGCTTTAGCGACGACCTGCGCCGCGGCGCGTCTCCGTCGCGGGCACGGCTGCGGTACTGGCGACAGGCGCTCGCGTCGGTCGCCGTCGCGCGAGGGCGTCGCGAGTTTTCGACACGGGAGGTCTCCATGCCGCGCGCGTCCGTCCTGACGGGTGTCACGAGTGACGTGCGTTTCGTGCTGCGCGGCTTCGCGCGGACGCCCGGCTACGTCGCGGTCGCGGTCCTGTCGCTCGCGATTGGCATCGGCGCGAACGTCGCGACGCTGAGTGTGACGCGAGCCATCCTGCTCCAGGACCTGCCGGTCGAGCGGCCGCGTGAGCTGCGGTGGGTCAGCTGGTCGCATCCGAAGGGCGTCAGAGTCGGGAACTACAACTCGAGCAACGACAGCAACTATTCCTATCCGGCCTACGAGGCCGTGAGGAACGTCGCGGGCTCCCGGATTCAACTGCTGGGGTTCAACTTCGCGCCGCGGCTGTCGCTGATCGCTTCGGGCCGCGCGCCGGTCGCCGCCAACGGCATGATGGTCTCGGGCGACTATTTCACCACCCTCGGCTTGGGCGTGATCCTGGGACGACCGCTGGGCGACGATGACAACCGGCCGGGGGCGCCGCGCGTGGCGGTCATTGGCAACGACCTGTGGCAGCGTCTGTTCGACAGCCGCCCTGACGTCGTCGGGCATTCGATCCGGATCAACGACGTCGACTTCGAGATCGTCGGCGTGACACCCCGACGGTATGTCGGCCTGTCGATCGGCGGCTTCTTCCGCCCCACGGACATCACCGTGCCGCTCAGCGCGCAGCCCATCGTCGCGCCGTACGTCGCCGGCCGCGCCGACATCATGAGCGATCCGACGCGGCTGTGGATTCACATCATCGCGCGGCTGCCCGACGCCGCTCAGGGCGAAGCGTTCCGGCAGTCCGCGCAGATCGCGCTCGCGCCGATGGACGCGGCGCTGGCCGGCTCGACCGCGGTGACGGGCGCGACGGCCGTGACCCTGTCGCCGGCCAACCGGGGCGTGGACCAGGTGGCGAGGCGCGCCGGCGAGCCGCTCGAGGTGCTGACCGGCGCGTCGGTGCTCGTGCTCCTGATCGCGTGCGCGAACCTCGCGGGTCTGATGCTGGCGCGCGGCATTGCGCGCAGTCGTGAAACCGCCGTGCGGCGCGCCCTCGGCGCCAGTCGCGCCACGCTCATCCGCCAATGGGTCATTGAAGGCCTCATCCTGGCGCTCGCGGGCGGCGCCTGCGGCGTCGTCGTCGCCATCTGGAGCGGGCCGGCGATCGTCCATCTGCTCACGACCGGCCTGGGTCCGGTCGCCATCGAGCTCTCCGCCGACTGGGGGCTCATCGCCCTGGGGCTCGGTCTGACGATCGCGACAGCCGTCCTCGGCGCCGCGCTGCCGGCGTGGCGGCTGACACGCGCCGGCGCGACCACCGACCTGCGGACGCAGGTCATTGGCGCGTCCTCACCGCGCCTGACGATCGGCCGCGTGCTGATCGCGGTTCAGATCGCCATCTCGGTGCCGCTGCTGGTCGGCGCGCTACTCTTCGTGCAGACGCTCAGGAATCTTTCCGCCGTCGATCTGGGCTTCGACCCTCGCGGCCTCGTCGAGTTTCAGATCAACCTGCCGGGCCCGGTGGCCATTCCAGGGAGGGGCGCGCAGCCGATGACGGCGGAGACCGCGGGCCTCACGAGGAATCTTCTGACGGCGCTGGAAGCGATTCCGGGCGTGTCGTCGGCGACCCTCGTCGAGAACCCGCTCGTGAGCGGCATCTCGTCGAACTGGGGCGCCACCATCGACGGCAAGAGCGTGCCGATGGCCATGCAAGCCGTCGGTCCGCACTTCTTCGAGACGATGCGGATTCCGCTTCTGGCTGGCCGGGCGATTACCGACCGTGACATCGCGACGGCGCCGCTCGTCGCCGTCGTCAATCGCGCGACGGTCGGTCGAGCCTTTCATGGCGCATCGCCGATCGGGAAGACGATGCTGGTCGGCACCCGGGAGCTGACGATCGTCGGCGTCGTCGACAACTCGATCTATGAGAGCCTGAGGCGCCAGCCCCAGCCGACGTTCTACGACTCGTATCTCCAGCGCCCCGGCATGACGCTCTCGCCGTACGTGACCCTGCGGACGGTCGTGAGTCCGGCGACGCTGGTCGCGCCTGTGACCGCGGCGGTGGCGGCGCTCGCGCCAACGGCGCCGCTCACGAATTTCAAGACGCAGACCGATCAGATCGCCGAGACGACGGGAGAGGAGCGCGTGTTCAGCCGTCTGCTCACGCTGTTTGCCGGCTTCGCGATGGCGCTGGCCGGCATCGGTCTCTACGGCCTGACGTCTTATGCGGTGGCGCGGCGCACGAACGAGATCGGCATTCGCATCGCGCTCGGCGCGGCGCGCACGCAGGTGCAGCGCCTGATGCTGCGACAGGTCGTGGTGCTGGCCGCGCTGGGCCTGGCCGCCGGCGTGCCGCTCGCGCTGCTGTCGTCGCGCTTCATCGCGACGCTGGTCTTCGGCGTGACGCCGCGCGATCCGTCCACGCTGGTCGAGGTCGCGATCACGATGCTGGTGGCGGCGATTGCCGCCGGCTGGCTGCCCGCCCGCCGCGCGTCGCGCCTCGAGCCCCTGTCCGCGCTTCGCACCGAGTAGACGTCAGCTCCGCATGGTCGCCACCGGATCGACGGCGGCGGCGCGGCGAGCGGGAATCGCGCAGGCGACCGTCGCAGCCAGCAGCAGCAATGCGGCCGTCACGACGAACGTCACGGGATCGATCGCGCGGACGCCGTAGAGCAGCGACGACAGCACTCTCGACGCCGCGGCGGCGCCGACGACGCCGATGCCGATGCCGACGCCGGCCACGGCCAGGCCATGCCCGACGATGAGGCCGAAGATGGACGACCGGCCCGCGCCGAGCGCCAGGCGGATGCCGATTTCCGGCGTCCGCGCCGCCACCAGCATCGCCATCGTCCCGTAGGTGCCGATGGCTGCGAGGACCAGGGCGAGCGCGGCGAACACGCCGAGCAGCGTCGCCGCGAACCGCGGCGCCGAGAGCGCCTCGCCGACGACGCTGTCGAGGGTCCGAATGCGTGAGATCGGCAGGCTCGGGTCGAGCGCGCGAACCGCCGACCGGAGCGTCGCGGTTGCGGCAAGCGGATCGCCGGCCGTGCGGATGACGAGGGCCATGCCCCGCGTCGCGCCGCCCAGGATCTGCGGCAGCTGTGGGTAGAGCAGATACATCTCGGACCGCGGCGCCTCGACGATGTCGTTCGCATGCGTGTTGCGGATGATGCCGACGATGGTGATCCACGGCGCCTTGGCGTCGCCCATGCGGAACCGCCGCCCGATGGCGTCCTCGGCGGGCCAATATTTCTTCGCCATGGCCTCGTTCAGGACCGCGACGGGCGGCGTACCGGCGTCATCGGTCGTCGCGAAGAGCCGGCCGCGAGCGAGCGTCGCGCCGATGGTCTGAAAGTAATCGCGCGTGGCCCACTGGAAATCGCCGTTGGGGTTCTCGCTCGGCGCCGCCGGGTGATCCTCGATGGTGATCGACCAGTTGCCAATCACCCGAGACAGGGGCAGGACGCGAATGGCCGCCGCCGACTGCACGCCCGGCGAGGCTTCGAGCCGGTTTATCAGGTCGCGATAGAAGCCGACCGTTCGATCGGGCGTCGCATAAATGGCCGGCGGCAGCTGGACCTCCGCCGTCAGGACGCCGTGCGGGTTGAAGCCCAGATTGACCTGCGAGAGCTGCGACAACGTGCGGAGCAGGAGGCCGGCGGCGATCACGAGCATCACCGAGCAGGCAAGCTGGCCCGCCACCAGCACGCGGCCCACCGCCAGTCGCCCGCGCCCCGGCGTGAGCGAGCGTCCGCCTTCCCGGAGCGCCATGGCGAGGTTCGCGCGCGCGAACTGCAGCGCCGGCCCGACGCCGCAGAGGAGCGCCGCGGCCGCCGCGACGACCGCCGTAAAGACGACCACGCCGGCGTCGATCTCGATGTTGCCGATCCGCGGCAGGCTCGCGGGCTTGAGCAGCAGCAGGATCTGCAGGCTGGCGCGCGCGACGAAGAGACCGACGGCCGCGCCGGCGATCGAGAGCACGAGGCTTTCGGTGAGCGCCTGGCGAACGAGCGTCGCCCGCGCGGCGCCGAGCGACGACCGCACGAGCGCCTCGTGCCGCCGCGCGTCCGATCGCACCAGCAGGAGGTTGACGACGTTCGCGCAGGCGACGAGCAGCACGCCCGCGACCGCTGCGAACAGAATCAGCAGCGGCAGACGGGCTCCGCCTGACAGGAATTCGTGAAGGGGCAGGCCCGCGCGATGCCAGCGATCGTGGCCCGGATCCTGCCGGTAACCGTCGCGCACCCAGCCGTTCTCGACGACGCGCAGGTCCGCCGCGACGGCGGCCGGCGCGACGCCGGGCGCGAGGCGCGCGACGCCGAAGTACGAATGGTCGCCCCAGGACGCGAGATTGTCCGGCGTGAACACCAGCGGGATCCACGCCTCCGTGGGTTGGTCGCTCCGATAGTCGAGCGGCAGCCGGAACGAGGCCGGCATCACGCCGACGACCAGCCGTGAGACGCCGTTGATCTGAATCGATTGACCGACGATGGACGCGTCCCCGCCGAATCGCCGCGTCCACAGGCCCGAGCCGAGCACGATGACCGGCGCCGCGCCGGGTCGGACGTCGGCCGCCTGCAGGCCGCGCCCGCTCGCCGCCGGCACGCCGAGCAGATCGAACATCTCGCCCGTGACGAGCCCCACGCGGACGCGCTCCGGATCGCCGCCGCCCGTGAGGTTCACGTCGCCGGTGTCCCACGCGGCGAGCGACGCGAAACTGTGCGCCTCGTGCCGATAGCTCTCGATCTCCGGCGCCGAGAGCCACGTCGGGTCTTTCTCCTCGGACGGATTCCAGATCATCACGAGGCGCGACGGATCCTGGTAGGGCAGCGGCTCGAGCAGCACGGCCTTCACGAGGCTGAAGATCGCGGCGTTTGCGCCGATGCCGAGCGCGAGCGTGCCGATCGCGGTGAGCGTGAAGGCAGGCGAGCGGCGGAGCATGCGGAGCGCGTAGCGGACGTCGCGGACGAAGGTCGCGCCGAGCGCCGGCCGCGGGCCGGCGTCGGCATCCCAGCGCCGCCGGAGCCGCAGCTTGGTCACCTCGACCAGCGCCGTCGCCGTGTGGCGCGCTCGCCACCACGAGGCCGACAGCCGCGACCGGCCGGCTGTCTCGCGCGCGGCCACTTCGTCCAGGTCGTCGAGGAGCGCCGCGCGAAGGTCCGCAGGCGCCATCCAGGCGATGAGCCGTCGCCCGAGGCCGGTCATCGATCTCATCGGTGGCCTCCACGCGGCTCGACGACGCCTTGCCACATGCGGAGAGCCAGCTCGCGCTCGCGACGGACAAAGTCGCGTCCGGTGGCGGTCAGCCGGTAGTGGCGGCGGGCGCGGCCGCCGCGCTCGGGCAGCGGATCGGACAGCCAGGCCGACGCCAGTCCGCGGCGATCGAGGCGATCGAGCGCGCCGTAGATCGCGGCGATCGACACGGATCGGTTGGCGATCGTCCGGATCTCGGCGCGGATCGGCACGGCGTACGCCTCGTCGTCCAGGCGGGCGACGGCGACCAGGGTCAGCAGTTCCAGCGGCGTCAGGGTCCTGGGCAGCGGCATATATCTTTCACAAACTTGAAGATTAGACGAGAAGGCGCGCGGCGGGGTTGGTCGCGAAGCTGCTAGACTGCCCGGCCGTGCGCACGCGCCGCATCGACATCTATATCTACTGCTCGGCGGTCGCGGCGATCGGGATCCTCGGCCCGCCGGTCCCGCTCTACTGGGACTCGTTTGGCTACGTCGTCCAGGCGATGACCGGGCAGGTCGGCGGCCTGGGGCTCGGCCGGCCGCTGTTCGTGCTCGTGTCGCACGCGTTGGCCATGTTGTGGTTCGCATTCCGAGGGTCCGCCGCGCATCTCGAACCGGTCCTGCGGATGTGGTGGGCCATCGTCACGTGTCTCGCGGCGCCGCTGACCTGGCGGCTGGCGCGGCGCGCGGGCCTCACGTATCGCGCCTCGGCGCTGGCGGGCCTGGCGGTCGCCGTCTCGCCGGCGATGGCTCACGTCGGCGGCAGCGTGCTCACCGATGGACCGGCGACCGCGATGTGCGTCCTCGCCAGCCTGCTCGGCGTGCAGGCGATCCTGGATTCGTGGGAGGCGATGCCCTCACCCGGCCGGCGCGCCATCGGCCTGGCGATCGGCGCCGGCGTGGTCGTCGGCGTCGCGATCGGACTACGGGAGCAGTCCATTCTCGGTGCCGCGGGGCTCGCGCTGCTGCTGCCGATCGCCCGCCGCGAGGATCGACGCCTGCTGGCCGCGGCGATGGCCGTCGCGTGCGTGCTGGTCGTCGCCGTGCCGATGCTCGTGATCTGGCTCATCGAGCCCGGGTACGCGGCCACGATTCGCACGTGGCTGCTGGGGATGGCGCACGACCGGGCGGCGATGACCTTCGGCTGGCGCGACGCCGGCCTGTTCGCGCTGTGGGTGCTGTCGCTCGGGCCGGTGGTGGCGATCGCCGCCGCGATCGCGTGGTGCCGGCCGACGTCGCCCATGTGGCGCGCGGGCGGCGCGCTCTTCGCGATTTCGGTGCCGGCGCTCGCGCAGTTGGCGCTGACGGTGGCCTTCCGGGGCATCAGCTACAGCCCGAGGTTCATGCTGCCGGCATTTCCCTGCGCGGTGGCGATTCCGGGCGCCTGGGCGATCGATCGGTGGGTTGGACGGTCGCGGCGGCATTTCGTCGCGGCGTGCCTCCTCATCGTTCTGCCGCTGGTGATTGGCGCGCCGGTCGTGCGCGAGCGATCGGCGCCGGTCATCGCGGCGATTCGCACGCTGCCCGAATTGCTGGCGGTCGTGCCGCCGACCTCCGTCGTCGTCACCGGTCAGCCGTGTCCCGAGATCGCGCTCGAGCAGGCGATCGCGGCCCACGATCAACCCGGCCGCCCGGCGCCGGACTGGCAGCCGGTGTGTCCCGGCTGGGCGTGGCCGTCCGATCTGACGGCGCGACTGGACGGCGCCCGTCTCGCGAATCGCACCGTCGTCCTCGACCTGCGGCCGACGTCCTGGATCGGCAGCGAGCAGCAGGCCGCGCTGCGGCAGATCATGCAATATGCCTTTGCGCCGCCGACCGACGCGCGGCCGCCGTTGATTCTCTGGCGCTGACCGCGGCGCCGCGTGCTACGGCGGCGCCGTCTCTCGCCTGGCCGCGTCCAGCTGATCCGCCCGCGCGATCGCGCGCGCGACGAGCGCCGCCGGCGCGCCGCGGACGCGGAGGAGCGCAATCGCGTTCCGCGTGAGCGACGGGCCGGGTTGCAGCTGGTAGTCGAACTCCAGGCCGTCGCTTCCGACCCGATCGGTGAAATGGAAGGCCGCGTAGCGATCCGAGAGCAGCTCCACCAGCTCGAGATCGTGCGTGGCCGCGACGATGATGTGCGGGGACGTGCGGTGGCCCGCGGGCGGTTCGGCCAGCGAGGCGAGGACGGCGTCGCCGGCAGCGATGCGTTCGACCGTGTTCGTGCCCCGGAACAGCTCGTCGAAGAGAAACAGATGCGGGCGCGCGTCGCGCGCGGCCTCGACCAGCGCCAGCACGGCCTGGACTTCGACCAGGTAGTAGCTGCGACCGCTCGCCGGATCGTCGCCCCGGCCGATGCAGCTGCGGACGACGAGCGTCGGCGCCTCGTAGCGCGCGCAGAGGCACGTCCGAATCGTCTGCGCCAGCACGACGTTCACGCCGAGCGTTCTGAGGAACGTCGTCTTGCCCGACATGTTCGAGCCGGTCAGGATCAGGCCCTGCGGCGGGCCGAGCGCGATCGTGTTCGGCACGGCATCGGGGACCAACGGATGCCTCAGGGCCTCGAACGTGGCGGGTCCGCTGGTCCGAAACGTCGGCCGCGTCCACCCGGGCGTCGCGGTCCGGTATGACGCGACGCTGAGCGCGGCGTCCACCTCGCCGACGGCCTGCATCACCGCGGCGAGCGCCTCGCCGTGCGCGCGGAGCTGGCGCGCGCCGAAAAACAACGCGTTGCCGTCCAGCGCGAAGACGAGGTTCAGGTATTCGAAGATCGTCGAGCTCAACTCGCCCGAGACCGCGCCGCTCGTGTCACGGCCCGCCCAGCGCGCGACGCGGCGGAGCATCGCGAGGTCGCCGACGAGCTGGAGCGGCGCCAGCAGCGCCTCGTGGCCCGTCACCAGCGGCCGCAGCGCGTCGGCGGCCCGGAGGATGGGCTCCACGCCCCGGAACGCGCCCACCGCGATGCGCAGATCCGAGGCCGCCGTCGCGCGGAGCGCCACGGACACGAGACTGCCGGCCACCAGAAGCAGGAGGAGCGCGGGATACACCGCGCCGGCGAGCGCCACGCCGATCATCGTGGCGGCCAGGCTCGGAAAGACGACGTGCCACGGGCGGACCTCGAACGTGCCGGGCTCGGTCAGCCACCACACGTCGTGCGCATCGACGCTGCGCATCCGCCCGAGGGTATCCGCCGCCGCAGCACGGGCGGCCGGGTCGGTTTCGAGCCGCGTGACGAGCCGCTCGAAGACGTCGGCGTGCGCGGCCACCGGCGCCGATCGGAGACGCCCGTACAGGACCTGCTGACCGACGCGGCTCTCGGCGCGGTCCAGCACGCGAAAGACGTCGTCCAGGTTCAGGTCGGTCCACGTGCGGTCGTCCATCAGACCGGCGTCGGATCCACCCGCGCGCGCCCGGGCGTACCGGCTGATCAGCGTCAGGTCGCGCTCATCGTCGGGCCAGTGAGGCCACGGCGCCCGCGGACGAGGCGCTTTTCGGCGGTCGTACGACCAGACCGCCGCAATGACGCAGACACACACACCCCACACGGCCACGGTGACCCAGTGCATCGAAGAGAGATTGTGGCCCAGGTTGGGCCGTGATCAGTCGTGACGGATCGCGACGAGCGGATCGACGCGCATCGCGCGCAGGCCCGGCAGCAGCGTGCCGCCCGCGGCGGTGGCACTGGCGACGGTCGCCGCGACCAGGAACGCCGCGGTGTCGAAGGGATTGACGCCGGCGAGCACGGCGCGAAGACTCGAGCCGGCCAGTGCGGCAAGGGTTGCGCCGATGACGAGCCCCGCGCCAGTCAGGATTGCGCTCCGGCGCAGGACGAGCGCGAGCACGCTGCCGCGCGACGCGCCCAGCGCCATGCGGAGTCCAATCTCGCGCGTCCGGGCCGAGACGCTGAACGCCAGCAGGCCGTGCAGGCCCAGGGCCGCGAGGATGCACGCGATCGCCGCGAAGCCGCCGAGGACGCGCACCTGTACTTCCCGCGGCGCGTTGTCCGCATCGGCTACGGTCTCGAGCGGAGCCAGATGGGTGACGGGGAGGTCCGGGTCCGCCTGCTGGAGGGCGCGCCGAATCGTCCCGGCCAGCGCCGCGGGGTCGATCGCCGACTTCACGACGAGATCTTTGGGCGCGAACCAGGTCAGCCAGCGATCCGGCACCTGCGTCGCCGGCATGTATGCCTGTGGCTCGCTCGCCCGCTCGACGCCCCGCACCGAGACATCGCCGACGACACCGACGACGGTGCGATCGTGGAAGGCGAGATCGAATCGCCGGCCCAACGCCGATTCGCCGGGCCAGTTCTCCCGGGCGAATGACTCGCTGACCACCGCGACCCACGGCGACGCCGTCGTGTCGGCATCGGTGATGTCCCGGCCGCGCCGGATCGGGATGCCCATCGTGCGGAAGAAATCCGGCGTGACGTACCTGATGCTGGCCACATGGGTCGACGTCGGGTCCTGCGGATGCCCCTCGAGCGTGACGTTGAAGATGCCGCCGCGCATCTGCGGCGACATCGGGACGAAGCTGATGAAGGCGGCGCTCTCGACGCCGGGCTGCCGCCGCACGTCGGCGAGCACACGGTCGTAGAGCGCGACGCGCGCGGCCACCACCTCGTACTTGGGCATCGGCAGCGGCGCGGTCGCCATGAGGACGCGCGTGGTGTCGAAGCCGGGGTCGCGTGCCTCCAGCCGCCACAGCGCGCGGAGCAGGAGCGCCGAGGCGACGAGCAGCGCGACGGACGCGGCCATCTGGACGATGACCAGGGCCCCGCGCAGGCGCTCGGTGCGGCGGCTCGTGCCGCCGCGCGCGCCATCCTGCAGCGCGTCAAGACGGGCGGGGCCGGCGGAGCCCGCGGCGCCGGCGCGGCCGCCGCGCAACGCGGGAACCGCGCCGAGCCCGAGAGCCGTCGCGATCGTGATGCCCGTCACGAGCAGCAGCAGGCGGCCGTCGATCGGCGGCACGTCGCCGATGGGCAGCGACGTCGGGGCCAGCTGCGTGAGCAGCGGCACGGCCGACGCCGCGAGCGAGACGCCGATGATCGCGCCGCCGATCGCGAGCACCACGCTTTCGGTCAGCAGCTGGCGGGCGAGGCGTTCGCGGCCGGCGCCCAGCGCGGCGCGGACCGCCAGCTCGCGCCGCCGGCCGAGCGCGCGGGCGAGCAGCAGGCTCGCCAGATTGCTGCACGCGATCAGGAGCACGCAGGCGGACGCGCCCGCCAGGGCGAGCAGCAGCGTCCGCGATCGGGTCGACAGATCCTCGCGCAAGGTGGTCACGGTGCCGCTCGTGCGGCTGTTCTCCTTCGGATACGCGCGCGCCAGATCGGCAGCGACGCGCCGCGCGTCGGCGCGCGCCTGCTCGAGGGTCACGCCGGTCTTCAGGCGCCCCACGGCATCGAGAAAGATGTTCGTGCGGTCGCTGAGGTCGCTGGCCGCGAATTGCATCGGCACCCAGAGCCGCACGTCGCGATTGGGATAGGTGAACGCCGCGGGCATGACGCCGATGATCGTGTAGGGCCTGTCGTCGAGCCGAATGACACGGCCGAGCACGGCGCGGTCGCCGCCAAAGCGCGCGCGCCACAGTGCCGCGCTGAGCAGCACCGTTTCCGGCGCGCCGTCGACGTCGTCGGCCGCGGAAAACACGCGCCCGAGCAGGGGCTGGACGCCGAGCGTCGGCAGCAGATCGGCCGTCACGGCGGCGCCGTCGAGGTGCTCCGGCACGCCATCGCCGACCAGGTTCACCGAGAGGCCGCGCCACGCACCGCCGGAGTCGAGCGTGGTCAGCAGGCGCCGCCAGTCGAGGTAGTTTGGCGGCGAGAACTCCAGTCGCGGGTAGCCGCGATAGGACTGGTCCTGCCAGAGGTTGACCAGACGATCGGCATCCGGGAACGGCAGGGGCCGGAGAAGGACGTGATCGGCGATTGAGAACGCGGCCGTGGTCGCGCCGATGCCGAGGCCGGCGACGAGGACGGCGGTCACCGCGAAGGCCGGCGCGCGACGGAAGCCGCGCCAGGTCGTCCTGAGATCCTGACGCAGGAGATCGGCGTGCGCCCGGCCGCCCGCGGCGATCGCGTCGCCGATGACCTCGAGCCAGAGGCCGGCGACCGCCAGGCCGCGCGCGTCGCGCCGCCGCGCGGCGAAGTCGGCGGCCATGTCATCGCCGTACTCCGCTCGGAACGCGGCCGGATAGCACCACAGCAGTCGACGGAAGGCGCGCACGTGTCCCTCAGCCGCGCTTCAGCGCGAAGCTGGTCGCGCCGGCGAGACGGACCATCTCGGCGAGTCGTCGCACCTCGGCGCGTGCCACGACCGTGCCGAAGCGCGTCACCCGGTAGTAGCGCCGACGCTCGTCGTCGCCGTCCACCGGCCGTTCGCGGACTTCCTCGAGGAGGCCCTGTTCGAGCATCCGCTGAATGGATCGATAGAGCGTGCCAAAGCTCATCTTGATCGCCCCGCTCGTCCGCGCGGCGATGTCCTGGGAAATCGCGTAGCCGTGCCGCGGCTCGTCGGCGACGGCCAAGAGGATATGAAAGGTGGCCGGCGGCAGCGGCAGCAGCGCGCTCACCTCCGCCGATTCGTCACGGGTGCGGGCCATAGCCGTTGAGGCTATAGCCATAGGGGATATAGAGTCAAGGCGGGGGGCTGGGGCAAGGGGCGAGGGGCGGCCGATACCGGGCTGCGGCCCATGGCCCGAGAGAGAAGAAGGATGGCCAGTATCCATGTTCCTCTCGCCCGTCGTACCCGTCGTACCCGTCGCAC
>Ga0134128_10002820_pt1 | contig 21350 bp, 16 predicted proteins | sample KB31754_FD_96462 | JGI IMG/M metagenome (GOLD analysis project Ga0134128, IMG submission 96462) | Terrestrial soil microbial communities with excess Nitrogen fertilizer from Kellogg Biological Station, Michigan, USA - KB3-175-4 | ecosystem: Environmental > Terrestrial > Soil > Unclassified ... | reverse complement strand
CGGTCTGCACTTCATCGGCGATGCATACGCCGCCAGCCGCGCGGACATGCTCGTAAACATTCTTGAGATAGCCTTGCGGAAATTCGACGAAACCGCCGACGCCCTGAATGGATTCCGCGATGAACCCGGCGACTTTGCCGGGCGTGGCGAAATTGATCAGGTTTTTAACGTCGTCGGCATATTTTTTTCCGGCGTCGGGGTCATCGTAGCCGAACGGGCCGCGATAGGGATAGGGCGCGAGCGCGTGATGCACACCGAAGCTGTGCGGCACGTTGAATTTCCAATTGCTGTGCGAGGTGAGAGCCATGCCGGAGGCGTTGCCGCCGTGGTAGGCGTTGCGCAACGCGATCACGTCGTAGTTCCCGGTCGCAGCGCGCGCCATGAGCAGCGCGAGGTCGTTGGCTTCGGAACCGGAGTTCACGAAGTAACACATCTTCAAATCGCCGGGAAATTTCGACGCGAGCTTTTCCGCATAGAGCGCCACGTTCGGCTGCAAATAAATCGTGGTGGAATGCTGGAGGAGTTCGTTTTGCTTATTTGCCGCCGCGACGACGTGCGGGTGGCAATGCCCGACGCTCACGGTCACGATGCCGCCAAGGCCATCGAGGTAACGTTTGCCGGTCTCGTCCCAAACATATTGCATTTTGCCCTCCACAAGCATGATGGGCTTTTTGTAGTAGAGAAAAATCCACGGATGCATGAACTGCTTGCGCTTGGCGAGCACCTCCTCGGCGGACGGCCCGGAATATTTTTGCGGCTGATGCTTCGTCGGCGGCAGCGGAATTTGTTTCATAGTTTTTTCGCCCTGGCATTAACACCCGGCTTCAGCCGGGTGTGGTCGGAATTGGATCGATGGAAACCGTTTCAACGGTTTCCTTTGTGCGCGCCTGCAGTGGAAAACCGTTAAAACAGTTTTCCATTTATCCGCCGCGGCTAACACCGTGCTAAAGCGCGGTGTTAATGAGATTCTCGGATTCAATCCCATGGTTCCATCCCATTTTCGTCAAAGATTCGGCGCGGGTTTGCGCAATACAAGATAAATTACGCCTGCCGGCGGGAACCCGGGCTCGCGTGATTTCATCCTCGTTGGGCGAGCGGAATGACGTGCCGCTCGCCGGGGCCGGTGTATTTGGACAACGGGCGGATCAAGCGGTTGTTCGCCAGTTGCTCCATGATGTGCGCCGTCCAGCCGGTGATGCGCGCCATGACGAAAAACGGGGTGAACATGTCGATGTCGAAGCCCATCATGTAATAGGCGGGGCCGGAGGGAAAATCGAGGTTCGGATGAATGCTCTTCTGCTCGAGCATCACGGCTTCGAGGATGTCCTCGATATCGAGCCACTTCGATTGGCCGGTGAACTCCGCCAATTTGCGCGCGTATTTTTTCATCGTCGGCACGCGCGAATCGCCGCTCTTGTAAACGCGATGGCCGAAGCCCATCACTTTCCGTTTTTCGCGCAAGGCTTTCAACATCCAATCTTTCGCCTTCGCCGGCTCGCCGATTTCCAGAAGAACGCGCATGACTGCTTCGTTTGCGCCGCCGTGCAATGGGCCTTTCAATGACGCAATGCCGCCCACCACGCCGCTGTAAATGTCCGACAAACTCGACACCACCGTTCGCGCCGTGAATGTGGAGGCGTTGAAGCCGTGTTCGGCGTAAAGCACCAGCGAAACTTCAAAGGCCTTCACTACTTCCGGCGCCGGCACTTGGCCGAAGATCATGTGGAAAAAATTTTCGACAAAACCCAAATCGCCGCGCGGCTCAATGAACTCCTGCCCTTTGCGCAAGCGATAGAAGGCCGCGAGCATGGTCGGGATTTTTGCCATGAGGCTGAGTGAGCGCTTTAGATTGGCTGCCGAATCGCCTTTGTCCATTTCCGCGTCTTCCATTCCGAGAAAACTCACGCCAGTGCGCAGCACGTCCATGGGATGCGCGGTGCTCGGCGATTTTTGGATGACTGATAAGAGATTTTTGCTGATGCTTCGTTGTGCTCGGCCGGCATCGATGAACTCCGCCAATTCTTTCGACGTCGGCAGTTCATCTTTCCAGATGAGCCAGGCCACTTCTTCGAACCGGCAATGCTCGGCCAGCTCCCGCACCGGGTAGCCGCGATACACGAGCGAATTGATCTCCGGCATCACTTTCGAGATGCTCGAAGTGTCCACCACCACGCCGTCGAGGCCGTAATGAATGACTTCCGCTTCGTTGCTCATGGTTCTTCCAAGTAGGAGTGCGCGCGCGGGAACGTAAATTCAAATCTTTGGAAAGATATTCACAGCCCGAAATTGAAAACATCCTTGTCGAATTGCTGGTATTCCTGGTAGCGCAGCAATTCGTAAAGCTCGGCGCGCGTTTGCATCTCTTTCAACAACGATTCCTGCGTGCCGTCGCGTTTCAAAGCGCCTAAGCCGTCCTCGACTGCTTTCATCGCGAGCCGCAGCGCGGTGACGGGATAAATGACGATGTTGACACCCGCGTCTTCAAGTTGTCGCGCCGTCAGCAAATTGCTCTTGCCGAATTCGGTCATGTTCGCGAGCAAGGGTGCGTTTACGGATTTTTTGAATTTCGCAAATTCGTTCTCGTTGGCGAGCGCTTCGGCAAAAATCATGTCCGCGCCGGCATCCATGTAAGCCTTGGCGCGCTGGATGACCCCGTCCAGGCCTTCCCCTGCCCTCGCGTCGGTGCGGGCGATGATGACAAAATTGGAATCACGTCGCGCGGAAACGGCCGCGCGGATTTTTTTCACCATGTCCGCTGCCGGCACCAGCGTTTTGCCATCGAGATGACCGCAGCGTTTGGGATTTTGCTGGTCTTCGAAATGGCAGCCGCACAGGCCGAGTTCCTCGAGTTCCTGCACCGTGCGCGCGACATTCATCGGCTCGCCGAAACCCGTATCGGCGTCGATGATGGCCGGCAATTCTGTCGCGCGCGCGATGGCGCGGCCGCGTTGCGACACTTCGGTCAGCGTGGTGAGGCCCACGTCCGGCAAAGCCAGATCATTCGCAAGCATCGCGCCGGAAATGTAAACGCCATCGAACCCGTGGCGCTCGACGAGCATGGAAACCAGCGGTGAAAAAGCCCCCGGGAATCGCAGCAGCTTGCCGGATTTCAGCGCCGCGCGGAAATCGGCGCGCTTTTGGGCCGGGGGTTTGCGGGCGAAAAGCATGTCAAAAAATGCCACGTTTATCGCGTGTGGCGCAAGTCAATCGTCCCGGCGGCAGGACCACGTTTAGCTCTTTAAGTTCCTCGGTGTTCAATTTGGCCAATCGCTGCGCGGCGGCGATGAACCGGGCGCTTTCCTCCGGTGGAATCAAATCGCCGGTCAACGTCTGGAATTTCCGGACGTAATCTTCGCGGCGAAACGGTTTCGCGCCGAGCGGATGGGCGTCGGCCACGTCGATTTCATCCACGAGTTTGCGGCCATCGTTGAACACGATTTCCACGCGGCCGCCAAAGGCTTTCTCCGCCGGATCGTTCGAATGATAGCGCCGCGTCCATTCCGGGTCTTCGACCGTTTTGATCTTGCTCCACAATTCCACGACTTCCCGATCCTGCACAATTTCCGGCGCGTAACTTTTCACGTGATCCCAGAAACCGGTGTGCAAGGCGGCGGCAAAGATGAACATCACGCTGTGGTCCAGCGTTTCGCGACTCGCGTGGGGATCGTATTTTTGCGGGTCATTCGCGCCGGAGCCGATCACCGCATGCGTGTGATGGCTCGTGTGCATCGTGACGGATTGGATCGCGCGGAGGTCGGGGATTTTGCCGCGCAAGCGGAACGCCAGATCAATCCATGCCTGCGCCTGATATTCGGCGGAATGCTGTTTCGTGTAGGAATCCAGGATGGCGCGACAGGGTTCGCCCGGTTTCGGCAGACGCACTTTGTAGCTGGCCATCGGGCCGCCGAGCATCCAGGCGATGACGCTGTCCTCGCCTTCGTAAATCGGTGACGGACTTTTTTCACCGCGCATGGCGCGGTCCACGGCTTCGATGGCGAGCTTGCCCGCGTGCGCCGGCGCGTAGGCTTTCCAGCTCGAAATTTCTCCTTTGCGCGATTGGCGCGTGGTAAAGCCGACGTGCACCGCTTGTTGAATCGCCTGGTAAATCGTGTCGCAATCCAAACCGAGCATCGCGCCCAAGCCGGCGGCGACTGATGGGCACAGGTGCGCGATGTGGTCCTTTTTGTATTCGTGCAGGCAAATGCTGCGGACGAGATCGATCTGAATTTCGTAGGCAACAACGATGCCGCGCAACAACTCCGCGCCGGTCCGGCCGGTTTGCTGCGCCACGGCCACCAACGGCGGAATGTTGTCGCCAGGATGCGAATAATCCGCGGCGAGAAACGTGTCGTGCATGTCGAGTTCGCGCACGGCCACGCCATTGGCCCAGGCGGCCCATTCACACTCGAAGCGCTGGTCGCTGGGCAGGCCGAAGAGCGTGGCGCCGCCAATTAGTGGCACGGGCGTTTCGCCTGTGAGTTTCTGTTGGTTGGGACGCGCGGGCGAGACGCCCGTGCCACTATGAGTGCGCGGATGCGCCAATGCCTGCGTGCGCGCATTCGCCACCGGCGTGCGATTGATGGCGGCGATCGCGACGGCTGTGTCGTCGATGATCCGATTCGTCACCATTTCGGCGACATCCGGGAAAATCATTGCCCTGTCGGTCGCCACCGCCGCGAGTTTCCACGCCAATTGCTCCGTTTTCGGCAGCGGAGTTTTGGATGGGTAAACTTTTATGTGGTGGGTGATCATTCAAGTTAGAAATGACTTGGCTTGCGCTGTAAAAATTTTCCGCGGCCGAGTTTGCCGACGAATTTTCCATCGCGGACGGCGACTTCGCCGCGGACAGTGACGACGCTCGGGCGGCCTTCGATTTCCCAACCTTCGAACGCGCTGTAATCCACGTTCATGTGCTGGTTCTTGGCGAAGATTTTGCCGCGATAATTCGGGTCGAACACCACGAGGTCGGCGTCCGCGCCGGGTTGAATCGTGCCTTTGCGCGGGAAAAGATCAAAGGTCTTCGCCGCCTGCGTGCTGGCGACGTTCACGAAGGTGTGCAGGTCAATTTTTCCAGTCTTCACGCCGTAAGTATAAAGCAGGTTGACGCGTTCTTCGAGCGACGGGATGCCGTTCGGAATTTTCGTGAAATCATTTTTGCCCATTGGCTTCTGGGTTTTGAAATCGAACGGCGCATGGTCCGTGGCGACGGTTTGAATCAGGCCATCGCGCAGGCCGTTCCACAAAATCGCCTGGTTGCGTTTATCGCGCAGCGGCGGGGACATCACGTATTTCGCGCCTTCGAATTTCGGTTTTTCCGCGTAGGTTTTGTCCAGCGTGAGATATTGGATGAGCGTCTCGACGTTCACGCGCACGCCGCGTTGCCGAGCGGCGACGGCTTCGTTCAACGCCTCTTGACAGCTCAGGTGCACGACGTAGGTCGCCGCGCCGGTCAATTCCGCGAACGTCATCAAATGATGCACGCCTTCGGCCTCTACGGCGGGCGGGCGGCTTTCATGATGCTGGCCGGGGCCGGTCTTGCCCGCTGCTAGCAATTCCTTCGAGCGCTCGGCAACGAGCGTTTCATTTTCGCAATGCGCCGTGACGATGACGCCCAGTTCCCTGGCCAATTTGAGCGTGCGATACAATTCCGTGTCGTCGATGCCAAACGCGCCCTTGTAAGCGAGGAAAATTTTGAAGGAACTGATGCCGCGCTTCACGATTTCGCGAAGCTGCTTTTCGGTCGTGTCATCGAATTTCGTCACGCCCATGTGAAACGAAAAATCGCACGCGGATTTGCCGACGGCTTGTTTCATCCAGAGTTCGAAACTCGCCAGCGGGTCGTCCTTGCGCGCCGGGCAGCACATTTCAATCAGCGTGGTCGTGCCGCCGATGAGCGCCGCCTGGCTGCCGGTGGCGTAGGTGTCCTTGGAAAACGTGCCCATGAAGGGCAGGTAAATGTGCACGTGCGGATCGATGAAGCCTGGGAAGACAAATTTGCCTTTGGCGTCGATGACCTCGGCGCCTTTCGGCGGCGAGATGCCGCGGTCTATGCGTGAAATGGTTTCGTTTTCGCACAAAATATCCGCTACGTAACGTTCGCTGGCGGTGATGATTTCGCCATTTTTAATCAGAAGAGACATAAATTGTTTCAAGCGGGATTTACAATTTTGAATGGGACGCCAGTCGCGCCCGAGTCATGCGTTCGCGAAGTCCGCCTTCCTTCAAGAAATCTCTTTCCAGCCGGCGAAGTTGCTGGTCTGGCAAATAGCAGGTTACCTTGATGAGTCCCGCAATGACATTGACGCAAATCGCGGGATCCGGATGCTCAACACCCTTCTTGAATGTATCGTAATTCGCGCCAGGTGTCCTGTTCAACCGGCTCAGGCGGCGGGCGTACCGATGCTCTTTGTCCCATTCTTCAATGCGGCGCTCGCGCATAAAGTCACGATAATCTTCGAGCAATTCCTCCTGGCTGGAACGCGCAACTCCGGTGAGCTTGATTTCGGTTTCCTTGGAAGTCCCGCTGGCCTGGCTGCCTTCCAGAATGTTCTGTTTGCCGGAACGCGCAGCTTGAATCATTTGATCGTAAGTCCGGGATTTTTTGCCAACAAACCGGCCGCAATAATAAACAGTGGCCTGAAATACAACCAACGCTTTGTGGTAGGACAAGAGCGTCTGGTATCCTCCGTGTGGCGGGATGAAGCCGCCAATCTCTTCTTTTGAAAGAGACCGAAGCGACTTAAGGGACGGTAAAGGACGAGGATCTTTTTTCGTCCCTTTAGACTCTTTGGTCCCCATGGTCTTTGAACGGTTCATAGAAGAACTTTCATTTGTCGCGGTGCCAAACATCCCTTTCCCCATAACTAAATCACCGGCTCATGGTTACTTTTTGCTGGGTGAAAAATTGCGCGGCTTCGACGGCGGCGTTCACGTCCGCGGCGCTGCCCATGGGACATTCGGCAATCACCTCGCCGGTGGATGGATTGTGAACAGGCGTTCCGGAATTTTTGGCTTCAATCCATTCGCCGCCAATGAACGCAGGACAAGAAATCAGATTCGTATTCACAAAGTGTAAAATGAATAAATGCCGCAACTGAAAATCAGGCAACCCGACACGCGATTGACCATTTGCATCACCGGCTCGCTGATGCGGGCCCGAAAAATTGCCACGGCGCTGCTCAAGAGGAGCCACCACAAAGCCGAACCGAAAAACACGCCCGCGACCAACTGGCTCGCGGCGGTGTAATTCGCGGCCGCAGCCAAGCCTAAACCGGCAAAAACCGCAATGAAAGAAAGAATGGTCGTCGGATTCGTGAACGTCAAAATCAGCGTGGAAAGATAGGCTGGAACCAGTCCCGCCGTTTGTGTCTCATCCGATTGCTTCGCTGGTTTGCTGATAAAGGTGCGCGCGCCGAGATAGCACAAAAAAATGCCGCCCAGGAAACTAAGCCAGAATTTTTGGCGAATGAGAAAACTGGAGACCGCCGTGAGTCCAAAGCCAGCGACAGCGCCATACGTCGCATCCGCCGTTGCGGCGCCCAAACCTGTGACCAGGCCGACCGTTCGCCCGTTCGACAATGAACGCCGAATGCACAGCACGCCAATTGGCCCCACCGGCGCCGCGATTGAAAATCCAATGATCGCGCCTTTGAGCAGAAAATTGGATGTCCAGTTCATCAGCGGGCCAGGGCCTGCGATTGCTTCACAAAATCGTCTCCGGTCCATTCGCCGTCGGTCTTCACCACTTTCGCGCCGGCAGCCGCCTTCTGCGCAGCCTTCCGTTCGGCCTGGCGTTTGACCAAATCGGCGTGGGTCGTGAAATAATCCAGGCTCTTGCCTTTGAAATCGGGGAGCTTTTCGAACTTGTGCTTTTCCATGAACGCCAGCAATTGCTCGCACATCGGCTTCACGTGTTCGTAGCCGAATTTCATCACGCCGGTGCAAACCTGCACCGTGTCCGCGCCGAGCAAAATAAATTCCGCCGCGTCATTGCCGGTTTCCACGCCGCCGATGGCTGAGAGCGAGCGTCCGGGAAATTCCTTGCGAATCACTTGCGCGATCTCCATCACCATCCGCAACGCGATCGGTTTCACGGCGCGCGAGGAATACCCCCCGGGCGTGGTGTGGCCCTCCACGGTCGGTTCGGGCCGCAGCGTGTCCAGGTTTACGCCCATGACGCTCCGGATCGTGTTGATGGCGCTGATGCCGGTCGCGCCACTCTTCAAGGCTGCGCGGCTCGGGTCCTCGATGTGCGCGACGTTCGGCGTCATCTTCGCCCAGACCGGCTTTTTTGCCGCGCCCATGACCCAGCCGACCACTTCGCGAAGAATCTCGGGATTTTCGCCCATCGCCGCGCCCATCTTTCGCTCCGGCAACCCGTGCGGACACGAAAAATTCAATTCGAAGCCATCGACGCCCACGTCCTGGCATTTCTCGACGATCTCAATCCACGCGTCTTTTTTATATTCCTCCATGATGGACGCGATGAGCACGCGATCGGGGAACTGGTCCTTGCACTTTTTGAATTCGTCCAGCCACAGTTTGAAAGGCCGGTCGCTGATCAACTCGATGTTCTCCCAGCCGATCACTTCACCGTTTCCGGAATGCAATTTGGCGTAACGCGGGGTGACATTGATGACCTTGGAAGCATCGAGGCTGACGGTCTTGGCAATCACGGCACCCCAGCCTTCCTGGAAGGCTTTCGTGATGACGTTCAGGTTCGTGCCGGGAGGGCCCGAGCCGATAACGAAAGGGTTCGGGAGTTTCAGACCGTCGATGGTTGTGGCTAACGTGGCCATAGCAGAATTTTAGCCCAGAGGACTGAAAATGGAACTGGAAATGTGGCCAAGAGTTTGGAACGCCAAGGACCTGCTCGGCCTGGTTGCCCAACGCGCCGATCAGGAGATCAGCGCTCCTCTACGGACGGATTTATTTGAAAAAAATTGGTTCCGCGCCATGATACGGCCATGAGCGGCCCACTGAATGCCAAACGCACCGTTGCCGAACTCAAGGAATTGCGCGCGCTCACCGGGGATGAAAACGGCGCGCAACGGGTGGCGTTCACCGATACGTGGCTCAAGGCGCGCGGATGGCTAAGGCAAAAAGTCACCGGCCTGCCGCTCGAAGTTCGCAATGACGCCGCCGGCAACACGTGGTTCACGTTGCGCGGCGAATCCGAACGCGCATTGCTCATCGGCGGCCACATGGATTCCGTGCCGAACGGCGGCTGGCTCGACGGCTGTCTCAATCTGCTGGCGGGTGTCGAAATTTTGCGCCGCATCAATGCGCAGTATCATGGCAAACCGCCGGTGACGGTGCGGTTGGTGGATTGGGCGGATGAAGAAGGCGCGCGTTTCGGCAAAAGTTTGTTCGGCTCCTCCGCCTGCTCCGGCAATCTCGACATGAAGGAAGCGCGCGGGCTCGTCGACAGGAACGGAATCCAATTGCCCGACGCACTGAAAAACGTGGACATTGATTTCGAGCGAGTGAAGGACAGCCGCGTGGAACTTCAAAACGCCGCGGCCTACTTGGAATTGCACATCGAACAGGGGCCGGTGTTGCTCGATCTGGATTTGCCGCTGGGCGCGGTGCTCGGCACGTTCGGAGTGGAACGTCATGCGATCACGTTCCATGGCCAGGCAGCACATTCGGGCAGCACGCCGATGAACCGGCGCAAGGACGCCTTTCTCGCCGCCGCCAAAATGAGCCCGGAGGTTTATCGCATCGCCGAGCGCAGCGGCAACGGCGTCTGCACCATCGGTTCCTGCACGACCAAGCCGGGCATCGTGACGAGCGTCGTCGAGAAATGCCGCATCACGCTCGACCAGCGACATCTGGATGCCGCCAAACTCGCATGCATGTTGCAGGAAGCCCGAGATGCCAGCGAAAAATTTGCGAAGGAAGGCAACGTGAAGGTTTCTTGGGAACGGCTGTGGCAAATCGCCCCGCGCCCTTTCCATGAGGAGCTCATAAATCTGTGCGATGAATCCATCCGCGAGACCTGCGGCAAATCGCATCGGTTGCCCAGCGGCCCGTTGCATGACGCGGCCGAGGTGGCCTCCGCGGGCGTGCCGACCGTGATGATGTTTGTGCAGAGCCTGCACGGCATCAGTCACAACAAAATTGAAGACACGAAGGAGGAGCATTTGGAATTGTGCGTGACGGCGTTTGATACATTGGCGGAGAAGGCGATCCAATGGATTCAAAAAAAGTAACCACGGATAGACGCGGATTCAAAGGCTTTTACACGAATTTCACGAATGCACGCTAATTTTTCGGAACGAAAACATGAAAAGAGAAAAAGAAGAATCTTCAGGGCTGAATCCGCTTCTAATGCGTGTGAATTCGTGAAATTCGTGTAAAAGCTTTTCTCCTTATCCGCGTCCATCTGCGGTTCCATTAAACAAAACCGCTCACCGCGGCTTCCAATGGAGAAAATTCCTCAGTGGATTCGATCCAGAACTGAGCGATGGTGAATGCTAATGGCTTTACGCAAGCGACGAAAAATTTTTCTCGTTCTTCTTTCAGTCGTTTTGCTGGCGGGGTTGGTCATTGCCGCGTTTCCGTTGTGGTTTCCGTGGGCATTGCGACCCGTCGCAAAACGATATGGGGCGACCTATGCCGATTTCCGGCGCATCGGCTACCAACAATTTCAACTGACCGGCTTCGCGCTCACAAACCGCACCACCCATCTTCAAGCCGGCCAGGTCCGGGCGCTGGTGCCGACGGTTTGGTTGTGGCGGCATGTCACGGGCGCGCGAAGCCAGGGATTTCTCGAGGTTCACTCGTGGAATTATGAATACGCAAACAGCGCTCCGTCCCGTTCCACCCAGCCCGCTTCCGCGCGCTCGACATTCCAAAATCTTCAAAGCCTCGCGGGGAAACTCAATAGGTGGCTGACTACGGCCGCGCTGACGAACGGCGCCGTTTCCTTTGGCAACCAGCGCATCAGCATTCCGGAAGCAGTCTGGGTGGATGGAAATCTGGCCGGGAGCGTTTCGTATAGCAATGTGCCGCCTCTTTCGGTCACGATAGCGGCGCAAACGGTTCCGTGGAAGCTGAGGGTTGATTCGGAAACCAACGCGTTCCAAGCGGCCCTTTCAATCGACAATCGCGCCAACAATCTCTCCGTCACGGGCACGGCGGATTGGATGACGAACCGTTTTAATATTGCCGCCAATTTTCCCTCGCACGGATTCATTCCCGACAGCGCAACCCTGCGCGCGAATGCGTTCAACATCCCGGCGCGGTTGCTCGGCCTGAAGGAATACGGCGGCGTGACCGGCGCGTTGCAGGCCGCGTGGCAGACCAACCATTTCAACGCGCAACTCGATGCCCACGCCGCGCCGGAGATGCCCAATCTCCCGCCGCTCGACGTTGCGCTGCACGTGACAGGCGACACCAATGCCGCGCGATTGAGCGTGGCCAAAATTTCCGCGCCAGGATTGCAAGCCGGCCTGTCGGCGCCGGCGCTCATCCAATTCAAACCGCCGTTCCTCTCCGAGCCGGCCACGCTGAATGTCGCTCTCGATTTGGATCAGCAACACTGGTTTGTCGCCGGCGGCAAACTTGCCGGGCAAGCGGTCGTTTATCCCGGTGGGAAAGTGCCGCGCGTGACGTTTGCGTTGTCGGGCGCCAACATCAACACCACGAGCCTGACAACCAGCAATCTGCAAATGACCGGCGAACTCGATTGGCCGGTGCTCGACTTGAAAAATGCGCAAATCGTGATGGATGACGCATCGAAAGTTTCGCTCGCCGGCCAATACGATTTGCGGAAGAAAACCGTCCAGAACGGACGTCTCAATTCTTCCGGCCCATTCGGCGGCCAATTTCTGCCGGCGGATTATTCGTTTGAGACCGCGTCCATTTCCGCGCGGTTCGCCGGGCCGATTCAATCGCCCGCGACATCACTTAAGGCGCAAGTCACGCGATTCCAAGCGCCCAATCTGGCGCCGGTCGACATTGAGGCGGCAGTCGATGGCAAAGGGCTGAATTTAACCAATCTCGAAGCGACGTTGAAGGCCACGAATTCCACCTTGTCGCTGCGCGGCTCGGCCAGCCTGGCAACCAACAAAGAAAATCTCACCCTCACGGCGCTGGAATTAAGCGATAGCAATCACGTGGCGCTGCGACTCGATCGCCCCGCCCAAATCGCGCTGGAAAAGAAAACGTCCGGCACCAACCAAGCGTGGGGGCTCGTGATTGATCCGATTCGGCTCGCCGCCGATGGCCGGGAGTTTCGCTTGGCCGCAGATGTGGCGTGGCCCGAGCGCGGCGCCATCGAATGCGATGCGCATGAATTGGATGCCCGGCTGTTGAGCGGCTTTATTCCCAAGGCCAACGTGGCGGCGACTCTGAATCATTTTACTTTTGCCGGCGGCTGGACGAATGGACCCGTCGCCTTTCAACTCACGTCGGACGCGACGTTGAAAACGAGGGAGGATTTTCCATTTTCGGCGGTGGCAAAAATCTCGGGCGGCGCCGGCGGCATTGCCATTGAGCACCTCTCCATATTGAACGCCACGCAGATCGTCAGCCAGGCCGAAGGCGCGCTGCCGGCCACCTTTAATCCGGCCGCAAAAGACGGCGTGCTGCAAATCGATACCGAAGCGCCTTTGAATCTCCATGTGCTGACCGATCCCAACTCCGTCCTTTGGAAAAAAATTGCCGCAACCACGGGATTGCATCTCGATCAGCCGGATCTCGTCGCCCATCTCGAAGGCACGTGGGCCGCGCCGAAGGGCCAGGTGACCTTGCGCGTGCGCCGCATGGAACTCGCCGGCACATCGCATCCCCTGCCCGCCGTCGAAAATGTGGATTTCCTCGCGGTGATGGACCGCGCGACGGCGCGCATTGAGCGGTGCCGTTTCGATATCGAAAAACAACCGGTGAATCTCACGGGAGAAATTCCGCTGGGCAAACGTTTTTGGACCGGGCTGCGGCACAAAAGAAAATTGCCTGATTGGCGCGACGCGACCGCTCACTTGACCATCAACCATGCGCAACTCGCCGCCTTCACGTCGATGCTGCCGCAAATTCTCAGTCCCGAGGGCACTGCGTCCGCCGATATTTCGCTCGAACGCGGCGGCAAATTGCAGGGCGAATTTTCGGTGGCGAATGCCCGCACTTACCCGTTGGAAAGCATCGGGCCGGTTCGGAACATCCAGGCCGTTGCCCGGCTCAACGGACAAAAGGTCCAATTGGAAAACGCTTCCGGAGAAGTCGGCGGCCAGCGCGTGAACATTGACGGCGGCATGGACCTCAACGAGCAAATCTGGCGCACGAACGGGCTGCCGTTGTTTCACGTGCACTTGAACGGCACCAACGTTCCCCTCGCCCGCAACCCCAGCGTTTTGTTGCGCGCCGACCTGGATCTGACCGCGACGAATTCCGGCACGGAAATTCCCGTCGTTTACGGCTCGGTCCGTCTGCGCAACAGTCTTTTTCTCGCGGACCTCCGAACTCTCGTGCCGGAAAAAACCGCGTCCGCGCGCAAACGTCCGCCTTATTTCAGCATTGAAGCCAAGCCCTGGGCCGACTGGCGTTTGAAAGTAAATGTGGTCGGGGACAGCTTTCTGCGCGTGCGGACGCCATTGTTCGCCGGAAAAGTTTCCACGGTCTTGCGGCTCGAAGGCACGCTGAAGGAACCGCTGGCGCTCGGCCAGGTGAAGATCGATCCCGGCTCGGCGGTGACGTTTCCCTTCAGCAGTCTGGATGTGAAACAGGGGTTTGTCTCGCTCACGAGCGAAGATCCGTATCATCCGCAATTGTTCGTCACCGCGCAGGGGCGGCGGTTCGGCTACGACGTAAAAATGGAGGCCACCGGCCCGGTGGATGCGCCGGTGGTGCAGTTCTCGTCCGTGCCCGGGCTGAGTTCGGAGGACATTGTGCTCATGCTCACGGCGGGCCAGATTCCGCGCGGCGTGGGCGCCACGGCGACCGCGCAGCAACGCGCGCAGGGCCTCGCGCTTTTCGTGGGCAAGAATTTGCTTTCGGATTTCGGGCTTGGCGGAGGCGGCCAGGACCGGCTCACGATCCGTTCCGGCGAGGAAATCAGCGAATCCGGCCGGCCCACTTACGACATCGAATACAAACTCACCGACCGCTGGTCCGTGATCGGCGAATACGACCGCTTCGATCAATACAATTTGAATCTGAAGTTCAAGGCGTATTCGAAATGAACCGGGCTTGAACTGAAACCGCGGAGCACCGGATCGTCCCCGCAGTCCTTCTCGTCCTCGTTGTCCTCGTCCTCGAACGACGAGAACGAGAATGAGGACGAAGAATGCATCCCTACCCTGCCGCGCTTTCGGATTTACTTTTCGCCGTCATCCGCCATCCTTCGGTCTCCGTTGCCATGACATTGAAACTTTCAACGTTGAGCATTTTGATCGGGCTGGGCATGGGTTTGCCGCAGATTTATGGGGTGATGAAACCGAAGGAATTCGGCCAGTGCGTGCGCAAATTCCCGCGCAACGTGCCGATCGGCATCGTCTTGATGCTCCTCGCCACCGCGTGGTTCCTGTGGATCCTGGGCCAGGAATCCGTCTCGGATTTTGCGACCTACAAAAACGTTCTCTTCCTGCTGTTCGCCTTCGTCGGCGTCGGCTCGTGCATTTTCGTCCAGGATTTCATCGCGGTGCGCGGGCTGGCGGTTCTGTTTCTGTTGGTGGCAAAACTCATGGTCGACAGCGGCCGGCCGATGCTGCAGGTCACTCATTGGACGCTGGTCATTCAAGCCCTGGCTTACGTGCTGGTCGTGATCGGCATCTGGCTGACGCTCGCGCCATGGCGGTTGCGCGATTTTTTGAACTGGGCCACCGTCGATGAAAAACGCGTCCGCGTCGGGTCAATCATCCGGCTTGTGTTCGGCCTTTTTGTGGTTGTGCTGGGCTTGACGAAGTTTCGTTAAAGCGCAGTTTGCTTCGTGCAACATCGCGGAAAAATCCTCGTGATTCGCGGCGGCGCGATCGGTGATTTTATCCTCACGCTGCCCGCCATCGCGGCGTTGCGCCGGCAATTCCCCCAGGCGCACTTGGAAGTCCTCGGTTATCCGCACATCATCCGGCTCGCCGAAGCAGCCGGCCTGGTGGACCGCGTGCAATCCATTGAAGCCCGCGCGCTCGCCGGATTTTTTGCGCGGCACGGCAATCTCGAGCCGGACCTGGTCGATTATTTTTCCGAATTCGACATCATTCTTTCGTATCTCTATGACCCGGATGAAATTTTCAAAACGAACATTGCGCGTTGCTCTCCGGCGCAATTCGTTGTTGGCCCGCATCGGCCGGATGAAAACGAAAAAATCCACGCGACCAAAGTGTATCTGCGCCCGCTGGAACGCTTCGCGATCTTTGACGCCGATCATCTGCCGCGGCTTTCCGTCAATTCGCAACCCGCCGCGGCCAGGCAGCTCGTGCTTCATCCCGGCAGCGGGAGCGAACGGAAAAATTGGCCGGAAGCGAAATGGGCGGATTTGCTGCAGCACCTCGTTCACGACACGGATTTGAACCTCCTGCTCGTGGGTGGCGAGGCCGAAGGCGAGCGCTTGCAACATCTGGCGGCGGCGCTCCCGCCCACGCGCACCAAAGTCGCGCAAAGCCTGCCGCTGACCGATCTCGCGCGGGTGATTCAAGCCTCCACCGCGTTCATCGGCCACGACTCCGGCATTTCGCACCTCGCGGCCGCGCTGGGTTTGCCGGGCATCGTGTTGTGGGGAAACACCGTCGAAGAAATCTGGCGTCCGCCGCATGACCGGATCACAATTCTAAAAAATCCGGGCGGGTTGAAGATGATTACGGTTGAAGAAGTGATGGAGAAGTTGAATGGGGTTTTGGGAAATCGGGTGGAATGATGGCGGGTATGAAATCTCTTGCCATAAGTCTTTTGCGGGGTGATTGCATATCGGCTATTCGATCCAGATGGAAGGCTCTCTGCCCTGCAATCCCAACGGGATTGCGTCCTCCAGCCCAGGGTTGGCCGCGAAGCGGACTACCCTGGGTACCGGCACAGAATCACCATCAACCCTGAAAGGGTGGTGCCCATTGGTGATCGTAATTGACTCAACCCCATCAGGGTTGAACCAATTTTCCACCGTGACCCAGGGTAGCCCCGCAGACTCGGCAACCCTGGGCTAAATGACGGAATCCCTTTGGGATTCAACGTCGAGGCACTCGGTTGCTTTGACATCCCGCGCGATATTTCCATCAGGCACTCCGCATCTTACGCCAGGTTCATGAAATGGTCCACGCGGTCGCACGAACCGCGGACTTCTTCGACCATGGTTTCGAACCGCTCGGGCGTCAATTGAAACGCGTCCGCGACGCGATGGTCCACTCGCACGGTATAGGCTTCCAGCGCGGGCGCGGAGGCGACGCGATGCGCGAGGCAGTTCGCCAAATGCGCCACCACGGATAATCCCGGACTCGGCGCCAGCACCGGCGTGTGATGGTTGGCGACGGCTTCGATGATGTCTTCCGGCAAATTCCACGCGCGCAACAACGCTCCGCCGACTTCGCCATGGTCCGTGCCGAGCACTCCTTTTTCCGCTTCATAGCGCGAAAACCCGCGGTCGGTGATGAGCGCGTGGATGTCTCGCTGATGTTCCGGTGTCAGGACCTGGGTCAGCACGAGTTTGCCAATGTCATGCAGCAACCCGACGGTAAATGCCACCGGCGGATCGACATTCATTTCGATGCCGCGCGTCACGACGAATTCAGCGGCCGTCGCCGCCGTCAACGAATGCCTCCAAAGCTCGTTCGATTCCACGGCGTAACCGGCCAGTGGCACCGCCATGGCGCCGCCGAAAGCCAGCGTCAGCACGATGTGTAAAATTTGGTGATGCCCAAGAATCAACACGGCCTGGTCCACGGACGAAACCGGTTCTTCCAGCCCGAAGTAAGGAGAATTGCACGCGCGCAGTAATTTCGCCGTCAGCACGTTGTCATATTTGAGGACCTGCACGACGTCGTCGTTGCTGACAGCCGGTTCGTCCAAAAGATTCACCAACTGCAGCGCGGCTTGTGAAATCGGCGGCAGATTCTTGACTTTGGCAACCAGTTCGTCGGGCGTCATAAAACCAATGTGACCCATAACCGCTTCGCGCGGGAACGCGCCGCTTTTCCCGCGAAACCAGCGGTTCCGTTCAACATCGGCAATCTTCGCAAAAACTTGAACAAAAACGTTAAAAACCCCTCAAGGCCAGCCGTTTTCCGCCGAAGGGAAGAAGCAGGGATTCCGCCGGGCATCCCTCCTGCTCTCAAAAAGCTGTCTTTGACGGAGCCATGAGCGAAATCAACAACTTCTCGCACCGCTCGGCCGCGCCCGAAAGCGCCGAGCCGCGCGAGGACGAACTGTTATGGCGGCATCGCCAGATAACAGCCTTCCAGCGCATCTCCGAAGCCATGCTCGCGGATGAGCCCGAGCAAACCGCATTCGACACCATCGCCCGCGAAGCCAGCGAGATGACCGGATTCCCCATGGTCGCCATCGAGCTTTGCGATTTTGATCGATCGGTGATGGTCTATCGCGGCGTGCACGGCATCGATCTGGAAGGTTTGCCCAAGCCGTTTGAAGTGCCCATGGACGTGACGCTCTCCGGCCGCGTGGCCCACACGGGCGACGCGCTGGTGGAAACGGAAGCGGGCCATCGCCAGGAAAATGCCGCGCCCATCCTTCGCCAGCTCGGCATGAACACCTTCGTGTGCGTGCCCATTCGCCCCAACGGCAGAATCATCGGCACGCTCAGCCTGGCGCATCGCGAACACGTGCCGGTCGACCCGCGCATGGTCAAACAGGCGGCGAGCCTCGCCAATTATCTCGCCACGCTGTTCGACCGTTTGCGCGCGCGCGACGCCGTCCGCCAAGGCGAAGCTGAATTGGCGGCCGTCTATGATCGCGTGCCCAGCATTTTGTGCCTGTTCGACGAGCAACTCCGCATCGTGCGCGCCAATCGCGCCGCGCTGCAATTCACCGGGCTCGACAAGGAGGCATTGATCGGGTTGCGCATCGGCAGATTTCTCAAATGCCCCGATTGCGCCCAGAAAGGCATTGAGTGCGGCACCTCCGAAGGATGCAAGCATTGCGATTTGCGCCGCGCCATTACCGATGTTTTTGGCGGCGGCAAAGCCTGGCACCGCGCGCGCGTGAGGCAGATGCTCGCGCGGAAGAACGGCGCTCCCGAAGAAATCATTCTGCTCGTCTCCACCGAACGCATCCAGGTCGCGGGCGTGACCCGCGCGCTCATGTGCCTGGAGGACATCACGCACAGCGTTCGCGCGGATGAACAACTCCGCTCGCAGGCCGCGTTGCTTGATATCAGCCAGGACGCCATTTACGTGCGCGATTTTTCCGACAAAATTCTTTATTGGAATGATGGCGCCCAACACTTGTATGGCTGGACGCTCACGGAGGTCCGCGGGAAAACCGCCACGCAACTGCTTTCCTCCAGCAATGACATTCAATGGAGCGAAGCTCTGGAAGCGGTTCGCAAACAGGGCCAATGGAGCGGCGAACTCCGTCAAAAGCGCCGCGATGGCCGCGAACTGATCATCCAAAGCCGCTGGACGGCCGTGAACGAGCGCAAAGGCACGCCGCGCGCCATCCTGGTCGTCAACACGGACATCACGGAAAAGAAAAAACTCGAAGCCCAATTGCTGCGCGCGCAACGGCTGGAAAGCATCGGCACCCTCGCGAGCGGCCTGGCGCATGATTTGAACAATGTGCTCGCGCCCATCCTGATGACGGTCAGTTTCCTGAAGGAAGAAGCCCAGAGTGAAACGGCGCTGGGAATGATTTCAACGCTCGAAACCTGCGCCCGCCGCGGGGCGCATATTGTCCGGCAAGTGCTGATGTTCGCCCGCGGCGTCGAAGGCACGCGCGTGTTGTTGCAGCCGAAAAATCTCATCGAAGAAATGGAACGCATCGCGCGCGAGACGTTCCCGCGTTATCTCCACATCGAGACGCACATCTGCAAGCAGCCGTGGCTCATCGCCGGCGATTCGACCCAGCTCCAGCAAGTGCTGATGAATCTTTGGGTGAACGCCCGCGACGCCATGCCTCAAGGCGGCACGCTCACCGCGCGCGTGGAAAACGTGATCGTCGATCCAGCGGAAACGCACCTGCACCCGAAGGCCAAGGCCGGGCCGCACGTTTTGATTTCCATCGCGGACACGGGCACCGGCATTCCGCCGGAATTGATGGACAAGATCTTCGATCCGTTCTTCACCACCAAACCGGTCGGCCAAGGCACGGGGCTTGGATTGCCCACCGTGCTTGGCATCGTGGAAAGCCACGGCGGTTTTTTGCACGTCGATTCCAAGGTCGGCAACGGAACCGTTTTCAAAGTGTATATCCCGTCCGCATCTCCGGAAAACGAACATGAAATCGTTGACACGCAATTCACGACCCTGCCGCGCGGCAACGGCGAGGTGATTCTCATCGTGGATGACGAGCCGGCCATTCGCGGCATCGCCAGCCGAATTCTGGCAAGCCATGGTTATCGCCCGCTGACAGCCTGCGAAGGCATGGAAGCGCTCGCGCTGTTCGAGCAAAACCGGGACAATGTGAAGGCAGTTATAACCGATATGATGATGCCACGGATGGACGGGCCGACGACCATTCGCAGTCTGCGGGCGTTGAAGCCGGAACTTAAAACGATCATGATGACTGGCCTGGGCGAAGATGGACGCGTCGCGGAAGCGAAGGCGGCGGGCAGTGATGTGGTCATCAGCAAACCGTTTACGACCGAGCAATTGCTGGGAACACTGAAGCAATTGTTGGGATAATGGGCAAATCCGAAAACCGAAGGTCGAAATCCGAAAGAAATCCGAAGCGCGAATTCGCCGGCAGTAGCGCGGATTTGTAATCCGCTGTATCGCCGAATTGCATTCGGCATGCGGGTCGTCGTCTCAAAGCATCAGCAATGTTTAAGCGATGCGGCAGATTGAAAATCTGCGCTACATTAGACGTCCGATCTGAAAGCTTTGTCGTGGTTGCGCATTGGTTCCATACAAAATAAATTATCCGCACATGGCGTCGCCCGTAACGGACAACATCACTTGCAACTGGCTGTGCACCGGAGACGAGATTTTTCCCGCGATGCTCACGGCCATTGACGAGGCGAAAACCGAAGTCTGCCTGGAGACTTACACGTTCGCTGCCGGGTCGCCCGGCGAGCGTTTCCGCGACGCGCTGGTCCGCGCGCGGCAACGAGGCATTCGCGTGCGCGTGCTCATCGATGCGCTCGGTTCCTACGCCCTGCCCGGAAATTTTTTTGATCCGCTGCATGGCGTCGGCGCGGAAGTCCGGCAATTCAATCCGCTTTCGCTCAACCGGCTCTCCATTCGCAACCACCGCAAACTTTTGGTTTGCGATGACCATGTCGCATTCGTCGGCGGGTTCAACATCGCGCCGGAATATGAAGGTGATGGCGTGAAATGTGGCTGGTGCGATGTGGGCTTGAAAATCTCGGGCCCGCTCGCCGCGCAATTGGCGTCATCCTTCGATGAAATGTTTGCGCGCGCGGATTTTCGGCACAAACGCTTCATGCGCTTCCGGCGGTTCGACGCAAAGAAATCCGTGACCTGGCCGGCGGAGCAAATCCTTTTCGGCGGACCAGGCCGCGGCCAAAGCCCGCTCAAACGCGCGCTGCGCGACGACTTGAAACGGGCGCATGACGTGAAAATCATCGTCGCGTATTTTTTGCCAACGTGGAGTCTGCGTCGCGGATTGACGGAGGTCGCCCGGCGCGGCGGCAAAGTGCAACTGATTCTCGCCGGCAAATCGGACGTGAAGATTTCGCAATTGGCCGGGCGCAGTTTGTATCGGCGTTTTTTGAAATCAGGGGTCGAGATTTACGAATACGCGCCGCAGGTCCTGCACGCCAAATTGATCATTGCCGATGACATCGTGTATATCGGCTCATCGAATCTCGACCAGCGCAGCCTGCAGATCAATTACGAGCTGATGATCCGGTTTCACAACGCAGAAATGGCTGCCCGGGCGCGCGAGGTGTTTGCCGCCAGCCTTCGGCACAGTCGTCGGATTGATCTGGAAGGATGGCGCAAATCGCGTTCGCTGTGGCAAAAGATCGAACAGCGTTTCGCCTATTGGCTGCTGGTGCGGATCGATCCTTATTTTGCGAAGCGGCAGTGGCGGGCGTTGCCGGATTGATGAAGTGTAGCGGCGGTCTGTGACCGCCGCCATTTACGAAAAACGACGGCGAAGCATCTCCTTAGAGCCTGTACTTAACTTCATCGGAATAAATTTGCGAGCATGAGAGTGGCGAAGGCGAGCCAATGGTAATTGGCGAAGGTGGATTGGAGACGTTCATAATCTTTGGCGAGGCGTCG
>Ga0134128_10002819_pt1 | contig 21355 bp, 18 predicted proteins | sample KB31754_FD_96462 | JGI IMG/M metagenome (GOLD analysis project Ga0134128, IMG submission 96462) | Terrestrial soil microbial communities with excess Nitrogen fertilizer from Kellogg Biological Station, Michigan, USA - KB3-175-4 | ecosystem: Environmental > Terrestrial > Soil > Unclassified ... | reverse complement strand
CCCGCAACCGTCGCCAATGCGAGCAACACGCTGCCGGCCGGGAGCACCCACCTCCCGTAGGAGCCTTTCCTCATCATGCCGGCAAGCCTACGCGTGCGGCTGTCCCGTCCGGTCCGGCCCGAGCGCTCCCATCAGCGGCCGGAAAAGGTCGAGCGGCAGCGGAAACACGATGAGCTGCGACTTGTCGTGCGAGATGTCGGCCAGCGTCTGCAGATACCGCAACTGCAACGCGCTCGGCTGCTGCGCCAGCAGCTGCGCCGCCTCGGCCAGCGTCTGTGCGGCCTGCTTCTCGCCGTCCGCGTTGATGACTTTCGCCCGCCGGTTCCGCTCGGCCTCCGCCTGCCTCGCCATGGCGCGGATCATGGTCTCATCCAGATCGACATCCTTGATCTCGACATTCGCGACCTTGATGCCCCATGCCTCGGTGGCCTGGTCGATGATGCGTTGGACATCGGCGTTGAGCTTGTCACGCTGGGACAGCAGGTCGTCCATCTCGTGCTGGCCGAGCACCGAGCGCAGCGTGGTCTGCGCCACCTGACTGGTCGCCTCCCAGGCGTTGGCCACCTGGATGATGGCCCGGCCGGGGTCGACGACGCGGAAGTAGACCACGGCGTTCACCTTCACCGACACGTTGTCACGGGTGATCACGTCCTGCTTCGGCACACTGAGCACGATGACCCGCAGGTCCACCTTGCTCATCCTCTGGATGACGGGCCAGAGCAGGATGACCCCCGGCCCCCGGATGCCCGTGAAGCGCCCGAGCGTGAACATCACGGCCCGCTCGTACTCGTTCAGGACCTTTATGGCGCTGAACACCAGTAGGGCGATGATGACCAGGATGACGACGACACCGTAGGGCATAAGCATCTCCGGGTGGAGCCGGTCTCTCAAGGCAACGGCTCGACCCACAATGTCAGACCTTCCACCTTCACGACGCGCGCCGCCTGTCCGGCCTTCAGGGGTGCCGCGCTGCAGGCGTTCCACAGCTCCCCGCCATAGCGGACACGACCGCGCGCCGCGAAATCTTCGACCGCCTCGACCAGGGCCCCGAGCATCGCCTGCGTGCCGGTCGCGACCGGGGTGCGCGCCGCGTGGGTGGCAAGATACACGATCCCGAGAATGACGAGCCCGCCCACCGTTGCGAAGCCGCCGATGAGCGGCAGCGCCACCTGCAGTCCCGATGCGCCCGAGAAGAGGATGAGAGAGCCCACGATGAAGGCGATGAGGCCGCCGATCCCGAGCGAGCCATAGGTCGGGAAGAAGAATTCCGCCGCCATCATGCCGGCCCCGACGATGAGCAGCGCGAGTCCCGCGAAATTGGTCGGCAGGAGCTGGAAGGCGAAAAGCGCGACGAGCAGACAGATGACACCGACCACCCCCGGCAACACCCCGCCCGGATGATAGCCCTCGAAGATGAGTCCCCAGATGCCGATCAGCAGCAGTCCGTAGGCGATCTCGGGATTGGTGATGATGCCGAGCAGGCGGGTGCGCCAGTCAGGCTTCAGCCAACTGACTGCGACGCCGCGGGTATCGAGCCGCACGGTCCGGTCGCCGATGCGCGTTTCGCGGCCATTCAACTGTGCCAGCAGGCTCGGCACGTCGGGCGCGATGAGATCGATGACGTGCTGCTGCAGCGCCTGGTTTGCGGGCAGGCTGGCCGCACCGCGCACCGCCTCTTCCGCCCAGTCGGCGTTGCGGCCGCGCAGCTGCGCGAGACCGCGGATGTAGGCGATCGAGTCGTTGAGGATCTTGCGCTCCTCGGCGCTCATCGGCGTGGCTTCCGTGGGCGCGGGAGCCTGCTCGCCGGCCTTGCCGCCCTGGTCGCCCCGGCCCGCCTTACTGCCCTGGCCGCTCTGGCCGCCCTTGCCGCCCTGGCCGCCCTGGCCCGCCTTCGCGGGCTCTTCGGGCTTCGTCGGGTTTTCCGCCGGCGGCGCCGGCTCGGAGCCACCGATGGACACCGGGGTGGCGGCGCCGAGATTGGTCGCCGGTGCCATGGCCGCGAAGTGGCAGGCATAGAGGATGTAAGTGCCCGCGCTCGCCGCACGTGCGCCGGGCGGGGCGACGTAGGCCACGACCGGAACGGTCGACGCCAGGATGGCGCTGATGATCTCCCGCATGGAGGTCGCGAGTCCGCCCGGCGTATCGATCTCGAGAATCACGAAGGGGCTGCCGCGCTGCTGCGCGGTATCGAGTCCCTGCTCGATGTACTGGGCGGTCGCAGGCCCGATCGCGCCGCGAATCTCGAGACCCAGGGGAGCCGGGCGAATCTGCGACGGCGGCGACGCTGCAGCGCCTGCTGCCGTCGACGCGAAGGCGATTGCGGGGGCAGCCGCAACGACCGCAGCGGCCCGGGCAAGGATCGATGCCAGCCTCATCGGTTCAGCACGCCGCTTCCGGGCGTCCTCAGTGGGGAGGGTCTCCCCGAAGGTCGTGATTTTACGCGCTTGGAGCCTGGACTTCCTGCGTCAACGCTTGGGCGTGCGCGGCAGGCCGGTATGTTGCGTACGGAAGGTCTGATGTCGGCGCGCCCGGGCGGCGGCTGCGCCCCGCTCGCGATGTCCTTCACCCTTCTCCCCGGTCCCCGCCGGCTGGTATGCCGGGACGAGCTGCTGCCTGCCGTTGCCGATGAGATCGGCGCGGCCCATGCGGCGCAGCGCCTCCCGCAGCATCGGCCAGTTGTTGGGATCGTGATAGCGCAGGAAGGCCTTGTGCAGACGCCGCACCTTCAGCCCCTTCGGCACCCGGACCTCACCCCCCGAGCGGCTCAACCGTCTGAGGGGATTCTTCCCCGAATGATACATCGCAGTGGCCGTCGCCATGGGCGAGGGCAGGAAGGCCTGCACCTGGTCCGCGCGAAAGCCATTGCGCTTCAGCCACAGCGCCAGCTCCAGCATGTCCTCATCGCTCGTGCCCGGGTGGGCTGCGATGAAGTAGGGAATCAGGTATTGCTCCTTGCCGGCCTCGCGCGAGTAGCGCTCAAAGAGCGCCTTGAAGCGGTCGTAGGCGCCGATTCCCGGCTTCATCATCATCGACAGCGGCCCGTCGGAGATCGCCTCCGGCGCGATCTTGAGATACCCGCCCGTATGATGTTGGGCGAGCTCCTTGACGTACTCGGGTGACTCGACGGCCAGGTCGTAGCGTACGCCCGAGGCGATGAGCACCTTGCGGATGCCGGGAAGCTCGCGGACCTTGCGATAAAGGCTGATGAGCGGCGCGTGATCGGTGTCGAGATTGGGACAGATGCCGGGATAGACGCAGGAGGGCCGGCGGCAGGCGCTCTCGATCTCGCGGCTGCGGCAGGCGAGCCGGTACATGTTGGCCGTGGGGCCGCCCAGGTCGGAAATGACACCCGTGAAGCCCGGGACCTCATCGCGGATGGTCTCGACCTCGCGCAGCACGGAGCGCTCCGAGCGGCTCTGGATGATGCGCCCCTCGTGCTCCGTGATGGAGCAGAAGGTGCAGCCGCCGAAGCAGCCGCGCTGGATGGCGACCGAGAAGCGGATCATCTTGTACGCCGGAATGTTGGCATCCCCGTAGGCCGGATGCGGGCGGCGGCGGTAGGGCCGCTCGTACACCCAGTCCATCTCCTGCGTCGTGAGCGGGATCGGCGGCGGGTTCAGCCAGACCTCGACATCCCCGTGGCGCTGCACGAGCGCACGGGCGTTGCCGGGGTTTGCCTCGAGATGCAGGATGCGGGAGGCGTGCGCATACAACACCGGATCCGCACCCACCTGCTCGTAGGAAGGCATGCGGATGACACTCCTGCCGCGATCCGCATTCCTGACGCGACGCACGAAGCGCACGACCTTCTCTTCCCCCTGAGGGGCCGCCACGCCCGCGGGAGGCCGCGCCGCTTGTCGCTCCGATGCCATGGCGTAGGGATCGGGGTGCGGCGTAACGGGCCCCGGCGAATCGAGGTGCGTCGAGTCGATCTCGATCCAACCTTCCGGCACCGATTTGCGCGCGAAGACGGTGCCCCGCACGTCGGTGATGTCGCGGATCGACTCACCGGCCGCCAGCCGATGCGCGATCTCGCAGATCTGGCGCTCGCCGTTGCCGTAGACGGCCAAATCCGCCTTGGCGTCGAGCAGGATCGAGCGGCGCACCTTCTCCGACCAGTAGTCGAAATGCGCAATGCGCCGCAGCGATGCCTCGATGCCCCCGATCACGATCGGCACGTCCCTGAAAGCCTCGCGCGCCCGCTGCGCGTAGACGATCACGGAGCGGTCCGGCCGCTTGCCGCCGACACCGCCGGGCGTGTAGGCGTCGTCGCTACGCAGCCGGCGATCGGCCGTGTAGCGGTTGACCATGGAGTCCATGTTGCCGGCGGTGATGCCGAAGAAGAGGTTGGGCCGGCCAAGTGCGGCGAACGGCTCGGCGCTCTGCCAGTCAGGCTGCGCGATCATGCCGACCCTGAAGCCCTGCGCCTCCAGCACGCGGCCGATGACGGCCATGCCGAAGCTCGGATGATCGACATAGGCATCGCCGGTCACGATGATGACATCGCAGCTGTCCCAGCCGAGCCCGTCCATCTCCGCGCGCGACATGGGGAGGAAGGGTGCCGTGCCGAAACGCGCGGCCCAGTGCTTGCGATAGCCGCAGATGTCGCGGGCGGGATGCATGCCGGCTCAGTACAGGAGATACGCCTGCCGCTCGGCGCTCCATGCGGCCTCGTCTTTCGCCGCGAGCGCATCGAGGTCCCCGGGCGCTGCCGCCGGATCGTCGACCCAACACCGCAGGAGGTCGCTGCCGTTGATCACGTCGATCGCGAGCCGATCGCGCTCGTATTCGTAAGGGAAGTCCCGCCACAGCGGGTAGTCGGGTGCGAGGCGCCGCAGTGCCTTGAAGACAAGTGCCATGAGGCGCCACGGGCGGAATGCCTCGTGCTCGTAGTAGCTCTCGTCCTCGACATGGATCTGCATCCCGGCGCAGAGCTTGCCCACATGCTTGTAGAAAGTAGGCTCGAACCAGCAGTGACGCAGGCGGCAGCCGCGGGTCCAGGCGGGCGCCAGCTCGCGCATGGCTGCCAGCAGCGCGTAGCTGTCGAGCTCCGGCGCGCCGAAGAGCTCGAGCGGCCGGGTGGTGCCGCGGCCCTCCGACAGGGTCGTCCCCTCGAGCATGACCGTGCCGGGATAACAGCGCGCCATCCACAGAGTCGGCGCGTTGGGGCTGGGGTTCACCCACGTACGCTGCCCCAGAGGCCAGCCGTATCCCGGCGTCGCGTGAGGCTGCCAGCCGTCGAGCGCAATGACCTGACAGTCGACATCGAGCTCGAGAGTGGAGACGAACCAGCGCGCCAGCTCCCCCAGCGTGAGACCGTGCCGCATCGGAATCGGGCCCGGACCCACGAAGCTTTCGCACCCCGGACGCAGAGACAGCCCTTCCACCGGGCGGCCGATCGGATTGGGACGGTCGAGCACCCACACCGTCTTGTGCCGCTTCGCGGCCTCCTCCAGGACGTATCGCAGCGTCGCTTCGAATGTGTAGATACGGCAGCCGACGTCCTGCAGGTCGACCAGCAGGACATCGAAGCTGTCCATCATCTGTTCCGTCGGCCGCCTCACCTCGCCGTAGAGACTGAATACGGGAATCGCGTGCACCGGATCGACGAAGTCATCGGACTCCATCATGTTGTACTGCTTGTCCCCGCGCAGCCCGTGCTGCGGCCCGAAGGCCGCGGTCAGCCTGAGGTCACCGAGCGTCGCCAGGGCATCCAGCGAATGCACGAGATTGCGGGTCACGGAGGCAGGATGAGCGAGCAGCGCCACGCGCCTGCCCGCGAGCGGCTTGCGCAGCTGCGGCTCCTCGAGCAGACGATCGATGCCGAATTTCATTGAGCGGGATTCCGGGAGAACTCGAGTACCAGTGAAAAGCTGTCGGAGTGATGGAAATCGGGCCGCCCGGCGGGGTGGCGCAGAGCCCAGTATGACAGCCTGCCCTCCTGGTCCTCCACTACCGTACTCAAGGCCACCCGCAGCCGCAGGTTCGAAGAGCTCCGCAGGCTCAGGGCCCCGCTCAAGCGCACCTCCGCCTGTAGCTCGAGCCACTCGGCGCGCCGCCTCAGCGTGAGCCTCGGCGCTGCATCCAAGGCGGGCAGCATGCCCTCGCGGTAGGCGTCAAAGGAGTACGCGGCCCATTGGCCTGACGGTGAGAAATTGAGCTCCACGTACCGGGGCGACCCCTCCAGCGCCACGAACGCCTCGAAGCACGTGTGCGCCCAGAGCCCGTCCGCCCTGCCGGCATCAGCGATGGTCTGCGGGAGACGAACACGCCTCGGATCCGCCTCGAGAACGTACGCAAACCGCAGCGATTGTGGGCCGACCAGCCTGGCCGATGCGGCGACGCAGCGCACCACCTCACTGGGTGTGCTCGGATGCGCCACGAGGGAGACAAAGGAAGGGTCGCTGTTCGTCATGGCTCATCTTAGCGATCACGATCGCCGCGGTTCCGATCATCGCCTCTCATAGCGCCCGCAGCAGGTCCCATCCCAAATGCAGCACTCCGCGCACGACACCGACGGCGATCTTGACGCCGGTGGTCGTGATGTCGACGACGCCGCGTATGGCCACATGGCCTGCCTCGGCCAGGATGCCGTGCGGATGGCTGCGCGCATAGGTGACCGCAGTCCGCTCATCGGCGCGCGCGGCTTCCCGCTGGGCTGCGCTGAGCTCCGCAAGTGGCACCGCGGTTACGCGCACGGGCGCCGTGCCATCGCCGTAAAACCCCAGCTTCTCTGCGACCGCCGGCGTGGCATCGACGACCCGGCCGTCAACGAAGGGACCCCGGTCATCGACCATCGCCACCGCTTCGCGGCCGTTGCGCAGATTGCGGATCCTGACCCAGGTGCCGAACGGCAAGGTCTTATGAGCGATCCGCATCGCGCCGGGATCGAAGGACGTGCCGCTCGCCGTGGGCCGGCCGGCATCGCGCCGACCGTACCAGGACGCGGTGCCACCCGCCTGATACCCTGCGCCCGAGGCGAGCACGCGGTAGCAGCCGTGACCGGGTACACAGTATCCGTGAAGGGGTGTCTGGGCTCGCCGCGGCCCGGAAGCGCAGCCGGCAAGCGCGAACAGAGCTGCCGCGCATACCCCACTCCACGCTCGAGCGGATTCCCGCATGGATGGACAATAATGGACCTCATGACGCGCCGCACCCACCCGCTGGCGGAACCCGCAGCTGCCCCTGCGCAGATATCCCCGGGCGGCAATTCCTCCGGGGCCGATGCCGCAGTGATGTACGGGCGGATGCTGCAGGCCTCGCGCGTCGCGACCATCGGGGAAATGGCGGCCGGCGTCGCGCATGAGCTCAATCAACCGCTGACCGCCATTGCGAACTACGCTCAGGCCTGCGACCGGCTCCTCGGCAGGCCGAGCCCCAGCATGGAAGACCTGCGTACGGCCGTGCGTGAGATTGCCGAACAGGCCGTGCGCGCAGGCGACATCCTGCGCCGCGTGCGCAGCCTCAGTCAGCCACAACCGATGCGGTGTAAGCGAGCGGATCTCAATGCCATGATCGTGGCCATTCGCGATGTGATCGCGGCGGATGCCCGCGCGCACCGCGCACGGGTGCGGTTCGAGCTCGCGACCGGCCTGCCGCCCGCTTCCGTCGACACCGTTCAGATCCAACACGTCATCCTCAATCTGGTGCGCAACGCGCTCGAGGCTCCTGCCCAGCCGGGCGCGGCAACACGCGAGCTGACGGTGCGCACGTGCCTCGCCCCCGACGGTCATGTCGAGATCGCCGTGCTCGACAACGGCCCCGGCGTCCTGCCACAGGTGCTCGAGCAGATGTTCGATCCGTTCTTCTCCACCAAACGGGCAGCAACCGGGCTCGGGCTCGCCATCGGCAACACCGTGGCGCGCGCGCATGGCGGCAGCCTCGGCTACCGTCCCAACACCCCTGCGGGCGCGTGCTTCGCGATCAGGGTCCCGGCAGAGACATGACGATGTCCGGCAACTCGACTTCCCCAGCCGCAGAGGGGCCCGAGCATCCCGTCTGCGGCCGCATTCTGCTGGTCGACGATCACGAAGGCGTGCGTAATGCGACGGCCATGCTGCTCAGGACCGAGGGCTTCGAGGTCCTGTGCGCCGCGTCCCTCGGGGAAGCCCGGGAAGCGCTGCGCACCGGCGCGCCAATTGATCTCGTGATCGCCGACTATCGCCTGCAGGCCGGGGAGACCGGCATCGACGTGATCGCGATGGCGAGGAGTGTTGCGGGCGAGCACCTGGGCGCGGTGCTGGTGAGCGGCGACACGTCCTCCACACCCCACGACGTGCAGGTCACCCAGCGGCTGCGGCTCGCCGGCAAGCCGGTCCGGGCGAAAGAGCTGTTGAGGATCGTGACGGAGCTGCTGTCCGTCAGGAAGCCTTAACGGTTTGCGGCGAGCAGTGGGCCTGCCGCCAGGCGTCGCGACCTGCAGCAGCACCGGATGCGTACACGTGCGGATACCGGATCCGGCGCGGGATTCTGCGATTGCGACATAAGGCGGCTCCGAGAGCGGCGCCTCCTCACTGGCGGAGCTGGTGCGCATGGTGATGGACGCTGACCCGGAGCTGGCGCCATCCGTTAGGTGAGCGACCCCGCCCCCTCGGTGGGCCCTGATTCCGCGTAGGCTACGCGGTACTTTCCGGAACACTATCGCGATACTTGGGGATTGGCATGTCAGAACAATCGGCAAGCGGCACGCCGCGGTCCGGGCAACCGGCCGGTGACCAGCAGGCGGGTCTGCTCTCTCAGCTCGACATGATGTTCCGGGCGCTGTGGGCCTCTCCCGCGCGCAACGTGATCATGGCGCTCACCGTGGGGGCGGCTGCGATCATCGTGATCACGGCGTACGGTCAGGTGCGCCTCAACCGCTGGAACCAGCCCTTCTACGATGCGCTGTCGCGGCGGAACGTGCGCGAGTTCACCCTGCAGCTCATCGTGTTTGCCGTCATCGCCGGGGCCCTCCTGCTCCTCAACGTCGCCCAGCGCTGGCTCGGGGAGATGTTGAAGGTGAAGCTGCGCGAAGGACTGGTTCACGACCTGGTCCAGGGATGGATGCGGCCGCGCCGTGCGTTTCAGCTGGAAAGCGCCGGCCCCATCGGGGTGAACCCGGACCAGCGCATGAACGAGGATGCACGCCATCTCACGGAGCTCTCGAGCGAGCTCGCGCTCGGGCTCATGCAGTCCTCCGCCCTCCTCGTGAGCTTCGTCGGCGTCCTGTGGTCGATCTCCCGCGGCTTCAGCCTGAAGATCGGCGGTGCCACGTTGGCCCTCCCGGGCTACATGGTCTGGGCCGCCATCCTCTATGCGCTGTCCGCCTCACTCCTGACATACTGGACCGGCCGCAGGCTCATTCCCGACAACGCTTCGCGTTACGCGCGGGAGGCGGATCTGCGCTACACGCTGGTTCGCGTGAACGAGCACATCGATGCCATCACGCTCGCCGGCGGGGAGGCCGATGAGGCGCGCCGCATCGAGCTCGACCTCGCCGCCGTGCTCACCGCGATGCGCCGCCTGGTCACCGGGCTCACCCGCCTCACCTGGGTCACGGCCGGCTACGGTTGGGTCACGCTGGTCGCGCCCATCCTGGTCGCGACCCCGCTCTATTTTCGCGGTGATCTCTCCTTCGGAGGCCTCATGATGGCGGCGGCGGCCTTCACCCAGCTGCAGTCCTCGCTCCGATGGTTCGTCGACAACTTCAGCACCATTGCCGACTGGCGTGCGACCCTGCTGCGGGTGGCGGTGTTCCGGCGCGCGGTCGTCGGGACCGAAGTGCTTCATCGGACCGAAAGCCGCATCGAGCTCCTGGATGGCGGGGCAGAGGCGGGAGAGGCGGCGCAAATGCTGATCATCGATCACCTGGAGATTGCATCGCCCTCGGGATGCACGCGACTTCAGGGCGGGCGGATCGAGGTCAGGCCCGGCGAGCGCCTGCTGCTGATCGGCGAGCCGGGCGTCGGCAAGACGCTGCTCTTTCGCGCGCTGGCAGGGCTCTGGCCGTGGGGAGCAGGGCGCATCGTGCATCCTCGCGGACAGGATCTCCATTGCATTCCACGCACTCCCTACCTGCCTCCGGGGACGCTGAAGGAGGTCCTGGCATATCCATCGGCGGTCGACCGGTTCAAGGACGAGCAGTACTCGGAGGCGCTGTCGAAAGTCGGCCTGCGCCGCCTTGCTGACCGACTGGAAAGCGCCCCCCGCTGGGACCGTGAACTGAACGAAGACGAGCAGCAGGCGATCGTCTTTGCGCGCTTGCTGCTGCATTCGCCCCCCTGGGTGCTGATCGATGAGGCGCTGGACTCCGTCGATGTGGACACACGCGAGCGGGTCGGCAGGATCTTCACCAACGAGCTCGCCCACTCCGGGCTCGTCTACATCGGCCGCGCCGACCCGAAGGGCGGCTTCTTCTCCCGGGCACTGCATGTCGTGAACGATCCGACGACGCGTCGGCTGGCGCGTCATCGCGCCCCCGAGCCACGGCGAGCATCACTCTATCCGCCACCGGCAGCGGCCACTTGACCGCAGCTAGTGCAGAAGCGCTTCCCGCAGCACGACTGCCTGGTTGTGCGCCTCATCGTGCGCTGAGTAGACGAGTGTCAGCGGCCCTTCCTTCGCGAGGCTGCGCAGCTCGCCGAGCAGCTCGCGCTTTTTCGTGAGCTCCGCCCGGTAACGGCGGCGGAACTCCTCCCAGCGCTCGGGATCGTGCCCGAACCATTTGCGCAGCTCGTTGCTGGGGGCGATCTCCTTCATCCACTGCGAGATGCCGGCGTCGGCCTTCTTCACTCCGCGGGGCCACAACCGATCGACCAGGACCCGGGTACCGTCGCGGCGCGAGGGCGGCTCGTAGGCGCGCTTGATCCTGACGTCCGCTGCGGCTCTGGCACGGCTCATGGCCGTTCCCGCTGCTCCATGGCCAACTCCGCCTCCAGGCTCTCACGGCCCCGGAAGATGGTGGCGAGCGCCAGCGTGCGGTCGCCTTTGCGGAATCGCAGCGCCACATCGCGCGCGCTCGGGTCTCCCTGCTGCTCGATGCTGTCCCAGGAGGCAGCATGGCCGACATAGTCTATCGACACGTCATACTGCTGCGTCCAGAAGAACGGCACGGCGACGAACCGCTCGCGGCGTCCCAACATGTTGCGCGCGGCGGTCTGGCCCTGCCGCTCCGCGACGACCCAATGCTCTATGCGCAGCCGCCGGTCATTGTGAGGATCGGGCCAGCGGGCGATATCTCCCGCCGCGAAGATGCCGGGCACGCTCGTCTCCAGGTATTCGTTGACGAGTACGCCCTGGTCGAGCGCCAGCCCGGCGCTCTGCGCCAGACTCAACCGCGGACGCACCCCGATCCCGACCAGCACCAGGTCGGCTTCCAGCTGCGCGCCATCGTCGAGCTGGACTGCGCGCTCATCGATCGCGCTCGCTGTGCGGCCGAGGTGGAAGCGGACGCCGTGGGATTCGTGCAGCGAGCGGACGAAGTCGCCCATCGCGGGGCCCAGGACGCGTTCCATGGGCCGTGCCTCGGGTGCGACGACGTGGACCTCCGCCTGACGTTGACGCAGTGCGGCGGCGGCCTCGAGGCCGATGAAGCTGGCACCGACGATCACGACACGCTTGCCCGGCGCCACTCGAGAGATGATCGCCCGGCAGTCGGCCAGCGACCGAAGCGTCCGCACGTGCGGCAGCTGAGCTCCTGGAATCTGCAGACGAATCGGCTCCGCACCCGTCGCCAGCAACAGCCTGGTGAAGCCCACCGTAGAGCCATCCGCGAGCTTCACGCTCCGTCCCGCGGGATCGATGGCCGTAACCTCCGTGCGCAGCCGCAGGTCTATCCGGTTCTCCGCGTAGAATTCCGGCGGCCTGAGTGGAATCCACTCCTCCGGCGCATGGCCCGCGAGATAGTCCTTGGAGAGGTTCGGGCGATCGTAGGGCGCCGACTCATCCGCGCTGAGGAGAGTGATCGCACCGCCGAAGCGCTCGCGGCGCAGCATTTCGGCCGCCGCGAAGCCGGCCGCGCCGCCGCCGACGATGACGATGTGCTCGCCCGCAGCCGCGGGTGCGCTGCGCTGTGGTTGGGTCCCGACTTTCTCACGCACGAACAGACGGCCGTCCTTGCGCTCAACACGCCAACAGTTGACCGGCGCCAGAGCGGGCGCGGCAAGCGCCTCGCCCGTGCGCAGGCTGAAGCAGGCGTGATGCCATGGGCAGCGAACCGTCTCTCCTACGAGCAGTCCTTCGCCGAGCGGCCCGCCGTAGTGAGTGCACGAGGCGTCGATTGCAAACACCCCGGCGCCGCGACGGGCCAGGAGAACGGAATGATCCCCCACACGGCCCACCAACATGCCGTCATCGGCCAGGCTGTTTTCCGGAATACCGGCCTCGAGGTCCGGACCGCTCGGCTGCGATGCTTCGCTCATGCTGTTCTCCCGGTGTCGCTCTGTTTACGAGAGAGTTTGCCAGAGTCGGCGGGCGGCAGATACCTGCGACCACCGTGAGCGCCGGCTCTGCTACGGACGGGCGCCGTACCGGCATGAGCGCCGCGGAATCAGCTCTGCCCCTGCGCAAAGTAGCTCTGTGCCGCCTGCTGATAGGTTCCGGCGGTCTGCGGCTTGACGAACAGCGCGACGATCTGCGGGTGAGCCGCCCGCACCTTGCGCTCGATCTCGATGACGGCCTCCTCGACCTGGGCTGCGGTCAGATGATCTTCGAAGTCGAGGCTGAGCGCGGCCACGATCTGATCCGGGGCGAGCTGCATGGTCAACACGCCGTTCGCGCGGGTGATGGACTTCTCCGCGCCCGCAATGTGCAGGATCGAATCGCTCAGCTCCGGGTCCGCGTGCTCGCCGATCAGCAGGCTCTTGCTCTCCCGGGCCAGCAGAAGGGCGATGGCACCGAGCACCACTCCAATGAGAATCGAGGCCACGCCGTCGAAAACCGGCTGGCGAAGCTGCACCGCCGCGAACGTGCCTACGCCCGCGATGAGGATGCCTGCCAGGGCCGCACTGTCCTCGAAGAGCACCATGAACGAGGGCGGATCCTTGCTGTGGCGGAAGGCTTCGTAGTAGCCCAGCGCCCCCTTGGCGGACCTGAACTGCCGCCAGGAGACCACCCAGGAGGCGCTCTCGAAGATGAAGGCCAACGCCAGCACGACGTAGTTGATCAGCGGATCGCTGATGGGCTCGGGATGGCGGATGTGGTCGATTCCCTCGTAGACCGACACGCCCGCGCCGAGCGCGAAGATCAGCAGGGCGACGATGAAGCTCCAGAAGTAGAGCTCGCGGCCGTAGCCGAGGGGATGGTGAGCATCGGGACGCTGGCTCGCCCGGCGGAGCCCGTAGAGGAGGAGAATCTCGTTACCGCTGTCGACGAACGAGTGAACGGCTTCGCTCATCATCGCGGAGCTGCCGGTCCAAATGGCAGCTAGCAGCTTCGTGCCCGCAACCAGCACGTTGCCGGCGAGTGCGGCAATGACGGCCTTTTTTGACGATATCTGCGATGTCACGCCGTAATCCTCATGACCCGGGCGAGGTCAGCCGGCCTCTTCCTGCGGATAGATCAGTCCGCCATCGCCTGACTGCCGTGCGCCCGGAGTGAGCGTCGCCGGTGTCAGCTTGCCGGGCCCGAGAATGTGCACCACCTCGAATCCCGCCGCCAACAGGTAGTCGGCGATGATGCGCCGGTGACAGCGCCACCAGAGCGCTTCGGCACACATGATCGCGCAGCGATGCCCGCCGGTGAGGGCATACAGCTCCTCGAGCCCGGCACGAAACTCGGCCGTGCCGGCGTAGTCGGCATAGGCGCGAAACGACTCGTTCCGCCAGAGCATGTTGGGTGATGATTCCCTGCGGCCGCGGCGCCGGCCGCCGAGGGCCGGAAGATAACGGTAGGCGATTCCCGCCTGCGCGAGCGACGCCTCGAGCGCCGGCCCGTTGAATTGCGGGTTGGTCCTGGACCGAGGGAAGGCCCGGACGTCGGCGATGAGGTCGGCCGCGACTTGACCGAGCAATGTGATCAGCTCCTCGACCGGACGGGTCGAGTGCCCAACGGTGAAGACCGGATTGCGCCGGCCTTCGGCATTCCCAACGAAACTGCCCGCCACGCTCGCTCGCTCAGACGCTAGAGGTACGGCGAGAGCAGCCAGAACAGGCTGTCGCGAATCCGGCGGGCGAGAGCCTGCTCGGGAGGTCCCGCGGGTACGCGGGCAGCATGATCGCGCGCGGAGAGGACGTACTTCGCAAGGTGTGCGCATACCGCCTCATCGTACACCTCCACGGCGATCTCGAAGTTGAGCCGCAGGCTTCTCGGATCTATGTTGGCGGAGCCGATCTGCGCGTAAGAGCCGTCGATGACGAGGAGCTTCGTGTGGGAGAAGGGCGGCGGCTGCAGATACACCTGAATGCCACGCTCGAGCAGCGGCGGCAGCCAGCGGCGCGTGGCCCAGTCCACGTAGCGCAGATTGCTGCGCGCCGGAAGCACCAGACATACCTCCACGCCGCGCAGCGCCGCGGTTTGCAGTGCCGCGGTGAGCTCCGGAGGCGGAATGAAGTACGGCGTCATGATCAGCACCTGGCGGTGCGCGACCGAGATGGCGCCGAGGATCACGAACAGCAGCTTGTCGCTGTCCTCATCCGGCCCCTCGGTGATCACGCGGCAGGTGCACTGACCCGCATCCGCCACCGCTGCCGCCGGCGGCGCCAACGCATCGCCGGCCGCGAACTGCCAGTCGGCGGCGAAGCATTCCGCAAGCTGCGACACCGCAGGTCCCCGCATCCGGAAGTGAAGATCGGCCATGCGCCGCTGATGCGCCTTGCCGACTTCGCGCCCGCCGATGTTCATGCCGCCCACGAAGCCGACTTCGCCATCGACGATGAGGAGCTTGCGGTGGTTGCGCAGATTGAGTGACAGCACCGGCATCGCCAGGCGCGGCGGCAGGAAGCGTGCCGCGCGTACCCCCGCATGGCGCAGCAGGCGAACGGCGTGCGGCCAGCTGTACCACTCGCCGATCCCGTCTATCAACACGTGGACCTGCACACCGCGCGCGGCTGCGGCGGCGAGAGCGGCAATGAATTCCCGCCCGACCGGATCGGTCTCGAAGATGTAGGTCGAGAGCCAGACCGAATGCCGCGCCGCGCGGATCGCTTCCAGCATGAGCGGAAAGGCGTTCTCGCCGTTCTCCAGCGCCTCCACCTGATTGCCGGGAAGCCTCGGCCGCTGGGTCACGGCATCGCCGATCCGCGCCAGCTGCGAGGCGAAATCCTCGGGCGGGCGCGTGTCGATGCCGCTGCCGAACGGGGTGAGCCCGGCGCGCAGTTGCCGGGCGCGAGTGCGGACCCGATTGACGCCGAACAGGAGGTAGAGGATGGTGCCGGCGAAGGGCAGCAGCCAGCCGGTGACGATCCAACCCAGCGCGCTGCGCGGATCGGGCTTGGTGAGCAGCGCATGTACTGCGCCGAATATGGCGCAGGTCACGTAGAGCGCAGCGGCCAGCAGCTGGAGTGAGCCTTCAGCGTGCCCAGGCATGATATCTAGCCTTTGTGCCATCACCCGAGTGGATACTCTATCGTATGACGCTGAAATTGCGGCGCAAGCTTTCTCCCCTGCGCTGATCGGGCTTCACGATGCATGCAAGGCCACGGGTCATCGTAGTCGGCGGCGGTTTTGCGGGGCTCTCCGCCATACATGCGCTGCGCGCCGCCGCAGCCGACGCACTGTTGATCGATCGCGTCAATCACCATACGTTTCAGCCGCTCCTATACCAGGTGGCGACCGCCGGCCTCGCGGCACCGTCCATTGCCGCCCCGCTGCGGCATATCCTGCGCGCGCAGCGCAATGCGACGGTGCTCCTCGGGGAGGTGCGCGGGATAGACATCGCGCAGAGGAGCGTCGACGTCGATGGTGTTTCACACGCTTACGATTTCCTGGTCCTGGCGACGGGCAGCACGCATGCCTATTTCGGTCACGACGAGTGGGCAAGACATGCGCCGGGACTGAAAACGCTGAACGACGCTTTGCGCATCCGGGCGCGGATCCTCACCGCCTTCGAGCGCGCCGAAGCCTCGGCCGATCCGGCCGAGCAAATGGAATGGCTCACGTTCCTCATCGTCGGGGCGGGCGCCACCGGCGTGGAGCTGGCCGGCACGCTCGCCGAAATCGCCCGTCATACCCTGAAGCGCGAGTTCCGCCGCATCGACCCAGCGGCCGCGAAGGTTCTGCTGGTCGAGGCGGGACCCCGCGTGCTGCCCACTTTCCCGCCGTCACTGTCTGCGAAAGCGCAGCGCCAACTCGAGCGACTCGGGGTCCTCGTCCGCACGGGTCACGCCGTCACAGCGGTCGATGAGCGCGGCGTTAGGATCGGCGAGGAGCAGATCGCTGCTCGCACCGTACTCTGGGCCGCGGGTGTCGCCGCCTCACCTCTGGGTGATGCGTTGGGTGTTGCCGTCGATCGCGCCGGCCGCGTGCCCGTCACTGCGCAGCTCGCTATTGCCGGGCACCCGGAGGTGTTCGTAGTGGGCGACCTGGCGGCCGTGCCGGAAGAGATGGGTCCCGTGCCCGCGATCGCACCGGCTGCGAAGCAAATGGGACGCTACGCTGGCAGGGCGATTCTCGCGAGGCTGTCAGGCCGGCCTGTCGGCGCATTCCGCTATCGCCACTTCGGCTCGCTCGCGACCATCGGCCGGATGGCTGCGGTGGTCGACTTCGGCCGCGTCCGCCTCTCGGGTCTGCTCGCCTGGTGGATCTGGCTCACGGCGCACATCTACTTCCTGATCGGCTTTCGCAACCGTCTGGTCGTGCTCATCGACTGGGCCGAGGCGTACTGGAGCTATCGTCGTGGCGCGCGCATCATCATCCCCGTCGGCAAACCTGAACGGTGAAGGATGGCGGCCCAGACTGCTCGTTCTGACGCGGGCGAGAATCACGATGTCATCGTAATCGGTGCCGGCGCGGCGGGTCTTGCGGCAGCCGCCGCGCTCTGCCGCGCCGGACGCTCGGTGTTGGTGCTGGAGGCGCGGGACCGCATCGGCGGGCGCATCTGGACCCGGAGCGAGCCCGCGTTGGCGGCGCCGGTCGAGCTCGGCGCGGAATTCATCCACGGCGGGTCGCCCGAGACGCGCGAGCTGCTGCGGAGCATCGGTGAGGCTGCGATCGACACCTCGGGGGAGCACTGGTCGCTGATCGGCGGACGACTGCAGCAGCGCACCGAGAGCCTTCTCGGGCAGGTGCGCGCAGCGTTCGAGGCAGGCGATGTCCTCTCCAGGCCCGACACTTCGCTCGAAGCTTTCCTCACGGGTGATGGTGGCCGCGGTCTCTCCGAGGAAGCGCGCGCCATGGCCCGCGCGTTCGTGTCAGGCTTCGATGCCGCCGACCCGGCGCGTGTCAGCATTCAGTCGATCGCGGAAGAGTGGCGCAGCGGCGGCATGTTGGACTCCTCGCAGGCCCGTCCGTCCGCGGGATATGGCACCGTTCTCAGCGCGTTGCGCGCAGGTCTCGATCCCATGCACGCGCACGTACGGCTCCAAACGGTGGTGACAGAGGTTCAATGGAGCAGCGATTCGGTCGAGGTCCGGGGGACGAGGATCGGGCGACCGTACCGGGCGCAGGCGCAGAAGGCGATCGTTACGGTCCCGCTCGGCGTTCTCAAGCAGCCCGCGGAAGCACCGGGGGCGATTCGATTCACACCGCCGCTCGCGGCGAAGCAAGCCGCCCTCGATCAGCTTCTCTCCGGCCCGGTCGTCAAGGTCATATTGCATTTCCGCCGACCCTTCTGGGAGGAGCAGGATGGGGGGCGCTATGTGGATGCGTCCTTCTTCCACGTACCCGGCAACGTCTTTCCCACGTTCTGGACCACACACCCAACACGCACGTCCCTCCTCAACGCCTGGGTCGGGGGTCCTTCAGCAGCCCGGCTCTGCGATCTATCCGATGAGGCAGTTATCCGACACGCGCTGGATTGCGCCGCGGTCGTATTCTCCCGCAACAGTGAAGACCTGGAGCTGGAAGCGGCACACGTCCACAACTGGCAGCGCGATCCTTTTGCGCGCGGCGCGTATAGTTACGTCGCCGTGGGCGGCGGCAGCGCGAGAGAGCTGTTGGCAACACCTCTGGGTGGCTCACTCTTCTTCGCAGGCGAAGCGACGGATACCACAGGCGATACCGCCACGGTCACCGGCGCACTGCGCAGCGGCACCCGCGCCGCCGTCGAAGTCAGTCGGCATCTCGAAGGCCGTCACTGACGGCGGCAAGCGCCGCCGGCCCCAGCAGCACTCGGCGCGCCGCCTCACGCTCTCTCGTGGAGTTCTTCCGGCCCCAACCGGCCGAGCAGCGATTTCAACAGCGGAGCGACGCGACGCAGCTCGCGCCGATGGGCGGCAGAAAGGCCGGCGAGCGCCTGCTCGCCCGAGGCGGTGAGTGAGAGAAAGGTGCGGCGCCGATCGCGCCGGTCCGCCCGCCGCACCAGGTATCCCCGGCTCACCAGCCGATCGACCAGCCCGACGGTGCTGTGGTGGCGGATGCCGAGCCGCTCCGCCAGCTCCCCGATGGTCGCCGCCCCGCCACCGGGGAAGCCCTTGATGGCGAGCAGCGCCTGGTGCTGGCGGGGGGCGAGACCCGCCGCATGCGCCGCCTGCTCGCTGAATGCTGCGAAGCGCATCAACAAATAGCGAAATTCAGCGAGGATCTCGTAGTCATGCGGCACCAGGTCGTGGGCCGGTGGAGCCCGTGGGCTCTTCCTTTTGGGGGTAGCGGACATCGACCTTCTCATGGAAAATAATATCGTACTGCGATATAAAGCGCCGCGCCTGGCCAGGCGCCGCAATCTCACCGGAGAACCATGAAGAGCTCAGTTTCAACGCTCGGGGTGCACGACACCCTGCGCGACTTCACCGCCGACCGGCGCCTGCTCGTCCTGTCCGCGATGGCAGTGGCCACCGGCAGCTTCGGTGCCGGCTCGGCCTGGGTGCTCCTGAAGCTGATCGCGCTCGTCACCAACCTCGCCTACTTCCATGTTTACTCCACGGCGACGTCCTATCTCAGTCACGCCAAGCTCGGGCCGAGCTCCGTCATCATACCGGTCATCGGCGGATTGATCGTCGGGCTCATGGCCCGCTATGGCTCGGAGAAGATCCGCGGGCATGGCATTCCGGAGGCGCTCGAGGCCATCCTCATCGGTCAGAGCCGGATACAGCCGAAGGTGGCCGTGTTGAAGCCGTTGTCTTCGGCGATCGCGATCGGCACCGGCGGCCCGTTCGGCGCCGAGGGTCCGATCATCATGACAGGCGGTGCGCTGGGGTCGCTGTTCGCGCAGTTCTTTCACCTGAGCTCCGCGGAGCGCAAGACGCTGTTGGTCGCCGGCGCGGCAGCCGGAATGACGGCCATCTTCGGTACGCCCGTGGCGGCCGTTCTCCTCGCCATCGAGGTCATGCTGTTCGAGTGGAAGCCGCGCAGCTTCGTGCCGGTGGTCGTCTCCACGATCGTCGCGATGGCCTGGCGGCCCTGGCTGGTGGGCGCCTGGCCGCTCTTCCCACACACGGGAATTCCCGCGATGCCGTGGTGGGGGCTGGCGCTCTGCGCCGGTGTGGGCGTGGTGGCGGGCCTGCAGTCTGCCATCACCACCGGCGGCCTGTACTGGGTCGAGGAGCTGTTCGAGAAGCTGCCGCTGCACTGGATGTGGTGGCCGGCATTGGCCGGTATCGTCGTCGGCGTCGGCGGTCTCATCGATCCAGCGGCCCTCGGGGTCGGCTACGACAACATCCAGGCGCTGATCGACGGTTCCGTGTTGATGCACGCGGCCATCGCGCTGCTCATCGTCAAAGCCGTCATCTGGCTGGTTGCGCTCGCTTCCGGAACTTCGGGCGGCACCCTCGCGCCGCTTCTGATGATGGGCGGTGCCGTGGGCGTACTCGAGGCGCACGTATTGCCTTTCGGCAACACCGGCTTCTGGTCCCTGCTCGCGATGGCGGCCGTGTTGGGCGGAACGCTGCGCTGCCCGCTGACGGCGACCGTGTTCGCGATCGAGCTCACGGGGGATCTGCAAGTGATGCCGGAGGTCCTCGTCGCATGCGTCGCCTCGTTCGCCGTCACGGTACTGATCATGCGGCGCTCCATCCTCACGGAACGGCTCGCGCGGCGCGGCCGGCACCTGACTTACGAATACACCGTAGACCCGTTCGATGTCATGCGGGTCAGCGAGATCATGACGCAACCCGTGCATACGCTACCGGCGCGCATGACGACGGAGGATGCTCTGGCGTTTTTTGACACGGAGAACGGTATCAAGCGCCACAAGAGCTACCCCGTTGTCGACGACGCCGGGAACGTCGTCAGCATGGTGTCGCGCGCCGACGTGCTGCGCTGGTCACGGGAAGGCTGGCCCCAAGGTCAGACGTTGGAGGAGAGGCCGGACGTCGGCGAAGTCTTCGTTGGCTACACGGATGAGCTGGTAGGCCACCTTGCCGATCGCATGGCATCGGCCGATGTCGGCCGGGTGCCGGTCGTCGATCGCGCCACGGGCAACCTGGCCGGCCTGATCGCCAGGCGCGACCTGCTGCGCGTCCGGGCTCACACCGCGCGGCTGGAGCGCGAGCGCGCACGCCCGTTGACCATCCCGGGGTAGTCAGGACTCCGACATCTGCCTCAGCCGAGCGCTCCCTTCAAGTCCCCGATCAGATCCTCCGCATCCTCGATCCCCACCGACAGCCGGATGAGCCCATCGCCGATGCCGAGCTGGGCCCGCATGGCTGCCGGCAGCGAGGCATGCGTCATGAGCGCGGGATGCTCGATCAGGCTCTCGACCCCGCCCAGGCTCTCGGCGAGGGAAAAGAGATGGCAGCGCTCGAGCATGTGTCGTGCGTCATCGAGAGATCCCTTCAACACGGCGGTCACTATCCCGCCATAGCCGCCCGTCATCTGCCGGCGAGCGAGCGCCTGTTGGGGATGGCTCTGGAGCCCTGGATAGTACACGCGCTCCACCTTCGGGTGACTCGCCAGGAACTGCGCAACCGCGAGTGCATTCGCGCAGTGCCGTTCCATCCGCAGCGCCAGCGTCTTGATGCCGCGCAGCGTCAGGAATGAGTCGAACGGGCTCGGCACGCCCCCAAGGGCGTTCTGCAGGTACGCCAGGCGCTCCGCGAGCGGGCTGTCCGCGCGCACGATTGCCGCCCCACCCAGACAATCGGAGTGGCCATTCAGATACTTCGTGGTCGAATGCACGACGATGTCGAAACCGTGCTCGAGCGGGCGCTGCACGAAAGGCGTCGCGAACGTGTTGTCGCAGACACTGAGCAGCCCTCTGCGTCGGGCAATCGCGGCCACCGCCGCGAGATCCACCAGCTGCAACAGCGGATTGCTGGGACTCTCGATCCAGACCAGGCGCGTGTTG
>Ga0134128_10002818_pt1 | contig 21357 bp, 19 predicted proteins | sample KB31754_FD_96462 | JGI IMG/M metagenome (GOLD analysis project Ga0134128, IMG submission 96462) | Terrestrial soil microbial communities with excess Nitrogen fertilizer from Kellogg Biological Station, Michigan, USA - KB3-175-4 | ecosystem: Environmental > Terrestrial > Soil > Unclassified ... | reverse complement strand
TAGATGCCGATTTGGTGCCGGCGGGACTTAGCCCGCTTATTGTTTTTGCAAGTGGAACTCAGTACCGTTGAGTCCTATTTCTCTTCTCTCGAGTACAAGGAGCATTCGCAACCGCGCAACCAACGCTCAGCCCATCACCATAAGGTGAACACTGCAGGCTATGGCTGTTGCGGACTGCACTCGAGTGAAAAGAACTTCATCACACCTAGCCAAAGGTAATTCGCAGCAGCTGTCTACGAACGACTGCTCTGCAGAAAGGTAGGCTATACATGGACCTCTCCAACATTCTGTTCTGGCTGGGTCTTGGTTTGCTTGGCGTGATCTTCGTGCTTCTGCACTGGCCACGCGAGCGACGTAACCCGATTGCCACCAGCAAGTTCGGCAAGATCATCGACCGCCCCTCTCCCAACCAGGACGATCGTGACGGTCCGGTGAGCATCCTCATCCAACACTTCACGGCGATGGATACGACGGAGGCTGCGATTCAGCGTCTGTGTGATCCCGCCGCCAAAGTCAGCGCGCACTACGTCGTCGGTGAGGATGGGCAGGTTTATCGCCTTGTCCCGGAAGACAAACGCGCCTGGCATGCCGGTGTTTCTTTCTGGCGCGGTCACAAGAACGTCAACGGCACCTCCATCGGAATCGAAATCGCCAACAAAGGCGACGAGGTGGAAGGCTATGCTCCCTATCCGCAAGTTCAAATGGACGCGGTTGCTGAGCTGACCAGAGAGATTTTGAGCCGGCACGACATTCCCGCCCAGAACGTGATCGGACACTCGGATATTGCGCCTGGTCGCAAGCCTGACCCTGGTCCCCGTTTCGATTGGAAATGGCTGTACGAGTCTCACGATATCGGTATTTGGCCCACGCCGGAGCAGCAGGATTACGACGCCTCCAAGACCTGGGCCGACAAGGACGTTCGCCGCGCTCTCACCAAGTACGGATATTCAACCGACGTCGACTTGAAGACGGCAATCGATGCTTTTCAGCGGCACTTCCATCAGGAGGTGTTCTTCAAAGGCGACGACGGTGTTGGTAAAGCTGACGCTGAGACTTGTGCTCGGCTCGCCTGGCTCGTTCGTCACAAGTCGAACTCCGCCGACGACGTCGAGTAAAGTAATCGACGCTATGCATTGGAGCGCGGGCTTCCAGCCGGCTCCTCCGCCCCTCGCGACTGAAGCAGCAACGCAACCCGTCGCTTCTTCAGTCGCTATTTCTTTTCCTGATGTTAAACCTGGCGCCACATCTACTAAATGCCAACGTAAAATTCCGGCTCAAAAAAAAATTCCAAGCGGGGGCGGCGTCGTGCAGCCCTCCGCTCAGATTTGCGTATGTTGTTACGCGAATGGTCCCTCTTCCACTGCGACTACCGACAGTCCCGGCATCGCATTTTGCACATCGGCTTTCGCCGACTCGATTGCGTTGGCCATGCTGTCCGATTCCCGATGGAACATGAGGCGGACAACACTCCCGCGGGACCAGATCAGGCAGTCATCGCATTTGCCCTCGTAAAGGGCATTCTCTAACTGCTCGGTGATGCTTGTAATTCCGCCCAGGGTAAATTCAAACTCGAAGGTTTGCATTCTCGAGCTCCCTAATTATGTGTGCGTATCGGTGGTTCGGTTGTTCAGCCGTGAGGCGTCTTGTTGGGCTTGGTTATCTGCATCACAATTAGTGCGACGACTGCAACAATGACCCATGCGAAGAACCACAGACCTAAGATCTGCATCGTGCCGGCGATCAGGGAAAGGGCCGGTATCATGAACAAGTATTCGGCGAGCCAGTACATGGCTGAACCGAAACCGCTCAGAAAACTGCCGATCGCAGAGAAAACCAATGACACGAAGGCGAGAAGCGCGCCGGCACCCATAACGCCGCCCACAAATGAAGGCGGAGCTGCAATGGCATAGAGTGCAATTCTGACTACTTTATTCATGATAGTCCTTTGAAATTTAGACGAGAAGCGACGAAGCGCTTCTCGTTTGTGGCCGAAGTGGAAGTTACTTGTGGAACATCACCTTGTGGCACGCCGGGCTCAGCTTCTTACCGCTGGCTTTGAGGCAGGCCGCGACGCGATTGGCATCCGGGATTGCCGAACCGCAAAGGCGGAACGCGTCCGGAGTGCAAGCCGAGCGGTCATCGGCAGACCCGCTGTTCGCGTTGAATGCGAAGCTCGCGTTCGAAGCCAAAAGCATGGTGCCCAGAGCCAGTGCGGTGATTTTGACGAAACGATTCATAGATTCCCTCGTGTTGTGGTCCGATGTGTTTTCACTTCTCCAGCCGCGGGCGCAGGCTTAGCAGCGAAGCTGCTTAAGCAAAGGCTGTGAAAACACGAGTTATTGGTGCAGAGAGAGAATTGCGGTTGGAGAGAAAGAGATACCGCAATCTACCTAGAAGCCAAGAGGTGACACAAGAGATGTGACGGCAGTGTATTGCACCTTAGGCCGAACTTATGCGTAATCGGTGCGGCAACCTAGCGCGAAGTCCGCGGGGACATACTAGCGCTTGCCGTAAAGCGAAAGCAAAATGATTCGGGATGAAACAGCAGTGTGCGTTTCCCTCCGAATTCGAAAGAATTGGGGAGGCAAGAATCATTCGATGCTTGCCTCCCTTGAACTCGGTTACGCCACCGACCTCGGGAAGAAGTAGGCGAGGACGGAGACGAAGAGGAACGAGAAGAACCACGACGTCAGCGAGCTGGTCGAGCCGATCAGCGCGAACGCGAGGTAGAACGTGGTGGTCCAAACTGCGGACGTAGTCACGGCGGTCACCACACGAGCAGTCGTCTCGCCCTGGGCGGAGAATGCCTGCTTGGTAGCGGGCCCGACAAACGTACGATTGACGTAGCCGGCGATGAGCATCGCCGCGACAACGGCGACGATAAAGAGGATGATTTCCATAGGAAAGCTCCGTCTTGCTGTCGGTTGCTAGAGCCGAAAGCTAAGTTAAGGCAGGCGCCTTAACGCGCATCTTCCAGACCGTGTTCGTCCCCTGCAGTTGCCTGCATATCGCTTTTCGTTTTGCGCGGGACGGAGTGCTGTGCTTGTTGGGTAGAAGTTCAAGCTGCGGGTTTGGAAGACGGCTGACTCTACAAAGGGGCAGATCCGAAAGTCCAGATTATCAAGTACTTTTTAACGAGGCGAGTTCATTCGGCTTCGCGCCGCCGGTTCTTGTCAACCGGGCTTTTCAAATAGAAACAACTTTCGCGCAATTCCGTTTCTATTTGAAAAAACTCTGGTCCATCCGCCGCTACTATATTAAGTCGCAAATAATCAAATAACGAAAAAGATGTGAGGGAGCCGCGGTGATGCGGCTCCCTCGAGATTGTCGGAGCGTCGGTTAGATGCCCGACTTTTCGGCGACGACCTTGCAGGCGCGCAGGAGGAAGTCCTCGACGCTCATGGCGCCGAGATTCTCCTCGCTCCGCAGGCGCACCGCCACCTGATTGCGCTCGACCTCGCGGTCGCCGACAACCAGCATGTAGGGCACCTTTTCCATCTGTGCGCGGCGAATCTTGTTGTTCATCCGCTCGCTGCTGTCATCGAGCTCCACGCGTAGCCGCGCCGCACGAAGTTTCCGCGCGACGTCTTCGGCGTACGCAATGTGCCGATCGGCAATCGGGATGATCTTCGCCTGCACCGGTGAGAGCCAGACAGGGAAGGCACCACGGCAGTGCTCGATCAGGATGCCGATGAAACGCTCGAGCGATCCGTAAATCGCACGGTGTATCACGACCGGATGCTTGAGGACACTGTCGCGATCGATGTAGCGGCAGTTGAAGCGGTCGGGTCCCGGCAACTGGAAGTCCAGCTGAACGGTGCCGAGCTGCCATTCTCTGCCGAGCGCGTCGTCGATCAAGATGTCGATCTTGGGACCGTAGAATGCGCCCTCACCTTTGCCGACAACATACTTGCCGTTGCCGACATGTTTGTCGAGAACACGTTGCAGAGCTTCCTCCGCGCGGTCCCAAGTCTCGATGTCGCCGATGAATCCCTGGGCAGGTCGGGTTCCCAGCCGAAAGCGGTACTTCATTGCGAACAGCCCATAGAAGTGCGCCGCGATCGCCAGAATCGAATCACATTCCTGCTCGATTTGAGCGGGTGCCAGGAATATGTGCGCGTCGTCTTGCTGGAACTTCTGCACGCGCATGAGCCCGTGCAACGCGCCGGACGCTTCGTGGCGGTGCAGCGGATCGCAGTCCGAGAACCGCAGCGGCAGTTCTCGATAGCTGCGCGGCCGCAGGTTGAATACCACCATGGCGTTCGGGCAATTCATCGCCTTCAGCGCGTACGTGACGTGCTCGCTCACCGGAATCACGAACATGTTGTCCCTGTAGTGCTCCCAGTGACCCGAGATTTCCCACAGGCGTTTTTCGTTGACGAGCGGGGTGGCGATTTCCTGATAGCCCCGTTCGTCATGATCCGCGCGCCAAAAGTTGATCAGCTCGTTGAAGAGCCGCAATCCCTTCGGCAACCAGTAAGGCATGCCGGGCGCGGTCTCGTCGAAGTGAAAGAGCTCGAGCTGCTTACCAATGACGCGGTGGTCCGCGTCCGACATTCCGGACGCGGATTGGTTTGGTTCTTCGTTTTTCATATCAGACCTCATTGAAGACGGGCGAGAAGCGTGGGCAACACGCCCGCCCTCTCAGGGCTTAATCAGCGAGCCGCGCGGCTGCGGCTGGAGCGCTTGTGCTTGCGGCCGGAACGCGCGGTCGGATAGCCGACCATGCGTCCGACGTGATCGTTCTCGCGGCGTTTGCCGCGGTAATGCGCATCCCAGCGGGCGTCTTCAGCGACGCAGCTGTGGTGGCGTTCGCGATAGTCGTGCTGCGACAATGTGTCCGCATTGTTGATGCCATCGGGCAAAGCATGGTCGTGCACCGCCGATACGAGGCGCTCGATCTCGACCGTTTCGATCTCGGGAAGCTGATCGCGCTTCCAGGCGCACTTCATCTCGGCGTCCAGCGCCATGGCATAGCACAATGCCGCGTCGCCGTACCGAATGAGTATGCCGGCGTCGTCCTCGATTTGCTTGATGGCAGGCTCGTCGCGACGGAAGAACAGCGGCGGCACGTAATACTGCCAGTTGGTTTCCTGGCAGGACTCCGCGTATGCTCGCGCCTGCTGCCCGAGCACCTTGAAGTTCTTAAATGCCGGTGCCTTCTCCCAGTAGAGAACGTAGGCATCCGCCAGCGTCGCTTTTGCATGCGCGGCCATCACGCGGCAAATCAGTACTGCGCGCTTGCTGTAGTTGACGCCTGCATCACTGCTGTCATCGATGGTGCGAACCAGCTTGAGGTGCCAGCGGCCTGCCTCGCACATCGCTTGTGCGCGGATCGTCGGGTCGTCCTTCGTGATATCCGGACGCAGCAGAACGATCCGGTGCTTCGCCGCCTCTTTGTCGAACTGGTCGCGGTCGTATTCGAACAGCAGCCGGCAGCTGAAGATCTCGTCATCGACTTCACGCAGAACGCTCTCGGCGTGATCCAGGTTGCGCTCGAACTCGCGGCGGTTGTTCTCCGCCTTCTTGAGCCGGCTGCGAGCCTTCTTCAGGTCGCACATCAGCTTCGGTGCGGGAAACTCGAGCAACTCTAACCTTTCGAGCGGCCGCACATCGCGTAGTTCGGACTCATAGCATTCGCGCTGAGCGATGTATTTTTCGGCCATTTCGAACAGATGCTTCGCCCCGACTTCCATGCCTCGAGCGTCCAGTGACTCAATCGCCAGCATCAGGTAATTGACGGCGATGTTGGTGAAGACCTCGAGCGCACGGTTATACCCGCGCAGCCGAGTGCCGAAATCGAAGATCGTGGCGGCACTCTCGGTGAGCACGTCAATGTTCTGGCCGACGGTGCGCGGCGTGATGCCCGAGTCGATCAAGTTGATGCCCAGATAGATGGTCTTCAGAGCATCGCTGGTTGAGTCGGCCGAAGATGCACTGCGCAAAAGCGCGTCGACGGACGCGCGGAAATTCTGATGATTGCTCATGATGTAACTGTCCCTTTTGTGGTCCACTTTCGGACCGGAAGGCGCCGTTCGGGCGGAACCTTCGTTGAATCTGCGACATAATCCCGAAGTCGCGCTGACTGCAACCCAACGGATCGAAAAGCGGGCTTCCGCCCGCCGCTACGGATCCGCTGGTCGCGACTAGCGAGCCGACCGCCACGTAGCGAGGGGGACGCTACGCACACGGGGCGGCTCTGCATGTAGACGCGTCAGCGTCTACAGTTCTCATCGGTCCATCACTGTAGCTCCAGCAAGCTTTGAGATCTCTATTGGGATCAGTTGGCTGTGCTGGTTTCTAGAAGTGCTCCTGATTGTGATGAAGGAAAAGAACAGTATTCACTTTCGAGAAATGCGAGATGATAGACAACCAATCATTACAGTTCTGATCTGAACTCATTAGTAGTTACCACATGCGTGAGTTATCGCTAATCGGTGACGCCGTTCATCGCGCGGATTGACTCACCATATGGACTTGTTTTGATGCGCTTCCAAATCTGATTCCAGAATTCTTCTCTTGTGATCGGCTCCTTGGAACCGTCATCGAGCAATGCCGTTTCATCGTCTTTCCAAACCCGTTTCAAGATCTCCCATGCTTGCGACGAGTCACCGTGGTAAATCAGGTGTACCAGCGGCTGCCAGGCATTCGGATGTATCTCGATGCGTTTGGCGTGCGGGTTGTCCGCCGTCGGTGTTTCATAGCGGATAAGCCGCGAGTCGATGTCTGCGGCCAATTTGGTTAGCGCAGCCGGGTTAAGCTTCCGCTGTTGCATCAATCCCTGCGAAAATTCCCATGACGTGCCGTCCCATTGCAACAGCACGTCTTCCTTCGCGCCCACATGTTTGTCGCTGCCGAAGTCAGTGAATGAGCCGTCCTGCCAAACTTCCTCCGAAACGCCTTTGACGTCTTTGAACACCGCCGGTGCATCGAGCTCCTGCGTGAAGTGCCGAGTGATTCCATTATCGCCCAGTGTATAGATCGTGTAACTGAAACGCTCGCCCGTGCGGCTGGTGTTATCCGCCCATTGCTGCTCGATCACGAAGTCGGAGTCGCCCGAGCCGGTGATATCTTTGACATAACCGTTCAGCCCACTTCCTGACAGAAGTACAGGACCGGCTCGATTCACACGCCCGAGTTCTTCCGAGTAGGTTTGCTTGCCATTTTTACTCAAGGAAAAGCTTCTCGCATTGTCTATGTGCAGCATGCAATCGGGACCCAGTTCATAATCCCCGTCAAGCACCATCTTCCCGACCGGGACATATTCGGATTCCGTTTGCGTCTGGGAAATGAACGGTATCTTGAATGGAATAACGGAGCTGAGATTGCTGTGCTTGAGCAGCAGAAACGCGCTCAGCATGCCCACGGTAGCTATGGCTGCCACTTCACCTTTTACGTTGCGTTTCATAGTTTTGCCCTCTGTAGCGACGGGCGTGAGCCCGCTTGTATTTCCACTCTAGGCAGCGAGTATTAACTCCGAATGCATGAATTGTAAGAAACGTGCAAACGGCATGTGAGGTTTGGGAAAGCGGGCTTCCGCCCGCCGCTACGATGCGCACTGTAGCGGCGAGCGGAAGCCCGCTTTTCGCGCGAACGGCGCCAGCGGGACAAGCTCCGATACAACGGCGGTTTTTCCCACTGCTTTCGCGAGAGCTTTATTGATCTAGGTGATCTCGCGCAACTAGGGTCGAAGCATCACTCGTCATTCTTGTTCGCGTAAAAGATCACTCAGTAGAAACAAACACGCTCGATTCCGGTAGAATCATCCGCAGCTTTCGCTGCGAGCGTGGTAACGTCAAGGAGAGGTTCCATGATGAACCAAACACATTGGCTACGGGCTCTCTTCGTGCTGCCGCTGCTGCTGCTGGCAGCATGCATGTTGCCAGTTAACGCCGGCGAGCAGCACCTCAGTCTGGACCGCTTCAAGGCGGACATCCAGGCATATGAGGCACAAGATGCCGCCGAAACGGCGAAGACGGTTCACGAGGCTGGTCAGAAAGGGGTGAAGCTGATTGCCCCGCACCACCAGACTGTCTTCATCGGCAGCTCGACCTTTACCCGTTGGCGGTCGCTCGAGACTGTCTTCAAGAAATTCGATGCGATCGATCGCGGCTTCGGGGGCTCTACGATTCCTGAGATCACGCACTTCGCCAAGCGCGTGGTTTTGCCGTACCAGCCGAAGGAAATTGTCTTCTACGCCGGCACCAACGACATTGGTGAGCTGCACCACTCGGGTCAGCAGGTGTTTGAGGACTTCACGCACTTCGTCGCTGTAGTTCGCAAGCAGTTGCCTGACACCGACATCTTCTTCGTCTCGATGAGCGTGCCGCCAAGCCGGCTGGAGTTCATTCACGAGTACGATGTCGGCAACGCCATGATTCGTGAATGGGTCGACGGGCAACCGCACTTGCACTACATCGACGTCACGCCGGTGATGCACAACGCCAGCGGGCATCTGAAGGAGGAGTTCTTCGATCCAGGCGATCACCTCCACATGACGCCCGACGGCTATGCTGCCTGGATACCGCTCATCCAGACGGCGCTCGACGCGTACCGCACGCGACCGTAACGACGCAGTCGGTACCAAGTCATTTGTTTACCCCCTGCAATGAGGAGGTGGAATTATGTGTGACGCATCAAGTAGCGCCTCCTTACGGGGGCGCAAACTTTACCATGACGTCTGGAGAGAGGTGGGAGAAGTGTTCCTTCACTCCGACCGCCTGGGCGACTGGGCCGACTGGGAGCACCGCTTCGACGAAGAAATCGATGACCTCGACTCCGCGCGTCGCTGCATCGATTTGATGCTCGAATCGCTCGATGAAGCCTACACTCGGCGGTTGACGGACGAGGAAGTCGTCGAGCGCAAGCGACTTCGCGAGGATACGGACGGCGCGGTGTTCTCTCGTCGTTTGCCGGATGGCATCGGCTACATGCGCATCCTGGGATTCGACGCTGACTCGATCGTCGACCAAGTCGAGAGTGAGCTGCGTAAGATTGCCGACTGCGACGGATTTGTCATCGACCTCTCCGGCAACGGCGGTGGTCTGCTTGATGAGACCGTCAACTGCCTGGAGTGGGTTCTCCACGAAGGTCCTGTGGCGGCCGTCGAATACCGCGAAGGAGCAGGTATCCGCCGTCTCGATACGGCGTTCGTCGACGAAGCGTTCGTGCAGCTCAAAATCGCGCCCGACAAAACCGAAGAGTGGGAAAAGTGCAAGCGCCGTCCGCCTCTCATCGCCGGCAAGCCGGTGGTCGTGATCATCGACGGCGGTACCGCCAGCTCGGCCGAAATCTTTGCCAAGGCCCTTTTGTTCAACGGCGAGGAAGACGGCTCCGTCCACTCGGTCGGCAAACGCACATACGGCAAGGGCATCGGTCAGGAAATCCTCAAGTACGAGGACGGAACCAGAATCAAGGTGACGTCCATCCGTTTCTTCGGTGCCGACGATCGCTGCTTCGGCGACGCCGGTCAATCGTATTGGAACGGCATCACTCCCGACGAAGAAGTCGACGGCTGGAACGAGCAGATGACAGCCGCGGTAGCTTGGTTAAAGACAAAACTGGCTGCGGCGGTACCGCTTGCAGTTTCCCGTAACGCTTGACGAAAGGTCATGCAAATGGTCGATACACTCAAGCTGATCACCACCGAGGTGATCGCGAAAGAACTGCCGGCGATGGTTCCTGATCTGAACGTCCCCGGCAACCAGCCGCTCCCGTGGCTGGAACTCAAGTCCAAACTCGAAGCCATCGGTCTCGGCAGGTTGGTGGGCGCCGCGATCGGCACGCCCGACACAATCTCCCGGCGGGGCAACGTCTATACGGCGACAGGTAAGACGGAGGCCAACAAGACGCTCGACACCGGCAAGGGACGCGTGACCGTGTTCACCAAACGTGAGGTCGCCTGGAGGTTGGATGAGCGCGGACGCGAGCTCACGCTCGCAGGCATGCGCGGCATCGAAGTGCAACACAACAACTTCCTGCTCAGCCTCGCCGGACGGATGGCGATCACGCAGCTGCGTGTGCGCATGAGCGGCACCAACTTCAAGATCGACGCGATTGCCGGCGGACTTCCCGTGCCGATGACGGTCGATCAGCAGGGCAACATCTACTGAGCGTGCCCCGGTTTCCTCGTCCGCGTCTTGTTGTGCTGGGATTGATTCCCAGCACAACGAACTCGTGCCACCAAGCTGGTCGAAATCCGTTGTTCTTGCGGATTTCGTCTTCGATTTGTACGTACTAAACGAGATAGAAGGGAGCGTTGCAATGGCGAAAGCGCCCGAAAACGCTTTCGTTAGTCGTAATTTTGTATTTGCCTCAGAAAGAGTTCCAGCGATCGAAGGAAGATCGCTTATCGGCATCCGACAGAACGTCATAAGCCTCAATCAATTCCTGTGCACGCTGTTTTTTGTCAGCGTCATCGGGAAAGAGATCCGGATGACACGTCTTTATCTGCGTGCGGAAGGCTTGCTTGATCTCCTCAGGTGTTGCATCTCGCTTCACACCGAGGATTGCATAATAGTCCTTGTTCTTCGAGAAGACGGCGCCCGGCGAACGCTTTCGAAGCTCTTCTTCGAATCGGCGCCAATTCATTTCCCTGAGCGCCGGGTCTTCTTCGAAAAGTCCCCGCTCTTTCATTATCAGGAAAGCTTGCGCCATCAAGAAAAGAAATTGGAGAAAGCCACCCATCGGCTCTGTCCCTTTGTTGCGACGGACGCAAGTCGGCGTTTAAACATCGCCGACTTGCCCGTCGTTTTTCTGCATTTACTCGTAATTCGCTCGAGTCTTGTCAGTCGTATTGATGATGAGCTGATGATAGAAGCGAACTGCTTCAATGTAATTGCTGACGCTGACCCGCTCGTCCGTACCGTGAACGCGCTTCAAATCCAGCGGTTTGGCGGCGATTGGCAGGAAGCGGTAAACGCTGTCCGCCAGTTTCTCGTAATGCCGCGAGTCGGTGCGCGCGATGAAAAGTGTCGGCGCGACGACGGTATCGGGGAAGATTTGGCGTATCGTCTTTGCCAGCAGGTCGAAGCTTCCCTTGTCCAACCGCGGCTCCGTCGGAGAACCCGAGCCGTAGCGCGGTGTCAGCTTCACTCGCTCGTCAGCGATTACCGAGCGCATGTAGGCAAGCACGTCATCGGCCGTTTGCCCGGGCAGAATGCGCGAGTTGACGATTGCAGATGCGTGGCTTGGCACCACATTTTCCTTCACTCCGGCGTGGAAAATAGTCGGCACCATGGTCGTATGAACAAGCGACTTGTTGGTGCGCTCGACAGATCGTTTCACGAGCGCTCCGAACAGCCAACGATTGGCCATGACTACTTTCTTGAATCCCGTGTACTCGGGTCCAAGGTAGTCGAACATGGTGCCGACTGGCGCGGTCATTTTCGACGGGATAGGATTGAGTTGCAGCCTTGTAATTGCTTGGCTGATCAGCCCGATCGCGTCCGGTGATGGCGGCCGGGATGAATGTCCTCCTTCGGCGATGGTGCTCAATTCGACGCTGAGCATCCCCTTTTCGGCAATCCCCACCAGCCCGACGCGTTTGTCGATATCCGGCAGGATGCCATCGGCGATCAGTCCCCCTTCATCGACGACCATGTCGAGTCTCACCTTCCGCTGCGTGAGTATGTCGGCGACGTGGACGGCGCCTTGCAGTCCATGAACTTCTTCGTCGTGACCAAAACCGAGATAGATATTGCGCATGGGCTGATACCCGTCGCGCAGTAGAATCTCTACCGCTTCGAGTGTTCCGACGACGGCGGACTTGCAATCCCAAGAGCCGCGGCCCCAGACGAAGCCGTCGGCAATCGCCCCGCTGAACGGTGGATGTGTCCAATTGTTTTCCGTGCCGGGCTCGACAGGGACGACGTCCATGTGCCCAAGGAGGAGCAGTCCTCCTTGCGTCGGGTCCTGGCCGCGCCAGGTGTACAGCAAGCTGTGCTCGTTGATCAACTCAACGTTCAGATGTTTGTGCACAAGCGGAAAACTCTGGGCCAAAAAACCTCGAAAAGCCTGAAATTCAAGAACGTCGAACGAACGATCGTCTTGCACGACAGTCTTGAATTTCACAGCCTGCGCCAGGTGCTCGACGGCTTGCTTATCATCGAAGCTTACCGCCGCGGCCGGCTCGACTTGCACTTGCTTGGAACAGAACCGCAAGGTGTTCACGGCGATGATGGCGATGATCATCGCGCCGATTGCACCGAGCGCGGTTAGAAAGAGAATCATTGATAAGCTCCATCCGATAGCGAGGCGGCCGTGAGGACGCCTCGCCCGGTGATTTGCATTAGTCGATAGCCGGCTCTGTCATGATGGGAGCGAGGCAGCCAATGAGAAGGCCGCCGCTTGCCCCGACAACGTGCGCAAGCACGGAGACGTGGGGGTCAGACAGACCGGACGCCATGTCAAAGAGCACGACGCCTGCCAGCAACCAGGCGATGATCGGGTCGAATCCGAGGGCATCGTCTATTTGATTGTTGCGACCGGCACGCACGAGCGCTGTAAGGAACATGACGTTCAACGCATACGAGAAGCCGGAGAAACCGATCACAGGGACGGCAGTCAATGCGGGTACCGCGATGCCGGCTGCAATCGTGCAAAGCAGCCCGCCTCCCAACCACCATCGCATCGGGTAGTATCTGGCTACGAGAAAGCCGTAGACGAACAGTGTGAATAAGTTGCCCAGCAGGTGGTAAATGCTGCCGTGGAAAAATGCATAGGTGAGCGCACGCCAGATTTCGCCGTGGAAAATGCGGCTGTCGGACTGGAACACGTAGGACAGTTGTCCTGTCGAGTCGAACCAGTAGATGAACACCATGGTGATTGCCAGAGTTGCGACTGCCGCAAGAGCAGGCCACGGTGCCAGAAGAGGAATCCTACGCATTTTGGGCTCCGTTATGGAACTTGCGCAAAAACAGTTGATACTCGTGGTGCATGTTATGCATCCCGTTTATCGGTTATCTGTACTAGCGATGTAGGGGCGGTGCATGCATCGCCCCTACATCGCGAACTTACTTCTTGTCCGTCGGCTCCGCCGGCTCTGATGAGTCCAGCGCATCAGCCTCGTGAGCTGCATCCGTCGAGGGCGACGTGTGCTCTGGCTCAGTGGTGTCAGTCGCCTCAGGCGCAGCACCAAGTTTCACGGGCAGCCAGCTGCGCGTGAGGTATTGCTTGATGTGGCCTGTGGGCACCGCCACGGCGAGGTACGTGAGGATCATCGCCAGCGACGCACCAGCATAGCTGGTGACGGTGACGGAGAAGAACAGCCCGACGATCCAGGCGGCAATCATGCCGAAGAACCAGAAGGCGCCGAACTGGGCTAGCTTGCCGACTTCAGACAAACCGAAGTATCCGCGCGCGAAAATCGTCGCGCCGAACCCGGCCATCAGAGTGAGCAAGCTAAAAATGCCGGCGGCGAACAGCCAGGTAAGCGGCCCGCAGACCGACATGCCCAGACCAAACGCCATCGTGATCAACGCGCCGCCGAACATGTGAGCCCACGTCCTGCGGAAGTGGGGACTCTGCAACAGCTGAGCGAACATGTGTTGTGTCTCCTCGAATTAGAGTTTGGCGTTGCGCACGGACTCGGTGGCGGCTTGCATAACCGCCTTATTGATCGAGTCGCGCAGCTCCGTGGGAGCTTTCAGCCAGTTCGCCGGCGGCAACTTCTTGTGTCGCCGACGTGCCTTGTCCACTTTTGCTTGCTCGAAGGCAATCACCTCGTCGACCAGAGCCAGCGCCGTGGCGAACTCGCGGCGGTTATAGGCGATTCGCGCCTTCATTTCCACGAATCCGAAGTGAAGCTGCGGCGGCATCGTGTCGCCGGGCCGCTGAACCTCGAGCAATTTGTACGCTTCGCGCACAAAGTAGTCGGCCGCCGAGTTGTCCTGCTTGTAGTGCAGCAGGTCAGTGGCGAGATTGTGCAGGTTGCAGATCGCACTGAAGACGTCTTCATCGCTCATCGCCACCGGCTTATGAGCGAGCTCAATTTCCAACTCGACACCGGCGCGTCCGCGCTCGTACGCTTTGGTGAACCAATCCTCGCGCTGCGCCTTGGGCGTGTTGCGGCCGAGGTATTTGCGCCAGGCGGGATAGTAGCCGAAGATGTAGGCTTTGGCCAGCCGGAATCCGACCTGCGCATTTTGCGTGGCGTCCCACATCGCCTCGAGGTGAGCAATCGCTTCGCCATAGAGGTGATATGCTTTGGTCATCCGGTCGCGGCGAAACGCGTTGTCCGCTCGCGAAAGCAGTTTGCCGGGCGCATCGTTGAGATGGACGCGACCGCCGTTTTTCTTTTTGCTCATCGATGTTCCTCATTCGATTGAGTGAGCATGAACGTGAATGACTTTCTGCGGAAGTCGGACAGCGGCGCAATTCGTTTGCGCCGCTGCCCTCAACGCTAGCTTCAGTTGCCCTTCGGCTTCTGGAACAGCGCGTCGATCTCCGCCTTGTAGCGCTTGAGCACCTCTTCCGTGCGGATCTTCTGCGTCGGGGTCAACAAGCCGTTGTCCACCGTCGCCTCCACAGGGATAATGTGGAACTTCTTGTACTGCTCCCAGCGCTCCAGCTTGGCGTTGGCATTGTCGACGGCCTTTTGCACGGCGTCGACAATCACCTTCTGCTGCGAGAGGAAGGTCGGGACGTCTGCACCGGCAGGCGGCGTGATCCCGGCCGCGGCAGCGATCTGCAGCGCATAAGGCATACCGATGAAGATCAAGCCTGCCATGTAGGGCATGCCGTCACCCACCGTGACGTTGCACTGGACGATCGGATTGCCCTCGAAGGCCTTCTCGATCTTCTCAGGCGCAACATACTTGCCGCCGTCCGTCTTGAGCAGCCGCTTCAGACGCCCGGTGATCACCAGGAAGTTGTCCTCGTCGAAGTAGCCCAGGTCACCGGTGCGGAACCAGCCGTCCTCCGTGAAGACCTTCTTGGTCTCATCCGGAAGCTTCCAGTACCCGCGCATGACTTTGCGGCCCTTGATCTGGATTTCACCCTGTCCGACCTGTCCGTCGATCGCGGCGATACGGATTTCGGTTCCGTCACTGTCGAGCACAGGACCGACCGTACCGGCCTTATTGCAGCGCCCGTGGTTGCAGCCGGAAGGACGGTTCACCGTCACAGCGCCGGTGGTCTCGGTGAGACCATAGCCCTGCGAGATCTCGATGCCTGCCTTCTGGAAAAACTCCACCGACTCCTTCGAGAGTGGTGCACCACCACTGGTGGCAATGCGAATGCGGCCGCCGAGTCCGTTGCGGATGCGCCGGAAGACAACGAGGTCTGCCAGCCAATGCCACATGCTGTTCTTGTCCAGGCTGAGCGCCCAGTGCAAAATCTTGCCCTGGATGCCGGTAGCCCGGCCAAGAATCGCGTCCTGAGCGCCACGCCACACGGCGGGAACGCCGTGGAAAAGTGTGGGCATAACCACAGGAAGCGTGTCCCGCACCTTCTTTACGTTGGGCTCGAACGCCATCGGGATGCCCGACCAGATGCACAGCGAGGCTCCGCCTGCACGCTCGTAGACGTGAGCCAGAGGCAGGTAGCTGAGGTAGATGTCGGACGCCGGCTGAAGTTCGAAGCCCGCTGCCACCATGCTCTGGCAGGCGGCGGCAAAGTTGTCGTGCGTGAGCTCGACACCCTTGGGCACGCCGGTAGAGCCGGAGGTGTAGATGATGGTCGCCAGGTCGTTCGGCTTGATGCCGCAGCACGGCTTATCGAGGGCAGCCTGCTGGAATTCCATCAGTTGCTCGGTTGCCACGCTCACGAGGGACGGCTTGCGCTCGAAGTCGTCGACAGCCAGGAAGTGCTCGACGAAAGACCGGTCGTCGTACTGCTCGCCAGTGAGCAGATTGGGGATGTCCTGGAAAAGGATAGCCTCGCAACCGGGAAGGTTCACCTTCTTCAGCTGCTCCGGATCATCGGAGAAAACCCAGCGCGCATCGGAATTCTGGAGCACGTAATTGACCTGTTCCGGACCGTTGTTGGGGTAAATCGGAACGGTGACACCGCCTACGCTCTGCACGGCCAGGTCGAAGATGACCCATTCCGGAGAGTTCCAGGCGATGATGGCAACGCGATCACCTTCGGTGTTACCGACGCCGCGCTTCAATCCCCGCTTCTTCAAGAAGGCGGACATGGTGGCAACGGCTTTGCCCATCTGCATGTAAGTCAGAGGCAGGTAGGCAGGCGGAACGTAGGCAACGCCGCCCATGGGTGATGCGAATGCATAGATCGGAGCGTCCCGGAAGGTGTTGCGAATGTTCATCGCATGACCGTCCGGACTGTTGAAAACGCGCTGCCAGAACTTCTGGAGCACGGTGTTCGTCGTTTCCATGATCAGACTCCTTCAGGCACACGGCCTGAAAAATTGGCGAGGACTGAACCTCACCGAAACGCGAAGATCACATCTCGTGCGCGGCCTGACTAGCAAACTAGCCGGACGAGATGTTGATGGTTATGGCGTTATGACTTGAAGAGAGCTTAGTGAGGACGTAAACGGGAAAGAAAAAGGCCATAAGAAGCTAGTGAATACGCGAGACAAAATTCAAGCTCGAATTTAGATGAGATTCTGATCAGTTGAGACTGTGCGAAACAGTTCGCGCAACTGGGAACGCAGTCGTTTGTCTGAAAACACGCACCGTAGCGGCGGGCGGCAGCCCGCGTTTTCATCTCTCGCAAGGCGCCATCAATTGTGAAGCAGGGCGAAGCTTGCTCCAGTTGTCGCGCTTGGCATCAGGCGTTTTCTGTTTGACATCTTGTTGTCATTGGTGACGCCACCAGATACGGTGCGTCGATCAAAATGCCTCTCACCGCGACTGCATGCAGGCGCGATGCCATGCCTACCTCGCTGCTTGTCAATCTCGCTCCATACATCGCGCAGGTTTGTCATCTGTTTCTCTTTCAAATTACAAAGAAAGTTCTCAGATGGCCTGATCTTGAGCTTGTCGCGCGCGCGTTTATACGATGCCTGTATATGCGTTCTCTTTTCTTTCCCAGAGTTATCCAAACCTAGTCCAAACGAGTCTGTCGCCTTAATTTCACACGAATGAGCCTGCTTGCTAGGGGCTTCGTCAGCGACCTGCTTGTTTCCAACGCGCAATGTCTGCGCTGAATGCTTGAGGGAGTTAGTCACCATGTCTTCCGAAGACAAGGTTGGAGCGAACAATCCCGGCACGAATACCCCCCCGCGCAAGTTTGTCTGGGTCGGTGGTGCTGGTGGTTCGCGGGCGATTCTTGCAGATGCGGGCGCTCTGATGCTCCTGTATCTTGCCGGTATCGATATCGACGATGGCATCGGCGTCAGCGGTGGGTCCATCCCCATTTACGCCCAGAAAGTCGGTGTTCATCCGTTGAAGCTCGGTGAGCTTGCTGTCGGCGTCGACTTCCAGTCGCTCGTCCCCAGGCATGCTACGCCGCTGCACATTTTCATCGCGTTCCTGCTGCGCGATCGCTTTGAGTACACGCGTCCCAAGAAAGGCGTGTTCGGCTCCGAGAACCTGGGCGTCTACGTCAGGGACCTCGCGCGCCAGCATGGACTTGTCGAGGCCGACGGTACTCCGATTTGGCCCAAGGGCTTCAAGACGATGGCAGTTGTGGCGCGCACGCAAATCATCTTCGATGAGCACCGCGTCATTCAGGCACTGCGCAATGGACAGGTGCGTATCCTCTCGGATAAGCCTGCGCCGATTGACATTGCCGTCCGCGCTACCTGTGCCGTCCCCGGTATCATCGATGCGGTGCCCTGGAACGGCCGCTATCTCTTCGATGGCGCGCTTACCTGGGATGGACAGTGCCCGGTGGTTCTGCCTATTCGTCATTGGGGCGCCAAGGCGGAGGATATCATCGGCTGTGACGTCGGTGACGAGCAGCATCGTTTTGCCGGTGCCTTCCGTTGGTTCTGGTCGCTCGTCTGCGGCGGTCACTGCGTCGATCACGAGGGTCCGAAGACCGAGATCCCCAACGAAGTGATCATGATCAAGCCAAACGTCTGGAGCGTCCGCTCTCTACAGTTCAATCTCACGACTGAACAGAAGTGGCAGGCGGTGTTGTCGGGCTTCCAGGAGGCCGCGATTCAGCTTGCACGCGTTGGCTTGCTCACAGGCGACGCTAAGAAACGCGCTTTCAGCATCTGCATGGACATTGAGAAGCTGAAGAATCTCGCGAATGAGGTGGAGTAATCTGCCATGAGCGCGCGATTAGAACGTACATGGAGGCCGGCGGAATATGGTGAGTCCAGCCAGTCGAGATTGAACCCACGGTCGATAGATCAGAGTTCATGCTCGTGGTTGTATGACCCGACATTCCGCGGCTTCCTGAGAATGCGATGGTGCACCATGCCACCTTCGCTGAACACTACATAGCACCAGGTGATGTTTGCCTACGCTTCATCACCTGGTGTTCTTTACCTACGCTGCACCTTCTGCCCACGCTTCGTGGTGTTTGTTTCCGCTGTTTCATGTATCCCCAAAAGGCGGTTGCAAAAAATTGCTCCTGAAATTTGCAACCGATGCATATTTGTTGGATTTTCAGGTCTGTTTCGTCGCCGAATATGCATCCATTGCAAATTTTCGCGTCTAAATTTTGCAAGTGATACTACTATGCCATATCAGAGAACGGACGTTGAACTGGATGGTGCTTCTTTGGGTACTCGGTAACTGCAGCCTATTTGTGCGGTCAGCCGACTCGTACTACACTGTGTCGCAGAAAGGCAAAAAGCAACAAAAGCGAAGGAACTGATTAGCAGCTGGACAACCGGAAGCGCATATTGAATGCGCTTCCGGTGCCAGAGATGGAACTGCCGTCGCCCTGGTGGCGAAGCGATCCGTCGCCGTTTACTTGGCGGCAATAGGGCGCTTAGTAGCGGCGATCAGTCGGGTGGTGGCAGTTAGCCCTTGTCGCGTCCCGACCGCAGCCGGTTCCACAAGGATGCGATTGCTTGTGCAACGCCCGTCCTCGTTCCAGGTCTGCGGAACGGGTAGAGCAGCACGCAGAAGAAAAGCAGCAACGGCAGCCAGAGCAGCAGTTGATAGAGAATGCCGTGCTCGGTGTCGGCATCGCGCAGAGGCGGTGCCGGCGGCAGCATGGAAGGCAGCCCGACTGCCGGGGATGGAACGGTGACCGTTGGTGCCGGCTGATCCACGATGGTGACATTGGGTGGTGGCGTTGCGCCGGCGACGTCCGTTGGCGAGTTGCCGAGCGAGGCGTTGGCGATTGCCAGCGCGTGCTCGAACTGCTGCGGCGGCTTGGTGCCCATGCGCGCATATGCGATGCGAGCCTGTTGGACTCGCTCCGTCAGAAGCGCGTTGAGATCCTTCGTATCGCTCGACGCGCGGTCGCTGATGATGCGACCGACATCGCCGACAACGTCGGCGGCGAAGCCGGCGGTGTCACGCATCTGGTTGTTGGGCGCGATCGCCTGTGCCCAGTCGGAGAAGATGGCGACGGCAGCAAGCTGGTCGCGCTCCGGGTCGGGCATGTAGCGAGCGAGGTCTCGTCCGACGAGGAAAGAAAATCCAACGTCGGCGGCAGGTGCGGCGGAGCTTCCCGCATCCGTGCGGGAAATGACGACGAGGATGTGCGTGCCCGGCAAATAGCCGTGGCTTGCCCAGTCGCTCTCGACGTCGCGCGCGATTTTCGGCGCGCTTTCGCCCGCCGACGGGTGGGTCAAAACGAGCAGCGGCACCAGCCGCTGTCCTCGTCCGATCGTGTACGACTGCACCGCGGAATCAAGCTTCCGGGTGGCGTCCGCCTGCGGCGCGCCGTGTTGCGCCGTGTACGCGGGGAAAGCGTAGACCTCCTGACCCGGAACATAGTTCGGGGTGTCTTGCCCGGCGTGCGCAGCTGCAGTCGCCATTAGCAAGGCGACGGCGCCGGCAACCGGTGTAATACGACCGAGTTTCATCGACCATTACCTCCGAATTTGTTGCGAAAAACGAGTTACCTGTAGGGGCGATGCAGGGTCGGGCAGCTTCGCTGCACAGACCCCCCTGGGGTGCATCGCCCCTGCACAGTGCGTTCTCGATTACTTCGCCTGTGCCGGATTGGCGGGCAGCTTCGGCGCGTCGAGCGGTTTGGCCAGCTCGGTGGGCATGTTCAGCACATGCAGCGTGTGCACCTGTGCGGGCTCCGCATCCGTGTTGAACAGGTCACCGCTGATGGTATCACCGTCACGCACGAGCGGCATGCCGATGAAGGCGGTCTTGTCCGCGGTGTAGAAGCGGGGATCACCGATCAGCTTGAACTGCCAACCGCCATTGCCGTTGGCATTGATGCGCCAGATCTTGCCCTGGAAGGGCGAGAAGTTGCCCTTTTCGCCGACGCCGATGTTGCCACCGGTGCGGGTCAGGACGTCGAGGTACTGCTGAAGCGCCTCGTCGATTGTCTCGCCGAACGCCACCTTGTTCGGGCTCTGGTTGAACGCGTCCATGAGGCCGTAGGCGGCAGCGGTCGAGCCGTTCGCCTGCGGGTTGACATAGACGGCCACCCAGGTGAGGTGCCCGTAGATTTCGTACAGCTCGACGTTCTCGATCGGATAGCCGCCGCCGATCTTCTTGTTGCCGTCAGCATTGCGCATCGTGTGGATGGCGCTGTCGGCGTGGTTGAAGCCGCGGATGTCCGTGTAGAACGTGCCCTTGTTCTCCTCGGTGTCAAACACGAGGACGCCAATAACCGACTGGTCCTTGCTGGTCGTCGAGGTCATCGGGATAACCCAGACGCTGTGCCCGTCCTTGGTGTAGGAGAGCATGTAGGGATTGTCGTTGGCGGGCACAAACGAGAACTGCGTGTTGAAGTTCAGCGCCGTCGAGAGAATGGATTCGTTGCCGTGGCCGTAGTAGCCCCAGTCGTACACCCAGTCCTTCAACAGTGTAAGCGAGATGACGCGATTGACCCAGGCGATTTTAGAGTCGCCGGGCTTGAACGCCTCGATGGTCGGGCCGTTGTCCGTGAAGCTGACGACCAGCACCTTGGAGGGCTGCCAGCCGTAGGTGTCGCCGAAGGTCGGCGTCAGGTAGCTCATCACCAAGTGCGGCTGCATGTCATCATCCACCTCGAACTTCGCATGGTCGATGATGCCGTCGGTGTAGCCCGCCAGATAGGCAAAGCGCGTGACGTCCATGTTCCAGGAGCCGTCGAGATAGAGGTCGATGGCATACGGCTTGCCCGTCTTCGGATTGACGTCGTGCACTTCGGCCGGCACGTCATTTTCCGCGTCGACGAGAATGAAGCCCGGCGACACGGTGCGGCCGCTCCAATTCCACGTGGTATCTGTGGAGTGGTAGGGCACCATTGCGCAGTTGTAGTACCGGTGACCCTTGATCACCTTCAGCACTGCTTCGCCGACGTGGTAGCGCATGT
>Ga0134128_10002817_pt1 | contig 21362 bp, 19 predicted proteins | sample KB31754_FD_96462 | JGI IMG/M metagenome (GOLD analysis project Ga0134128, IMG submission 96462) | Terrestrial soil microbial communities with excess Nitrogen fertilizer from Kellogg Biological Station, Michigan, USA - KB3-175-4 | ecosystem: Environmental > Terrestrial > Soil > Unclassified ... | reverse complement strand
GTTTGGAACCCCTGGAGCCAATAATTTCCAGACTGGCTCTGGTTGGCCTGCAACATTTTCGTGTCCCGTGTCGGTATTGACGATGGCGTAGCCGAGCGACAGTGCTTTGGCGCTATCGACTGCATTCACCGATACACTGGGCGTGTAAATGCCCGTCGGCTGTGCGACCGTGCCGATCGAGCCGCAACTGCCCCCGCAGCCGAGGAAAAGGAAACGATTGTTCCATCCTACGGGAATACGCAAGAGGAACATAGCGGAACCCGGACCCGCACCTTCCCCGCTGGTCGTAACCGAACCGACAATCTGACAATATTCCGGATTCGGCGCCGCAGAGGCAACGTCAAGCACGGAAGTAATCGTCACACTGGGAACATGATAGCCAATTAGCGTTGCAGCAGTGCAATTCGGAAGCGCCGCTTCGGCGGAAGCTGCTCCAAGAGCGACATTAGCAACCAATCCCACACCGACCACGAGGCAAAGATGAACGCAATATCGCCAAAGCCAGTTCATTGGTTTCCTCCAACGTGCCCACACGCGATCGTGATGTCGGCTCACTCCTCGCGTTGCTGATTTATCAGTTAGACTTATATCAGCACGATTTATATCGTGCAATAACAACATTTCGCGGAACGTCGCCGACTCGACCACCAACATGAGAAAACCGAAAATGCATAGTGATGTACGTACACTGTATTTAATTCGCATCGTTCAACTTGAGTGCCGGTCGAGGATGGCCGACGCGCTCCAGTCCTTCGACCTTTCGACCAGCCAATATGCTGTATTGAGCATTCTCGATCGCCGCGATGGCCTGTCGGCGGCGCAGTTATCACGGCGATTCCGCGTGACCCCTCAATCGATAAACACTCTCGTTAGCAGTCTCGAAGAGCGAGGCCTCATTTCGCGGCGTGAAGCTCCTGACAACCGTCGGATTCTTAGGACAACGCTGACGCGGTCGGGGAGACAACTGCTGGCTGCTTGTGATGTGGCGATCGACGCGATCGAAACCGAACTCTTCGGGACGTTGAGCAGAGCCGAATTTTCGGGTTTTCGTCACGTGCTGCAGAAATTGGCCGCTTATCTCCACGATGAAGCCTCCATTCCGGCATAACGCGACCGAAAACGTCACAATAAATGGGCAGACCCGTTAAAGTGACATCGTTAATAACTAGCCGCCCTAGCAGAAGCATCACCGCAGTGGCTTTCTGTCTCGATTCCAGCGACAAGCTTTTCTTTTGCCAGGACGACGCACGACCTTATGGCCAGTGAACACGATTACGCTCTCTACAAGACGGTGAATGTGAGCTGCTGCCGGTTTCGTGGACACCGAGATAGGTGTTTTATGGAACCGGAGGTGGGCTATGGAGCGACGGAGATTTACGCGGGAGTTTAAGCTCGACAAACCGGCATCAGCTCAATCCAAGATTTTCGCGCAAGGTGCTGCCCTCGTGCTCGGTGCGGAATAGCTTGCGCCGCTGCAACTCCGGAATGACGTGATCGACAAACTCGCGCAGGCCTTCGGGAAAGGTCAGCGACATAATGTTGAATCCGTCCGCCGCGCCGCTGCGATACCAAAGCTCGAACGAATCCGCGATCTCCGTTGGCGTGCCGTAGATGATTCGATGCGCCCGAGCACCTGGGAAGCGCTGATGGAGCTGGCGAATCGTCAGATTTTCGCACCGCGCCAAGTCAATCACTTTCCTGCCGCATCTGAGTTCGGGCTGGATCGTCGGCATCGTCGCGGCAGGCTTCTTCTTTCTTACAATGTCTCTGCTCAGCCTCGCGACTTACACCGCGGAGACCTACCCGACGCATCTGCGGGCGCTGGGCGGCGGTTTCGCCAGCGCCTGGCAGCGCGGCGCCTCGATGGTCGGCACCTTCCTGGTCGGGCTGATCCTGCCGGTTTGGGGTATCAATGCCGTCTTCGCAGTGTTCGGCGCGTTCGCGCTGATGGGTGCGCTGGTCGCCTTCTTCTTTGCGGTAGAGACTCGAGGACAGGTCCTCGAGCACGTATCGCCGGCGTCTGGTGCTGAGGAAGGCTCGGCACCCGAGCTTCTTGCCGCCGGCAACTAGAGCCAAATCCTAGCTGACGGAATCGGAATTGGGATTCCCTTTGCAACTGAATTGTGATTCAAACTCCGTGCTGGAGGAGAGGCCAGCATGGATGGCAAAACCCTATTCACAGGACTTGCGGGATCGGGTTGTCGCGGCGGTCGAGGGCGGCAAGTCGCGGCGGGAAGTGGCCCGGACATTTAGGGTCGGCATCAGCACGGTGATCGCGTGAGTTCGTCGCTTTCGGGAGACGGGCAGCGCGGCGGCGAAGCCGATGGGCGGAGACTATAGCTCGCGACTGAAGGGGGAGCGCGTTTGGCTGTTGGCTCGGATCGAGCGCGACAACGATGTGACGCTGGAGGAGATCCGCGCGGAACTGCAAACGGAACGCGGGATCGCGGTTGGCTACGGAACGGTATGGCGGTTTTACGCCGCCGAGGGCATCAGCTTCAAAAAAAACCGTGCACGCGGCCGAGCAAGAGCGGCCTGACGTTGCCGAGGCGCGTGCCAACTGGCAGCTGGATCAAGCATCGCTGGCGCGCGCGTCGCCGCGCAGATTGGTCCGCCAAGGGCTTCGTCTGTCGATCTTCGGCCGCGATCTGCGCTTGACGGCCACCGATCTCGGTCTGCGCCTGCGCGATGCGTTGATTAAGAATGTCGGTCTGGCTGACGAGCTCGCGATGCCGCTCTGCGAAGGTCTCCGCCTGGCCGGCGATCATCTTCGCCACATCGCGGTCGCTCTGCGTCGCGGCCACGAGATCGGCGGGAAACGTAACCTCCGATACGAGGGCCTGCTCGGCCGCGAGCCGTGCGACCAGCGCCTCGGCCGCATGATAACCGATTCCGGCCTACCGGGAACCGCTCTAAACAGCTGATTGATCGGTCTTTTGCTGTCCAACCGTATGGAGAGCCTAACGGTATGTAGCAGTTGTGCTGCCTATGCCGGCAGCCTCAGCGGAAGCGCTCGGAGAGGTTGCCCGATCACAACTTTCGGGCAGGCATGAGACTGCCAATTGCAACAAAAAAGGCATAAAATGAGCTGCTTCAGCCGTGTTATGGTTTAGCCAGTTGTATCGAGGTGGCTCCGCACCCTCCTAAGCTGCGTGATGCGCTGATGGCCCTGAGAAATGCCCATCTGTCAACCGCCGATCCGGCCCCTCTCAAACCAACGAGCCGCAACGCCACTCATCGCAATTTGGCAATTGTCCTTCATCCACATGAGCTGATTCACGGCTTCCTGAGTTTCTGGCTGCGTGCTCTGGATGAAAATCTCGAGGTGGTGAGTGCCTCTGACGTCGAGACGTTCATCACCTGCGATACGCTTGCGCGTGCGTCTACCATAATCCTCGGCGCGAGCGCGGCCATCCAGTTTGACGCTTGGCTGCGCCGCCAGATCGCTTTCCTGCGTGCAACGCGGCCCGAGGTGCCAATCGTGGCGCTCAGCGACGAGGACGACTCCCACACGGCCACTGTGAAGTACAATGGGATGAACCTGCGCGGCTTGATCCCGACGTCCAGCAGTATGGAGGTGGCGGCGGCAGCGCTCAATCTCATCGCGGCGGGAGGAACTTACATCCCACTCGCCTGGGACGACATTCGGCATCCGCCACGGCTGCTACCCGACTGTCCTGCCTTCGAGCAATTGCCTCCGGCGACCTCGCTGACGCCACGTGAGAGAGCGGTACTCAGGCTTCTGCAGCGTGGCATGCCCAATAAAATCATCGCACATCAATTGGCCATATCGGTAAGCACCGCCAAGGCTCATGTGCACAACATCATCGCGAAACTCGCCGTGCACAACCGGACAGAGGCCGCGCTGACGAGCCATCGCCTCCAATCGCCGGCGCCCGGCGGGCGTGGCGATACAACTAACGTCGCGCAGCCACCGACAAAGGAACAACGCGTCGGCGTTTCACCCCGCTCGCGTGTGCCATCTCGATCGCTTTGAGCTTCGTCGCTCTCTGCACATGCGGGAAAACAATCCGAGGCGGGGCGCGGCCTCCGATTCGGCCGCGCCCCGCCTGGCCGAATTCAAATCCCATGAACAAACCCGCAGCACTAAGCCCTCGATTATTTGTTATAAGCGGCCACCTTGTAGGCCGCGAGGTTTGCGGGATTGCGGAACCACGCGACGGTCTCGGACAAGCCCCGGCGCAGCCCCTCCCGGCCGCGGTAGATCGGCTGCCATCCCAGCCTCTGGGCCGCCTTGGTGGCATTGGAACACAACCGTTCGACCTCGCTTTTCCCCGGGCGAAGACGTTCTTGCGCTTGCGCGATCACCAGCGGCATGCCGATTACGTCCGCGATCTCGAGCGCCAGCTCGCCGATCGCGATCTCGAACCCGCTGCCGAGATTGATCACTTCGCCGAGTACGTGTTCGGCTGGGGCGCGGAGAGCCGCGATAAGGCCCCGTGCGGTGTCGCGCACAAATGAGAAATCGCGCGTCGGATGGGTGGCGCCGAGACGGATGGGGCCGCTGCCGCTCACTAGCTGCGTGATGATCGTCGGAATCACGGCACGGGCGGATTGCCTCGGTCCATAGGTGTTAAAAGGCCGTATCACGGTGACGGGCGTCGCGAAGGAGGCGTGAAAGGCGAGCGCAATCTGATCGGCGCCGATTTTGGAAGCCGCATATGGCGATTGGGCGTGGAGCGGGTGATCTTCGCCGATCGGGACGCGCTGCGCGGTGCCATAGACCTCGCTGGTCGAGGTATGGACGAAACGCTCGACGCCGAGGTCGCGCGCAGCGGTCAAGAGGTTGAGCGTTCCTTTGACGTTGGTGTCGAAGTAGGACTCCGGTGCGACATAGGAGAAGGGAATCGCGATCAGCGCCGCGAGGTGCAGCACGGCATTGCAACCGTCGACGGCGCTGCGCACGCAATCGCGGTCGCGAACGTCGCCGGCAACGACTTCGATCTCGCCGCGGGCGGCGGCAGGGACGCAGTCCAGCCATCCCCAGGAGTTGAAAGAATTATACATGGCGAAGGCGCGCACTTCGGCGCCAGAGTCGAGGAGCTCTTCGACGAGATGAGAGCCGATAAAACCGTCGGCACCGGTGACAAGAACCTTCATCACAAGAAGACCGCAGCTTATTGCGCCGGGCGCGATGCCGCGTCATCGACGCCGCCGGCAAAGTTCGGATCGAGGCGGTCTTCCAGCGGCGGGGCGGCGCGGCGCCCGCAATTCCGGTAAATCCAGGCGTCGACCTGCGCCGCCAAGTCTCTCTCCTCGCAGAAGGACGGCGCCCGACCGAGGACCGCTAGGATGCCGAGGAGTATCCATCGGATGTCGCGAAGCAAGGTCCTTTGGGGGTAATAGGCGCGGTCGATTCGTGCTTTCAACGGAAACACGATCTCGCGATAGAATTGCTCGAGGTCGCGGTCTTTTTGAGCGAGGAAGAGAGCCCCCTCGTTCCGGAAGAACACCTGGGCGGGCCCGAAAATGCCCGGCTTGTAGTCGAGCGCCCAAAGGTGGCCGTCATCGAAGCAGTCGGCGAAGACGAGCGTCTCGGGCCGCGGCCCGACAAGCGCCATGTCGCCTCCCAGTACGTTCCAGAGCTGGGGCAGCTCATCAAGCTTTGCCCTTGCGAGCAGCCTCCCAAATCGCGACAGCCGCGGATCGTCTTTGAGCGTGAGCGCGCCGCCTCCCGCTCCTTTGTTCTCATCGAATTTACGAAATTTGTAGAGCCGGAATGGCTTGCCCCCCAGTCCCAGACGAAGCTGCGAGAAGATGACGCTGCCCCCGCCGTCGAGCAGGATCGCCGCGGCAATGCACGCCATGAGCGCCGAGAGGACAACGAGCCCGGCGCCCGCGAGAAAGATGTCGACGGCCCGTCCCGCTGCGACCGGACGCTTAGGGGCCTCGGATCGAAGCGGCAGCGACGGCCGAGGAACGATCGAGCTTGTCATGGATGGATCCAGACGCCAGTGCATTCGACAAGGCATGCACCACGAACTCCACGTCGCTCTCATCCAGTCTGGGATGGAGCGGGAGCGTCAGCTCGCGGCTAGCAAACTCCTCCGTCACCGGAAGCCGAACGGAAGGGAATCTCATTCGGTACCAGGAAAATTGATGAACCGCGGGGTAGTGGACGGTCGTCTGTATGCCGGCTGCGCGTAATTTTTCCGAAACGATCTCGCGGTCGGTTCCCTCCGGCAGCACGACCGGCAGGATGTGATAGACAGAGTCGCGCGGTGGTCGCGAAAACGGCACGGAAATCTCCGGACACTGCGCCGCCAACCGCCTTCGATAGGCCTCGGTCAGGACGCGCCGCCGTTCGTTCCAGGATTCGAGATGGCGAATTTGCACCAGACCGACCGCGGCCCTCAGCTCATCCATTCTGTAGTTGTAACCCAGCATGGTGACGTCATAGCCGCTCTTGCCGCTGGACAGCCTCTGGAGCGTGCCGCTCGTCATGCCGTGACTTCGCGCTTGCCGGATCCGATCGAGGACGCCGGAATCCCGGGCGAGGACCATTCCCCCCTCTGCGGTGGTCATGTTCTTGTTGCCGTAGAAGCTGAAGGCGACGGCGTCCGCGATCGTGCTCCCGCGCCAAGCGCCGGGGGCGTGCGCGCAATCTTCGATGAGGAAGAGCCCGCGGGCATCGGCGAAGGCGCGCCACGCCTCGCGGTCGGCGAGATAGCCGCCATAGTGCATGACGATCACGGCTTTGGTCCGGGCGGTACACTTGGCTGCGGCGCCTTGGCGCGAGATATGCGGAGCATCGAGCGAGTCGATGTCGACGAAGATCGGCTTCGCGCCCGCGTAGAGTACACTGTTCGCGGTCGCGACGAATGTCAGCGCAGGCACCAAAACCTCGTCTCCCGGGCCGATCCCGAGACCCTCGACCGCAAGATGGAGGGCCGCCGTGCACGAATTGACGGCGACCGCGTCGCCTGCCTTATGCGCCGCCGCGAATGCGCGCTCGAAATCGCGGACACGATCGCCCATCGTGATCCACCCACTGTCGATCACATCAGCAAGCGTCGCCTTTTCATCCGCGCCGAGGGTCGGCTCCGCGACGAGCAACATCACGTCGCTTCCTCGAGCTTGGGCGAGCTCTCGCGCGCGCCGCGATCCGGGAGAGGCGTACCCTCCCGCGTCGCAGGCGAGGCCCCGGGCGTATCGAAGCTAAGGGGCACGGTTTCGAATGCCGCCGGCATTTCGTCCGAGACGAGTTCCTGCGCCTTGAGGAAATCCTCGGGCCGGCCGACATCGAGCCAGAAGCCGCGATGCAGGAACGTGTAGACAGGCACGCCTCTGTTGATCATGGTGTACATAAGGTCGTCAAAACCGAATGGAACGCCTGCCGGGATGTAGTCGAGAACCTCGGGTTCCATGCAGTAGACGCCCATGCTCACCTGATGTGTGAGATTCGGCTTTTCCCGGAACTGTACCACCTGATTGTCGACATCCTCGATGATGCCGTAATCCATCCGGACGGCGCGCTGCACGGCGGCGATCGTCAAGGCGCCGCCGAACCGGCGATGCGCCGCGGCGAAGGCGTTGAGGTTCAAATCCGTGAGGACGTCTCCATTTACCATCAGGAACGTTCCATCGAGTTCCTTGCGGAGGAGGTGTAGTGCCCCGACGGTCCCGAGCGGCTCCGGTTCCTCCGTATAGGTAACGCGAAGGTCCCACTGCCGGCCGTCGCCGCAGGCGATCCGGATGAGATGGCCGAGATAGCCGGTGGTGATGTATGCATCGCGCGTGCCGTTCCTTCGCAGCCATTTGAGGAGAAGCTCCAACACCGGCTTGGAGCCGACCGGCATGAGCGGCTTTGGCAATATTGTGGTATAGGGCCGAAGCCGCGTCCCCTTGCCGCCCGATTGAATCACAGCCTTCATCTTTTTCTCCGCTGTGTCACGTCCGCATTCGCTCGTCTCAAGATCGCGGCGAGAATTTTCTTTCTTTGACACTCTCTCCTCCAAGGCCGGTCGAGTCCAAGTGACAAAAAGATCTAGGGGCCGGCTCGACCTTTCGGCTTCGATCGGGCGGATTGAGGAGCTGCAGCAGCACGCTCACCCCTGGCGCGGCGCGATTGGCTCGCCGAGGCGATCTAGATCCTCGGATCGAATCCGCCGGTCGAGCCTCGTTTTTTCGATCGATCGATCCTGACCGTTTTCCGAAGTGGTCAAAGCCGCGAGCGATGAATTTTAATTCGTCCAGAGCCGGAGGCCGTCGCCGGTTGGGAGCCGCTCTGGACCGAATGTCGATTCTTTGTCGCAGGCAGGCGAAGACGGGAGCGAGGCGAAAATCCATTTCGCGATGGCACAGGTCGAAGTCAAGCGGCACCGCCCTGATATGACCACGATCGCGCAGCCCCTCAATTTCCGCCGCGGTCCTGAAATCGAGATTCGGCAATGACCACCGAGATGCCTTTCGACCAGCTTTTTACGATTCTGCGCCGGCGCCGCATCGTCGTCATTCTTTCCACGCTGATCGGCACCGTCGCGACGGTGTCGCTCGGCGTCTGGCTGCCAGCCCATTACACCGCGACGGCGCTTCTCGTCGTCCAATTTGCGTCGACACTCTCCAACCCGCAATCCTCGGCCGCCGAGAACGCGCTGGTTCAGACGCACATTGCAGCTCTTGAAGCGCCGAACCAGCTCGCCGACGTTCTCATAGGATTCGCCGGCGACCCGGAGATCAAAGCGGCCCTCAAGAGCGGCGGGGCGCATCAACCAAAGGCAGGCGCCGCGGGTAGAACATTCGCCCAGGCGGAGCCCGCTTTCATCCTGAGCTACGTAAACCTTCTCTGGCGCAGTCTTCTCGGGGATAAACGCGCGAAAGACCCGGCACGTCTTGCAAGTCTCGATGTCGAAAAGCTTCGCCGGCAGCTAAGAATCCAACAGGAGCACGGATCGAATGCCATTTCGGTGGGCATGACCTGGACGGATCCGGAGGTTGCGGCGGCATTCGCCAACCGGGCCGTCCGGCTCTATCTCGCGCGCGAAAAGCAAAGAACGGATCAAGACCTCAAGTCCCTGCTGTCATGGATGGATAAAAGCATTGAACAAGAGCGCGCGGAGTATGATCGGGCTCACGCCGCGGCCGAAGCGTATCGGGCGGCTCACGTGCTCGCCGATCAGAGGGCACTCTTCGACCAGCAAATCGTGGAGCTGCAACGCCAGCTCGTTTCCGCCGAAGTCGAGCTGGCATCCCGCAAAACGAAGCTTGCCCATGCTCGAGCGGCGCTCGATCAGGATCCGGGGAAAACGATCGCAGGCGCGTTCGCCAACTCACCCGTGATCAGCGATCTCCGACACCAGGAAATGGAACTAATCCAATCCCAAAGCGAACTCGCGACGGCTGCCAGGCCGACCTATCCGAAGATGAAGGCGATTGCCGCCGCGCTGCGCGAAGTGCGGAGGAAGCTTGCGCACGAGTCGGACAGCATCATCCGATCGCTCGAAGCCGACGAGCGTTCGAGCGAGGCGAGCAGCGCGACGCTCCAAGGCCAGATCGCCGCAGCAGAGCGCATTCGCGAGCAAGCGAGCGGCGATTCTCATGTGCTCGCTGACCTCGAGCATACCGAGGACGTTCACCGGCAGGCCTATGAGAATCTTCAGAAACAGCAACGACAGCTGGCCGGACGACAGGATGCCGCCGTGCCGCGGATTCGCCTTCTGTCACTCGCGGAGCCGCCCGAGCGAACAAACGCGCCCGCGCCGATCCTGTTCATTCCGCCGGCCATTGTTGCCTTCATCACGCTCGGCGCTCTGCTGGCCATCCTGATCGACCGGTTCGACCGCTCCATCCGCGGCGAGCGCGATGTCGGCGAAGCGCTCGGCCTACCTTGCCTCAGCCTAGTGCCGCGGTTAAAGGGCCGCTCACGCGCCGCGCCGCACAAGCATCTCCTCAACCATCCCTTGGCGCCGTATGCCGAAGCGCTGCGCGCGCTCGCCGTGGGGTTGGACCTGCCCCTGGACCGGACCCACGGTGAGGTCCTGTCGATCAGCTCGAGCCTGCCCGGCGAAGGCAAGACCACGCTCGCGACAAGCATCGCTGTCCAGGCGGTGAAACTTGGCCGGCGCGTGCTCTTGTTGGATCTCGACTGTCGCCGTTCCTCGAGCATAAGCGAGGTCGCCGCACAACCCGCAGACGGTGGGGCGCTCTCCCCATTCAGCCGTCTCGGAACCGAAGCCATCAAGCACGTCTCTGGCTTGGGTGTCGATTACCTTCCGATACGCACTCGTGGGATCGAGCCGTTGCTGCCATACTCGCGAGACACGCTGTCCCGTTTCATCGACTCGCTTCGCCGCCGTTATGACTGCATTGTCATCGACGGCCCGCCTTTGCTTGTCGTCGCGGAGGCGCGGATGCTCGCAAAACTCGCCGACAAGATCTTGTTCGTCGTCAAATGGGGCAGCACGACCCGCGAGATCGCACAGGCGGGATACGCCCTCCTCTCCGCCACGACCGCGGCCAGCAAAATAATCGGCGCCGTCGTTACGCAGGTCGATGTCAGGCGGCATGCAAGGGGCCGCTACGGCGGGCTTCCGGAATACCTGCAACGATACCGCGGCGCCTCTGCCGCCAAATCCTCCCCCGATCTCATCGCGAGGCCCGAGGCACTCTAATGCGCGTCTTATCGCCCGAACGCGTTTCCGCAGCCGAAGAGCCCTTGGTCATTGCCCTCTTCAGCCGCGTTCTCCACGAGTTCGACCGGAACCAAGTCTCCTATTGCTGCTGGAAGAGCACGGGCCGGGTTTCCGCGGCGCTGCGCGGAAACACCGATCTCGATCTTCTCGTCGTCCAAGAGGATCAGCATCGCGCCACGGCCGCGCTGCTGAGCGCCGGCTTCAAGGCCTTTCCCGCCGCGAGTCCCCGCGCTCACCCCGCCATAGCCACATTCCTTGGCTATGATGAGGAGACAGGGCGTCTCCTCCACATCGACCTGCACACATGCATCGTGGTCGGCGAGGCGTTGGTCAAGGAATACAGGTTGCCCTGGGAGCACATCATTCTCACGCGCTCTACCCGCGACCCAGCGCTGTCGATCAACCTGCTCGATCCCGCATGCGAAGCGGTTCTGTTGATCGTCCGGTCCTGTCTCGAAACACGATGGTCTGATCTTGTCGCGCTTCGCAACCGCGCCGCGCTTCGGCAGAAATTCGAGACCGATCGAAAGCGGCTCGCTCGGCGCCTCGACCACACCGAGCTGCAAGAGCTAGCTTCGGCCGTGCTGTCGCCCGAAGTGGCGCCTCTCGTCGCAGACGCCATCTGGGATCCGCGGCCTCTCCACCGGCTGAACCGGCTCCGACGCGAGGTGCGCCGCGCAATCGCCCCGTTTCGCATTTACCTCAACGCCGAGGCTCGCGTCCGAAGCTCGTGGCGCGCCGTGGTTTGGGTTGCCGGCAGCTTCAACCAATGGCTGGTTCATGCGCCCCGATCGTGGAACCGCCGCGCTCCCGGCGGAGGGCGCATCATCGCGGTCATCGGCGTCGACGGAAGCGGCAAGAGCACACTGGTTCGGGGCTTGCGCGACTGGCTCCGGCGCGAGGTCGATGTGCTGCCGATCTATTTTGGAACCGGCGATGGCAGGCCTTCCCTCTGGCTCCTGCCGTTCAAGCTGTTGGTGCCGATTTGCGGCCGGTTGATGAGGCCGAACCCGCGCAAGCCCGCACCCGGCGCGAGGAACGAGCCGCGGCCCGGCTTGGGATACACCGCGCTCATGGTCGTCTGGGCGACGCTCGCCGCTATCGAGAAGCGGGGAAAGCTGCTGAAGGCCTTCCGCGCATCTCAGCGCGGCATGCTCGTCCTGACGGATCGCTACCCACAAGACGAGAACGTCGATTTCAACGACGGACCCTTGCTGCCGCGAGTTTCAAGGGCGCCGGCATTCCTCCGCCGGTTCGAGGCCAGAGCGTACCGGCTCTCGCGAAAAATCAGGCCCGATCTCATCCTTCGGCACAAGGTCACCCCCGAAACCGCCGCTCGGCGAGAACCGAGCATGGATCGAGCCGTCATCGAACAGCGCGTCGCCGAGATCGCGCGGCTGCGCTTCGCCGATGCTTTTACCGTGGAGCTCGATTCGGAAAAGTCCTTCCCCGAAGTCATTCGGGCGGCGAAACGCGAAATATGGCGGGTCCTTTGAGGCGCCGAACGCAGAGCAAGAAGCCCGATGATCATTGAGCTGCTTGGGGCGCCCAGCGCCGGCAAGACAACCCTTGCTCGAAGCCTGACCGGGCGCTTAAGGGATCGTCAAATCCCGATCGAGCTGTGGCTCAGCTATCGCCCGGCGGAGCTTTCGAACCGCGCAGCGACAGGCAGCACGATCAGGCGTCGCGGCCCGAGCACCGTCCTGCGCCGGATCGCTCGCCCGGCCTTCGAGTTGCTGAACGCCGCGCGCAATCCGCTCGAAAATCCATCCGACGCCGCGTTATCCGGCAAGCTCATGCGGATCCTTAAGCCCCGCAATTTGCTCTGGTCGCTCCGGATGCGCCAATACATGCAGCGTCTGTCATACGCATGGCTCCGCGCAGCCCGATCCTCGGACATCGTGCTGTTCGATCAAGGCTTTGCCCAGGCCATTTGCTCGCTCGCCGTGGTCGCTGCCGAGCAAAGCGAATGGCGGATCGAGCGCGCGTTGCGCGAGGTGCCTGCCGCGGATCTGGTCGTCAGACTGAGGGTTGACGATGAGATCATCGCGCAGAGACTTCGCGCCCGCGCGCTCGGGCAGAGCTGGATCGAGCGGCTTCTCGAGTTCGACGTCGATGCCAATCTGAGGGTCGCGCGGCTGGTCGATACCGTTCAGGACGCCCTTTCGCGGCTGGAGCGACCTCTTCTGGCGTTCGATGCGCAAGATTATAACGCGCTGGAGCGCGCGCTCGCCATGCTCGAGCACGCAGTCATCGATATGTACCAAAACCGACAGGCGAAGGAACTGAGGAGCGTCTCCGAACGCGGCCGCATCGCGGCAGGTTCCTTTCGATGATGACCTTCGCGCGAAACCTGCTGCCCGACGAGTTCGGTCGACCAGAATCACATTTGCGGCACAGATAGCAATTCATCGCGCGACGAGGCACCGGCCATGGCAAACGCCGACGAAATCCCGGATTCTGACAATGTCGTCCGAGGCGGTTTCGTTGCGTTTGCAGTTTATGCGGCAAGTGCCGCGCTCACCTACAGCTCGCAACTTGTCGCGGCCCGGCTGATGGGAGCAACCAGCTTCGGCGTCTATGCCTATGTTCTCGCATGGATGACCTTTCTTGCCTATTTCTGCGCCCTCGGCTCCGACGTCTCGCTGTTGCGTTTTGTCGCCGCTTACAAAGCAACGCGGCGTTGGGATCTGCTCCGAGGCATCGTCCGTTACGCGGAGGTGCGCACGGCAACCGTAGGGCTTTCTGTCGCGGCAATCGGCATCCTCGGCGCGGTCTTTCGCTGCATCGGCACTACGTCCGAAGCGGCGCACGCTTTCGCAATCGGATTTCCGCTCACCCCGCTCCTGGCATTGCTTTGGATCCGGTGCTCGACGGTGCGGGCGTTAGGCGGTATCGTCAGCGCGATCGCGCCTGAACGCATTGTCCGCGAGATGGCCCTGATTGGCGTCCTCTCTGGCTTCGCCCTGGTGTCTCCAACCCGCATCGGGGCGCCGATCGCCATGCTTTCGACCGTCCTCGCCGCCATCGTGGCTCTCGCTGTCGTCAGCGTTTCGCGGCGGCGCCTCTTCCCTGCCGGTTCCCAAGGCGAACACCGCAGCTATGACAGAGAGCTGTGGTGCAGGACCGGACTGCCGCTCATGATTATCACGGCGGTCGAAATCCTGTGGAACCGCACGGGCATCATCGTTCTCGGCTGGCTTGGTGACACGCGGGGTGCGGGCATGTATTCGCTCGCCTTCAATATCGCATTCGTTGCAGCGTTGCCTCGGACTGCGATCAACGCAGTGTACGCGCCGACGATCTCCGACTTGTTTGTCCGCAATCGCACGGCCGAGCTCCAAGCTCTGGTAGCCAAGGCTTCATTCCTGACGCTGATCGGCGCATTCGCCATGTCGCTTCCGCTCTGGCTGCTCACGGAACCCATTCTCCGCCTTTTCGGTCCCGACTTCGCCGCCGCGGCCTTGCTCGTCCGGATTCTCCTCATTGGCCAGGTCATCGCCGCCGCTTTCGGCTCCCAGCTTTACGTGATGACTATGACGGGCGAGGAAATCCCGGCCGCGGCAATCACCCTCAGCACCGTCGCAATCAATTTTCTCTCCGCAGTGTGGCTTACGGAGAGTCTCGGCCGCTCCGGTGCCGCGGTCGCAACGGTGGGTACCCTCGTGCTTTGGAACGTTGCGATGGCCTTTTTCATCTGGCGCCGCTTGCGCTTGTGGCCGAGCATGACGGGATTTATCGCGCCCGTGTTTTCGCGCTCGATATCGCAGCTCTGACAAATCCGCCGCCTGAGCGGCCGATCCCCAGGCCTTCGGCGCGGCGGACTCGTTCGCTCGCGGCAAGCTCTATTTCAAAGCTTCGTCTTGCCCGGTGTTGTGATCGAAAAACACGGCCTGCAAATCCGATGCCCCTTCGAGTGCGACATCGCCGTTCTGCGTTCCCCAGCTATAGGCCATATCGAAGGCAGGGCTCGGAGCGAGCCTGCGCCAATGTGCCAGGATCTCTTGCTCCTCCTGCACACTTGGCAAAGCATATTGACCGCCGCCGTCATTCCTCCATTTTCCGCCGCCAAAAGCCTGAGAGACCGGTATGATCGCCGCGCGCGGCACGCCCGATGATTCCGCTGCCGCGACGTAGCGGTCGATCATCTCGAAATCGCATGGGTTCAATTCCGTGCGGCAGGGATAAGGATCGATCCCGAAGAAGTCGACATGCGTGTTGCGCGGATCGTATAGTCCTCCAAACGACGGCGTTCGCGACGAGGACAGGTTCATGAGAACGATGAACGTTCTCGCGCCAAGAAGCTCGGCGTGAATAAAATCCGATTCGGCCTTCAAATCCTCCGCCTTGCAGGCATGTGGACGTGTGCCTCCGGCATTGCTCCGCCTCGGATCAGGATCGTCCATCAGGAAAAAGCCAAAAACCCTGGTGTTGCCAATATAGGGACGAACCGTGTCGCGAAACCTTGCGTCAACCCCGTTGCATTGCCCGATCCAGACCAGTCCCTTGACGTGATCGGGCAATGCGCCGAGCTGTTCAACGCTGCGAACGTCCGCCAGGTTGAAGCCCGACTTGGCAGGAAGGTAATTGCCGCTCGCATCGAAATTGCCGTTGGGAGCGTAGTGGAGGCTGCGCTGGGGCGAAGCTTGTCCGAGGGAGCAAGGCCCTGCCGTCAGGACAAGTGTCAGACAGGCGGCCACGCGCCGCCCACCGTGAACCGGACGCGTCCTCATGCCTTGGTCCCGCCGAAGGTCTCGGCGGCGGGAGCGATCTCCGATACGCGCGCGACTGGAGCGACGAGACAGAGCGCTGTCGCGAACCAAAACATCGGCTGCCGAATGATGAAGTGCACCAACCCGAACACGACGAGCCCGCCGAGGAGGATCACGAGTGCATCTCGCCCATTTCGATATGGAGCGGAGATGGTCGAACCGACGAGCCAAGCGAAGCTCAAGACCGCGAGTAGCCCGCCCTGCGTGAAAAGATCCAGGAAAGTGTCGTGCGCCTCGAAGTTCGGAGTATCTCCCGGAGCGGGGTGCACGATATTCGTCGGCTCGTCCTCGACGGCTCTTTCCTCCACGATCGACAATGGGATTTGAAGATGCGGGCCGGGCCCGAGGCCGAGCAGACCAGAATCGACTCCTTTTTCGATCGCTTGGGCCCAAAGATGGAGTCGGACCTCCGTTTCCCGATCCGCGCCTTTTCCATTGTCTTTCGCCATATATTTGGCGATATCCAATGTCCCGGCGCCGATCGCTCCGCCCAAGGGAGCGGCCGAGATAAGAATCAACGGAAGCGCGCAGACGAGGATCCAGGCCGATGCGGACCGGAAAGTCAACTCGGGCGTCGTCCGACGCAGCATTTGCCGGAACTTGAGCACCGGATAGGCCAAGCTCCCGAGCGCGAGTACGAAGGTGAAGGTGTCGCTCTTCGTGAGCAGACCGACGGCGATCGGTAGCGGCATGCATGCAAGCGCGCCGATCTTTCGCATGCCGCGGCTCGTCTCCGCGAGGTGAAGCGCAAGCGCGCCGAGCGCAACGCAAAGGAATGCGAGCTGGTTTGGGTTCTGCGACCACCCCCGCAAACGTTCCCAATACCAAGGGTCGAGCACGGGGATACCGCGAATGAAGAGCGCATTGGCGAGCTGGACGGCCAAGGAGACGCTGCCGACTATGGATACGAGCCAAGCGGTTTGCCGCAAGCGCTGCTGCGCCGGTTCGGCAACCAAGAGACAACTCAACGGCGCCATCATCGAGTACGCCAGGACATCGTGCAGGAACCAGATCGGATCGTGGCGATCTTGCAAGACGAACCCTGCCAGCGTTCCGAAGCACTGCGCGGCGAGGAAAAACCCCCAAAAAATCAGCAAGCGCGACAGAGCCGGAGTCAGCGGCGGGCCAAGACGGGCCGCCTCTCGGCTCAACATCGAGACAAGCCAGACCAGGAGCAGGATTTCTCCTGGCCCAACGCCGGCCACGCCGAGAAAGCGGAGCTGGGAAGACGATGCCAGCACCAGCCCAATGGAGAACAGCAGGTTCAGGATCATTGGATGCCTCCTGGCCTTGCCAATGCGACACCTGCTCTCGATCGGTCCATCTGCGACGGCTCGAGGACAAGGAGTTTCCCTAGATGCTTCCGGCCTCCGCATCGAAGATGCCAGCGGGCCTCGCCGTGGCCGGGCCATCGCCGCGCCGCGCGATCAGCTCGGTATAGAGGGCGACATACCGGTCGACGACGGCGTGTAAGCTGAACTTTTCTCTGACCAGGGCCCTTGCACGGGCGGCCATCCTCGCCGCTGCCGACCTGTCACGCAGCATCTCGAGGATTCGTTCGGCCAGAGCCCGCGGCGAACGCGGCGGCACTCGAAAGCCATTCCAACCATCCGAGATCACATCGCAGCACCCCGGCATGCTCGTCGTCACGATTGGCGTCTCGGCAAGCGCTGCTTCGAGGAGCACGCGCGGGACGCCCTCGCGATACTCGGTGGGGAATGCAAATACATCGGCGATCCTGAGTAGTGCGGGCACGTCTGACCGCGCTCCAATCGCTATCACGTGCGGTGCGTAGCCGTCGATCTCGGCTTGCGAAACCGCCAAACGACCCTCGGTCTCGCGCGGCCCTACGAGCAAAAACCGCGTTTTCGGCCGCGCCTCGCACACCTGAGAGGCAGCTTCCAGCAAGGTGGAAATACCTTTCTGCCGCGTAAGACGCGACACGGTCATGACGACATCGCATGTTTCGAGGCCAAGCTGGTTGCGGAGTTGAGATCGGGAGGGCGCCTGTGCGAGCGCCCGATCGAATCCGCCGACGTCTATGCCGGCGCCGGGGATGATCAGACTGCCTCCGCCACCAATCAGCTTGTGATGCTCGAAAAAAGCTTGGTCGTCGCGTATCTCGAATATGGTCTTGGCGGTGCAGCCGGCTGCCATTCGGTGCAACGTGCGATACACGGGTCGCAAAGCCAAGGCTGCCGGCGATTGCGAGGAATAGAGCCAGCCCCGGCCGTTGATGTTGCGAATCACGTGCAGACCAGGAAGATGGCGCCCCGCGAGCGGGACCAAAAAGTTTGGTTTCGTATCGCAGGTCTGAGCGAAGTCTGGCCTCACTTCCGCGAGGAGCGCCGCGAGATCTCTGATCGCGATGAGGTCGGCCAGGGGGCTAACAAACCGCTTGAACGTGAACCGATGAAAATCCAGGCCGGCCCGAGTGAACGGCGTAGGGTCGCCGCTGCCCGCCGCCGTGACTCGAAAGCCGCGTTTGCGCAGGAGAAGCATAAATGGAATGCGCAGATCGTGGTCTTCGCCCCCGATATAAAGGATGTGCGCAGTCACAATGTTTCTCTTCGCCCATTCGGGCGCGGCCCGCCCCGAGACGTTGCTGGGAATGCGCTCTCCGAGAGATGTGGGCACGCATCGCCCCGGGAGGCACGTTCGTCCGCGCCAGTGCATGCACTCGTCGATCCACTATTCGACCTCGATGGTGCGGCTCCGCGCGGGTTCCGTCAATTCACTCAACAGGTCTAGTCCAAATGATCGAGAGAGCGCCGGCTCACGAGCCGCAAGAGCCAAGAGAATCGAGCCCGGCGCTTGCTGTTTGCGACATGCCCGCTACACACTTGATTGCCCGGGCAACAGCATAAGCGTCTGGTGGCGTCGCAAATTCAATAACCGTATAGCTATTACAAGCTTAGGCTTACCCCATTACCACTGAGCTTCAGCCACCCTAGTGGATCGAATCTAACGTTTGGTACCCGCGTCTGACGGCGGCAATGATCTGATCTAGGTTTTCCCTCCAGATGAAAGGCTCTGGGTTGTCGTTGGTCTCGACGAGGAATCGTTTGATGGCGGCCTGGAGATCGATGACCGAGCGAAAAACGCGTCTCTTGAGACGTCGGGCACCTCGGGCATTGAGAGCAATCGGGATAGGAGGTAGGGACAGGGAGTAGAATCAGGCGCGTTCTGGTCGATGCCCGAACCACCGAAGAATATCCATGGTCTCCTCAAGCGTAAAGCCTATCAGGAGCATGCCGCAAAGAGCGACGGTTGCGGTGCCGAATCAGGTTTGCTCGAGCCAAAAACGCCAATAGGCAGCGGGCGCAAGCGAAAGGTGCCTTGATTTGGATCAAAGCGTAGCGGTCTCGCCGACCTGATAATTTATAGCGCCTCCAGAAGAGAGGTTGCGCGCACTCCGGGTCGCTTAGCGAAAGGAAGTCATATGCGCACTCACGTTGAACCGCCACGCGTGGCGCACTGCACCCACTGCGCTGGCGAGTTACGATTGAAGGAGGTGCTTGAATCAGTCAGCCCCACCCTTGATTTGGACGAGCAGATATTCGTCTGCGTAAAGTGCGGTCGTGAGCAGACGTGTATCGTGAGCCATAACCACTATCAGCCGCACCTCAAGACCCCATAGCGAAAATCATCAATTGACCTTCGCGGCAAGAGATTCTCGCGGCCGGATTTTTGTTATCGCCTCTGTAGATCGCGACCGTAGGGCGCTCTGGGCCTCAAGATATGGTGGTCCGCGGTGCGCGCCAAATGTCCAATGGTCATGTCGTCAGCCTTTCGTTGCCTAAACATCTGGAACGTACGAAACGTACGAAACTTGCAACGGAAAGAGCCAGGTCACATTGACCTAGAGTTGAGCGAATCTAACACTTGGTGCGCGCGCCTGACGGCGGCGATGATTTTGTCTGGGTCGGCGGTCCAGTTGAAGGGTTTGGGCGCCTCGTTGGTCTCCGACAGGAAGCGGTTGATTGCGGCCTGCAGGTCTACGATCGAGCGGAAGGCTCCGCGTTTGAGGCGGCGTTTGGTTAGCTTGGCGAAGAAACCTTCGACAGCGTTCAGTCAAGACGCGGAGGTTGGAGTGAAGTGGAACGCCCAGCGCGGGTGGCGCTCCAGCCAGGCACGGACCCTGGGATGCTTGTTCGGACAGGTCGAGGCGCGAAGATGGGACGTTCTCGCGCGCCGTTTTCCGGTACGATGAAAGCGCCGACACTTATACCTGCCCTGCCAACAAGGCCCTGACAACCAGCGGTACCGTCGTAAACGACGGCACCACGCTCCTCTACCTCGGCAGCAAGCGGGACTGCGCGCCGCGCTTGGTCGCGTGACCTAGTCGGGCAAGATCGATCAGGGCATTTGCGGCGCGAGTGCCGGTTCAGCCACCCGGCCCGGTTCGCGCGTCAGCAAGATGGCGACGACGATGGCAGCGCTGGCAATGATGAAGAACCAGCCAAGCGCGCTGTAGCCGAAACCCTGGGCGAGGCTGCCGACGATGAAGCCCGAGACTCCGGCTACAAGGTGGCCGACACCGCTTACCGCACCACTATGCGCACCGAGATCCTCCGCACGGGCGAAATCCTGCGCGTAAGCAACACCCAGCGGATAGAAGCAGCCGTTCGCTGCTTGGAAGATCGCGGCAAGGATCGCGGCCGACCAGAAGGTTTGCTGGAACATGAAGAGCGGTCCGGCAAGGAGCAGCGCGATGACGGCCATCAACAACAACGTGCGCCGGCGACCAATATGATCGGACATGTAGCCGGCAACAAAGCTGAACGCGAAAGCCGACCAGCCGGCAAACGACGCAACGCCCGCAGCTTCGGCCAACGAGAAGTGCCGCGCGGTACGCAGATAGGTGACGAAGATGCCGAGAAAGCCGTATTGCGTCAGGCCCCAGAGCATCATGATGATCAACAGCAACAGCATGTTGCGATTGGCAAGCCAAGCAAAACGCGAATGGGTGTGGTCCACAGGCTGCGGAGCGGGTTCCTGCAACCGGGTCGCGTAGATCGGCTGCTTGCCGCGGCCGACGATGAAGATGCAGATCGCGATGACCAGGCCGAAGACACCGAACCCTATGAACGGCGTCTGCCATTGATTGGTCGCGCGGTACATGCCTTCGGTGAGGAGCGGATTCAGCGCCGTGCCGACCGTGAACATGCCGACGAGCGAGCCGAGCAACAGGCCGCGACGCTTGCCGTAAATTCCGCCGATAAAGGCGAAATAGGACGGGATGAACATCGCCTGGCCGACGCCGAGCAGAATTCGCATGATGTAAAGCGTCGTCAAATTCGTCGCGACAGCCGTGAGGATGCTGAAGGTCGAGAAGACGGTAATGCCGATAACGAGTACGCCGGTACGGCTCCAGCGGTCCGACAGATGACCGAAAATCATCTCGAAGAGTCCGTCGCCGAGAAGGGTCGCCGTCGAGATGAATCCGGCGGCCGCGAGGCTCGTCACGCCGATACCGCTCATCACTTCTTTCAGGATGATCGCGATATCGAGACGCGTCGGCGCCAACAGCGCGAAGCCGATGGCCGCAAAAATGATCGCTACGACAAGACGGCTCTTTCGAGATGCGCTCAACTTGCCGGAAGAAGATACCGATACCATGGATGCCTCGCCGTTCGGGGACTGTGACCGCCAGGATGTCATCGCCGTCGAGAACCGCCTGGATGATCTGTTCCTGGCCCGGCCTGAATGATGGGAATCCGAACACCGTTTCGAGACATGATCGGGCCTCGGCGATGAGACCGGTCATGCGCTCGCACGGGCCTCGCAGGTTTCGCGTGCAACAACATAGTTCGCGGGACCGAGTCTCAGCGCCATCGCCCTTAGGACGCCCGCCATTTCTTGAGACCCTGGCCGACAGCCCGGCCGAGCCGGACCGCGATCTTCGTCGAGTCGCCGGTCGCGGAGAGAGGAGCTG